>Ga0182012_10002117_pt1 | contig 21624 bp, 19 predicted proteins | sample 612S2SmetaG_FD_120486 | JGI IMG/M metagenome (GOLD analysis project Ga0182012, IMG submission 120486) | Permafrost microbial communities from Stordalen Mire, Sweden - 612S2S metaG | ecosystem: Environmental > Terrestrial > Soil > Wetlands > Permafrost | place: Sweden: Stordalen | collected... | reverse complement strand
AGGTTCGCCTGCGTCTCCGCCTTCTTCGCAAAGATCGCGACGAGCCGTTCGTAGTACCAGAGCGAGCCCTGCTTGCCGGCGTCCTTGTTGAAGCGCTCCCACAGCTCGTCCCGGATCGCCTTGTAGTCGCGGACGATCGCGCGCAGGTTGTCCAGCTTGTCGCACGCGCTGACGAGCAAGATCGATGCGTCGTTTTCGGCTTCAAGGTGCTCGAGGTACGTGCGTTTGCGCTGAGTCCACGGCGCCTTCACGTCGCCCTTGGCCGTGTCGACGAGCGAGTCGCTGCACGCGTCGACGATGCGCGCCACGTCGTCGCCGAAGAGTTCCCTGATACGCTGCAACTGCGGTTTGCCGCCCTGGTCTTCGGCGGCGTCGTGCAGCAGCGCGGCGATGGCCTCGGTCTCCGTGCCGTCGTTGTTCAGGGCGTTGGCGCAGACGCCGAGCAAGTGCGCGATGTAGGGAATGCCGTTGCCCTTGCGCCCCGAGTCCTTGCCGACGCCCTTGCGGACCTGGCCGTCGTGGATCATCGATGCATAGGCGAGCGCGGCGTGAAACCGCGGCGTCACGAAAGCGGGCACGTCGTTGCTCCGATCGTCGTCGCTCATGCGCCGCCCCCGTCCGGCGCGGCCGGGACGAAGCGCGCGAGCAGTTCCAGCAGGATGCCGAACTCGAACGCCGCGATGCAGGCGCCGATGCCCCAGCGCTGCAGCGTCAGCACGTAGACCATCCCGAGGAAGGCCGCCGCGACGAACGCGACGTCGCGGGTCGCGCGAATGCGCGCCGACGGCCCGCCCGTCGTCAGATTCCGGCGCACCGACACCAGTTGCAGGACGCCGACGACGCCGAGCACGGCGGCCGAGAGCGTCGTGAACCGGGCGACGTTTTGCAGTACCACCCACCCGAACAACAGCATCGCCAGGCCGATGACGGCGAGGGAGGCAAGTTCGACGGCCATGGCAGTTCGTTCCGACACCCGGCACCCTTCGATTCACCGGCCGCTCGAACCCCGACCGGGCCCGCGGCGCGGCCCGCGGGGGAGCTGACCGTGCCCGCCCCGCTCGGGACGCACAGCCCCAAGCTCGCCGAGGTCCGCGCCCTGCTGACCAAACGCGGGCGTGAGGAGGCGCGGCGGTTCACTTTCGAGGGCGCGACCCTGCTGGCCGAGGCCCTGGAGAGCGGCGCCCCGCCGGAAGAGCTGTACGCGACCCAGGCGGCCTGGGACGGCCTCGGCGCCCTGCGGGACCGGCTCGCTTGCCCGGTCTTCATCGTCGACGCCCGTGCGGCCGGCCGGCTCTCCGACCTGGAGACCCCGCCGGGCATCGTCGCGGTCGCGAAGACGCGCCTGCACCCGCCGGGCGCCGTCCTGGCCGGGGGGTCGCCCGCGCTGCTGCTGGCGGGGGTCGGCGATCCCGGCAACGCCGGCACCCTCCTGCGGTCGGCGGAGATCTTCGGCTTCGGCACGGTCATCTTCGGCTCCGGAGGCGTCGAGCCATATAATCCAAAGGTCGTGCGCGGCTCCATGGGCGCAATCTTTCGGCTGATGTTGGGAGTCGCATCGCCGGCGGAACTGGACGAGGCCGCCCGGCAGCACGGCTACGCGGTAATCGCCGCCGACCGGACCGGCGAGCCCCTGGCGAACTTCCCGTTCGGCGAGCGCCCGATCGTCGCCATCGGCAACGAACGCCGGGGCACCGCGGGCTGGCTCGCGCGTACTGACCGAACGGTAGCGATCCCGCAAACGGGCCGCGGAGAGAGCCTGAACGCGGCGGTCGCCGGCAGCATCGTCATGTACGAATTCGCACGTTGTCAAGCCCGTTCGTGAAGTTGTCAAGAACCCCTGAAACCCTGATTTGTCAAGACTTGGCGGCCCATAATACGTGTGCTACAATCCATCCGACTTCCGGCAAGAACCTCCGGAGTACAACGACCGAAAGAGAAGGGGTACCGCTCAACGATGCTCAGTCCCGACTTCTTCTGGAACCTGTTCACGAGCACCGGATCGATTAGCGCCTACATCATGTACCGCCGACTTCACCCTGGTCCCGTACCGAGTCAGTAAACCCGCTTTCGTCAACGAGATTTCATAGGAGCCCGGCGTCCGTCGCCGGGCTTCTGATTTTCCGGCGATGCTTGGGGAAAGCAGCGCCGCCGTCGAAGGACCGGCGGCTACACGGAGGAGAGAGTGAGCGTCGCTGAATCCCTATCCGCCCAACTCGATGCGTTGGGCGAACGACTTCGCTCGGCGCTGGCCGGCGTCACGGACGCCGCCGGCCTCGAGGACGTCCGCGTGCGCTTTCTCGGCCGCAGCGGCGAGATCACGGCCGTCCGCCGGTCGATTGGGGCGTTGCCTCCCGCGGAGCGCCCCACCGCCGGTAAGACGATCAACGACGCCGTGGGCGCCCTCGAGGCGCTGCTCGACGCGCGCAACGCCGAACTAGCGGCCAAGGCGCTCGAGGAACAGTTGTCGGTCGCGATCGACGTAACGTTCCCCGGCACGCCGCCGGTCGCGGGCTCGATCCACCCCGTGCGCCGCACGATGGACGACATGGCGCGCTACTTCGAGCGGCGCGGCTTCGCGGTCGTGCTCGGCCCCGAGATCGAGACCGAGTACAACAACTTCGATGCGCTCAACATCCCGCCCGACCATCCGGCCCGCGAGGGGCTCGACTCGTTCTACCTCCACTCCGGCACGGTGCTGCGCACCCACACGTCGCCGGTGCAGATCCGCACGATGAAAGAGCATCCCGCGCCGATCGCGATCGTCGTGCCGGGTAAGGTCTACCGCCGCGACGCGCTCGACGCGCGCCACCTGTACGTCTTCCATCAAATCGAGGGGCTACAGGTAGGGCCCGGCATACACATGGGCCACCTCAAGGGCGTACTGACCGGACTCTGCCGCGAACTCTTCGGGCCGAACCAGGCCGTCCGGTTCCGGCCGTCGTTCTTCCCGTTCACCGAACCGAGCGCCGAGGTGGACACGACCTGTCCCGCGTGCGGCGGCACGGGCTGCCGCACGTGCAGCGGCTCGGGCTGGATCGAGATCTGCGGCGCCGGCATGGTGCACCCCGCCGTGTTGCGCGAGGTGGGCTACGATCCCGACGTGGTGTCCGGCTGGGCGTTCGGCATGGGCATCGAGCGGGTCGCGTTCACGCGCTACGGCATGGACGACATCCGCGTCTTCATCGAAAACGATCCGCGCCTGCTGGAGCAGCTCGCGTGAGGGTACCAATCGGCTGGCTGCGCGACTACATCGACCTCGACGGCATCTCCACCGACGACGTGGCCCAGCGGCTCGCGATGGCGGGCTTCCCCGTCGAGGGCGTCGAGCGTAGACCCAAACTCGGCGGCATCGTCGTCGGGCGCATCATCAAACTCGAACGCCACCCCAACGCCGACCGCCTGCAGGTCTGCACGATCGACGTCGGAACCGGCACGCCGCTGACGATCGCGACGGCAGCCACCAACGTCGCCGAAGGCCAGGTGATCCCGGTCGCGACGATCGGCGCCGACCTCGTCGACGCCGACGGCAAGCCGCTGCGGATCGAACCGCGCAAGATGCGCGGCATCGAGTCGCAGGGCATGCTCTGCAGCGCGTTCGAACTCGGGCTCGACGGCTCGTGGTTCGAGGACGGTATCATGCAACTCGATGCCGACCTCCCGCTCGGCACCGACGTCGTGCGCGAGTTCCGCCTCGACGACGACGTGCTCGACGTCGAGATCACGGCCAATCGCGTCGACGTGATGTCGATGGCCGGCATCGCGCGCGAACTGGGCGCGTCGCTGCGCCGCACCGTGCGCGAGCCGCTCGACCGCATGCCGGTACCGTCGCTCGGCGCGACCGACGGCGAAGGCGACGGCGCGCGCGTCACGATCGAAAGCGCCGACTGCCGCCGGTTCGTCGCCCAGCGCTTCTCCGGCGTCGAAGTGCGCCCGTCGCCGGCATGGATGCGCGTCCGCTTGGCGCTGGCGGGGCAGCGGCCGATCGACAACCTCGTCGACGTTTCGAACTTCGTGATGCTCGAACTCGGCCAGCCGCAGCACATCTACGACTTCGACCGGCTGGCCGGCGGCAGGCTGATCGTTCGCGACGCGCGCGCCGGCGAGACGATCCGCACGCTCGACGGCGAGGAGCGCAAGCTCGACCCGACGATGCTCGTCATCGCCGACGAGAACGCGGCGCAGTGTCTGGCCGGCCTGATGGGCGCCGCCGCGAGCGAGGTGACGGCTGGAACGCGCGAGATCCTCGTCGAGAGCGCGAACTTCCGCGGCCCGCGCGTGCGGCGCATGGGCATCGCGACCGGGCTGCGCTCCGAGGCGTCGTCGCGCCACGAGCGCTCGCTGCCGGTCGAACTGCCCGACGCGGGCGCGTGGCGCGCCGCCGCACTGCTGTCGGCGCAGGGCGCGCAGGCGCGCGCCCCGTTCGCCGTCGGCGTCGAGCCGGCGGAGCGCGAAGAAATCGCCGTGACCGCACCCGCGATCTCGGCGCTGCTCGGCATCCCGCTCGACGAAGCGGCCGTCACGGACGCGTTGACCTCGCTCGGCTTCGCGGTGCGCGCCGACGGCGACGCGCTGTACGTGCGGCCGCCGTACTGGCGCAACGACGTCGCGATCGCCGCGGACGTCGCCGAGGAGGTCGCCCGCGTCGTCGGCTACGAGCGCATCGCCGCCGAACTCCCGCCCGTCGCCGAACAGGACGTCTCGAGCGCCGAGTACCGGCGCGAGCGCGACGTCGCGGGAGCGTTCGCCGCGGGCGGCTATCGCGAGGCGATGACGCTGTCGTTGCAGCCGCTGGCGGTCTACGATCGCTTCAAGGCCGCGGGCGTCGCGCCCCCGGCGCCGCCCGTCGAGATCGTCAATCCGCTCTCCGAGGACCAGCGCTTCATGCGCTTCTCCCTGCTCGGCGGGCTGCTTGCCGTCGTGGCGGCGCACGAGTCCGCCGCGCCGCTACGGCTGTTCGAGGTCGGCCACGTCTTCGAGCGCGGCGGCTCGGAACGCGAACAGTTCGAGATCGTCGAGACATCGTGGGCGTATGCGACGCAGCGCGCGGACGAACCGGCCTGGCGCGACACCGGTTTTCTCGCCTTTAAGGGCGAGTCGGAGGCGATCGTGCGCGCGCTGACGGGCCGCGTACCCGAGACCGTGACGGCGAAGACGCCGGGGCTGCATCCGGGCAAGACGGCCGAACTCGTCGTCGGAGGCAAGGGCGTCGCGCGCATCGGCGCCGTCGACCCGCGTCTGCTCGCGGCGTACGGGATCTCGCCGGCGGTCTTCGCAGGCGTGCTGCGCAACGCCGACCTGCCGCCCTACGAGATCCCGCAGTACCGCGCGCCGTCGCGCTTCCCGGCGGTCGAACGCGACCTCGCGCTCGTGCTGGCGCCCGACGTGCCGGCCGTCGAGGTGTGCTCCGTCATCGCGACGGCGGCGGCGGGCCTCGCGCGCCGCTGCGCCGTGTTCGACGAGTACCGCGGGCCGCAGATTCCCGGCGGCCGCAAGAGCATCGCCGTGCGCGTGACGTTCCAACGCGACGACGCGACGCTCACCGATCCGGAGGTGGAGGAGCGCGTCGCGGCGATCCTCGCGGCGCTGCGCGAGCGGCTCGGCGCCGAGATTCGCGGGTGAGCGGATTCGGCTGGCCCGACGCGCTCGTCGCGATCGTACTGGTCATCGGCGCCCTGATGGGCTTCCGGCGCGGCCTCGTCACCGCGCTCACCGGCATCCTCGCCCTCGCCGCGGCCGGCTACGCGGCGTTCATCTATCAGGGCGCGTGGGACGGCTGGGTCACCGGCTTCACCCATCTCAACCCAGCGTCGGCGCACGTCGTCGCGCTCGTACTGTTCGCGATCGCAGCCTACGCGGCGACGGTGATCGTCGGCTTCGTGCTCGGCGGTTTCATGAAACTGCCGGGTCTCAATCTGCTGAACGCGGCGCTCGGCGGGGCCGTCGGCGTCGTCGAGGCCGCGGCGCTGTTGTGGGCCGTGCTCTACGTCGCGCTGCTCTTCCCAATGCCCAAGGAGCTGCGCGCCGACCTCGTGCGTTCGCCGCTCGTCGACGCCCTCACCGGACCGAACGGGCAGGTCGACAACGCGGTGAAAAGCCTGTTACCGTGGGCGGTGCGCCCGTTCGCCGACGGCTTCCTCAAAGCCCACAAACCAGCGAGCCCCTAGCCGGCTACGGGGCCGCGACACCTTCCGCGGATACTTCCAGCACGGCTGCGGCGGCGCGGGCCGCCTCGCCGGCGGGCGCGGCATAACCGTGCGCGTGCAGGGCGGCTTCGAACGACGACAGCGCGCCGAGGATATCGCCCTCGCTGAGATCGCCCATCGTGCCGATGCGCCAGATCTTGCCCTTGAGTTCGGCCTGGCCGCCGCCTACGACGATGCCGTGTTCCTCGCGCAACGTGCGCGCGACGGCGGGACCGTCGACGCCGTCGGGAACGAGGATCGCGACGACCGTCGGCGAGTGCGCGCCCGGCTGCGACAGCGTTTGCAGGCCCAATGCCGCGACGGCGGCGCGGATCGCGCGCGCGTAACGCGCGTGCCGCTCCCATGCGGCCGCGGGGCGGGCGGCTTCGTAGAGTTCGAGCGCGACGTCGAGCGCGAACATGACGGAGACCGGCGGGGTCCACGGCGTCTGGCCGTCGCGCGCGAAGTCGCGCGCCTTGCGCAGGTCGAGATAGAAGCTCGGTGCGCGGCTCGTCTCCGCGCGCTCCCAGCCGCGCGCGCTCACCGCGACCATCGCGAGGCCGGGCGGCACGGCGAGCGCCTTCTGCGACGCGGAGACCACGGCATCGAAGCCCCAGTCGTCCATGCGGAACTCGGATGCGGCGAGGCCGCTCACCGCGTCGACGACGACCGTGGCGCCGCTGCCGGCGACGGCCTCGGCGAGCGCGGCCATGTCGTTCTGCACGCCGGTCGACGTCTCGTTCTGCGTGAGCAGGATGCCGTCGTAATGCGCGCCGGCGAGCCGCTCGCGCAGCGCGTTCGGATCGAGCGCGCTGCCGCTGCGCGTCTCGAGGACGTCGGTCTCGATGCCGTAGGTGCGCGCGATCGCCGCGAGCCGCTTGCCGAACACGCCGACCGGGCACGCGAGCACGCGGTCGCCCGGCGAGAACAGGCTGGCGACGCTCGCCTCGAGCCCGCTGGTTCCCGAGCCCGGCAACAGGACGACGTCGCCGCCGGTGCCGTAGATGGGCTTCAGGCGGCGCTCGATGCGGCGCTGCAGGTCCGCGAACTCGGGGCCGCGGTGGTTGATCATGGGCAGTGCCATCGCGGCGAGCACGCGCTCGCTCACGGCGACCGGACCGGGGATGAAGAGGCGCTGCTTCACGGCGTGCTCGGGCGGTACATGGTCCCCGAATGTTGTATCCCAGGGCCATGCAATCCCGCGACCGGGTTCGCCTCACGGCACTGACTTCGGGCGGCGGTTGAGCGAGTAAAGTCGGCGCAGCCGACCTGGCGCAGGTCCTGCGCCACTTGCCTCAGTCCACCGACCCAAACGTGCTCGTAGGGATCTCGACCAACGACGACGCCGGCGTTTACCGCCTGACCGACGAGATCGCGCTCGTCCAGACGGTCGACTTCTTCACGCCCGTCGTGGACGACCCGTACGATTTCGGGCGCATCGCCGCCGCCAACAGCCTGTCGGACGTCTACGCCATGGGCGGCGTGCCGCTGACGGCGCTGAACGTCGTCGCGTTCCCGATGGAGCGCCTCGGCCCGGAGATCCTCGCGCAGATCCTCGCCGGCGGCGCGGCGGTCGCGCGGGAAGCCGGCGTGGCCATCGTCGGCGGCCACACCATTGAAGACGACGAGCCGAAGTATGGGCTCGCGGTGACGGGCACCGTCCGGCCCGGCGCGCAGGTCACCAACGCCGGCGCGCGGGCCGGCGACGTGCTATTCCTCACAAAACCGCTCGGCACGGGCGTGCTGGCGTCGGCCCTCAAGAAAGATGCCATCGAGGCACGCGACATGGCCCCCGCGGTCGCGTCGATGGCCGCGCTCAACCGCGGAGCCTCGCGCGCGATGGTCGCGGCGCGCGCGCACGCCGCGACCGACATCACCGGCTTCGGGCTGCTCGGCCACGCCGGGCAACTCGCGCGCGCGTCGGGCGTGCGCCTGCGCATCTCCGCAGCGCGCGTGCCGCTACTGCCGCGCGTGCTCGACCTGATCGCCGTGGGCGTCATGCCGGGCGGCACGAAGACGAACGCGCGCGAGCACGCCGGCTTCACCGAATTTGCCGCGCACGTCCCAGAGGCCGTGCGCATGGCGCTCTCGGACGCGCAGACGTCCGGCGGTTTACTCATCGCCGTCGCCCCCGAGGACGCGGCGATGCTGCGCGACGCCCTGCTGCGCGCCGGCGCGCTCGCCGCCGAGATCGGCAGCGTCGAACCGGGCGGAGGTATCGCGGTCGATGAGTAGTGCGCAGCGCGTGCCGGCCGTCGGGGAGACGGTGGCCGACTTCTCGTGCCTCGATCAGAGCGGCGCGGACGTCGCGCTGGCGCGGCTCGTTGCGGACGGGCCGCTCGTGCTCGTCTTCTACCGGGGTTTTTGGTGACCGTTCTGTCTCCGCCAGTTGGCGGAGTATAGGGACCTGCAGCCGCGCTTCGCCGCCGCGGGCGCGCGCGTCGCGTTCCTGTCGGTCGACCCGCCCTGGCGGTCCGCCCGCGTCCACCGCGACCTGGCGCTGACGTTCCCTCTGCTCTGCGACGTCGATAAGCACATCGTCACCGCATGGGGTCTCCTCAACGAACGCGAAGCGGGCGGTATCGCAAAGCCGGCGGCATTCATCGTACGCCCGAACCGCACGATCGGCTTCGCGTCCGTAGACGAGGTGACGCGCCGGATCGGCGCGGACGACGTCCTCGCCGCGCTCGCAGCGGCCCCGAAAGCCGCCGCAGAGCAGCCCCAGCGCAGGGCGGTGCGCGCGAGACTAAACGACTTTGTGCAGTCGGCACGCGGCCTGCTGGGGCGGCGCGGGCGTCGCTGACGTCGATGCGCCGATTTGACACCGGCAATCCTTTAGGTCTAATCTATTGATGCTTCAACTAATTGCGCGAGGCATCACATGCGCGTCGTTTCCATCGGCGGCGGTCCGGCCGGCCTCTTTCTCTCGATCCTGATCAAGCGCGCGGACCCGTCCGCCGAGGTCGAGGTCTACGAGCGCAACAACGCCGACGACACGTTCGGCTGGGGCGTCGTCTTCTCGGACCAGACGCTCGAGAACGTCGCTGCCGCCGACCCCGAGACGGTGGCGGCCATCGAAGCCGGGTTCATCCACTGGGACGCCGTCGACGTCCACTACCGCGGCAAGGTGGTCCGTGCCGGCGGTCAGGGCTTCGCCGGCATCTCGCGCAAGCGGCTGCTCGCGATCCTGCAGGCGCGCGCGAGCGGCCTGGGCGTGGCGCTGCACTTCAGGGACGAGATCCTCGACGACGCGCGGTTCCGCGACGCCGATCTGATCGCCGTCGCCGACGGCGCGAACAGCGTCATCCGGCGCGCGCACGCCGAGGCGTTCGGCACGACCGTCGTCCCGCGGCAGAACCGCTACATCTGGCTCGGGACGCACCGCCGCTTCGAGGCGTTCACGTTCGCGTTCGAAGAGACGCCGCACGGCTGGTTCCAGATCCACGCCTACCAGTTCGAGCCCGACCTCGGGACCGTCATCGTCGAGTGCCGCGAGGAAACCTGGCAGGCCGCCGGGCTCAACGAGATGACGGCGGAGGAGTCGATCGCGTTCTGCGAGCGGCTGTTCGCACGATACCTCGACGGCCGGCGGCTGATGAGCAACGCCACCCATCTGAAGAATCCTTGGATCCGCTTCCCGCAGGTCGCCAACGCGCGCTGGTATCACGGCAACCGCGTGCTGCTGGGCGACGCGGCGCACACCGCCCACTTCTCCATCGGCTCCGGCACGAAGCTGGCGCTCGAGGACGCGATCGGCCTGGCGACGGCGCTGCGCACGCACGCGACCGTGCCCGAAGCGCTCGCGGCCTACGAGCCGGAGCGGCGCCTCGAGGCGCTGCGCGTGCAGAACGCCGCCCGCAACAGCATGGAGTGGTTCGAGAACGTCGCGCGCTACACGGTGCTCGAGCCGGAACAGTTCGCCTATAGCCTGCTGACGCGCAGCCAGCGCATCGGCCACGAGAACCTGCGCGTGCGCGACCGCGACTACGTCACCGGCATCGAGTCGTGGATTGCCCGGCGCAGCGGCGCTCCCGCGCAGACGCCTCCGATGTTCACACCCTTCGGGCTGCGCGACCTGACGCTGCACAACCGCGTCGTCGTCTCGCCGATGGCGATGTACAGCGCCGTCGACGGCACGCCGAATGACTTCCATCTCGTCCACCTCGGCGCTCGAGCGCAGGGCGGCGCCGCGCTCGTGTTCAGCGAGATGACCTGCGTCTCGGCCGACGGCCGCATCTCGCCCGGCTGCGCGGGCATGTATCGCGACGAGCACGTCGACGCGTACCGCCGCATCGTCGACTTCGTGCACGAGCACACGCCGGCGAAGATCGCCCTGCAGCTCGGCCACGCGGGGCCCAAGGGCTCGACCCAACTCGGCTGGGAGCAATCCGACGAGCCGCTGCCGGCGGGGAACTGGCCGCTGATCGGGCCGTCGCCTATTGCGTTCGGTCCCACCAACCAGACGCCGCGCGAGATGACCCGCGCCGACATGGAGCGCGTCAAGGCCGAGTTCGTGCGGGCGACGGAGATGGGGGAAGCCTGCGGCTTCGACCTGCTCGAACTGCACTGCGCGCACGGCTACCTGCTGTCGTCGTTCATCACGCCGCTGACGAACCAGCGCGCCGACGAGTACGGCGGCAGCCTCGAAAACCGGCTGCGCTATCCGCTCGAAATCTTCGCGGCGATGCGCGCGGCGTGGCCGGCGCACAAGCCGATGTCCGTGCGCATCTCGGCGACCGACTGGGTGGAGGGCGGCATCGCCGCCGACGACTCGGTCGAGGTGGCGCGGCACTTTCGGGCCGCCGGCGCGGACCTCATCGACGTCTCCGCCGGGCAAACGTCGCGCCGCGCGAAGCCGGTCTACGGCCGCATGTTCCAGACGCCGTTCTCGGATCGCATACGCAACGAAGTGGGGATCGCAACCATGGCCGTCGGCAACATCTTCGAGCCCGACCACGTCAACGGCATCATCGCCGCCGGGCGCGCAGACCTGTGCGCGCTCGCGCGGCCGCACCTGGCCGACCCGTATTGGTCGCTGCACGCCGCGGCGCAGATCGGCTACGAGCATGTGTGGCCCAAGCAGTACCTGACCGGCCGCGACCAGTACCTGCGCAACCTGCAGCGCGCCGCCGCCCAGGCCGCCGCGGCGGCGGCGCGATGAAGGCGTTGCGCGGGCGGCACGCCCTCGTCACCGGCGCCGGTCACGGCATCGGCGCCGCGATCGCTGAGGCGCTAGCGCGGGACGGCGCGCGCGTGACGCTCCTCGGCCGCGACGCGCGCGAGCTCCGCCAATGCGCGAAGGAGCTGGGCAAGTCGACGGAGGCGTATGCGGTCGTCGCCGACGTGACCGACGCGGCGGCCCTCGACGCGGCGTTCGCCGCCGCGCGCAAGAAGTTCGGGCCGGTCGAGATCCTCGTGAACAATGCGGGCGCCGCGGAGAGCCGCGCGTTCCACCACACCGACGAAGCGCTGTGGGAGGCGATGATCGCGGTCAACCTGACCGGCACGTTCCTCTGTTGCCGCCGCGCCGTCGGCGAGATGGTCGACGCGGGCTGGGGCAGGATCGTCAACGTCGCGAGCACCGTCGGCGTCACCGGGGCTCCGTACGTCACGGCCTACGGCGCCGCCAAGCACGGCGTCGTCGGACTGACGCGATCGCTGGCCGCCGAACTCGCGCGCACGGGCATCACCGTCAACGCCGTCTGCCCCGGTTTCACCGAGTCGAAACTGGTCGACGCCGCTGTCGAGAACATCGTCTCGCGCACCGGACGGTCACAATCCGACGCGGTCGCCATCCTCGCCGCGCGCAATCCGATGGGGCGGCTCGTGCGCCCCGCCGAGATCGCGTCGCTCGTCGCCTGGCTCTGCCGGCCCGATGCGAGCGCGGTGAGCGGTCAGGCGATCGTCGTCGCGGGCGGCGAGGCACGAGCGTGATCGCGCGCGCCGACGCCGAGTCGCGCGCGACCGAGCGCGACCACCTTTCGCTGCGCCTGTGGCTGCGGCTGCTGACGTGCACCAACCTCATCGAACGGCGCGCCCGCGCGGGCCTGCGGCGCTCGTTCGACACGACGCTGCCGCGCTTCGACCTGATGGCGCAGTTGGAGCGCTCGCCGCAGGGCATCACGATGAGCGAGATCTCGCGCCGGATGATGGTCACCGGCGGCAACATCACGCGCATCACCGACCAGTTGGCCGACGAGGGTCTCGTCGAGCGCGAGACGTCGGCCGCGGATCGGCGCGCCGTCACGGTGCGGCTGACGCCCGCCGGCCGCCGCGCGTTCGCGGCGATGGCGGAGCAACACGAGGACTGGATCGTCGAGATGTTCGGCGCGCTCGCGCACAAGGAGCGGCTCGAACTCTACGCGCTGCTGGCCAAACTGAAACGGCACCTGGCGACCTTCGAAGGAGACGAGGCGTGAACACACGCGACGCCGAGATGGCCGGCCGTACGACGAGGCACTTCCGCTGGACGATTCGCGACCGCGTTGGGACGATCACGCTCGACCGGCCCGATCGCAAGAATCCGCTGACGTTCGAGTCGTACGCCGAACTGCGCGATCACTTCCGGGATTTGCGCAGCGCCGGCGACGTCGACGCGGTCGTCATCGTGGGGGCCGGCGGCAATTTCTGCTCGGGCGGCGACGTGCACGAGATCATCGCCCCGCTCACCAAGATGGCCATGCCCGAATTGCTCGCGTTCGCGCGGATGACCGGCGACGTGGTGAAGGCGATGCGCGCGTGCCCGCAGCCGATCGTCGCGGCGGTCGACGGCGTGTGCGCCGGGGCCGGCGCGATGCTGGCGCTGGCGAGCGATCTGCGCTTCGGCACGGCGCGCAGCAAGACGGCGTTCCTGTTCGTGCGGGTCGGCCTCGCCGGCGCCGACATGGGCGCGTGCAGCCTGCTGCCGCGCACCGTCGGCCAGGGCCGCGCCGCCGAACTGCTCTACACGGGGCGCTCGCTCTCGGGCGACGAGGCGTACGCCTGGGGGCTCTTCAACCGCATCTGCGAACCCGACCGCCTTCTGGACGAGGCGACGGTGCTCGCGAACGATCTCGCCCACGGCCCCACGTTCGCGCACGCGATGACCAAGACGATGCTGCACGCGGAGTGGGCGCTCGGGCTCGACGAAGCGATCGAGGCCGAGGCGCAGGCGCAGGCCATCTGCATGCAAACGAACGACTTTCGGCGCGCCTACGAAGCCTTCGCGGCCAAGCGCGTTCCCGAGTTCGCGGGCGACTAGAGGTGCGCGAACACCTGGCGTGGCCGTTCTTCGACGACGCGCATCGCGCATGGGCCGCGGGCCTCGACGCGTGGGCGGCCGGCAACCTCGCAGCCGTGCCGCACGAAGACGTCGACGCCGCTTGCCGCGCGCTCGTGCGTTCGCTCGGCGCTGCGGGCTGGCTGCGCGCGTGCGTGCCGGCCTCGCACGGCGGCGCGTTCGCGACGCTCGACGCGCGCGCGATCACGCTCTCCCGCGAGGTGCTCGCGCGGCACGAGCCGCTCGCGGACTTCGCGTTCGCGATGCAGGGCCTCGGCAGCGGCGCGATCTCGCTCGGCGGCAGCGACGCCCTGCGCGACCGCTACCTGCGGCGCGTCTGCGCGGGCGAGGCGATCGCCGCGTTCGCGCTTTCCGAGGCAGGCGCAGGCTCCGACGCCGCGGCCGTGCAAACGAGCGCGCGCCCCGCCGACGGGGGCTGGATTCTCGACGGCGAGAAGACCTGGATCTCCAACGGCGGCATCGCCGACTTCTACGTCGTGTTCGCGCAGACCGATCCCGAGCAGCGCAGCGCGGGGATCGCGGCGTTCGTGGTCGATGCGGACGCGCCCGGCTTCGAGGTCGCCGCGCGCATCGAGTCGCTCGCCCCGCATCCCCTCGCAACGATCCGGCTGCGCGACTGCCGCGTGCCGGCGGAGCATGTGCTGGCGCAGCCGGGCGAGGGCTTCGCGCTGGCGATGCGCACGCTCGACGTCTTCCGCACGAGCGTCGCCGGCGCCGCGCTCGGCTTCGCCCGCCGCGCCTATACTGAGGCGATCGCGCACGCCAAGGAGCGGCGGATGTTCGGCCGCACGCTCGCCGACTTTCAACTGACGCAGGCCGCGGTCGCCGACATGGCCACCGCGATCGACGCGGCGGCGTTGCTGACGTACCGCGCCGCGTGGACGCGCGACCGCGGGGAGCCGGCGACGGCCGAGGTCGCGATGGCGAAGATGACGGCGACCGAGAACGCGCAGCGCGTGATCGACCGCGCGGTGCAACTCTTCGGTGCGCTCGGCGTCAGCCGCGGCAACGTGGCCGAACGGCTCTACCGCGAGATCCGCGCGCTGCGCATCTACGAAGGGGCTACCGAGATCCAGCAACTCATCGTCGCCCGCGCCGTCTTGGGGCGCGACGCCGGGCGCTCCCCCCAGCGAGGCTAACGCATGCACGAATCCGCCCACGTCGACACGTTCGCGCGCGACAACCTGCCGCCGCCCGACCAGTGGCCGGAGCTGCGCTTCGACCTGCCGCAGTACCGCTACCCGGACCGGTTCAACTGCGCCGGTGCACTGCTCGACGACATGGTGGGCCGCGGCTTCGGCGACCGGCCGGCGATCGTCACGCCGCAGCGCCGCCTGACCTACGCGCAACTGCTCGCCGAGGCGAACCGGATCGCCCGCGTGCTACGCGACGACCTGGGCCTGGTCCCCGGCAATCGCGTGCTGCTGCGCGGCTACAACAACGCGACGACCGCGGCGTGCTGGTTCGGCATCCTCAAGGCCGGCTGCATCGTCGTCCTCACGATGCCGCTGCTGCGCGCTAAGGAGTTGACGCAGGTCGTCACGCAGGCGAACGTCGGCGCGGCGATCTGCGACCGCAGGCTCGACGCGGAGATGGAGGCTGCCGCCCGCCGCTCGCCGATGCTGCGGCAGATCGTCTACTCGCACGACGACGGCCCCAACTCGCTCGAGGCGCGCTGCGCGCGGCAGCCCGACGCGTTCGACAACGTCGACACCGCCTCGGACGACGTCGCGCTGATCGCGTTCACGTCCGGCACGACCGGCAAGCCGAAGGCCACGATGCACTTTCACCGCGACGTGCTCGCGATCTGCGACGCGTTCCCGCCGTGGGCGTTCGCGCCGGGGCCGGACGACGTCTTCATCGGGACGCCGCCGCTCGCGTTCACGTTCGGCCTCGGCGGCCTGCTGCTGTTCCCGCTGCGCTTCGGCGGCCGCGCCGTGCTGCTCGAGGCCGGGCCGCCCGAGACGCTGCTCGCCGCGATCGCCGAATACGGTGCGACGGTCTGTCACGCGGCGCCGACCGCCTATCGCGCGATGACGCCGCTCGCCGCGCGCTTCGACCTGCGGACGCTTCGCACGTGCGTCTCGGCGGGCGAGCCGCTCCCGGTCGCGACGCGCAGCGGTTGGAAGGCCGCGACCGGCATCGACATCGTCGACGGCATCGGCGCGACCGAGATGCTGCACATCTTCATCTCCGCCGCCGGCGACGCGATCCGCCCCGGCGCCACGGGCCTCCCGGTGCCGGGCTACAGCGCGCGCATCGTCGACGAGGACGGCCGTCCGCTGCCCCCGGGAACGGTCGGCAAGCTCGCGGTCAAAGGGCCGACGGGCTGCCGCTATCTCGCCGACGACCGGCAACGCCAGTACGTGCGCGACGGCTGGAACGTTACCGGCGACGCATACCTGATGGACGAGGACGGCTACTTCTGGTATCAGGCGCGCACCGACGACATGATCATCTCGTCGGGCTACAACATCGCGGGCCCCGAGGTCGAGGGCGCGCTGCTCGAACACCCGGCGGTCGCCGAGTGCGCCGTCATCGGCGCGCCCGACGATGAGCGCGGTCACGTCGTCAAGGCGTTCGTCGTGCTGAACGCGGGCCACGCACCCGGCGACGCGCTCAAGCGCGAGCTACAGGATTTCGTGAAGGCGCAGATCGCGCCGTACAAGTACCCGCGGGCGGTCGCGTTCGTCGAGGCCCTGCCGCGCACGCAGACCGGCAAGCTGCAACGCTTCAAACTACGCGAACCGGAGGAAGCCGCCTCATGACGATCCTACTGCCGCCCGGCTGGCCCCGCCCGCGCGGCTACTCCTGCGGCGTCGTGGCCGAGGGCGCGACCGTCTATGTCAGCGGCCAGGTGGGCTGGGACGAGCAGGGGCGCTTCGTCTCGGACGACTTCGTGCCGCAGGTCCGCCGGGCGCTGGAGAACGTCGTCGCCGTTTTGGCCGCGGGCGGCGCCGGGCCCGAGCACATCGTCCGGCTGACGTGGTACGTCACGGACAAAGCCGCCTACCTCGCGAACCTGCCGGAGATCGGCCTCGCCTATCGCGCGACGATCGGGCGGCACTATCCGGCCATGTCGGTCGTCGCCGTCTCGGCGCTCGTCGAAGACCGGGCGCGGGTCGAAATCGAGGCGACCGCCGTGATTCCCCGCGAGGAGGGACGCTAACGTGCTGACGACCGAACCGACCGCCGCATTCAGCTGGGACGACCCGCTCGAGTTCGACCTGCAACTGACCGACGCCGAGCGCATGATTCGCGATGCGGCCCGGTCGTACGCGCAGGAGAAGCTGATGCCGCGCATCCTCGAGGCCAACCGGCACGAGCTCTTCGACCGCGCGATCCTCAACGAGATGGGAGCGCTCGGCTTCCTCGGCTCGACCATCGACGGCTACGGCTGCGCGGGCGTCAACCACGTCTCGTACGGCATCATCGCGCGCGAGATCGAGCGCGTCGACAGCGGCTATCGCTCGGCGATGAGCGTGCAGTCGAGCCTCGTCATGCACCCGATCCACGCGTACGGGACGCAGGAGCAACGCGAACGCTGGCTGCCGCGCCTCGCAAGCGGCGAGATCGTCGGTTGCTTCGGCCTGACCGAGCCCGACCACGGCTCCGACCCGGGCAGCATGTCCTCGCGAGCGCGCAGGGTTTCCGGCGGCTATCGCCTCAGCGGCGCGAAGACGTGGATCACCAACTCGCCGATCGCCGACCTGTTCGTCGTCTGGGCGAAGGACGACGACGGCGTGATTCGCGGCTTCGTCCTCGAGAAGGGGATGGACGGGCTGACCGCGCCTCCGATCCAGGGGAAGTTCAGCCTGCGAGCGTCGAGCACCGGCGAGATCAGCATGCACGACGTCTTCGTGCCGGACGAAAACCTGTTACCGAATGCGGAGGGCCTGGCCGGGCCGTTCGGCTGCCTGAATAAGGCCCGCTACGGGATCTCGTGGGGCGCGCTCGGCGCGGCCGAGTTCTGCTGGCACGCCGCCCGCCGGTACACCCTCGAGCGCAGCCAGTTCGGACGTCCGCTGGCAGCGAACCAGCTGATCCAGCGCAAGCTGGCCGACATGCAGACGGAGATCGCACTCGGCCTACAGGCGGTGCTGCGGCTCGGCCGGCTCTTCGACGAGCACCTGGCGACGCCCGAGATGGTCTCGATGCTCAAGCGCAACTCGTGCGGGAAGGCGCTCGACATCGCGCGCGCGGCCCGCGACATGCACGGCGGCAACGGCATCTCCGATGAGTTCCACGTGATCCGCCACGTGATGAACCTCGAAGCGGTCAACACGTACGAGGGGACGCACGACATTCACGCCCTGATCCTCGGGCGCGCGCAGACCGGCATAGCCGCCTTCAAGTAGCGGCGGCGCCGGTGGTATCTAGATGCGGCTTTCGGCGAGCGCCCAGCCGATCGGCGAGCCGATGCCCGTCACGAGGTCGTAGCCGGGGCCGGCGGGATAGCCGTTGTTCCCCTTCACGATGTCGTGAAATTCCACGCCGTACTGCGAGCCGGTCAAGACCCCGTACAACGCCGGATTCACGAAGCCGATGCGCGACCCCACGAATTGATCGATCTGGCCTTCCATGCCGGCGAACAGTGGACTCGAGAGCGACGTGCCCCAAACGGGCGCCCATCGGCCCCGGTAATAGATGTCGAACGCAGACGTCGCGCCGGCGGCCAGCGCGATATCGGGTAGGTTGCGGCCGCTCGGCTGGGTTCCGGCAATCCCGACCTGATAGTACGGCTGTTCGAACAGGAGCGAGACGCCGCCCGCGCTTCCGCTCCAGCCGGTCTCGCTGACCCAGTTGCCTGAGCCGTCCACCTTGAGCTCGGTTCCGCCGACCGCCAGCGCGTAGGGGTCGCTGCCGGCGCTCGATTCGACGTACTTATTTCTCCACTCGCCGCAGCTGTCGGCTCCATAGTCGCCGGTCGCGATCGGGAACGTGATGCCCTTGGACGCACCTTGCTCGAAGATGACGTTCGAGGCCAGCGAGAAGGCTCTGCCGAGCCGGCCCTTGTCCGTCTCGCACCCGCCCCAACTCGAGTTCAAAACGTCGACGAGGTTGTCGCTCACGACTTGGTTGTACGTATCCTCGGCGGCTTTGTCGGTGAAATCGGGGAAGCTGTACAGGTAGAGCTGCGCGCCCGGCGTCGTGCCGGCCATAGCCTCGACGTCGAGCGTCGTCTCGACGTCGTTGCGCCCGAGAGCGCCACCGTCGACGGAAATCCGCACCAGCGGGTGCTTGAGCCTCGTCCCGAAGTACCGGAGGTACGCGCGCAGGTCTTTGTCGCTGAGGTTGCCGGCCATCGACGTGCCGATCGACCGTCCGCTTCCGTCGTAGCCGTGCTGAACCGGCTCGTCGTAACCCTGTGCGTAGGCGAGCGGGCCGTAGTGGCCGGAGCCGCCCTTGAGCGGGCCGCCGGCCGACGGCGGCCACGCAGGCGGCGCGTTTCCTGTGATGTAGCGCGGTGCGAAGCTGATCAGATTGTCGAGGCCCGCGACCGCGACGACCAGCCCGCGCAATGCCGGCGGAATCTTCGCCGGCCCGGTGCTCGCATACCGTACGCCTTGGCCGGGCTGTGCGACCGCGTCGATGATCACCGAAAAGAAGCGCTCCGCGGCGGAGCGGCTCGCGACGGCGTCGACGACCGTGCGGTTCGGATAGGTGTGTTCGATGCGGAAGCCGGCCCGCTCGAGCGCCGTCACGACCGTCGCCTGCGCGGCGGGCGCGGGCGCAAAGTAGGCGTTGAACTGCGCGTTCGTCAGGTAGTGCCGGAACAGCAGAGAACGCCGGTCGGACTGCGCGGCGACCAGAGCCGTCAATTCGTCGGGATGGCGATACGCCAGCGTCACGGCGACGCGCACGTTCAAGGCCTCCGGCGCGCGTCCGAGGTCTTGCAGACCCTTCGCTTGGGACGCGTTCGGAAGCGCGGCCAACGCGCCGGCGAGTCCGGCGATCGCTACCAGGTTACGGCTCACTTGCTTTCCTATCCAACGTTTGTTTCACCAGACTGCATTTCGGCCCGCACCTCCTGCCTTAGCCATCCACGGCCGTGCGAACCTTCCGGCGAGGGCTTTGCCGGCGGCGCCGAGACCATCATCGCGACGCCGGCCACGATCACGCACGCGGCGACCGCCGTCCGCGTGCCGAACGGCTCGTGGAGAAAGGCGACGCCGATCGCCAGCGCGACGATCGGATTGACGTAGCCGTACGTGGACGCCAGCGTGGTCGGAACGTTGCGCAACAGCCACAGGTAACAGGAATACCCGACGATGCTGCCGCCCACGACGAGGAAGGCGACGGCACCGACGGCCGGCACCGTGAACGCCGCGCGCGTCAGATGCTCGTGCGAGACCAACGCGAGGAGCGCGAGCATCGCCGACGCGCACAGCATTTGCATGCCGCTCGCCTGCACGACGTCGCGAAAGTGAAAGCGATGCTGGACGATCGAGCCCAGCGCCCACGACACCGAGCAGAACAGCGCCAGCAGCGCGGGGACGACGGGGAGCGCGCCCGGTCCCGCCGGCGCCACGAGATAGGCCATCCCGCCGAAGCCGACCGCTAGCCCGGCCCGCGCCTGCCACGAGATGCGTTCGCCGAACAGCAGGTAGGCGAACACCGCCATGAAGAGCGGCGAAAGGCTGAAGAACAGCGACCCGATCCCGCCCGGAATGTACTGCAGGCACCATGCGAAGATGCCGTTCCCCAGCACGAGCAGGAACAAACCCGTCACGGCCGCCCCCGTCCACTCGTGCCGCGTCGGCCGCGCCGCTCCCCGCCACGCCGACCATGCAACGAGCAGCGTCCCGGCGATCGCGAAGCGGATGGACGCCATGCTCCACGGCGGCAACGACGCGACGGCCACGCGAATGGCCGGCGCCGTCGAGCCCCATAGAATGTAGACGGCGCCGAGCGCGAGTGCCGCCGCGCCCGTCAGTCGCGGCGGCACCGGTTCTTATGCGACCGGCGAGGGCCGGCGCTTACGCGTCGTCGCGGTGTCGGCTTGGTTCCTGCGCGCCGGCCGTTTCTCGGCCGTCCGCTTGCGGCCCGAACGCCGCATCGGCACGACGTTCCCGCCGCGCGCTCCGGCCTCGTCGCCCAGGATGACCGGCGTGATGATGCGCTCGCCCAGCGCCTGTTCGAAGACCTCCGACAGTTCCTCGACGGCGACGAACGTCATCGTGTCGCGGACTTCCTTCGGCACGTCGTCGAGATCGATCTCGTTGCGCTTCGGCAACAGGATCTTCGAGATGCCGGCCCGCTTCGCGCCGAGCACCTTCTCCTTGAGGCCGCCGATCGGCAGCACTTGCCCGGTCAACGTGATCTCGCCGGTCATCGCGAGGTTCGAGTCGACCTTACGGCCCGTCAGCAGCGACGCGAGCGACGTCGCGAGGGCTATGCCGGCGGACGGTCCGTCCTTGGGGACGGCGCCGGCCGGAACGTGGACGTGCAGGTCGTGCTTGGCGAAGTAGTCGTCGGCCAACCCGAGTTCGCTCGAGCGCGATCGTAGGAACGAGACCGCGGCCTGCGCGCTCTCCTTCATCACGTCGCCCAACTGGCCGGTCAGAACGAGTTTGCCCGTACCCGGCATCGTCGTGGTCTCGATGAACATGATGTCGCCGCCGACGGGCGTCCACGCGAGGCCCGTCGCCACGCCGACCGACGCCATCCGCTTCTTCACTTCGTTGTAGAAGCGCGGCTTCGACAGGTAATCGACGAGGTTATCGGGCCTGACGCGCGCCTTGTGGCGCGGCTCCTCGGCGATCCGGCGCGCCACCTTGCGGAAGACGGTGCCGATCTCGCGCTCGAGGTTACGGACGCCCGCTTCGCGCGTATAGTCGTGGACGATCGCCTTGAGGGCGGTGTCGCTGATCTGGGCCTGCGAGTCGCGCAGGCCGTTGGCTTCGCGTTGCTTGGGAATCAGATAGCGCTTGGCGATCTGCATCTTCTCGAACTCGGTGTAGCCCGACAGTGCGATGGTCTCCATCCGGTCGCGCAGCGGCGGGCTGATCGTCTCGAGCTGGTTCGCCGTGCAGATGAACAGCACGTGCGACAGGTCGAACGGCAGGTCCAGGTAGTGGTCGCGGAACGAGTTGTTCTGCGCGGGGTCGAGCACTTCGAGCAGCGCCGACTGCGGGTCGCCGCGATAGTCGCTGCCGACCT
>Ga0182012_10002115_pt1 | contig 21638 bp, 16 predicted proteins | sample 612S2SmetaG_FD_120486 | JGI IMG/M metagenome (GOLD analysis project Ga0182012, IMG submission 120486) | Permafrost microbial communities from Stordalen Mire, Sweden - 612S2S metaG | ecosystem: Environmental > Terrestrial > Soil > Wetlands > Permafrost | place: Sweden: Stordalen | collected... | reverse complement strand
GAGGATCTGGAAGGACGCTGCAATTTCATCCGGCGACGCTGATCTGACGTCGAAGAAAGCGCCATTCGGCACAATGGGGAGAATACTGCGGGCCTCCCGGGCAAATGTTTGCCGGGAGTAGCCTTTCAAGTAATAGACAGCGGGGTTGATCAGGAACGCGGCTGGGACTCGCAGGGCGACTGCCAGATGTGCGGGAAAAGACTCAATCCCAACGAAGAATGTAGCGCCTTTCATAAGCGCACCAAGCTCAGGAAGAGACATGTCGGTGAGCAGGCGCACAGATCCGCTCTCAACACTCCAGTCCGGAACTACCCTTTCAAGATACGCTCTCTGCGACGGCAAGGCGGAAAGCGCCACGGTGATCCGCTGCTCTAAGAGCATTGCAATCAATTCTCTCCAGTACTCAATGTTCCATTGCCGGTCCGTCTCGAAGGAGACGGGTGCGAGTACCGCATACGGTTCGTTGCCCTCCACGGGATTTCTCGCCTCGTAGTTGTAAAACTCGCTCGAAAACGGCACTAACGCTGAATCGATCCCGAGCGGCGCCAGGAGTTTTGCGAAGTTTTGCGGTTCCTCCTCGTTAAGATCGTAGTCCGCCCAGTAGTCGGCTAGAAAGCTTTGTTCTGCTATGTCGAATGTGATGAGCGTCTTGCCGAATCCACGCAGCAGAAGATTGGAGCTGGGTGGATAGGCCCGGGCGTTTATCACCACGTCATATTCGTTGCGCCGCAACCTGTCCGCGATGGCCCGATTTTCGGCCAGCTTTCTGCGCATCTGCCGCAGGTCGCCCCTCCCCGGCAGAAGATCGAGTATTAGATTGTTCCAAAGGTAGATATTGCTCACGTGAGGGTTCCTTTCCAATACCTGCGCTGCATTGGGTCTCACGAGATAATCGATTCGCACATTGGGATATTTTGTTTTGATCGCGCGTGGCAGGACCGTCGAGAACGCCACGTCGCCGAGTTGATCGGTCTTCGCGATCAGAATCCGCCGCGGAGTTCCGAGCACTGCGTCATTGCGCCGCTTTCCAAAAAAAAGCATGTCGCCGCAGATCTCGATCAACCATGAGGCGAGAAGATAAAGGGACTTGACTGCCCTAATAAGGTTCTTCTTCACGCCAGACTTAGGACGCACTACGGCGCCCAGGAACTTGCGGAAGAGCTTGACGTGTTTATCGAACACCATGTGATTAGAGCTGGCCTATCTCGCACGGAATTTGTAGTAAAACTTTGGATGAAACTGCTCCGCGGCGGCCTGGGTATGATGAAGCCAAATATCGCCCGGCAATGGTCTTAACACTCTGAACGATAAGCCGGAACTGAAAATAGAGTTGGCTGCGATGCCGATAAATCTCTTAAATTTGCGCGGCATTTGCCAGCGCTATAGTCGCCGGTGCGCCAATAACATTCCACGGCTCTAAGATCCCGCGCGTTTTCTCATCCATCAAGCGAAGCAGGCGATGCATGACAAAATCCGGCGTTACTTCGCGCATGCATCCCGCGGACAAACAGGGCGCGAAGCTGCGGCCGTCGTAGCAGGGACGGCACGCGTAGCCCTGTCCTCCCCAGATGCCGGCCACCCCGGACCGGCGCGGCAGAAAACTCCCAGGATTTGTCGGACCGAAGATGCCCACCACCGTTGCCGTGCTAACCCCGGCCAGGTGCAGTGGACCGCTATCGTGCGAGACACCCGCGTCGCAGGTGTTACAGACGCTAATCGTTTCCGGAATCGATAATGTTCCGATGCAGTCGCTCACCTCGATCGTCTCGAAAAACGGCCTAACCCAAACATCATCCGGCCCGCCCAACAGGACAACCTCCCAGTCCCTCTTTCGCAATGCCATCGCCAGAGAAACATACATCTCGACGGGCCAGCGCCGCAAAGTCTGCCGGGAATGAAAGTTCGTCGCTCCTCCGGGAACAAGGGCGACTCGGCGTTCCGCGGTTTTCGCGGCCAGCGGCGACGGTGGGAGCTTGCTGGGTTTGAGCGGCTCTATGCTTTGCCGCAGGTAACTCTCTTCCGTGCCAAGCAGAATGCGGGCAAATTCATCGGCGTAGCTCCGGCCCATGAGCACGCTTGTCCGTCTTAATCGTTTAGACAGCGCGATTTTGCGGCGTGCCCTCACCGGTAACGTGAGAATGCGGTATCGAAAATCGTAATAGAACGTTGCGCATATATCCCATACGCGGGGTGCGAGCCTATTCCAAAGACTCAGGATCGCGCGACCCCGCTCGCACGGGCTACCGGTCAAAATCGCACGATCATTCACCGGAATCAAGGTCAGCCACGAGTAACACTCAAGCAACGGTTGAACATCCCTTCCGCAAACCCAATGAATTTCGAATCCCTGTTCATAAAGAAGCCGAACCGCGGGCAACGTCATGATCACGTCGCCGATCGCGCCCATCTTCACGATAAGCGCGGATTTAGACTCACGCGGTGGCTGAAGTGTGTTTGTCAAAATTGTCCTCTGGTTTTGTTGGGCGGAGCCGCACTGCCGCGCGAAGGGCGGCGATGTCCTCCCTATGCTCGGCTTCCGAACAAAGAATCGTTATGCTGTGACGTATCGCGACATAAGCAAAACTCGTGGCCAATGCGATGAAGCCGGCGCATAACGTGATCAGCGTCCGTGCTGGACCGGATTTTCGATCTGGCGGTTTTGCCCGGTCCACCACTTGGATCACCGGCGCTTCTTTGGCCTCGTCGATAGCCGCCGCTTCGTACTGTTTCGCCAGCAGCTCGTACAGCGTTTCGTGATACTTCACGTCGCGCAACTTGCGCATGTACGCCAAGGTTGCTTCCGGTAGCTTGCCGGCCGAAACTTCCAAACGTCCGCTGCTCGCCCCGTCGGCTTCGATTCCCGCTAACTGGCCTTGCATGGTCGAGATTTCCCGCCGCAGCAGTTGAATCTGCGGATTTTGCTCGGTTGCATATGAGCGCGCGGCTTGTAACTCGACCTGCCGGCTCGCGATTTCAGCGCGCAACTGCGCCGCCGATCGGATCAGCACTTCGGCTTGGCCGCTAGGCGCCAGCATGCCCGTTGATTGCTGTGTATCCTTGAGCGCAATCTCCGCGTCGCTCAACGCGTCCTTCTCTTTGTGAAGCTGTTGCTCGAAAAACAACCGGCGTTGGGAAGCGTCCGTGATTGCGAATTGCGAGTTTACTTGGTAGAGTTCGTCAACGAACGCGTTCGCCATGGCCGCCGCGCGTTTCGCATCGTGATCCTCAACTGAAATCGTGATCAGCGAGTCCTTGCCGCTCGTGAACGAAGTGTGCCTCCTGAGCATGTTGCGAGTCTCCGAAAGAAGCTTCCGGCGATAGAGATCCTGGAGGTGGAAGCGCGCTACGATTTCGTCGGAGACGCTGCGGCTGCTCAAGATGCCAATATAAAGATCAGCCGGATTCTTCAAACCCAGTTGCATCCCCATCGCTGAACCGGCCAGATTGCCCAACGAACCCGCGGCTAAAGCGGCCAGCGAAGACTGCTGCTGCTGAGGAGGCAGAATCACCGCCTCGGCTGTGAAGGTATTGGGTACGAGAGCGACGCCTATCGCCGTGGCTGACATCACAACGAAAGTGCTTCCGGCAATCAAAAGTTTGCGCCGGGCCAGAACCACTAAAACGGCGAGAATAGAAATTTCCGGTTCTTTGGTTTGCATTGCCATGAACTAATTCGCTTGGCCTATTTCAGAACGTTGATCGCCGCGGCGCCAAGTCCGAAGTTACTGATCACCTGCGACCAGTCAATTAAGTTACGAATCAACGTTGACTTGCTTACATTCGTAGGGACAACGATGGCATCGCCCGGGTAAATGCGCAATGTATCGAAATTAGCCGAGAACAGACGTTGGCGAGTCTCCCTCGCCACCACGCCTCCATCAGCCCGAATCACGAATATGTGCCCGCGGTCCGCATAGCGTGTGGGACCGCCCGCTTGGGCAAGATAGTCCCCCAAGCGCGACTCTGGATCGTAAAGAAAAGCCGCTTGGTTGTAAACCATGCCCACCACACTCACCGTCGAGGGGGCGCTGGGAACTAACAGCAGGTCGCCATTCTCGAGCGGCAGGTTTGGGACGGCCTCAATTCCCTTGCTACTTGGCTCCAGATCGAGAACGATACGGCCGGTCACCGGAGTGCCGCGCAGGCGCTGCAGAAGATTGCGTTGGCTGGCAATACTGCCGTCCGACGCGGCAACTTGTTGGGCTGAAATCGCGCGGCCGGAAAACGTCGCCGCACCCTGATTGATATCCTGCTCCAACTGATCGAGAAAATTGTTATAGCGCTTCTGCTGTTCCTTGCGGGTAGATTCACGCGTGAATTGCGCTCCGTATAAATAGGCGTTCGTCGTCAAACCGCCCGCGCGTGCGACCACGTCATGCAATGTTTCCCCGGGCCGAACCGAATAGATACCAGCCATCTTGATCTCACCTTCCACCCGCACATATTTCGTTTGCTGGGAGCGCGGCACGGAGATATCGGAATTCGAGAACACGGTAACTACGTCGTTAGGTTCAAGTGCGATGTCGGCTTCTGGATCATGATCGATCACCACTCTTCCCAAGTTGAACGAGATAAGAGAAGTGGTGAGTTTGTCCGGATCTATCCGTTCAATCGTCGCGTAGTTCCAGTCCACGTCAGGTGCCAATGGTTGGACGTCGGTTTTCGGGAAGAATTCTCGGACCGAGTTCCCCCGGTCACTCACTGCGCCAAGAGAAGATCCGCTTTGGTTATCACGCACTTCATCGCGGTAACCTCGTGGGGCTTCGCTGACCGAAGCCGCAATAACGCTGGAGTTCCCTGGCCCTTGCGCTAGTCCGCGATCGTCGAACTGCTCCTCATCGTAAGCGTATTGCCGCTCTTCGCTGTGTGCCTCCCGTGCGCCTAGCCCATTATGCTCTTTCCAATACGTCCGCGTTAAAAGCGCTTCACTGTTCGGGATCAGATCGCTTACCTTCATACCGCGCCGCCAGGGAAAACGAACCGGGTCCGCCACATTCCCGCGCAGGGTAACTGTTCGCTCGAATCTCGGAACAACCGGCAAGATCCGGATCAGGTCGCCGTCTTGCGGATGAAGAGCCAAGCCCTGTGTCGTCAGTTCGACGTTTTCCGCGTGCAGCGCCGAACGCTGGTCGATTCGTTCCAAAATAGCCCGCTGGCCCGAAGCCGTTGGCGAAAGCCCGCCCGCATAGTTCAGCAGATCGCCCAGTGAAGTATCCGCTTTCAACTCGTAGATGGCGGGAGACTCCACGCTGCCCGCCACGGCTACCCGCGGGCCGGCATTGGGCACAAAAATGACATCGCCCGCCAGCAGCGGAGCGTCTTTTGTTTTGTCGCCCGCCAGCAGCAGGTCATAAAGATCGAAATGGGTAACCACTCTGCCGCCGCGCTTGAGTTCAATATTTCGCAGCGAGCCGCGCGAAGATGGTCCACCCGACGCAAATAAAGCATTTACTAGCGTGCTCAACGAACTGACCGTATAACTTCCCGGCCTTCGTGCCTGGCCCACGATGAAAATTTGTATCGATCGCAGTTGGCCCATGTTCACATCTAGATCGAAGCTTCTGTACACCCGCTCCATCGCCGATTGAATGGTGTTTCGCAACTGTCCGAAACCCACCCCCGCGAGTCTGATACGGCCCACTTGGGGAAGGAAGATGTCGCCTGTCCGATCCACTGTCACGCGCTGATTCAAGTTGATCTGCCCCCAGGCATGAACATCGACCTCGTCTCCCGGGCCTACCATATAGTCCGGCGTCACGGGAATCCGGTCAAGCGGTGAAAATGTCGAAGGCACGCGTTCAAAAAGGGCCGCGCCATAAATCGGCAACAGGCGCCCAGTGGACGACTGGACGAAGCGTTGAAACTCCGTAGGTTGCTCCTTCATTTGGTAGCTCGGCGGAAGTTGCCGCGACTGGTCCCGATCCTTGATATCGGCCGCCGAGTCAGCGGGCGCTGGATACCCTGGCCGCGGCCGGTTGCCGTCTATCTCTTTGGGTACGCAATCAATCGTGGGCGTGCCGTCAGGGCACCCTATCTGCGCCCCGTCTATCGGATCAGCGCGCTGGTATTGTGGACGCTGCTGATAAAGCTGATACGGATTGATTTGTCCCGCGGCCGATGCCGCTATCAGCGTTACAGCCCAGAAAACTCGTAGCGACTTCATAAGTTCCATTGCCAATGCCTCGGAGTGAACACCACCTGGAGCGACTCCGTAATGTCATGCCGCGGCGCGCCTAGGATGGGTATGAAATAACGCTCATATTGAGCGCTGGCCGTAACCGTCCATTCCGAGGTAAAGCTCCACTGCGCCGTCACTAGACCATCCGTTTGAGTACCGCCCCCCGGCAGAAACTTCTCGCCCGCTTTGATTTGGCGGTACTGCGCTTCTACTTTCGATCTGCCGGAAAACCAGTAATTGACGGTGGCCGTGTAAGCGCGCGAATCCCGTCCCACCCAGCTCCCCAATAAGTTGCCGTCATTCGTACCGGCGTCTCGATACTGGTTGTCCCAATACACGAACTGCCCCCCCTGGTCTTTTCTGTACAACCAAGTTGCATAGGTTTCGAAGCGCAAGTCGAATCTCGGACAAAATGGCAGGTGGCTTAAATAGAGACCGGGTGCCCACGGCGCGCGCTTCGGGTTGTCGATTGGGTTGGGCTCATCCACACCATAGGAATCGGAATAGACAGTCACGTATTTGCGCAATCCCGCTACCCGCCAACTGAAATTGAAACTGCTGAACCGCGTGCCCGGAAGGTCCGGTGAGCCATAGGGCCCGAAGTCGGCGCTGTTGACGCTGAAAAGGCTCGCCTCCACGCTGCCGAGTGTGAGTGGTCGTCCCGCTCCCCCGAAAATTGATCCGCGCGTGAACCCGAGTTCGAAATTATCCGTCAAGTCGAGTGAAATCTTCTGAGCGTTAATGTACGGGCGCGCCGGCCAGCTATGGCCGGACAGTTTGCCGAATACGATTTCCGTGCGTATCTTCCCAAGGAGCGCGAACGGGCCGGGCAGCACCAGCGGCTTGCTTTGCGCTATGCGCAGCATGTAGAATGGCGCGGCATTGTTGCTGAACGTGAAGGCGCTTTCTTCGCCCGGCCCCCACCACAGGCTTTGCTTGCCGAAGGTAATGGTTTCAAAGCCCAGCTGCACGCCGGCATACATCTCCAAGGGTGCGAAACCACTACTGCTTGCCATGGGTCGAACCGCCGATAACGGAATCCCATCTGCTTGGGAGATGAACCGCCGCACGCTGAGGCTGTAGGGAGCGGCGTCAGGCGCCTCCTGGTATTCCCCTCGCATATAAACCGAGAACGGGCCCGATAGCGCGTAGCTCGAAAAGCCGGTGATGTTGTTCAAACCCTCGCCAAAGGGCCGGCCGTAATCGTCGTTGATCGTTTGGCCGAAATGGTAGCTATCGCGCAGCGGCGCACCTTGGATATCAGTGAACCGAGTGTAGACGGATTCGATGCCAAAAACGTTTGTTCCCTTTGACTCACCGCTGAATTCGGCCTCCAAATCGGCGATAAGTCGCAGCGCCTCCTCATTAAGCGAGGCATGCTCGCTCCGCATCCCACGAGTAGTAGCGATATTTTGGGCTTCCTCCAATTGGTGTCGGCACTCGTTGCGCGTCCATGGCGTCGAATCCGACACTTGATCCGGAATGTAACCGAATGCGGCGAGGCGGCGCAGCGCCGGGTAGATCCAGCTATCGAGAGGGACATACACCGATCCGGCAGCATTACCGTTAATCTTGCGTTCGACTCTGGCAAGCGCTTTTATCGGCGCGCTCTCGGATAACGGCGTCGAGCCCGTCCGATCCGTCATGCTGTCGTCGTGTCGGGTCTTGTAGACGAAGCGCCCTATCAAATAACCCGTCGCCGCGCCGATCAAAACATCGGAGGGAAAGTGTCTCTCTGCCGTGATCCGGGACAAGCTAACTAGCGAGGCCAGACCATAGGCGCCCCACTGCGTCATTGGACCCGGATACTCACGCGCGAAGATTGCCGCCGCGCTCCAAGCGAAAGCCGCATGTTCGGACGGAAACGAAGACTGAAAGGGCGACGTCTGATAGAAGAGTCCGCGTCCTGCGTTCGTTTCCGGACGCTGGCGGCTGCTAACGATCTTCAGCGCTTCCACCGCGACAAACGAATCGGCCACCGCCTCAGTCGCCAGAATGCCTGTCTCCTCGGCATGCTCATCATGCGTGACTCTCCCAAAACCGTATGACAGGGCGGCCGCGCCTCCGAAAACGGCTAGACCTCCGTTCGAGATGAGCGAACTGCGGTTCCGATTGTTCGCGTCCGAGTGAATGAGTGTCATGCTGTGGTGGTCGGTCCCGATCAGAACACCGGCCGTGGCCGCCAGCGGCGTCAGCCATTTGAGGTCGGATTTCTTCAAATGAAAAGGACTCGTCCAGATGTGTTTCTGATCGCGCCAGACATCTTGCGGCAGTTGCCTGACAAAAAATTCGCGCGGCTTTGAGAAGAGAATGTTTTGATCAGAGTTTGCCGCTGCCGGCCGAGCGAGACATACGCACATCAGCAGGCTCGCGGAAACGGTATATGCTGAACGACGCATTGCTACTTGTGGCGCGGACACTTGTGTTTGCCGCGCCGAGACTGGTCTTGGCGCATTCCCAGCTTTCACGTGGCTGCGGACAGACTTCCTTCTGCCGGAACTCGTCCCACAGGCGCACAAACCGCTTCCCTATCAATCTCTACCGCCACTGAGCGCTGCAGCAGTTCAACCGACACCACTATTTTCAGATTGCTCTTGCTTCTTACCAACAACCCCTCGACCCCCTTCAGGGGACCTTTCTCGATCCTGACTTTCTCACCTACCCGTAAGTACCCATGCGGTCCAACCGGCAATCCAGATTGCAACATCGTCCGGATGGCCGCGATCTCGCCCTCCGGTATCGGCTCCGGACGTCCCCCGCACCCAAGAATAGAAACCACGCCCGGTGTCGTAACAATTGGCTGGCACTGCGCATCGAAACGGCAAAACAAATATCCGGGAAAGAGCGGGGAATCGACTTCCACCAGCCGATCGGACCAGCGCTTTTGCTTCCGGTATGCCGGCACATAAACTTGGTAACCTCTGTACTCCAGGTGCGCACCGGCGATCTTCTCTTTTCTTAGATCAGCTTGGATCGCCAGCCATGGACGGCATTCTTCACCCACTACGGTCATAAGATCTCCACAAATTTCATAAGGCCGATTTTGCGCAGGCTGCCGCTGGAAATGTCCCAAACTTGCTTTTTAAACGCGTAATCAGAAGCGCAAATGTGCCAACGGCAATCGGACAGCTATATAGAATGTGGACTATTGCCAAGGGAAATCTCTGTTGAGTTTCCGTGTTTGTTGCGACCACTGTTCCAAACAGAAACGAGTCCCCTTGGGTCTGATCTCCCGCCAACAGCCGATAGGTTCGCTCTTCCTTCGCTACACGCTTCGGCCCAAATCGTGCTAACTTCGAATCGTCGCCTGATCGCGGCTGAATGAAAGACTAAAGACCTACACACTGTTCCCTTGGTTCGTGGCTCTGCCCATCTATCGCTTGAGGTGTCTATGTCTTTATTGGCTTTCTCCGAAGTTGCCTTCGAATATCCTTGCGGAACAAGTGTGTTCGCGGATGTCTCCCTATCCATCAACCCTGCGGACCACATTGCCCTCGTCGGTCCCAACGGCGCTGGCAAGACCACTTTCCTCCGCTTGCTCACTGGGGCGCTCGATCCCACAAAGGGCGTCGTCACCCGCCGTCGCGGCCTCCACGTCGCCGTCTCCGAACAGAATTCTGCCGCCGGATACCAATCCGGCGGTGAACAAGCCCGGGCGCAATTGTCCCGCGCCCTAACCGCCAACGCCGATCTGCTCATACTCGACGAACCAACCAACCATCTTGATCTTCCCACTCGCCAGTGGCTCGAACGCAAACTCCTCCGTCTGCCCTCGGCCATCATCGCCGCTTCCCACGACCGAGCCTTTCTCACCGCCTTCGCCAACCGTATCATTGAGATCGAACGCGGCGAAGTACATCTCTACAACGCCGGCTACCTAGAATACCGCGCCATGAAGCAGCAGCGCATCGCCCGACAATGGGCTGAATACGAGGGGTATGAGCGGCGCAAAACTGCTTTGGAATCCGCCGCTCGCAAACGCGATCAACTATCGGCCAAGGTGGCGGCCGCTCCCACTGACACACCCGCCGACAACGACTTCTATGCTCGCAAAGCCGGCAAAGTCGCTCGATCCGGCCGGCTTCTCCGCCAGCGCATCTCGGAACTCGGCCAAAACGTCGAAAAACCGTGGCAGGACGAGGGCATCCGTCATCTCACTTTCGACAACATCCGCCGTTCCGGCGACTTCGCGCTCCAAGTGGTAGATCTCTCAGTCGGCGGCCTCTTCGAAGGTCTAACCTTTCATCTCCGTCGCGGCGGCCGCCTCGCCATCACTGGTGTCAACGGCTCCGGCAAAAGCACGCTGCTCAAAGTCATCGCGTGTCAGATACCGCCGGACAGCGGAGCCATCCATCTCGGAACCAATGTCGAAATCGCCTCCATCGAACAGGCCCTCGAACAGCAATGGGATTTTAGCGAATCCCCTCTTGCTGTTTGTGGCACCAGCACAGCCACCCGCACTCTGCTCGCTTGCCTCAAAGTTCCGGTCACCTGCCTCAATCGGCCGCTGTCAACTCTCAGCGCCGGCGAGCGCACCAAAGTCGCCCTGGCCAGTATCCTCAACTCCGCCGCCAATCTCCTGCTCCTCGACGAGCCGACGAACCACCTCGAAATCGACGCCCAAGAGTCCCTCGAAACCGCACTGCGCGCCTATCCCGGCACCGTGATCGCCGTGTCCCACGATCGCGCTTTCCTTCACGCCCTAGGCTCGGAAGCCCAGGTTATCGATTTGCCCTATGTTGCCAACTCTCAATGCCATCGCCGAACCGCGCCGCCGCGAAATCATTGACATACTCTTCGGCGGCCAGGAGCGCGCGGTAGGCGACATCATCGAGGCGTTGCGCATGCCCCAACCGGCGGTATCCAAGCATCTCTTCGCGAAGTTGGCATCGTTTCGTTGCAGCTTGGTTTTTCTGGGCGGCCGCTCTTCCATGAGCGCGAACGTGACCAGGCGCGGCTAGCGTCGTCTGTACCGTCTTGAACCGAAAGGGTTAAGCCGCTGCACGACTGGGTGCAAAAGTATGAGCGCTTCTGGACTTGCCAGCTTGACCGCATCAAAGCACGCGCCGGGCAAAAAATGGCGGAGCGTGTCAAAACGTAAATAAAAAAAAGAAAAGGAGAAATGATCTAGCAGCCACCCAGACCTTCGAAATCTTGAAAAACGAACTGATCTCCGCGCCCATCGACATCGTGTTCGAAACCCTCCTCGAAGAAATGGGACCCGAAACCCGAACACCCGACGGCGCGGCTCTCCAGATAAAGCTGGAAGCGTGGCCCAGCGGCCTTTGGTTCCGCGATCTCGGAAACAACAGCGGCCACCTGCGGGGCCATTTTCAGGCCATCAAAGAGGCCTTTCTGCTGGGAATCCAAGGGCCGATGTTTATGTCAAATCCGGTCGTTTCGCATTTACTCTACCGCCTGACGGAGGAAGGCGGCAAAACCCGCCTCAGGCTCTCCCACCGTGCGTTCGGTCTCATTGCTCCTGGTCTGCCTCGATGGCTGCCGCGTCGGATGGAATAACATGATGTCGCGCATCCAGCAAGCAGCCGAGGGTAGTAAGCAAGGAGAAAAGGGTCGTTTCGCACGAGGAACGTTTATTGGCTCGCAAGGCTCTCCTGGCTCGCGAAAAGGAATTCACCCCCTGGCGTGACTAACTTAATTCGCCTCCGTCTCGAACTCCCTTCCCTTGGGCGGCAGTCGACAAAGACTATTTGTTCGAAGGGCCGTCGGGCGCTCAAACGCTGGCCCAGCTCTTTTCCGGTCGCAGTTAATTGATCATCTATCACTTCATGCTCGGCCCGGCTGGCTAATACTTTGACGATCGCGCTTGTTCAACCAATGGACGCGCCTGGCGCTTCCGCTCCGACTCTGGACCTAAGGGACTCCACGCCGAGCTAAAGAGGGAGCCTCCTTATGAGCCTTGAAATCTCAACCGAAACCGAAGCCGCATCAAAGGCGAAGCTGGTAAGGATGGCATCTCCGTAGACGTGCTGCTCGACCGGCTCATGAAAGAACGCGCGGGCACAGCACCCGCGCCCGATTCTGCCCCGCGGCCCGAATTGCCCGTCCTCCATAAGAGCTGTAGCCCGCGCCTCTCAAATCCGCAAAAACGAACCCATCTTGAAGTTTCCTTCCGCCATTTGGCTTCGTTGCGCAAAACCGCCCCAAAAAGCTCCGTTCTTATCCGTGTTCATCGGTGGCTAATTCTTCTTCGTTTTGTCAGTTACAACTTTTATGTTTCCGGATCTCGAAACCCCTGAGTCCCCCGCCGTCGTTGCGGACCCAACTCAACCCGAACAAATCCTATCCGACGAAGTCCAACCGAACACCCGCCGTCCCCCGATGGCACCTACATCAAACGCAACTGCGGCCGAACGGGACCCATCACGCGCGCGGGTCGCGCCAAATCCTCGCAAAATTTATTCAAACACGGCTCTTGCGCTCAAACTCTTCTTCCCGGCGAAGCCGAAGAATGTCGGCTCATTCTCCTCAAAAAAGGGACCGACCGCTACCACCCCGCCGAAGACACCCTTAAATACGATTTCGTCCTCAAAACCGCCAAGCCGAGTGGTTCCGAATACGCTTCGAACGCAATTTCAACAACTTCCAGTGAACCGAGGCCGATAACGACGCCTCTAACTGGGACGTCTATCAACGCGGCGACACCTACCCATGACGCCCGTTTTCGCCGCCCTTCCATCTAGCCGTCAGTCTGTATTCCGTATTCTGCATTCTTTATTCTTCACTCTTTTTTCAGTTATCACCTCATGCTCGGCCCCGGCTGGGCGCAAGGCTGCAAGACTTACTCGTATCTCGCCGGCCACATCGCGCAGAAAGCGCTTTCAGGTTCGGCGCACATGATATAACTTAGGATGCTTTTGTCCAAATACGGTCCTGCTTAGACGCAACGTACACTGATGCATCTCTTATTCGCTCTTCTTTTTCAAGCTCCCAAACAGCTTGTTTCCCTCGGCGCGATCGACATCATCGTCGTCGCGCTTTATTTTGCGATGGTGTTGGGCATTGGCTATTACCTGAAAAATTACACGAAAACCGGCGAAGATTTTTTCATGGCTGGGCGCGATATGAGCTCGTGGATTGCCGGTCTTAGCTTCGTCGCCGCTAACCTGGGTGCGTTGGAGTTGATGGGTTGGGCCGGGTCGGCTTATCAATACGGCATCCTGGCGGCCCACTGGTATTGGATTGGCGCGATTCCGGCGATGCTGTTTTTGGCCATCGTAATGATGCCTTTTTATTACATCTCGCGCACGCACTCGGTGCCTGGCTATCTGAAGCTGCGTTTTGGCGAACCGGCGCGGCTGCTTTCCGCCGTTTCCTTCGGCTTCATGACGGTGCTGATGAGCGGCATTAATATGTTCTCGATGGCGAAGGTGATGCAGATCGTTTTGGGCTGGGACCTTAACTTCAGCATTTGGGTTTCCTCGCTTACCGTGGCCGGCTATGTATTCTTTGGCGGGCTGCTTTCAGCCATCTTTAACGAAGTGTTGCAGTTCTTCTTGATCTGGCTCGGCGCGCTGGTGGTGACGATTCTTGGCCTTTACGAAACGGGTGGCTGGAGCGGCGTGGTGCATCGCATTCACGAACGTTTTCCGGGCCAGGATTACACGCATATGTGGAAAGGCCTCGGTTCTTTCAGCGATAACCCGATGGGCATTCATTGGACCGGCATCGTGATGGGTCTGGGGTTTGTGATTTCGTTTGGCTATTGGACAACCGACTTTCTGGTGGTGCAGCGCGTGCTTGCCGCCAAGGATTTGCGCAGCGCCAAGATGGCGCCGATCATCGGCGCGGCGTTCAAAATGGCCGTGCCGTTAATTGTGATTCTGCCAGGTTTGCTGGGCTTGGCGGTGCTGCCGGAGAAGTTAGTGGCCGAATCGGCGCAGGCCATGAATCCCGGCGCACACACGTTCAACGACGTGCTTCCGCTGATGCTGGCGCGCTATTGCGGTCCGGGTCTGCTGGGTCTCGGCATTACCGCGCTCATCGCCGGCTTCATGTCGGGCATGGCCGGCAACGTCAGCGCGTTCGCCACGGTTTGGACTTACGATATCTACCGCGCGGTTATTAAAAAGGACGCCGATGATGCGCACTACGTTCTGATGGGCAAGATCTGCACGGTGCTGGGGGTGCTGGTGAGCATCGGTACGGCCTATTTAGTGATGCAATTTTCCAGCATTATGGATTATGTGCAGGCGTTGTTCAGCTTCTTCATCGCGCCGCTTTTCGGTACAGTGATTCTGGGCATGCTCTGGAAGCGCGCCACGGCGGCAGGCGGGTTTTGGGGATTGCTGGCCGGGACGGTTAGCTCGGTCGGCATGTGGGCGTGGGTGAATCAGGTGCCTTCGGCGCTTGGCATTATTGCTCTTTCCCCACAAGCGAAACCCATGGCGGAAAATATGTACCGGGCGCTGTGGTCCTGGATTATCTGTGTGGTTGTGACGATTGTCGTGAGTTTGCTGACCAAGCCGAAAACCGATGAAGAATTGACCGGGCTGGTCTACGGCGCAACCGACATTCCTTCGGAAGGCGATTTGCTTTGGTTCCAGCGGCCCATTTTCTGGGCCTCACTGGTGGCGATTGCCTTGATCATTTGCAATATCATTTTCTGGTAAAACATCATGCATGATCATGGACGGCTTCCCATTTGGTTTTTTATCGGAGTTCTGCTGACGGCGTATGGTGTGCTGATTCTGGGCGCGGGCATCTACGGCTTGTGGCATCCGGCGCCGGTGGTGCTTGACGAACTGCACATTGGCATCTGGTGGGGCTGTTTGCTGCTGTTGATTGGCGTATTTTACGTTTGGCGCTTTTATCCTAGGAAACCGTAATGTCTACTACCAGTACTAAATCGACCGCGAAGCTCGGACTGATTGTCGGCAACCGCGGTTTTTTCCCGGGCCATCTGGCCGCTGAAGGCCGCGAAGACATGCTGCGCGTGTTAACCGCTGCCGGAGTGGAAATTGTCGCTCTCAACAAGGAGGATTCCAAATACGGCGCGGTGGAAACGTTCGAAGAAGCGAAACGCTGCGCCGATCTGTTCCGGCAGCATCGCGATTCGCTGGATGGGGTGGTTGTTACCCTGCCCAACTTTGGCGATGAGCGCGCCATTGCGGATACGTTGCGGCGCTCCGGTTTGCAGGTTCCGTTGTTGATACAGGCCACACCCGATGCGGCCGGCAAGATGACGATTGCTGACCGCCGCGATAGCTTTTGCGGCAAAATGTCCGCCTGCAACAACCTGATGCAGTATGGCATTCCCTATTCGCTCACCACGCTGCACACGGAAGCGCCGGATTCGGCGGAATTCACCAAGGATCTGCAGTGGTTTCTAGGCGTCTGCCGGGTGGTGCGCGGCTTGAAGAATCTGCGCATCGGTTCCATCGGCGCGCGTCCGCAAGCTTTCAATACGGTGCGCTATAGCGAGAAGATCCTCGAAACGGCGGGTATCTCCGTCATCACCATAGATCTGTCCGAGATTCTCGGCCGCATCGAAAAAATGAAGGACGACGACCCGGCGGGCCAGGCCAAGCTCAAAGCGATTCAATCTTACGTTTCGACGAAAGATGTGCCGGCCAGTTCGCTGATGAAAATGGCGAAATTGGGCGCGGTGGTGGATGGCTGGATGCGCGAAACGGATACGGCAATTTCCGCTGTGCAATGTTGGACGTCGCTCGAAGAATACTTCGGCGTGGTTCCTTGTACCGTGATGAGCATGATGAGCAACGAACTGATGTCGAGCGCGTGTGAAGTGGATATCGCCGGCGTGGTGGGCATGCATGCGCTACGGCTGGCATCGGGCACGCCGAGCGCGCTGCTCGACTGGAACAACAACTACGGCGAAGACCCGAACAAGGCGGTGTGCTTCCATTGCAGCAATCTGCCCAAGCATTTCTTTGCCGAATTCCGCATGGATTATCAGGAGATTATCGCCGGCACTGTGGGTAAGTTGAACACGTTCGGCACGGTGGTGGGAAAAGTCAAATCGGGTCCCATGAGTTACTGCCGCGTCTCGACCGACGATAACGCCGGCCGCGTGCGAGGCTATGTAGGCGACGGCCGCTTTACCGACGATTCGCTCAACACTTTCGGCGGTGCGGGCGTGGTGGAAATTCCGCGCTTGCAAAATTTGCTGCGCTTCATCTGCGAGCGCGGCTTTGAGCATCACACGGCGGCGAATCTTGCGCCGGTTTCGGGCATGGTGTACGAAGCGACGACCAAATATTTAAACTGGGATATGTATTGGCATAAAGCATGAGCACAGTAGTTGCCGGCGTTGATTTCGGCACGTTAAGCGTCCGCGTGTCCATTTTCGATAACGAGCAGGGCCGTCTCGGTTCCGGCGTGGCGGAATATCCGCTGCAGAGAAAGCGCGAAGATCCCGATTTCGCGACGCAAAGCCACGCGGATCACATGTCCGCGCTGGTGGAGGCGATGCACCGGGCCTTGGATAGCGCTTCAGTCTCCGGTAAATCGGTGAAGTCGATTGCGCTCGATACCACGGGCTCGAGCGTGATTCCGGTAGGCGAAGATCTGGAGCCGCTGGACGATTACTATCTCTGGTGCGACCACCGGTCTTGGAAAGAAGCGCAGGAGATTACGGATAAAGCGCACGAGTCCGGTTTGCTTGCCATTAAATGGTGCGGCGGTGCGTATTCGTCCGAATGGGGCTTTTCCAAACTGCTGCACTGGCTGCGGCATAACCCCGAAAAGCGCGAGCACTTCGTTACCGCCTTTGAGCATTGCGATTATGTGGTGGCCGTGTTATGCGGCATCCGCACTATCAATAACGCGCCGCGCAGCATCTGCGCCATGGGCCACAAATGGATGTGGAACGAATCGCTAGGAGGCTTGCCACCGGAGGGGTTCCTCATCAAAGTTGATCCGCTGTTGAAAGGCATGCGCACCAAACTGGGCGGGCGTTACCGCACATCCACTTCGATTGCCGGTACGCTGTGCGACGAGTGGGCGGTGAAATTGGCGCTTTCGCCGGGTATTCCCATTCCGGTGGGTGCCTTCGATGCCCATTGGGACGCAGTCGGTGCGGGTGTGAGAATCGGCGATGTGGTGAATGTGATTGGCACCTCCACCTGCATCATTGGCTTAAGCGATAAAGTCAGTTTGGTACCGGGAGTGTGCGGGGTCGTTCCTGGCTCGGTTGATCCACAACTCACAGGCATTGAGGCCGGGCTATCCGCGGTGGGCGATATTTTTGAAGCGATCGCGCGGCGCGCGGGCACGAGCGTTGGCTCTTTGTCTCGCGATCTGGAAGGCTACCGGCCCGGCCAAACCGGCCTCATGCGCATGACTTGGGATAACGGTGATCGCACTGTGCTGGTCAATCCCGAACTTGGCGGAGTTACGTTTGGTTGGAACCTGACGACGAACCCGCAAGACGAACTCTTCGCCGCGATTGAAGGCACGGCGTTTCACACGCGGGTGATTCTAAACCGCATGGCCGAGCATGGCACGGTTATCGAGCGCATTATCAACGGCGGCGGCATTCCGCAAAAGAACGATCAACTGAATCAGATTTACGCCAATGTGTTGAACAAAACAATTCTTGTTCCGCAGGGTGACGTCACCAGTTTGGGTTCCGCCATTTTCGCTTTCTTGGCCGCGCGCGGCTTCGGGTCGATCGACCAGGCGCAGGCGGCGCTCTGTCCTAAATATCGCGTCTTCACGCCGGAACCCGAGGCGGTGGTGATTTATGAAGAAATGTTCCGCATCTATAAGCGTCTCTATTTTGCGCTTGGGGCAAAGAAATCCGAACCAGTGGCGATTGGTGATGTGCTGCCGCGCTTGCGCCAAATTGCCGCTCAGGTAAGAATCGCCAAATGGACCTAAAAGCGTTAAGGGAGGAAGTTCTCGAAGCCAACCTGGAATTGGTGCGGCGCGGCCTTGTTATCTTCACGTTTGGCAATGCCAGCGGTTACGATGCCGGGAGCGGGAGGGTGGTGATTAAACCGAGCGGCGTACCCTACGACAAACTGAAACCGGCCGACTTGGTGATGACGGATCTTGACGGACGAATTCTGGCGGGCAGTGCGTTGCGGCCTTCCTCGGATTTGCCCACGCATCTTGCTTTGTACCGAGCGTTCTCGGGTGTGCATGGGGTGGTGCATACGCATTCGCGCTATGCCACAGCTTGGGCGCAAGCCGGTTTGGAGATCCCCTGTTTAGGAACGACGCATGCCGATTATTTTCGCGGCCCGATTCCCATCACGCCGCCCATGCAGCCGGACGAGATTCAAAACGAATACGAATGGAATACCGCACAGGTGATAATTCGGCGTTTCACGGGGCTAGATCCACTAGCGACCACCGCGGTTCTTGTTAACAGCCACGCGCCGTTTTGCTGGGGGCCAACGGTTACGGCAGCGGCCGGTACGGCGGAGATTGTAGAGGAACTCGCGCATATGGCATTTCTCACGGTGACGATCAACGCAGATGTGGCCGAGCTAGCTGCCGTTTTGCGGGACAAACACTTTCTTCGGAAGCATGGACCTGCGGCTTATTATGGGCAAGATGCGCCCGTGAAGCCGCCAGAGGCAAAGGGCTCACTGGAAGGTCGGAATTCTCCTTCCTAGATTGAAGCTCTTTCGACTCGACTGCTAGACTTAGGTGGCTCCTCCACTCCCCACTTCATGAAGGTTCACCTGGTTAACCCAAGCGATACTGCGTTCGGAACCGCGGTGATTACCCCACGCTGGTTGTACGTGCTGGCCGCCGCCACGGGCGACTATTTCGGCGTTCCCGAAATCTGCGATGAGACGCTGGAGCAATTGAACTTCGAGCGCATTCAGAAAGGGGACGTGGTGGGTATTGGCATACACACGGGGAATGCATTGCGCGGCTATGCGGTCGGCCGAGCCGCGCGAGAACGCGGCGCCTGGGTAGTTTTTGGCGGTATTCACCCAACGCTCTATTCCGATGAACCGTTCGAACGCGGCGGGGCGCACGCCGTAGTCAAAGGCGACGGCGATAGGGTGTGGAGCCAAGTACTGCGCGATTGCGCTTCAGGCGCGCCGGAGCGCATCTATAACGGCGGCAAAGTAGATGTGCAGGATTTTAAGCAGGCGCGTTGGGATTTGTTGCCCCAAAACAGCTACATGTGGGCGTCGGTGCAGACGGTTCGCGGTTGCGCGAAGCACTGCTCGTTCTGTTCGGTTTGGCGCACGGACGGCCAAAAGCCCCGGCAGCGCGGCAGCGATAGCGTGATTGAGGAAATCGTTGAATTGCGCCGGCGCGGGTTCCGCTTCATTGCCTTGGCGGACGATAACTTTTATCCGGTGACGTTTACGGATATTGAACTAGCCAAAAAGCAAAAGAATCAAGCGAGGATGGACGAGCTTGAGGCGATGCGAGTGGAACGCTTCGAACTTATGGAACGTTTGTCCGAACTGCCAAAGGACATGACGTTCTTTACGCAAATCACCATGGAGGCGGCCGAGGACCCGAAGTTTCTGGACGCTATGAAGAAAGCGCGTATCAAGGGCGCGCTGGTGGGCGTGGAGGCCGTCACGCCGGAAGGTTTGAAGGCAGTTTTCAAGGATTTCAATATGGCCGGCGATAAACTTATAGAGCGGCTCAGGACTTTTTCCGACCGCGGAGTTCACGTTCTAGGCTCTTTCATTTTCGGCTTAGCCAGTGACCGGGCGGATACCTTTGATGCCACGCACGACTTGGCGCAAAAGGCGGGTCTTACTTTCGCGCAGTTCGTGATGCTGACGCCCTTTCCGGGAACGGTTGATTTTGAGAAATGGGAAAAGGAGCAGGATGTGACAGTGGGCGCGGTGGATGGCATCCCGCTGACACGTTACTGGCTCATTCCGGCGCACAAGCGGCCCAAGATGTTCATGCCTCATCCGACGATGGGCTCGGCGGAAATGCGCGAACGTACGCAAGGTGTTTGGGATAAGTTTTACAGCTTTGCGTCGGTTTGGAAGCGCTCCGCCTGCACGCCAAATTTGCGAGCCCGCTTGGCGTTCGTTTTTGTCTCGAAGCTCTACCGCCAGATGTATGCGAGCACAGGCATCGCTACCGATAGCGCGCGGCGTAACCGGGCCAGTGCGTGGGCTCGCTGGTTAGCCATTCCTTGCCGCGCGTTGTTTCAAGGCAAGCCGATGCCCGAATTGCAAATGCCACGACGGCGCGCGCCGGCCGAAGAGATGTTTCGCGTTATTTAGATTATGAGCAAACTGCCGGATTCCATTTGCATCCGCGGGCTTGCGACGGGCGATTATGAGAAATGGCTTGCCCTGTGGAAGCTTTATCAGGTCTTTTATGAAACCAGCATCCCGGAGGAAGTGAGCCAGGAGAGCTTCCGTCGTATGCTCGATCCGAGTGAGCCGGCGGCTGGCGCCTTGGCGTTCGATGGTGAGATGGCGGTTGGCATGGTGAACTGGATTTTTCACCGGTCGAATTGGACGATTGGCGATTATTGCTATCTGCAGGATCTTTACGTAAGTGAGAAGATTCGCGGGGCCGGCGTGGGCCGCATGCTGATTGAGCATGTTTGCGCGGAGGCGCGGCAAAAGAAGTGCTGCTGCGTTTATTGGTTGACACACGAAACGAACGCTAAGGCCAGGCGGTTATACGACCGCATCGCGAAGCACCAAGGGTTCATCAAATATCGCAAAGAAATTTGAAGGTGCATTTTGTTGAGCCAGCAAACTCGCTTGCGCGTGCGCTACGCGGAAACCGATCAAATGGGGGTTGTTTACTATGCCAACTACCTTGTCTGGATGGAAGTGGGGCGGGTGGAATGCGTGCGAGCGCTTGGGCTTCGATATAAAGATCTGGAGCAGAGCGAAGGGCTTTTTCTTTCGGTGGTAGAAAGCAATTGCCGATACCTTTATCCGGCGCGCTATGACCAAGAGGTGATAGTGGAAACAAGTGTTTCGAAAGCGAGTTCGCGGATGGTGGAGTTCGGGTATAAAATTTCGTCGGTTGAACCGGAACGGTTACTGGCGGAAGGGTTCACACGGCACATTTGGTTGAACCGGGAATGGAAGCCGACGAGTTTGCCGCAGAAGTACCGGGCGGCGCTGGGTATCGGTAGATGACAGAGCGGCCCGATAAAAGCAGTCGCTACCTTCCAGTGATTGCCGCTAGATGCCTGCTCAGGTTGCGCTCAACTTCGGCCTTGCCGCCGATGGAATTCTCGTAATAAACGACTCTAAAGCTTCTTATGTCGAAAGGCAGTTGTGGTGAGCCTCGCTGGGCCAATAGGATAGTCGGTTTGTGCAGAGCGTGGGCGTAGCCGACTTCGTAGAAAACGTTAGCCCAAGTTCGTCAATGAGCGGGTCGAACCCCGGCTAAGTCCTTTAGATTGAGTTCAGGCAACCGCAAAGTCTGCACTACATTGCTGATTGATTTGAAATGAGGTTGGCAAGTCGATGCCGAGTTGGCCGAGCAGTCTTTTTTGCTCGGCGGTCGG
>Ga0182012_10002114_pt1 | contig 21640 bp, 17 predicted proteins | sample 612S2SmetaG_FD_120486 | JGI IMG/M metagenome (GOLD analysis project Ga0182012, IMG submission 120486) | Permafrost microbial communities from Stordalen Mire, Sweden - 612S2S metaG | ecosystem: Environmental > Terrestrial > Soil > Wetlands > Permafrost | place: Sweden: Stordalen | collected... | reverse complement strand
CGTGTAAAACCATTGGTAGTCCCACGTATCAGGCCCTCGGTTTTCATGCATGGCATCGAAAATCCGGGTCCAAAACTCAACCGCCTTCGGCTCGTCGAAGACCTCCTCTAACATTCGTTGCTTGCGGAGTTCCGGCCAGTCGCCGAGGTGACGGTCATAACGCCTCCATTCCGACCTCCATGTAGCCCACCCCCAGATGCCACCGATTCGCGAAAAATAATAGCTGTCGGCAGGCTTGCCGTATCGTCCCACCAGGTTATCGCCTGAGATATAGGCCACCCGGCTGTCCTCACGGTACTTCTGGAGTAATTCCTGACAAAAGGGGAAGAAGGATGGATCTGGAAGGCAGTCGTCCTCCAGGATAATCGCTTCATCCACCAGAGAAAACACCCAATCCAGGCCGCTGATCATCCGCTCCCGGCAGCCAAGGTTTATCTCCGAGAAGTTCTGGAATACTTCGCAGGGCCAGTCGACTCGAGCGACGATCTCGCGTACCTGACGACAGGTTTCCGCCTCGCCCTCCCTATCCTGTCTTGGCCCATCGGCGATGAGCAACAATCTGGTGGGCCGAGCACTGGAAATTGCGTCGAATACCTGGCTTGTGGTATGGGGTCTATTGAAGACGAAAAACGCAACAGGTGTCTGCAACGTTTCTGTCTGCATGAATGGGGACCCCCGGAGCCGCCAAGTCACTCGTAAACTATAGTAGCATCTAGGGTAGATGCCACTAACGAGGACAGTTATAGCTCCAACGGCCCGATAAGCCGGCAGGGTCGAAGGGGCAAGCCAAATGTCGAGTGCGCTACTAAGTGGAGATCCCGCTCTTTCGAGGACACGTAAGCGGATATCAGGAACCAAACATTGAAGATTCAGATGCTCCGTGCGCTCACACCGAAACAACTGGATAAGATCAGCCCTGGCCTTCGCAGAATACTCGGGAACGTCAGTTGGTTGATGGTGGACCGTGTTGTCCGCATGGGGATGGGCCTGTTCGTGGGGGTTTGGACCGCACGGTATCTGGGCCCAGCCCAGTTCGGGAGCCTGAACTTCACGGTTGCGTACATTGCTTTGTTCGGGTCAGCAGCAACGCTTGGCCTGGAAGGCATTGTGGTTCGTGAAGTGTTGCATCATCCCGAGGACAGACATGAGATTCTGGGTACCACACTAGCGCTTCGAGGCACTGCAGGCCTTCTTGCAGCAGTCGTTTCGATTGCCGTTCTCTGCTTGATTCAACCTCACGACCGGCAAGCGCTCTTGTTGGTCAGCATCTACTCGGTCACGTTAGTATTCCAGGCCTTTGACACCATAGACGCTTTTTTTCAGTCGCAGGTGCAGTCCAAGATCACTGTCTGGGCGAAGAACGGGGCCTTTCTCGTTGTCGCGGCCATCCGCGTGGCCTTGATCTACGCGAGAGCGCCCGTTTGGGCATTCGTCTCAGCACTGGCCGGCGAAGTTGTGCTTGGCGCTGTCGGTCTTGTGCTCGGATACCGTTTATCGGGTGGCGAGATTTTCTCCTGGCGAAGGAACAGGAACAGAGCAGCCCAGTTGCTGCAGCAGAGTTGGCCGGTAATTTTTTCCTCAATGGCCATCATGGTGTACGTGCGGCTGGATATGGTCATGCTCAAGGTGATGCAAGGGGAATTTGCTGTTGGACTGTATGCGGCGGCAACCAGAATATCGGAGGTTTGGTATTTTATCCCCCTGGCGATAGTCTCCTCTGTCTCTCCCGCCATTATGCGGGCAAAGGACGATCCCGACCTGTTCTACGGCCGACTTCGCAAGCTATTCGCGTTGATGACGCTATCGGCCTGCACCATCGGTTCCATCGTAGCGCTCCTCTCCGGCACCATCGTCCGATTACTTTATTCGAACAGCTATAGCGGTGCCGCGCCGGTGCTCGCAGTCCATGTTTGGGCTTCGGTCTTCGTCTTCCTTGGTTGCGCGCAGTCGCCCTGGGACATAACCAAGAACCTGTTAAAACTGTCGATGTTCAGGACCGCTCTGGGCGCAGTCATCAATATTGCCATGAATCTATACTTGATTCCGAGATATTCTGCCATGGGAGCGGCCATCGCAACGGTCGTCTCGTATGCGATCTCTGCAGTGTTCGCAAATGCGTTCAGTGCGCGAACCAGACCCATCTTCTACATGCAAATGAAGTCTTTTATCCCACAGCGCTTCTGGGCATAGCGTCCTCATCGACTGCTTTCCAAGGTCCGAAAATGGTAACCCGGGAAGGCCGGCCTCTTCGTCGCGCTCGGAAAATATCTTCCGAAAAAACGCTCCGTTTGCAATTTAGGATCGCCGTCGGGTCTATGCCTGCACGAGGCCGAATAATACAGTGGTCTTTGTCTTTGCGACGACGGCATAGCGGTGGTTGCGGAGAAACTCCGCAACGGGGTGAGAATTTGCCTGTTCCAGGGTCTCAGCGCCTATACATTCCACAAGAATGAAGTCCGGGGAGTATCGGGCCCAATCGTTGGACTGAAGCACATCGTAGTCGAGGCCTTCGGCGTCGATCGTCATCAGATCGATTTTGATCCCGGCCGCTAGATGTGCATCGAGAAGCTGCCGGAGGGGTTCTGTCCTGACACGCACCTCATTGACGATCGAGTAAGCTCCGTTTTCTCGTTCTTTCGCCAGTGCTTCGCTGAAGGTGTTGAGAGCCGGGTCGTTGAAGACGTAATAGGTCAGCTCCTGGGTCGTCGAGGAGACTCCAGCCTCAACATTGATATCCCGAGGCCGGAGTTTCTGGAACAAGGTCATGCTGCCCGGGTTGGCATCGATGTTCAGTCCTCTCCAACCTCTGCAATACAAACGATAGGTGTTGGAGAATCGCTTTGGATGGTGGGCCCCAACGTCGACGTAGAAGCCAACTGACCTGTCCTCCAGGAAGCGGTCCAGGAGCATATCCTCGCCCTCCTGTGAGTACGATCTCTTTGCGTAGATATCAAACCATCTCTCCCGAATCTGACGGATATACTGCAAAACTGGCTTCGGCAGCATGGCTTTAAGCCAAACCTTCATATTCCTCCCCTTTTTGGCTGCTTCCGCGGAATCCGAAAATTCGCCGGACCTTGGCCTAGTATCCAGGCTGAACCCCAAATCAGTCTACCTGAATGGTTTACGTCGAGGTAGACGTGACGCAGAATGGGATGACCTGTCCCCGGTGACCTGACCCCAGATTTCGTCCGATTCGGTGTTTGCAATTCGCGCGAACCTGTGCGCAAATCTGACTCCAAGTTCCAGATGGACCCGTATTATGATCGAACGAATCGAAAAACGTGACTGTGTCGAAACTCAAAAGGGCCTGGGAAGCGGAGGTGCATAGCCTGCTCCTCCGAGATTTGAGGCCGACGTTTGCTGCAGATCAGATCACATCACGGATCAGGCGGAAGGAAGAACTAGACCAGATGCTGACTGCCCTCGCAGAATATATGGGAAATGCTGGGCTCGAATCTACGGACTATACCTTCGACTAGCTCCCGAGCGGTTTTGTGGCACCCCAAACAAGCTCAACCCACGAAAATCACACACGCGGTGCGAGACGACCCCGCGCTGCACCAGCGCAGGAGTGTTTTCATTCTTTGAAGATAAAACTAGAAACGTGGAGATGATGACCCCTATTTCCACCTTTTCCCCTCGAGGATCTTCGGGATGAGCAAGGGATCGTGCACCACGCGGTCAATTTGGCGGGAAATGACAGAGAAAAGCCGGGCCCTGTAAATAGCCTTGAACTTGGCAATTTTCTTGGTGGCATCTTCTCCCGCGCCGGCTTTCTGAGCTAGAAAATAAAGATCACCGCCGTTCTCGCCGCCCCAATAGTGGACAAAACCCTTCGCGGAGAGCGAAGAGAGGTCCACTTTCCTAGTGACGTGCCATTTCGTAAGGTTCTTGTAATAATCCCACCCCATTTCGACCGTCAGGGGAGAGGCCGCTGGGCAGGTGCGTGACGTGCCATGCTCTCCTCGGCCCACGGTCGCACAGGACATCACCATAAGCCCACCGGGCTTGAGCAAGCGGATCATGTTGGTCAGCGTTTCCGCCCAGAATGGGTTGTGCTCCATCACTTCGCAGCTGATTACCACATCGAAGCTCTCGTCCGGGGCGTCGTAATTCTGCCCTTCGCAAACGATATCCACGCCGTTGCCAGGGGCGACGTCCAAGCCAATATAGTCGCAGTCTGAGAACAAGGTTCTGACACCGCCGTTGATATCCTGACTACCAATCTCCAGAACCTTCTTTCCCACAAACATCTTGGGAAACAGGGACCTTGTGATTTCAACAAATTCCATCACTTCAGCGTGCATTGACACCTCTGATGCGCAGAAGCCGTTTTTTTCAGATTCCTCGGGATCTCCCGTCCATCTCACCGCCTCTGAAGGCCAGCGGCGACAACAACGAAAGAGCACCATACTGTCCAGGACTATCGACCGGGAATTACCATTTTCTTTGCGGGCAACGACAGTATACCGCCAGTTGTCGCAACTGCGATCTATTTATGCCTTCGTTCCAGAGCCAAAGAACCGGAAGTGATAGCGCGCGTGATCGTTGAAGTCCTCGGCCATCATGCCTGTTGCTCGTTGGTCAGGAAGTCAATGCGCAGGCTCGCGAACAGAATCCTCGGTCGAGCTCAAATCCACGCGCTTTAAAGACAGAATCTGCCGATGAAACGGCGGAATCCAGGCGTTGAAATCCTGAGTGAATTGATCCATCCGTTCGTAGCCGGGCAAATCAGAGTACGAGAGCGCGTATTCGCCACCAATGGAAAAGGTCGCCTTCCTGAACCACCATGTTTTCCAGTCGCCTGTGAAGTCATTTGAGCAGGAAGGCCCTCCCGCGGGAGGATTTGCGGTGCACACTCTCAGGTAATCCGCCTTCCGCAGGTGGTCTGAGCCATTGAGTTCAAGCCCAGCGGTGACTTGGTAGCGATCAATTCCCTGTTCCTCCATCTGTTGCAAGGCGTGCACCGATGCGCGCCGTGCGGCTGCATAATCGTGCACGAGGCAAACTCCGAAAGCGGCGAAGAGAATCAATGCGAGCCAACCAGCCAGGGCAGGCCTTGGAGGCGCGGGGCACAGCAGGACTGCAAGCACAAAAAGAAAAGGCAGAATCTGAACTATGTAACGATCAAACGGAGAAATCCGTTGCAGGATCAGTGAAAAGAACCCGGCCAGAGAGAGCGCCAGCACCAAAGCTCTGGCAACCGCGGCATCATCGGCTGCGAAGCGGCGTAACCTTTGGTAGTTTGACCTGGTGAAGACAACAAAAAAGAAGAGGATCGGCGCGAAGAGGCTGAGCAACGTAAAAGCGATTCTAACGGTGTGAGAAAGAATCACCGGCTTGTGTCCAAGTAGATCAGCCGATTCCACCATGATTCCGTTGATCGTTACGAGGTTTCCCATCCACGGTGCTTCGCCAGATGGCACGGTCCCCGATGCTCCCATGGGCAGATGCGGTGTGATGGACAACAGCCCGAAGGCGACAATCGCGGTCAACCCCACAGCGAGCGCAACCAGCCTCCAGCGCTTGATCGCCTGCCTGAAAGTTCCGCTTACGGCGGCCAGTATTGGAATGGAAAAAAGAAAACAGGTAAGAATGTAACGAATCAGGTTGATGACCGAGTGCACCGAGAAAAGAAGCCGCAGATCCAAACCCTCATATTGGAAACTCGGCTGCGTTTTAAGCCAGTTCATTGTCGCCCAGATGGCCGCAAACAGCAGCACGGCATTTGCCAGAACCATGGCGAGAAGCCTCGGGCGCTTGCGATGAATGACGGCGGCGGTCAGAATCATGACCAGTGGCGCGAGCCATACAATCTGACGATTCATACCGCCGACGATCCCAATGATCGTAGAGAAAAGAAACCATCCGCCGCTTCGAGCCAGAGACTCGGAATGCTTGAGTGAGTAAAGTCCCGCCAGCAGCGACGCGTAGAACATGAAGCAGCCATAGATGTCGGTCATGAAGCTGCCGGCGAGCGGGATGGTCAGCGGGCTGAGCGCAACGGCCAGAACGCCGAACACCGCGAAGGCTTGGGAAACTCCGTACTCAAGAAAGAATTCATAAAGCAGGATCGCCCACCCTATATAGAAGGCGATGGTCAACCAGCGGAGCGCGTCATCCGAGAATCCGAATGCGCGAATCAGCAACCCGCCCAGAGGAACTTGCACCATCAGGGCGCTGGTGTTCCATCCGTTGAAGCTGAGGTGTCCTGTCTGCGCCCAGCGGAAGGCAAGACTTGAATAAGAGAAGTCATCGGTGAATGCGAATTTTCCGAAGGGATTGGCAAGAAGGATTGTGGCCAACAGGATGAAGGCGATCAAAAACAAGCTGCGCGTTCTGGTCAAAGTCAATCCTCGGATTATCTTCGTGCGACACTAAGGCTCGGCCGAAAAATTGTCAACCTGAGAAAGCCAAACGAACGGCTCGAGAATGCGACCCATTCATCCGTCAAGAGAGTGCAGTGGATGAGGTCGAACCGGAACCTTATACCTGGCAAGAGCTATCGACTGCTTGATCGTCAACATTTTCCGTATTCTGGGGCTTCCCGTTAAACTAAGAAACATGAAGCTTTTCGCGCCCCTCGCTCTCGCAGCGACCCTTGTCACGTCAAACCATTTGAAGGGCGAATAATGGCAACTTCCACACTGCGTGCTCCCAGCTCCACTCGTTCCAGATTTAAAACCATTCTCTGGATCTTCCTTGGTCTTACTACGCTCTTTGTCTTCATCACTTCAGAAGTATTTCTCGTCGCCGATTACCCGATGTACCACGCCTACCGTTTGCAGGTCATCGCCGACCGCGGCCTCCTCATCCCCCATACACTCGCCGGAATCTTCGCTCTCTTGATCGGCCCCATCAATTTCTCCTCGCGGATCCGCCAGCAGCACCTCAAGCTCCATCGCGTCCTCGGCCGTATCTACGTCGCCTGCGTTTTTATCGGCGCCGCAACCGGGGTCGCTCTCGCTAGCGGCCGTCCCGGCTTGCCGGGAACCTCCATGCAGGCCGCAGCCTGGGTCGTGTGTACCACCGCCGCCTTCATCACCGCGCGTAATCGACAAATCATCCAACATCGTCAATGGATGGCCCGTTCCTACGCAGTGACTTTTACCTTCGTCTCCAGCCGTGTGCTCAACCTCTGGCCCCCTTATTGGAGCCATCTCGGAGACGCCCTATCCGCCGTCGGCGTCATCGCCTTTACTCTTGCCTCGCTGCTCATCGTAGACCTCGGCCTCAACTGGCACGAGCTCACCACTCGCCGTAGCTGATAGCCGGCTGGGAGGCCAGGAGATTTTCAGGGCATCGTCGTGGTCGCGGGTGATGCACGTCGCGCCTTTGAGATGTGGGATCGCAAGGAGTCTCATTTCCCGAAGCTGGTTCCATCCAGTTCCGAACTGATCACAGGCCCGAAACCACCCAACTGCCCAACGACCCTCACCACCTGAGGCTGCTCACCCTCCTGTACCCACACCATCACGTCTTTCGGCAGAAGGCCGAGCAGTTGCGCAATCACGCCCAGGATCCCGCCCAACTCCGGATGGATGCGAAACACTGTCGCCTTGAGGGTCTGTCCATTGACGTGAAACGGACGCTCGCCCTCCGGTGAGATCAGGATCCGAATCAGTCGCCCGCTGCCGACTGGGGCCAGTATTCCCACGCGAAACGGCTTGGTATCGTGCGCCACATTCAGCAGCACCGTTCCAACGAACCCATTCGCCAGGTCATCCGGCAGATCGATGTGCGCGCTCTCGACCTGTATCTTGCCCATCCAGTCCGCTGTGCGGCTGGTCGCCATGCCGGTTGTAGCTTCCACCGCGAAGTCGACGGGCCTCGGAAAAAACGGCCCCTGCTCCATGTGGTGGTTGCGTACCAACCGAAATGTGCCCTGCTGCCTGTACGTGGTGGTCTCATCATCGATCGACCCATCGAGAAAGTGATAGGTCAGGTGCATCGTCACTTCATCGCCCAGCACGACCTGCGTAAACTCAACCCGGGCGATGATCTTTCCAGTCTCAGTGCGCGCCACCATTGACGAGTGCATCGGGAGCTGGGCATGTTTCACCGGGATTTGTTCTGCTTGGGCCGCGATGCCTGACGATATTGTCAAAAAAGCGACTACAAGGAATTTGTTTCGCTCCATTCAAAACCTCACTCCAACGCGTCGTTCGCCTCGCTTCCAGCGCCCCAAACACAACCGTCCCGGTCGCCAATGCTCCACTGTCACTGCCTCTCGTGGAATCCCAGCCGCCGCTAGCAACCGCACCCAGTCTTCATCCCGGAAGGCCCGTCGAAAGGACACCGGGCCGTCATGCCGCACAAACCGGTGCCAGCCCGTGATCCTTTCCAGCAACGCAAACATTCTGCAACTCCGCTCCGACCGCTCGAGCTCGTTGATAAACCAACCTACCTGCGCATTCGCTTCCATCCACCGCAGCAACGCGATGATCTCTTCATCCTCCAGATGATGTGCCATCAGCGAACTCACGACGATATCCACCGGCTTCTCCGGCCGATACTCCAGAGCATTGCCGGTCACCCACGCGATGCCGAGCTCCCTCGGCGTGGACTCCGCTGCCGCACGCGCCGCGTAAGGATTCAAGTCGATCCCCGTCAACTGCACGGCAATGCCGCGTTTGCGCGCCCAGCGTGCAATCTGCCGCAGTAGGTCGCCACCCCCACAGCCCACATCGACGATGTGCAGGGGATCAGTGAATTCAAGCGGTAGACGCTTCAGCCAGGCCAGCGTCGGTCGATATCCCAGCAGCCAGCGGTTGATTTGCTCCAGGCTGCGCAGGCAGCCACGGAAATCTTCAAAGCTGCAGTCACCATCCATCAGCTCCGGCAGCTCGCGCGGAGAGACCCGTCGACTGAAGTCGATCTCCGCACTAGACCGCATGGAAGCGCATTGTTTCCGCCGTCAGCCCGGGACCAAACGACATTGCGCAGCCGCGTTGGCCGGGGTGCGCCTGCTGCATCATCCGCTGCAGCACAAACATCACCGTCGCCGACGACATGTTGCCGAAGCGCGAGAGCACGTCGCGCGAGGCCGCGAGCGCGTCCGCCGGCAGCTCGAGTCCCTTTTCCACCGCGTCCAGAATCGATCGTCCGCCGGGATGCACCGCCCACAAGTCGATGGCCTCACGCTCGGCCAACAACTCGCCCTCACGCAGCGCGCGGCCCAACTCCGCCGGAACCTTGCCGGAAAGTAACATGTCAAATCCCAGCCCACGGATCTTCCAAGTAATCAGCCCTCTCGTCTCGGGCACCATCACCGCCTTGAAGCTGTCCAGCGCAAAGCCCTGCTCGCTCGCGGTAATCAGGCTCGCCGCCGCGCCGTCGGCAAAGACCAGGAATGAGAGCACCTGCTCCAGCTCCTGCGTCTCCTGGAAGTGCAGCGTGCATAGTTCGAGGTTGACCATCAGAACATTTGCCTTGGGATCTGAGCGCACGATGTGCCGCGCCAGCTTCAGCGCATTGATGGCGGCATAGCAACCCATAAACCCGACCATCGTGCGCTCGACGTCCGTCGAAAGCCCGAGGTGGTCAACGATCTCAAAGTCGAGCCCGGGCGCATAGAGCCCCGTGCAGCAAGTCACCAGGACGTGCGTAATGCCGGCGCGTTCCTTCTCATTGAGCGCAAGCCCGTCCACCGCCTTGTGCATCAGCACCGGAGCGCTCTGCTCAAACAGCTCCATGCGCCGCGCCGTGTCAGGGAAGCTACCTAGCCGATAAAACGAACGCGCGTCATGTGACGAGAATTGGTTGGAACCTTTCTGCGGATCGAGAAACGAATAGCGGTGTGCGATGTCTGCGCGGCTCGCCATGCGGCGGAAAACCGCGCGTAGCCGTGGGTCAGCGAGCATCTGTTCAGCGAAGATGACGAAGACGTCATGTACATCGTGTTCGGGCACGGCAGTTGCGATGCGGTTCAAGTAAGCCGTAGTCAAGAGTAATAGGTCCTCAGACTGGATTATAGGGTTAGACGTTGCGTGCATGTGTTGGGGATGCCTGACGACGAAGAGCCGACAGTGCAAAACGTGATCAGGCTCACCATCTGCGCGTACACTCCGTCAAATGCTTGCGTGAACTCAGTACGCGCGTGCGGCATTGATCATGCACTTCACATTGGACGGTATAATTTGAGTACCGAATCCGAAAAGGAGATTCCAGTCATAACTTCCACTTTGAATCGGATTCCTGTGCAAGATGAAGTTCTCGTCATTGGCGGTGGAGTGGCCGGTTGCTCCGCTGCCATCGCACTCGCCCGCAGAGGGCGAAGCGTTACGCTGATCGAACGCGAGCCGACGCCGCGCCACAAGGTGTGCGGAGAGTTTTTGAGCGGTGAAGCTCTTGAGGACCTGCATGCGCTCGGCATCGACGTGACCTCGATTGGAGCCGTGCCTATCAACTACGTTCGACTGGCCGCTGCCAGGCGCGCCGCGGAGGCTCCGTTGCCTTTTCCCGCAGCCTCGTTCACGCGCAAGGCGCTTGATACAGCCCTTATCGCCGAGGCCATCGCGGCGGGAGTCCGCGTGGAGCGCGGACGCAGTGTGCAAACGCTGGCCCGCACCGCAATCGGCATGTGGCAAGCCACGCTCAGCGACGGCGACCGCTTCGAAGCTCCAACCGCCTTTCTGGCCACAGGCAAGCAGGACCTCCGCGGCTATGCGCGCCCTGATGACCCGCAGCGATGGGTCGCCTTCAAGATGTATTTTCGCCTGGTGCCCGCGCAGGCCGCTGAGCTTGCGCACGCCTCTGAGTTGATGCTCTATCCAGGAGGCTATGGTGGTATCCAGCCGGTTGAAGACGGCATTGCAAACCTGTGCTGCGTGGTGCAACAGCGGCATCTCGCGCGTGTGGGTTATCGCTGGGAGAACTTCCTCGCGAAGATGCAGCAGGACTGTCCACACCTCGCGATGAGGCTTGCCGGCGCGGAGCCGTTGCTCGCCAAGCCGATCGCCATCACGCATATCCCGTATGGTTACATCCGCCCCACAACGGAGGATGGACTCTACTGCATCGGTGATCAGGCTGCTGTCATCCCGTCGTTCACCGGCGATGGCATATCGATCGCGCTGCATACGGCACGCTGTGCCGTCGCTGCCTATCTTCGGGCAGAGTCGGCGCCGCTCTTCCAAGCGAAGCTACGGAGGGCACTGCGCAACCAGATGCGCCTCGCCGAGTTCGCCGCCGATGGCTTGAACAACTCCTTCGCACGCGCTGTATTGCCGTTTTGCCTCAGGGTCTGGCCAGGCGTGATGCGCGTGACGGCAAGACTCACGCGCGTCGCCCAGCAAGCCGCTTCTGCTCCCATGCCCGCGCCGGCTGAAATCTAGGCTCGCTAAAAAAACTCTTAGGAGTTAAACCACCAAAAGAGAGGTGCAATGAAATCCTTCGCAGTTTTGGCTCTCGCTGCCGCGCTCGCCCCAGCCGCACTCTCCCAGCATCAGACCTTCGTTGTGAATCCCGATGCCAGCGAGGTCAAGATCACGCTCAAAACGACTCACGAGCTCGTCAATGGCACCTTTCACGTCCAATCCGGATCGATTGAATTTGACCGCAATACCGCCAGGATGGTGGGGCCGGTGGTCGTCCTAGCCGGCAGCGGCAAAACGGGCAATGACAGTCGCGACAAAAGAATGAACAAGGACATCCTCAAGGTCGAACAGTACGCAAATGTGTCCTTTGAGCCGAAGACCTATACCGGCGCGATCGCACTTTCAGGCGACTCGAATATCCAGGTAACAGGTATCTTCACACTGCTCGGCACGCCTCACGAGATCACCATCCCGATCCTTGTCCACCTTGAAGGCGCAACCGCAATGGCCAAGGCTCACTTCATAATGCCGTACGTCCAATGGGGAGTGAAGAATCCAAGCTTCTTGATCTGGAAAGCGGACGACGACGTGGCGATCGACCTCACTCTTGCTGGCCGGCTTTCAAAATAGAGAACCGCCTCCATTGCACGCAACGATGTCGTGCGTCGCCATCAAGGCCGGAGCGACCGGTCTCGAACTGAACTGCGGAGTCCAGCATACCGGAATCATTACACCGCCCTGGAATCAAATGGCTGCTGGGCATGCTAACATCCACTCATCCGGCTCGCCAAAGTGCTTGAGCCACGGAGGTTGAAATGAGTCCATTCACACGGCGTAGTTTCCTCAAAACAGGTTTGGCCGCCGGAGCCATGGCGACCGTAGGGTCGCTTCCGCTGGCCGGCGCCCAGCGCACCGCGACCGATACCGTAGTGCTCGGCCGCTCCAAGGTTGAAGTGTCGCGGCTGGCCTTCGGAACCGGAACAGACGGAGGCGCGGTCCAGGCGGCCCTCGGGCAGCAGGAGTTCACGCGGCTGGTGCGCTATGCGCACGACCGCGGCATCCGCTTCTTTGAGACGGCGGAGGCTTACCAGACCCCGGCAATGCTGGGCGAGGCGCTTAAAGGTTTGCCACGCGACAGCTATCAACTGATGAGCAAGGTCACCACGTTTCACGAGGGCATTGATCCGAAGGCCAAGTTTGACGAGCTGCTGCGCACCTCGCAGGCCGAGTATTTTGACATCATGCTGCTGCACTGGCAGCACTCCGCGGACTGTCCGGAGACCACGAAACGCTGGCAGGATGCCATCCTCGAAGCCCAACAGAGAAAGGTCATCCGTACGCATGGCGCTTCAGTGCATGGACTGCCGGCATTGCGGCAGATGCCGGGCACCACGTGGCTCGACATTGGACTGATCCGCATCAACCACAGCGGCGCGCGCATGGACGGGCCGACCTACGAGGATACCAACCACCCCGACAATGTGAGCGAAGTGGTCGAACACATACACCAGCTCAAGAAAGAAAGGCTCGGTGTGATCGGCATGAAGCTGTGCGGCGGAGGTCAGTTCCAGAATAGTCACGACGACCGTGTGAAAGCGATCAGGTTCGCTTTCCAGAATGCCGGCGTGGACTGCGCCACGATTGGATTCAAAAGCACGCAGGAGATCGACGAGGCCATCAGCAACATGAATCTGGCGCTTGCCTAGACTTCCAGACTGAATGCCGATTTGATGCAACGAACTTCGAAAGCTTGATGTCATTGGCACCGCCTCTTGCAGCGCGGTCTTTCGGCTATCGCTGCATCCTCACATCGGCTCCGTAAAGAGTGACCAACGGGTGCTTTACGACGGCATGAAACTCGTAAAACCCCGGCGGGAGTTGTTCCAGGGAATATGAGAACTGGCCGGTATGCGTGACGGATTGCAATGGTGTGGTAATCCACGGCTCAGTTCGCGCATGAACGTCTTCTCCACTGATGGCGCGGTACTCAAATCCGACATCGAGCGATAAAGAACCAGCCATATCGATCAGATCGCCTGTAAGTAAGTCGGCATGACTGGCCGGGTCCGGCGAGGAGCTTAAGGTCCTTACCAATGGCGGCGAAAAAGCAGGTTTGACATTGGTAATGCGCAACACCACGGGGTTTTCCCATTTGTGGTTATCCTGCAACCGCTGAGCGAGCATCGCGCGGATGTGCAGGCCGTCGCTCTTCATCTCCCAGGTTGGCTTCGGATGGACGGATGGCTGATATTCGAGCACCTTGCCATTCTCCCCGAGCACTGAGACCTCCGTCTGATCGCTGGCCTTTACGGAATGCAGGACAAGATCGTTCCACTTCCCATACTCCCAGGGCTTATCAGAATCGACCATTGCGTAGAGGGTGTCCTCGTTCTTCTTTTTTGTAAACCACACGTCTCCTTCATTGGTGATGACCCAGGGACGCACACTATAAATTGCATCTGAGTTGACAAACATCCAGAGCGCAATTTCGCGAAGTCTGTCCTCTTCCTGGATGGGCAGTTCTCCATTCGGTTTTGGTCCGACATCAAGGAGCAGATTGCCGCCCTTGGCCCGGGTTTGGATGAGAAGGCGTATCAGTTGCCTCCCCGATTTATAGGGGTCGTTCTGTGGCTGATACTGCCACGCATCTCCCATCGTAAGGTTTGCTTCCCAGGCCCCATTCAAGGGCATGCCGGGGACATACTGTTCAGGTGTCTGCAGGCCGCCGCGAGTCACCACAATCTCCGGTTGCAGCTTCCATGCAAGATCTCGAAGGCCATTGGCCTGACCATCAAAGAAAATCAGACTGATAGGGCCGTAGTTGGTTAGAAGTTCCCTCACCTGCGCCAGGTCATAGTCCATCAAGCCGGGATTGTTCATTGGCTGAACCTCCGGCACATTGCGCTGGATCAGCTTGCCGTTCTTGTGCAGCCAGTAAAAATCGTCCGGCGAGAAATATACGCCGGGCGCGATGCCTTCATCGCGAAAGGCCTTGAACACCTCCGCCGTGATATCGCGATGAAATGGGGTATTCATGACACCGAATGACGTCGTCGCGGTGTCGAACATGGCAAATCCGGAGTGGTGTTTAGTGGTGAACATCACATAGCGCACACCGGCAAGCTTGGCGAGCCGAGCCCAGTCCTGGGGGTCGAATTGCTTTGGGCCAAACGTTTTGGGCAGGTCGTTGAAGAACGCGTCGGTGTAGTTGTCGGATGCACCTACCAGCGAATGGCTGATGCCGACGCCAAGCTGCACATCGACGCTCCAGTGGATGAAGAGACCGAATCCCTGATCCCTGAACCACTCAATCCGATCGGGCTTGTTGAGCGATCCAATCTCAGGATTCGGATCGCGCTGTGCAATTGCCTGCGGTTGACCGCTGAGAAAAACCGCGCAAAAGAAAAGCGCCGCAAAAGACAATCTATTAGCCAAATGACCCCTCATCGTCATGATCCACCTTCTCCTAGGAACCCATAATCGCCGATGCCAATGTTGTCTCTCGTGCAGCCATGCCGTCGGTCTACCTCTCCTCCACCGCCAACTTCGGGGTCTGCGGGTGGCTCCAGACTTGGCAACTTTTCGGGGAGCCTGAACTCAGATTGACCTCACTGTTCAGCAGACGGTTCCTTTGTGTGGATTAGGGAACCTATCGATGTTGTCCCGTTCGCTTCGATCGAGACAGGCAAAATCCTTCTCGACGATCACAGCCAGCCTGGAGATTCCGGTATCGACGTCGCCGTAGATTCCCACCTCGTCCCCTTCGGCCCATTCGCGGGCTGCGCTGCCAGGAAGCAACACCGTGACCACCTGAGGCCGGTACACAACGGAGAGTTCCGCATGGGCTTGAGATTGCTCCAGCGCATAGGATAATTGCGCGCTCGCCTCTGCGGCGAAATGGATGGTCTCTTCAATTCGACCGGACTGCATTAGCCGCGCCAGGTCGGATCGGGATACGCGAAGACGCAAGGAATTGCCAGCAATTCTCAGTTTCATCAGATTCTCTTTGAGAGCCCGGAGGCTAGTCACTTGCCGCGAAGCGCCGGGGTCCATGTTCAGATCGTAATGCATTTTCCAAAGCCGGCAGCGCGGAGTGGTGAATGGCTGCGGGCGAAATCTTCGCCGGTGTTTCGCGTGCCCCCTTGACAGATTGCTCATGGCGGGCGAACGTCGAATGAAAGTGCAGGCAAAAACCAGATGCGCACACCAGAGCAAAGTGTAGACGTCACGCAAGTAACTGAATGGGATGAAGGAAGCGTTCGCTCCGTGCAGGACTCTCTGGCAGCCGAGGAGCCATTGGAGGTCCGGATCGGTGAATCGCCCCTGACGGTCACGATGAGGACTCCCGGCCACGATCGGGAGTTGGCGGCAGGATTCCTGCTGACCGAAGGAATCATCGAGTCTGCGGACCAGATCGCAGAGATTCGTTCCGAGCAGTCAAGTACCAGCGGCAGAAACAATGTTGTCCAGGTGGAGCTTCGGGATGTGGTTTTCGATTCGGACGATTTACGGCGCAACTTTTTCGCCGCGTCCAGTTGCGGCATTTGCGGGAAGGCTTCGATTGATGCAATTCGTCGGCGCGGTTTGCGACGGCCCGACCCCGATTTTCGTATCGATCCGGAGATTCTGTGTGGGTTACCCGAGATCCTGCGATCGGACCAGGCGGTCTTCAGCCGCACTGGTGGCCTGCATGCCGCGGCCCTCTTTGATGCTTCCGGAAAGATGATCGTTCTCCGCGAGGATATTGGCCGGCACAACGCGGTGGACAAGATTGTGGGATGGGCACTTCTTGAAGGGCATCTCCCGCTGTCACGGCACGTATTGCTGGTAAGCGGGCGGGGCGGCTTCGAGATTGCACAGAAGGCGCTCGCGGGCGGAATCCCGGTACTCGCGTCCGTGTCGGCGCCCTCCAGCCTCGCGGTCAAGCTCGCCCGGGAACTCGGCCTCACTCTGGTCGGATTCCTGCGCGGCCGCCGGTTTGTGGTTTATGCAGGAGAGTTCCGCTGCATTCCAGCTGAAAAACCCGGCAAGCCAACCAGCGAATCGTGATGTAGCTGCCACGTTTTAACTCGAGACAAAACAAGATATCCCTGGCTCTTGAGGGGTTAGAAAACAGATTGCGTCCCGGCTTGCAACGGGCTTTACTATTGTGTGTTTTGTCGAATAGTATCCCTCCATTCCCTTCGGAGTGTCGGCCCCAAATGCCAATCAGCGTAAACGGAAAACGTCTTGAATTTGAACCTGGGGCTCGATTGATTGAGGTCATCAATCGGTCGGACGCGGCGGTACCCCAGGTTTGTTACCACCCCCAGCTTGGTCCCATCCAGACCTGCGATACCTGCATGGTTGAGGTGGACGGCAAGCTTGTGAGGGCTTGCGGGACGCTGGCTTCAGATGGCATGAAGGTGTTCACCTCGTCGCCGCGTGCCGACGCCGCGCAGCGGGAAGCCTTTGACCGCATCCTGGGCAACCACCTTCTGTACTGCACTGTTTGCGATAACAACAACGGCAACTGCACAGTTCACAACACGACAGCGCTTCTTCGGGTCGAGCACCAGGAGATCCCATACAAGCCAAAGCCGTATTCCGTCGATCTGTCGAATCCGTTTTACCGCTACGACCCCGACCAGTGCATTCTCTGCGGGCGATGCGTGGAGGCGTGCCAGAATCTGCAGGTGAACGAGACTCTGTCGATCAACTGGGAGGATCCCCATCCGCGCGTGCAGTGGGACGGGGGAGCACCGATTGGCGAATCGAGTTGTGTGTCGTGTGGCCACTGCGTAACTGTTTGCCCCTGCAATGCACTCATGGAAAAGTCCGTGCTTGGCGAAGCGGGCTACTTTACGTCGTTGCACGAGACTGCGCTGAGTGTTGTGGGCGGGATGATCGAGGTGGTGAAGGGTATTGAGCCGGAACTCGGGTACGGCGCTATCCTGCAAATCTCCGAATTGGAAGCGGCGATGCGCGAAGGTCATATCAAGCGCACCAAAACTGTGTGCACCTATTGCGGCGTTGGCTGCAGCTACGACATCTGGACCAAGGGCCGGCACATTCTGAAGGTCGAGCCCGAGCACGGCCCGGCAAATGGGGTTTCGACCTGCGTCAAAGGCAAGTTCGGCTGGGACTACGTGAACAGTCCTGACCGGCTGACCAAGCCGCTGATTCGGGAAGGAGAGAAGTTTCGCGAAGCCACGTGGGATGAGGCTTTGAATCTTGTGGCGCGCAGATTTAGGGAGATCAAAGTAGAAAGCGGGCCTGATGCCCTTGCCTTTATCTCCTCGTCGAAGTGCACCAACGAGGAGAGCTACCTGATGCAAAAGCTGGCCCGGGCGGTTGTCGGCACCAACAACATGGATAACTGCTCAAGGTATTGCCAGGCTCCGGCAACTACCGGACTTTTCAGAACCGTCGGCTATGGCGGCGACTCGGGCTCTATCTCAGACATCGAGCAAGCGAGCCTGGTGGTGATCATTGGCTCCAACGCAGCTGAAAACCACCCGGTGCTGGCAACTCGAGTGAAGCGCGCACACAAGCTGCATGGCCAGAAATTGATTGTCTCCGATTTGCGCAAGAACGAGATGGCCGAGCGAGCCGATATTTTCCTGCGCCCGCGGCCGGGCACCGACCTCTTCTGGCTTTCGGCTGTGACCAGGTACATTCTCGACAACGGTCTGGCAAAACAAGAATTCCTCGACAGGTGGGTCAACGGAGTTGCAGAGTACCGCGAGAGTCTAGCGCCGTTCACGATGGAGATGGCCAGCCAGCGATGCGGCGTGCCGATGGAGACTCTCACCACTGTGGCCCGGACGATTGCCGAGTCGCAGTCGATGTGCATTCTGTGGGCCATGGGCGTAACCCAGCACGTGATGGGCTCAGATACATCGACGGCGATATCGAACCTGCTGCTGGTGACCGGCAACTACATGCGACCAGGGACGGGGGCGTATCCGTTGCGCGGGCATAACAACGTGCAGGGAGCGAGCGATCACGGAGCGATGCCTGGGTTCTTCCCGGGCTACCAGAAGGTGGATGACGCGGAGATTCGCGCCAAGTTTGAAAAGGCATGGAAGGCGACACTGCCTGCCAAACCGGGCCTCGACAACCACCAGATGATTGATGGTATCCACGACGGCAGCATCAAGGCGATGTATGTATTTGGCGAAGAGATGAGCCTGGTGGACTCAAACGCCAACTATGTTTCGGCTGCGCTGGCCAAGCTTGATTTCTTCGTGATGCAGGAGATCTTTTTTACCGAGACCTGCCGGTTTGCCGACGTGATTTTGCCGGCCAGTCCAAGCCTTGAGAAAGAGGGCACCTTTACGAGTACCGAACGGCGGATCCAGCGGCTCTACCGAGCGATGGAGCCCCTGGGAGACAGCCGGCCGGACTGGCAGATCATCCAGGACATTGCGAATCGTCTGGGGGCGGGCTGGAGTTACAAGCATCCGTCGGAGATTTACAAGGAGATTGCCCCGCTGACACCACTGATGGCGGGCGTAACTTACGAGCGATTGGAAGGCTACAAGTCGTTGCAATGGCCAGTGGCCGAAGACGGCGCCGACCAGCCGTTGCTTTACACAAGGAAGTTCGATTTCCCCGACGGCAAGGCGAGGTTATTTCCTGTCCCGTGGTCAGAGCCTTCGAACCAGCAGGACGCCGAATATGATTTGCATTTGAATAATGGCCGCCTGCTTGAGCACTTCCATGAAGGCAACATGACGTATCGCACCGAGGGCATCAAGGCGAAAACACCGTGCACATTTGTTGAGGTCTCTCCGGAACTGGCAACGGAGCGGGGTATCCAGACGGGCAGCTGGGTGCAGCTGACCTCACCTTATGGCAAGGTCCGCGCCCAGGCTGTTGTGACCGCAAGAGTTCAAGGCAAGGAGCTGTATATGCCCATGAACTCTGTAGAAGAGCCGGTAAACCGGCTCACAAGTAGCTATACCGACAAGGAAACCCATACACCGGCCTACAAGGAAACCTCAGTTCACCTTCATCTGTTGGGTGAGAACGGATCGAACCCGCTTCCGCGAACGAACCCCCGCTTTGGCCATCCCACGCCGCAGAAGGGCGTGGAGGTTGAGCGCAAATGGAAACGCCAGGATTACAGCCAACCCGGCAATGAACTGGTACAGATCAAGACCAACGAGCGGTGATCGCCGCCCACTGGTCAAAAGAAAGGATTAGCAGGATGGCGCAACCAATCCCTTTGAGTTTGCCAGCCCGTGACCCACGCGCGGAGTTGCGGAGCCGCCTTGAGAATGCTCCCGTGGAGCATGCGGAGGCTTTGCTCGATTCCTATGAACTGCTGCAGCAATTGCACGAGCACGGCGTATTTCAGCTGGTGAGCGGCCTGCTGGGAGCGAGCGACAGGCTGGTGGAGACCGCAGTGGGAGCGGCGCGGTCGGAGGCGTCGATTCGTGCCATGCGGAATGCGATCATTCTGGGAAAGATGCTGGGGGCCATCAATCCCGACCTCCTTGAGGGAATCGCCGAGGCAACGAGCCAAACGCTGGGAAGCTACAAGAAGCCTGTCATCGAGCCGCCGGGATTGTTTTCACTACTGAGCCAGTTCCGACATGCGGAGCTGCGTAGAAGCATTGCACTGATCAACAGGTTCCTCGAAGCTCTCGGCATTCAACTGAGCGCGCGGGGCGACGACGCAAACAAACACTGAAGAAAAGAGAGTATTTCCCCCAAAGTCAGCGCCATCGTAGCGGCAGGCATGGTGGGAATCGTCAGCATTGGGAACTCCGTGGGCCGCATCTTCTGGGATCAATCAATTATGAGGGTAATGGCGGATTCTTCAGGACTTCTGCGAACCCCTTTATCTAAATTATTGGCTGCCCCCCAGGGATTCGAACCCCGATAGGCTGCTCCAGAGGCAGCTGTCCTACCATTGAACGAGGGGGCAGCAAGGGTGATGCAGGCTGGTCTTGCGGCCGTATCGGCTTGGGCCTCGGCATTGCGCCGGACCACACAAGCCAACCTACTCATCATAAGTCGATTCCCAGCAGCGGTCAAACCAGCACCCACGGCTCGCGCCCTGCTTGCGCCCCAAGTTTGTCCGCTCTCTTCCCTGCCCCTTTTTACTCTTCACGCAGAACCTGCAACGGCCTCAGCCCGAGAATGCGATAGCTCGCAATCCATCCTGTGGCCGTAGCCAGCACCGCGGTCCCAATCAGTGCCAGCGCCGTGGCGCCCCACTCGATGTGGAAGTCCACCTCAAGCTTGCGCAGCAACACTCTTGTCAAAAGATTCGCAAACACCACGCCCACAGCTCCAGCCAGAAGTCCAAGCACGCTGAATTCCACGCTGAAGGTGCGCACGATCCTCATCCGCGTAGCGCCCAGAGTCTTCAGGACCACTGCCTCCTGCATGCGCCGGAACCGCGTACTGGCAATACTCGATGCCAGAATCGTCAACCCCGCCAGAATCGAAAATCCCGCCAGCAGCCGCACCACAAACGTGATCTGATCCACAACGCTCTCAATGCGCTCCAGAACATCGGCAAGATTGATCACCGTAATCGTAGGAAACGCCTGAAACAAGCCGCGCTCCATCGATGCCACTTGTTTCGGATCGATATGGACGCCCCCATACCAGATCATGGTTGGCTGATTCTGCAGAATTCCCGACGGCGTCACAAACGAAACTCGTGCAGCCAGGTGCTGTCCGTCCGCACGATAAATCGCAGTCACCTTGAGCGTATGCGCGACTCCGCCAACCTCCAGATCTACAGTCGATCCCACGCCCAGATTCAGCCTTCGCGCCACGCCGTCGCCTACTGCGATTTCGTCAGCGTTGGCGCTCTTCCACCACGTGCCCTGGAGAACCTGATCGCCTTCAGGCGCTGCGTCTGCCCAGGTAAGCTCAGCCTGCTCCAGCATCCGCTTCGGATAATGCTGATCCTTGATCTCATCCAGGGACTTTCCGTTGATTGCCGTGAAGCGCGCCGGCACCACCGGCATCAAATCCAACGGCTTGGTCAATCCAGATTGATGAGCGAAGAAGCCTTTCACGCCGTTCACTTCGTCGGTTGTCACATCCACCAGGAAAATATTCGGCAGTTTCGGCGAGGCCGTCTCCTTCAACTCACGAAGCAACTGCGCCTGCATCAGGTAAACAGCCAGAATCAGCATCACCCCAGTGCCGAGCGCCGCCAGAACCGCCGCTGACTGGTTTCCCGGCCGGTAGAGATTAGCCAAGCCATGCCTGAGCGACGACGGTAGTTGCAGGCGAACCCGATCAAGCACAAAGCGGACCAACCATAGCGCCACGGCTGCAAGCACCAGCAACACCACCAGCGCAATCGT
>Ga0182012_10002113_pt1 | contig 21640 bp, 18 predicted proteins | sample 612S2SmetaG_FD_120486 | JGI IMG/M metagenome (GOLD analysis project Ga0182012, IMG submission 120486) | Permafrost microbial communities from Stordalen Mire, Sweden - 612S2S metaG | ecosystem: Environmental > Terrestrial > Soil > Wetlands > Permafrost | place: Sweden: Stordalen | collected... | reverse complement strand
CGACGGACTGGACGGCAATCGTGTTCAATCCATCGTTCCCGACACGGTTTGGCCACACGGTCTGCGGCTTTTATGTCACGACGGGCTTCGTCGTACTGGGCGTGGCTGCGTGGTACCTGCGCCACCAGCGTGCGGTGGCCGAGGCGAGGATAATGCTGTCCGCCACGCTGTGGCTGCTGCTTGCGCTGGTGCCGCTGCAGCTCGTGCTGGGCGACGCGTCCGGTCTGGTGACACGGGCCCATCAGCCGGCCAAGCTTGCCGCGATCGAGGCGCGTTGGGAGACCGCTTCGCGCGTGCCGCTGACCTTGTTCGCCATCCCGGATGAGGCGCAGGCAGCCAATCACGCCGCGATCGACATCCCCGATCTTGGCAGCCTGGTCCTCACCCATGATCCGAACGGCACGGTGCAGGGGCTCAAGGATTTCCCCCGCGAGGACTGGCCGCCGGTGGCGATCCCGTTCTTTGCCTTTCGTCTGATGATGGGGATCGGCGTCTTGATGCTGCTCGCGGTGGTCGTGGCCAACCTGATGCGGCTCGGCGGGGCGCTTTACACCAGAAGCTGGCTGTTGCGCGCCCTGGAGATGACCGCGCCGCTCGGTTTCATTGCCGTATTGGCCGGCTGGGTCACCACCGAGGTCGGGCGCCAGCCCTGGACCGTGTACGGGCTGATGCGAACCACAGACTCCGTCTCGCCGTCGCTGACCGGCTGGAACGTGCTGGTGTCGCTGGCCGGCTACGTCCTCGCCTACGCGGTCATTTATCCCGGCGGACTGTTGGTGATGGCGCGCATCATCAACCGCGGGCCTGACGCGCCGGAAGCTGACGAACCGGTGGAGAGTGGCCGGCCCAAGTCGCCAGTGCGCGGTGTCCCTGACGCACGGCCTCAGGGTGGCGCAGCATGACCACCAGCCTGATGATCGATTTCGTGCCGGTCTGGACGATCATCCTGGGCCTGGGTGTGATCTTTTACGTCCTGCTCGACGGGTTCGATCTTGGCGTCGGCATCCTTTACGGTTTTGCGCGCGAGACAAACGAACGAAACCTGATGATGAACTCCGTTGCGCCGGTGTGGGACGGCAACGAGACCTGGCTGATCCTTGGTGGCGTCGGACTGCTGGCCGCGTTCCCGCTTGCCTTCGCCATCATTATCCCCGCGGTGTATTTCCCCATTGCCTTGATGCTTCTGGCGTTGATCTTCCGCGGCGTCGCGTTCGAATACCGCTATCGGGACGCGCCGAATCGAGGGTTCTGGGATCATGGATTCTGCTACGGCTCGGCGATCGCGACGTTTTCCCAGGGCATCGTGTTGGGAGCGTTCATCCAAGGATTCCAGACCGACGGCCGGGTGTTCAGCGGCACCAGCCTGGACTGCTTCACGCCGTTTTCGCTGACGATCGGCGTCAGCTTGTTATTCGGGTACGCGCTGCTGGGCGCGGGGTGGCTGGTGCTGAAGACCGAGGGCGAGCTGCAGGACTGGGCGCGACGTTCGGGCCGGATCGCGTTTGCGGGGGTCTGCGTGGCCGTGCTGGTGGTCAGCGCCTGGACGCCGCTGGCGAGTCCGGACATCAAGGCGCGGTGGTTCGCCTGGCCGAACATCGTCTATTTCGCGCCGGTGCCGATCATCACCGCGCTGATCGCCTGGAGGACGTTCCGGGCGCTGTCCGACCCGCAATCGGAATGGGGGCCTTTCGCCGGTGGCGTCGGGCTGTTCGTGATGTCATATTTTGGTATCGCAATCAGCCTGTTCCCGATGATCGTCCCGCACCGGTTCACCTTGTGGGAAGCGGCGTCGGCGCCGAGCACCCAGGCATTCCTGCTGGTTGGCACGCTGTTTCTGTTGCCGGTGATCCTGGTTTACACGGGCTGGTCGTATTACGTGTTCCGCGGCAAGGTACGCGCCGATGTTGGCTACCACTGAGCCGATCGGAACTCCGCCGGCGCGGGTAGGGTGGGCAAGCGCCGCGCCGTCCACCAGTGCCGGAAGACGTGCCGAATCGGCGGATGGCGCAACCGCTTATCCGCCCTACCCGCATCGGCATGACCACGTTACAGCGGACGTCCAGGCGCCGAGCCACCGGACACTTGGCGCTAGACCCGCATCGGCATGAGCACATACAAGGCGCTCGTATCCCCTGCATCGCGCACCACGGTCGGCGCTGATCCGTCAGAGAACAGGAACTCGACGTCGCCGGCAATCTGGTCGGTGATGTCATTCAAATAGCGGGCCTGAAACCCGATCTCGAGCGGACCCGCGTCGTATTTCACCCGGTCGGCGTCCAGTTCCTCGGTGGCCGTGCCTTGCTCGGGACTGGCCGCCGACAACACGAGCAGGTCGCGCGCCAGCGATAGCTTGACCGGCCGAGACCGCTCGGACGAGATGGCGGCAACGCGCGCCACTGCATCGGCGAAGTCTTTCTTGCCAACGCGCAGCACCTTGTCGTTGCCGCGCGGGATCACCCTCTCGTATTCCGGGAAAGTACCGTCGATCAGCTTGCTGGTCAGAAGCACCGTATCGACGCGGAACTGGATGCGGGTGTCCGACAGCGCGACATCGACATTGCCCGTAACCTCGTCGAGCAGCTTGCGCAGCTCGTTCACCGTCTTGCGCGGCACGATCACGCCCGGCATGGACCCTGCACCCTCGGGCAGCGGCTCCTCCACCCGCGCCAGCCTGTGTCCGTCCGTCGCCACCGCGCGCAACACGCGCGTGCCATCGCTCTCTGCGGCATGGATATAGATGCCATTGAGATAATAGCGGGTTTCCTCGGTGCTGATGGCGAAGCGCGTGCGGTCGATCAGCCCCCGCAACTGTTGCGCCGACAGGCCGAACCGGTGCGGCAGCGCCCCCGCGGTCATCGACGGGAAATCCTCCGTCGCCAGGACCACCAGATTGGTCGAGTATTTTCCCGAGCGCAGCGCAAGCTGCGCATCGCCCCCCGGATGGTCGAGCTCCACCTCGGCACCTTCAGGCAGCTTGCGGACGATCTCGTACAGTGTGCCGGCCGGAGCGGTGCAGGCGCCGTTGCGGCTGGTGCTGGCCGGGACGTCCTCCACCACCGCGATTTCCATGTCGGTCGCGGTCAGCGTCAGCTTGCCGTCGCGCACGGCGATCATCACGTTGGCGAGGATGGGGATGGTGTTGCGCTTCTCCACCACGCTCTGGACATGGGCCAGCGCCTTCAGCAGCGTGGCGCGGTCCGCCTTCAGCTTCATCGGTGTCATCCTCAAGGGCGCCAGGCGCGAGTTCGGGCTTTACTTTAGCAACGGCTGTCGGGCGCCGCCAAGGTGGTCCTCCCAGGGGGCTCTGCCCCCAGACCGCCGCCAGGAGCCAGCGGCCCCTGGACCCGCACCAGTTTTAGCTTTCGAGCATACGGCGGAGGAGTTCAACATCCTCGGCGAAGCCGGCATCGCGTTCCATCAACTCGCCGATGCGGGATACCGCATGCATCACCGTGGTGTGGTCGCGGTTTCCGAATTTCCGCCCGATCTCCGGCAGGCTGCGGCTGGTTAGTTGCTTGGCCAAATACATCGCCACCTGGCGCGGCCTTGCCACCGCCCGGGCGCGGCGCGGGGATGACATGTCGGTCAACCGGATATTGTAGTGTTCGGCTACCTTGCGTTGAATCTCCTCGATGGTCACCCGCCGGTCGTGGGCTTTCAGGATGTCGTGCAGAACCTCCTGCGTGGCCTCCAGCGTGACCGGCCGCCCGAACAGGTTGGCGTGCGCGATCAGGCGGTTCAGCGCGCCTTCCAGCTCGCGAACGTTGCTGGTGATCTTGTGCGCAAGAAACTCCATCACCTTGCCCGGCACCGGCACGCCGCTGCGCTGCGCCTTTGCCTCCAGGATTGAGATCCGCAGCTCGAAGGTGGTCGCATGCAGGTCGGCCACCATGCCACAGCCAAGGCGCGTCCGCAGGCGGTCCTCTAGTCCCGACAGATCCGACGGTGATTTGTCGGCCGAAACCACGATTTGTTTGCCGGCGTCCACCAGCGCGTTGAACGTGTGGAAGAACTCTTCTTGCGTATTGTCTTTGCCGATAAGGAATTGCAGGTCGTCGATCATCAAGACATCGACACTGCGTAGCTGTTCCTTGAACTCCATTGTTGACTGGCTGCGGATCGCCGCGATGAAGCGATACATGAATTTTTCGGCCGACATATAGGCGACCGTTACGGGGTGGGCGCGCGCGGCGCTACGGGTAACGAGATCCCAGGCGATGCCGTGCATCAGGTGGGTCTTGCCGAGGCCGACGCCGCCATACAGGAACAGCGGATTGAATCCTTGGCTGGCCGGCTGCTCGGCGACGCGGCGGGCGCAGGCATAGGCGAACTCGTTCGGCTTGCCGACGACAAATGCGTCGAAGGTGAAGCGCGCGTCGAGCGCTGCCGTGAGTTCGGGGCGCGGCTCGGCTCGATCCTCGGCGCGAGTTTGGGGGAAAGCACCGGTTGGCTCGTCGGGGATGGCAACCAGACTCTCGCTGAGAGCTGGGCTTGGCCCGGCGCTGTCGCCGACCCGGATGTCCACGCGCCGTACGGCCGGATTCTCCGCGTGCCAAAGTGCGCTCAATCTGTCGCCGTAGCGGCCACGCACCCAGTCGCGCAGGAAGCGCGTCGGCAGTTGAACCGTGACTTCGTCGCCGTCGAGGCCGCCGAGCTGCATTTGCCGGAGCCATGTGCGATACTCGACCTCGCCGACTTCAATCTGCAAACGCCCGCGAACCCGGGTCCATTGCGCCGTAAGCTGCGGAGTCGGGATGCTATTCTCCTCCGCGGTCAGCGTGTCTTCACTGAGTTCTTGTCCTGAGGACATCACGCCCGACCTCGCCGCAACTCGTTATAAAGCCATAACATTCCGGCCATCGTGCAGCGCCCGGCCGATACCATGCAAGGTCCTGGCCACCGGGAGCGATCCAGTAATGAGTATGTCAGAATTGTCACGGAAGGCAACTAGAAATCGCAGCAGAGGATTAATGTCAAATAACGACAGAGTAGTGCCACCCCGACAAACAGAAGCGCAGCGCCCTAGGGAGGGGCTGCGATATACAGGGGTTTACAGACGATAATTCCGCAAAGCGCTTATCGATTCTTGGTCTTGTCCCGCGTCCGGGCGAGCCGGGCGCGGGATCAGGGCTTTAAGTCGTGGCGAGTGACTTTATGCGGGCGGAAAGCCGGGACAGCTTTCGCGCAATCGTGTTCGGATGGATAACGCCCTTTCCGGCGGCCCGCTGCAATTCGGGCTGCGCCGACCGGAACGCGACAAGAGCCACATCCTTGTCGCCGCCGGCGATTGCAGCCTCGACCTTCTTGACAAAAGTGCGCATACGCGACGTGCGCGCCTTGTTGCGCTCGGTGCGGCGCAGTGTCTGACGGATGCGCTTTCGCGCCGAAGCGGTGTTGGCCATCGATCCTACATCATTGTCTGCAAAGGGATAATATGATCGCCGTCGGTGGCGAGGAAATTGGTTGTACCGAGCCGTCCGGCGCGAGTCAAGGAACGCCGTTGTCAGGCCGGACCGGAGCATAACGCGCCAAGCGGCCTGACGCGTCACGCGGTGCCGCTGGGTCGAGGACTCGTGATCCCAGCGCTGCATCGCAGCGCGAGGACCCCCGCATGTGAGTCGTGCGTCATGGCAACAGCACGGTGCTGCCGGTGGTGGTTCGGGCCTCCAGCGCGGCGTGTGCGGCCGCGGCCTCCGACAGGGGGAAGGTCTGGTGCACCTGGATTTTCACGGCGCCCGTTTGCACCACGTCGAACAGGTCGTTTGCCGTAGCCTCCAGATCCGATCGTTTTGCCGTGTAAGTCGCCAGTGTCGGGCGGGTGAGGAACAGGCTGCCTTTCGCCGACAGCACGCCGATGTCCAGTGGGGGCACCGGCCCCGACGCGTTGCCGTAGCTGACCATCAGGCCGAGCGGCGCCAGGCAGTCGAGACTCGTCGTAAATGTGTCCTTGCCGATGCTATCGTACGCCACGGCAACCATGGCTCCGCCGGTCACGCGCTTGATCTCGGCCGGGATATTGGCGTTACCGACGATGGTATGCGCGGCGCCGTTGGCGTGCGCGAGTTCTGCCTTGCGCTCGGTGGACACGACGCCGATCACGGTAGCGCCGAGATGTTTGGCCCACTGACAGAGAATCAGCCCGACCCCGCCCGCCGCCGCATAGACCAGGATCGTGTCACCGGCCTTCACCCGGTAGGTGCGTCGCAGCAGATATTGCGCGGTCATCCCTTGCAGCATCATCGCGGCACCAGTCGTGAAGTCGATGGAATCCGGTAGCTTGACCAGGCGGTCGGCTGCGATCACGCGGGCACCCGCATAGCCGCCAATCACGCCGGCATAGGCCACCCGGTCGCCGGGCGCGACGGATGTAACGCCGGGACCGACTGCGACGACGCTCCCGGCGCCCTCCATGCCGATTGTCAGTGGCATGCTTGGTGCCTTGTAAAGCCCGGTTCGGAAGTAGACGTCGATGTAGTTCAGGCCGATGGCCTCGTGGCGGATCAGCGCCTCGCCTGGTCCCGGCTCTGGCGTGGGCACGTCCTCCCACCGCAGCACGTCCGGGCCGCCATGAGCATGGATGCGGATGGCCTTTGTCATGCTTGCTGTTCTCCGTGGTGGGCCGGGTCAGGCCGCCGGGGCAACGCCGGCTGCGAGCAAGGGGCGTGCCCAGGATTCGAGCGCGAGCAAAGCCCGCTTGGCTTCCAACCCGGCGCCGCCCGAGTAGCCGCCAACATGGCTCGCGCCGACGACGCGGTGACAGGGAATGATGATCGGGATCGGGTTGTGGGCAACGGCTTGGCCGACAGAGCGGGCACTGCCGCCGGTCACGGCGGCAATGCCGGCGTAGGTGCGTGTCTCGCCGAACGGGATCGCGCACAAGGCGTCCCAGACGCGTCGTCTATACGCCGTGCCGGCCGGCGCGAGCGGCAGATCGAAGCGGTCCAACGTGCCGTCGAAATACGCGTGGAGCTGGTCGCGGGCGCGGCACAGCAGGGGTGTCGCCGATTGGTCGCGGCCCCACCCCCAATCGAGGGCTACAATGGCACTATCCGCTTCCGACACGGTGATGTCGCCGATCGGCGCATGAAGGGAAAGTTGGGACAAGGCGGCGGCTCCTCAGGCTGGGATGGCAGACCCGGCCGGGGGCGGCTGTCAAGTGAGTCGAACCAACGAATGCTGCGGTGCATTATCACCTTGGTTGAAGTGCGGCCGTCAAGGCCGCCATGTCGCCTAGCGGCAGGCTGCAGGCGGAACGACGGCAGACATAAGCGGCGGGTGTGTCCATGTTTTTGCCGTAGGCGGGATGCGCCGAGGGCAGTTCGCTCGCCGCGGTTGCGCGCAGAACGACCACAGCAGGGTCTGCTGCGGAGAGCGCGGTCGACACCAGGTCTGCCGACAGCAGGCTCGTAGGGTCGCCGGCGACAACGACAGTCGTGGTTTCGTAAAGCAGATCCGCAGAGGCCAACAAAGTGGGCATTGCGACTAGTCGCTCGGCCGTGCCGCTGAAGGCTCGGAGCGCATCCTCGGCACGAGTCTGCCATCCAGGCCGGCCGGTAAGGTAGTAGAGACGGGCATAGACCTCTACCATAAGGCCATTTCCGGCCGGGTAGGCATTATCGGCGGCTGTGCGGGGGCGGGCGAGTGGCACGTCGGACGCGTCCTCAGCCGTGGTAAAGAACCCACCGTTGTCGTCAGAGAACGTCCGCTCCGCCGCTTCGACGATCCGGATCGCCTGGTCAAGCCGATCCGGGCTGCCGGTGGCTTCGAACAAAGCGAGCGCGGCGCGGGCCATCGCCGCCTGGTCGTCGATGAGCCCCGCGGCGGTGATTCGACCGAGGCGCCAAGCGTGTTGCACGCGGCCGTCGGTCGCGCCCATCTGCGCCTGCACGAAGTCGCATGCTTCCTCGGCGCGTGCAAGCCAGTCCGGCTGGCGGAACACGGCAGCCGCACGGGCCAGGGCAGCGATGGCAAGGCCATTCCAATCGGCCAGCACCTTGTCGTCACGGCCGGGGCGAACGCGCCTGGAGCGCGCTGTCAGCAGAACAGCGCGGGCACGCGCGAGGTCCGCCTCTGCGGCCGGCGTCCCCATGGGCGTCACTCGCCGGAGAATGGTGTGGCCCTCCCAATTGCCTTCAGGCGTGACGTCGTAGGCCCGTTTGAAGGCTGGCGCGGCGGCGCCGAGCAGCGAGTCTATCTCGGGTTCGGACCAGACATAGAATCGGCCTTCCTCGCCCTCGCTGTCGGCGTCCTCGGAGGCAGCAAAGGCCGCTCGGCCATCGACGCGCGCGGCGGTCATGTCGCGAACCATCCAGCCGACGGTCTCGGCCGCGCGCTGTGCATAGAGCGGATCGGCCCGGTCCGCGAAGGCGAGGGCAAGCAGCTCCAGGATCTGGGCGTTGTCGTAGAGCATCTTCTCGAAATGCGGCACAAGCCAGACCGTATCGGTGGCGTAGCGAGCGTACCCGCCTCCGAGATGATCGTAGATCCCGCCTCGCGACATTCGTTGCAACATCAGGTGGAGCGCATTTTTTCCCTCCGCACGGCCGGTGCGGAACGCGTTCTGCCAAAGAAAGCGGAAGATCGGGGCGTTGGGAAATTTCGGCGCGCCACGGATGCCGCCCTGGTCAGGATCGGTCAGGAGCAACAGCGACGAGCTCACCGCGTCGAGGTGCTCGGGCGACGGCAGCTCGCCGGCGTCCACGCTGGATAGATCGGCAAGGGCACGTCGCAGTGCGCCGGTATTGCTCGCGACCATCGCGTGACCAGTGCGCCAGGCCTCGGCGACGCCTTGCAGAATCTGGCTGAAGGACGGACGGCCCCACCGTGGCTCGGGTGGGAAATAGGTGCCGCCCCAAAACGGCGCGCCATCGGGAGCCAGGAACATCGTGAGCGGCCAACCACCCTGTTCACCCATCGCGTGGAGAGCCGCCATGTAGATCTGGTCGATGTCCGGGCGTTCCTCGCGGTCGACCTTGATGTTGACGAACAGCGCATTCATCAGCGCCGCCGTTTTCGGATTCTCGAACGATTCGTGCGCCATGACGTGGCACCAGTGGCAGGCGGCGTAGCCGACAGACAGCAGGATCGGCTTGCCGGTCGCGTCCGCTTCGGCAAGTGCCGCAGCACCCCACGGGCGCCAATGCACGGGATTTTCGGCATGCTGCAGCAAATAGGGCGATGTTTCCTGCCGGAGCAGGTTGACGGGCTCGGCCATGGCGTGGGTCCCTTGCGCTGCGGCGGTCGGAAGATGAGATAGGGGTCGGGGCGCGGGCTGACAGGGGCAAGGTTTGGATGGTTGGCGAAGGGCGGGGGACGGTTGCCCAAACTGATGTTCCTACTGATGTTCCCCTGGGAAACGCAGGCAGAGAGCAGGACACGATCTTCGCCATAGCCTCTGGAGCCGGGCGGGCGGCGATCGCCGTCATGCGGATCAGTGGCTCGCGGAGCCAAGCCTCCCTGGCGGCACTCTGTGGCCGGGTTCCCGCGCAACGGCAGGCGAGGCTCCGGCGCTTGCGCGATAGCGACGGTGCAACGCTGGATCGGGGCATGGTGCTGTGGATGCCGGGCCCCGATAGTTACACTGGCGAAGATTCTGCTGAACTTTATCTTCATGGCGGCCGCGCCGTTCTGGATGGGGTGGCCGATGCCCTCGTCAGTCTGGGCCTGCGGCCGGCGGACCCCGGCGAATTCACCCGTCGCGCATTTCTGAACGGTCGGATGGATCTGATCGAGGCGGAGGCTGTCCACGACCTTGTCGCATCGGAGACGGCGGAGCAACGGCGTCAGGCGCTGCGCCAACTCGATGGAGCGTTGGGTGCGCTGTATCGCGGATGGGTGGACCGGCTTCGGGCGGTGCTTGCGCACCAGGAGGCTTTGATCGACTTTCCGGAGGAAGACCTGCCGGACGATGTGGAGGCTGGAATCGGTGGTGAACTGGATGCGCTGGCTGGCGAGATTGCGATCCACCTGGCCGATGATCGGCGTGGAGAGCGGCTGCGGGAGGGACTGACCTTCGCCATAGTGGGGCCACCCAACGTGGGCAAGTCCTCATTGATTAATGCATTGGCCGAGCGGGATGTGGCGATCGTTTCGCCGTTACCTGGGACCACGCGCGATACATTGGAGACCCGGCTTGTCCTTGGCGGCGTGCCGGTAACATTGGTGGATACGGCAGGTTTGCGTGAGGCGGCCGACGCTATCGAGGCAGAAGGCGTGCGGCGAGCGCGAGCGTGCGCGGCGGAAGCGGACTTGGTTGTCGCCGTAATCGAGGCCGGAATTACTGACCAGATCGAGGCCCACGCGAACACACGAGTGCTCCGGATTGCCAACAAGATCGATCTGGGCGGCTCGGTGCCTTGCGGTGCGATTGGGCTCAGCGCGTTGACCGGGGAAGGGCTTGGCGCGCTGCGTCGACATCTGGCCGAGGAGGCCCGGGCGCTTATCGAAAACGGCGGATCACCGCCCCTGACTCGTGCGCGGCACCGGGCAGCTTTGGAAGAGGCGGCATCGGTCCTTGCCGAGGCGCGGATGGCAGATTGGCCGGAGCTGCGGGCCGAGAGTCTCCGGCTTGCGTTGCGGGCCTTGGGGCGGGTGACCGGAGAAGTTGCGACCGAAGAGATATTGGATCTTATTTTTGGACAATTCTGTATAGGAAAGTAGCACGACAGCCCGGTTTTGGGAGGGGACTTCGTCGCTGGTGTCTGCGGATGCGCCGTGTATATACGATATTCCCGCATAGGGCACCGGATCGCAAATGGGCGAGGTTTTTGACGTCGTTGTCGTAGGAGGCGGTCATGCAGGCTGTGAGGCGGCGGCGGCGGCGGCGCGCGTCGGTGCTCGCACGCTGCTTATCACCCATCGCCTTGAGACGATTGGCGAAATGTCGTGCAATCCGTCGATCGGCGGCATCGGAAAGGGCCATCTGGTGCGCGAGATCGACGCCCTGGACGGCTTGATGGCACGTGCCGCCGACCTCGCGGGGATCCATTTCAAGCTGCTCAATCGAAGCAAAGGACCTGCGGTCCGCGGACCGCGTGCGCAAGCGGACCGTTCGTTGTACCGCCGGGCGATTCAGAACCTTTTAGCCGAGACGCAGGGGCTGGTGGTTCGGGCGGCCTCCATCGAAGACATCGAAGTTGCGGCGGATGGACGTCTGGCTGCTGTTTTGTGCGAGGGGGGCGAACGGATCGCCTGCGGCGCGACGGTGCTGACCGCCGGTACCTTCCTTCGCGGGGTCATTCACATCGGCGATCGATGCGAACCAGCAGGGCGGTTTGGCGATAAGCCGGCGGTAGGGCTGGCATTAAGTCTGGAGCGGTTGGGCCTTCCGCTGGGTCGTCTCAAGACCGGGACGCCACCCCGGCTCGATCGGAGAAGTATCGATTGGGAGGGTCTCGTTGCCGATCCCGGAGATGAGCAGCCGGAGCCGTTCAGCACGATGACTGAGCGGCTCAGCAACCCACAGGTCGCGTGTCGGCTAACGCACACGACCCCCGATACGCACGCAATCATTCGTGCGAACCTTCATCGCTCAGCGGTCTACGGTGGACAAATCGTCGGCGCTGGACCGCGATACTGTCCGTCGATTGAAGACAAAGTGGTTCGTTTCGCAAATCGGGACTGCCACACGATATTCCTTGAGCCTGAGGGATTGGACGACGACACCGTTTATCCGAATGGAATCTCCACCAGTCTACCGGATGAGGTGCAGCGGGCGTTCTTGGCGACGATCCCTGGACTGGAGCATGCACGTATTTTGCGGGGGGGGTACGCCGTCGAATATGACCATGTCGATCCGCGTGCGTTGACACCAGGTCTTGAGCTGAGGGCATTGCAGGGGCTGTTCCTGGCCGGGCAAATGAACGGGACGACCGGTTATGAAGAGGCTGCAGCCCAAGGCTTGCTGGCTGGCCTGAATGCCGCGCGCCGGGCATGCGGGGCAGGCTACGTTTGTCCCGATCGATCGGAGGCTTATATTGGCGTGCTCGTTGATGACTTGACCACGCGTGGCGTAAGCGAGCCTTACCGGATGTTCACCTCACGGGCCGAATTCCGCTTGAGCCTCCGCGCCGACAACGCCGATATGCGCCTGACCGACAAAGGCATTTCGTGGGGCTGCGTCGGATCGGAGCGCGCGCGTGCGTTTGAGGCCTACCGCACCGCGGTTAATTTTGCCAAGGAACGGGCGCAGGCAGACGGGGGGACCCCGTCGGAACTGGCTCGGAAGGGAATAGAGGTTCGTGCTGATGGTCGATGGCGGTCGGTGTTTGACTTGCTTGCTCAGGAATCCTTCGTATTAGACCGCTTGGCCGAGGCATTTCCGTGGCTGCACGATATAGCGGGGCGCGTGCTGGGCGAACTACGGGCGCAATCGTGCTATAGTGGTTACATGAGTCGCCAAGCAGCAGAGATTCGGCGCTTTCAGCGTGAAGAGTCGATCTCCTTGGAGGGATTGGCTTATCAACAAGTCGGCGGCCTTTCGGCCGAGATCCGGGACCGGCTATCGCGTCTCCAGCCTCGGTCCATTGGCGCCGCTTCGCGGGTGGAGGGGGTTACGTCGGCGGCAATCGCAGCGATTCTGGCGTACATATACAGGGAACGACCTGCCAGCCGGCGTTTCACGTGAAACAGGCCCCCGTCATCGTTCCACGTGAAACGCAGGCCCGTCTGGAACGTTTTGCCGCCTTACTCTCCGAATGGACCAGCACGCTCAACCTTATAAGCAAAAACGATCGGGGATCGATTTGGGGCCGGCATATCGCCGACTGCCTGCAATTGGTGCCGCTGGTTAAACCGGACATCGATAGGGGAATTGACATGGGCTCCGGGGGCGGCTTCCCGGGTCTGGTACTGGCGCTGGCCACCGGTAAGATCTTCGATCTTATCGAATCAGATCGGCGCAAAGCCGCATTTCTGCGAGAGGCTGTTCGCGCGACCGGTGCCCCGGCACGGGTTCATGCCACGCGTGCCGAGTCCGTGGGACTGCCGCCCGCCAAGTTGATCACCGCCCGCGCGGTGGCTCCGTTGCCGAAGCTCTTGTGTCTTGCGGCACCCTACCTTGCTGCAGATGGCCACTGTCTCTTCATGAAGGGAGCAGGCGTCGATGCCGAATTGACCGACGCGGCAAAGCAGTGGCACATGAGGGTCGAGCGCTTTCCGAGCCAGACCGCACGAGGCTCATTCATTCTTCGTATCAGCGAGCTGTCCCGTGCCGCATCCGCTGGCTAACGGCGCCGTGCCCCCGTCTATCCCCCGTGTCATAGCCATCGCGAACCAGAAAGGCGGAGTTGGAAAGACCACGACCGCGGTAAACCTCGGCGCCGCGCTCGCGTCGAAAAAGCAGGGCGTGCTGCTCATCGACTTGGACCCGCAAGGCAACGCGTCGACCGGTCTTGGCATGTCCCGCGCCGAGAGGAACAGGGGCAGCTACCGCTTGCTGATAGGAAATGCTCCGCTCGAGAACGTCATCCGCCCCACGCTGGTTCCCGACCTTGATCTGATTCCAGCAGACGCAGACCTGACCGGGGCCGAGATCGAACTCGTCAATGAGGCTCGACGGGAATACCAACTCAAAGACGCAATAGCGCCTTTGCGCTCCGGGACTGGTGGACGCTACAGCTTCGTCCTGATCGATTGTCCGCCCAGCCTTGGGTTGCTAACCCTCAACGCCTTGGTGGCCGCCGACGCGGTTCTTGTGCCGCTGCAGTGCGAGTTCTACGCCTTGGAGGGGCTTACCGGCCTGGCCAATACGATCGGAATGGTTTGCCGCTCCCTGAACCCAAGCCTTCATATCCACGGTATTTTGCTCACCATGTATGACCGCAGGAACAATCTGTCCGAGGACGTTGCCGCCGATGCCCGCGCCTATTTCAGGAACGAAGTGTACGATACAGTCATTCCGCGCAACATTCGCATTTCGGAAGCCCCGAGCTACGGAAAGCCCGTCTTGCTGTACGATCCACGGTCCCCCGGCGCTCAAGCTTACAACCAGTTGGCCACCGAGGTGCTGAGCCGCGAAACAGCGGCCAGCACAACCTCCGGAGGCGCGTGATGCCAGGAAAGGACGCCAGCCCCCGACTTGGGCGCGGCCTTGCTGCGTTGCTCGGCGACCGGACGGACTCTTCTAGGGCGCCCCCCATCCTGCAGCTCCCCGTTGACCTGCTTGAATCCAACCCGTTCCAACCGCGTTCTAGCATGGACCAGACCGCACTCGATGAGTTGACTGAATCGATCCGAGCCCGTGGCATCCTTCAGCCTCTGCTCGCCCGTCCGCATCCAGACACCGCTGGCCGCTACCAGATTATCGCCGGCGAGCGCCGGTGGCGAGCCGCGGCGGCCGCCGGTCTGCACGAAGTTCCGGTTCTGGTCCGCGACATGGCCGATAGCGAAGCCGCTTCTGCCGCGCTGGTCGAAAACCTACAACGTGAGGATCTGAATGCTATCGAGGAGGCGGAGGGGTGCCACCGACTGCTGACCGAATTTGGCTTGACCCAGGATGCGCTCGCTCAGGCTGTGGGCAAATCCCGCAGCCATGTCGCCAACACCCTGCGGCTGCTCAACCTTCCATCCCTTGTACAGGCGGAACTGCGCAACGGAACGATCACGGCGGGACATGCACGGGCCTTGCTTGCCCTGTCTGATCCGGAAGCTGGCATGCGAGCGGTGATCGCTCGTGGGCTTTCTGTGCGCCAGACGGAAGCTTTGGCTAACCGACAACCTGCGGTAGGCGACGTCAACAGGGCGGAACTCGCCGATCCCGACTTGGTCGCTGTCGAACGGGAATTGACAGCACATTTGGGCCTGAACGTTCGGTTGTCCAAACGTGGCTGCGGCGGAAGTATGCGTATCGAATATGCTGATTTGGATCAGTTGGAGGCTTTGCTCACTGTGTTGCGCCGGTAACGTCAAGCCGCGGTTTCAAGACGGGCGGCGCTTATTTCGCGACAAACGGAACACCGGCAACCGGATAGCCCGGAATTCGCGGCTCCGAACGTGATGCGGATCGACTTCCTAGAACAGCGACATTTGCCGGTCTGCGCTGGCTCGCCCTGACGCGCTCGGCACGGCGAAGCTCCCGCAGTCGAGACCTTCACACGCCTCATCGAGGCCCCATTGTCGGCAGGCACGAGCGAAGCGGCGCACCAGCAGCTCCGCATAGACGCCTTGCCCTGCCATTCGGTGGTGGAACCGCGCGTCGCTCAATGCGCCGGAGCGTGTCTCCCGGATCAGGCCGAGCACGTGCTTTGCCCGCTCCGGGAAGTGTGTATTGAGCCAATCCTCGAACATCTGCTTTAGCTCATGCGGCAGGCGCAGCAGAACGTAGCCGGCATGGCGCGCGCCAGCCCGCGAAGCGACGTCCAGAATCTTCTCTATCTCGGCATCGTTGAGTCCCGGCACGATCGGTGCGGTCATTATGCCGCAGGGGACTCCGGCTCGCGTCAGCTCGGCGACTGCATGCAATCGCCGAGCTGGGGTCGCGGCCCGCGGCTCCATGACGCGCGCCAGCGCCGGATCTAGCGTGGTAATTGAGATGTAGACGCGCGCCAGGCGGCGTACCGCCATGGCCGCCAAAATGTCGATATCGCGCAACACCCCTGCCGACTTCGTCACTATGCTGACAGGGTGACTAAAGCGGTCCAGAACTTCCAACACGGACCGTGTCAGTTTCAACGTGCGCTCGACCGGCTGGTACGGATCGGTGTTTGATCCGAGGGCCAAGGTGCGCGGAACGTAGCCCGCCTTCGTCAGTTCTTTCTCAAGCAACGCGGCAACGTCCGGCTTGAAGACGATCTTGGTCTCGAAGTCGAGCCCCGGCGAGAAGCCGAGATAGGTATGCGTCGGCCGAGCGTAGCAGTAGATGCAGCCGTGCTCGCAGCCGCGATATGGGTTGACCGCGCGGTCGAAGCCGATATCGGGCGAGTTGTTCCACGAAATCACTGACTTGCTTGCGTCCCGTGTCAGCGTTGTGGCAAGCTTTGGAAGCGCCCCGAGTTCGGAGGTTAGCGTCTCCCAGCCATCGTCGAAGGGACCAGTCATCTGCAAGTCATAGCGAGCTGGTGGATTCAGCGTCGCACCGCGTCCGGAACGTGCGAGCGTTGGCATACGCGTCTCAGGCTCCGGCTTGATCGCGCCAGCCGCATCGAGCCCATAGGCCTCCAGGACGGTGTCTTGCTTGCAAGCGTCGGCATAATCGCGCATGGCAGTGTTCGCCGTTCGTTCACGAGCAAGGATCGCAGACAGCGGCCAAGCGGTCAAGAACAAAAAGAGTACATCGCGCCCAACCCGGGTCGAACGGCTTGTTTCGCGAACTTCTTGATATAAAATGGGAATCCTGAAAAATCAGAGCAGCGTGGCACGCCGCGGGCGTCCGCGGCGACGCGGCGGTATGGCTGCGCGGCGGGCGGCGGCGGTGCGTCGGTAAGGTGGCGGCTGGCCGGCGGGCACCTGTCGCACCAGAGGCGGGCTGGCGTGCACCGAGTTCGCGCAAGAGCCTAATCCGGTCCGCTGGACGTTCGAACCGCGTCTAACCCGGCTTCTCGGCAGGCAGCACATCAGTGCTCCTGCAACCGGGGCATCAGCTCAACCAGGTTGCATGGCCGATGGCGGCTGTCGAGCTGGAAAACGAGAATGCCGTCCCAGGCCTCCTTCACCGCTCCGGTGCTGCCCGGGAGCGCAAATAGATAGGTGCCGCGCGCAACGCCGCCTAATGCGCGTGATTGCATCGTGGATGTGCCAATCGTCTGATAGCTCAACATGCGGAACAACTCGCCGAAGCCTTCGATGCGCTTCTCCAGCACACGGTCGAACGCTTCCGGAGTGACGTCGCGGCCGGTTACACCCGTGCCGCCGCTCGTGATCACCACATCGACTCCCGGATCGGCGATCCATGCCAGCAGATGCCGCTCGATCGCGCCGGCGTCGTCCCTTTCGATGGCACGGGCCACCAGGCGATGGCCCGCTCGGTCGATACGTTCGGCGAGTGCATCGCCGGAACTATCATTCTCTACGGTCCGTGTGTCCGACACAGTCAGGACGGCAATGTTAACCGCGATGAACGGACGGCTTTCGTCGATCCCTGCCATGCGCCGAGCCCCCTCCCGCGCTGCTCAGTGGAGCAGCGGCGTGGCCGCGACGAGTGTGCCGACTGGCATGGGCGCCGTGAAGTTCGGGAACTTGCCTTCGGCAAGCTCGTCCAGGCTCGGCGCCGGCACGGCAAACAACGCGGCATAGCGCCATGCGTAGGCCAGCACATGCTTCACGAAGTTGCGTGTCTCATCGATCGGAATCGACTCGATGTATAGCAACGGATCGCCCTGAGCGTTCATTTGCGCATCCCAACGCGCGACGTTGCCGGGTCCTGCGTTGTAGCTTGCCAGCACCCGGATCAAATTGTTGCCGGCCAGATCGTCGCGTGCGAGGTGGGCCACGTAGCGCTGCCCGAGATCGAGATTGACCGCCGGATTTTTCAGCCGCCGCTCGCCCAGCAAGGGGTTGCCAGCGATGTATTGAGCGGTCACCGGCATGATTTGCATCAGGCCGCGGGCGCCCACCGGCGAAACGGCCTCGGGGTCGAAATTCGATTCCAGTCTGGTCAGCGCATAGACGAGCGCCGGATCAAGGCGAAATTCCCGCGCCAACCGCGTACGCGGCAGTCTCACTCGCGGAACCTCGCCGGCCAGCACACCAAGCTGCGCAGCGAGGTCGGTGAACCCAAGGGCACCCGCGACCAGCCGAAGTGAATGGCTGAGCGTCCCATCGTCCTTCGTCCCGGCCGCAAGGCATCGCAGCTCTGCCTCGGCCCGTATTGATTGTCCCGTCTGCAGCAGCGCGAAAGCCCGGCGCCCCGGCTCGGTCGCGGCAACCCCGTCAACGTCGACGGGGGACAGCACATCCGCCCGCTCGTCAAGGTTCAGAGCGCGCGCCGCTAAACGACCGTAAAAGCTGCTCGGCGCCCGGGCCGCTTCATGCAGCCAGGCATCGTAACCATCCACATCGCCGATGCCTTGCGACGCCCTGGCGGCCCACCAAGCGGCCGCGGCCCGGTCCTCCGAAGCCGCAAACGGCGCACGCGCGGCGGCCCCGAAAAAAGCGGCGGCCTGTTCAGCATCGCCCAGCCGCCAGGCGGCCAAGCCGGCAACGTAGGCGGGCAGCGCCGGGCGTGAATCCGGGGCAGCCCGCAGGAAAGCGTCGCCCGCAAGGCTCAACGCTTCTCTGTCGCGGTTGCGGGTAAACAAGACCCGCGCGACCTCGGCGCGAAGCAGCGCCGATTCGGCGGCGGCCAACCCGTGCGTTCCGTCGATCAGCCGCAGCGTGGACTGCTCGTCCCCCGCCTGAGCCCTGAGCCAGACGGTCCGCTCCAGCGCCGCGTTGCGGAAGAGTGCGGGAACCTCGGACGCGGACCCATCCTCCTCCGATCCGATTGCGCCGAGGCTGGGCAACGTCGCGAAGGCGGCGGCGGCTGGCCGAGGCGCGCCCCTTCCCAGGCGCTTGACCAACAACGAATGGATGGCTGGAGCGTCCGGCTGGCTGCCATACCGATCGAGCCAGGCGCTCAGCTCCGACACGCGCGCGTGATGGTAACGGCCGAGATAGCGGTCGGCGAGAATCGGTCCGAGCAGCAGCTTGTCGTCCAATTCGGCTGTTGCGCGCCGCGCCGCCGGGATGTCGCCCCGGGCCTGCAGCGCGAAAATGCGGCGGACACGCGCAGCATCGCTGGGTGATAGCGGCTCCGGCAGCGCCACACCCTGGTTGCCGCCGTGCATCGATACCCGCGGCATCGCCATCGCGGACTGCTCGCTGCCATTCCCTGATCCGCCGCTCGCCGACGCCGAGGCTGCTGCCCCGGCGAGGATCGCTGCCCCGGCAACAAACGCCCGGGTGACGGGATGGCGGGAGAACGCTTGACCGATCCCTTGCATGGGGCAGGCGCTACACAGCTATTCCTTGGAGCGCAACCCACCCCAGCGAGATTAGTCTTATAATGCGAGACGTCGTTACCAGGAATCAGCGGCTTAAGACCGCAAATTAAGACGGTTTCTTGGCCGCTTTCTTTCAAGTCTGGGCGAGGTCAGCCTCCAACGCCCGCCGAAGGAGCCGCAATGCCAGCCAAGCGGTCCGCCGCTCAGCCGGTCCCGTGGCAACCGCGGCGGGTGAGGGCACAGCCAGCGCGAGGAACCGTCGCGCTGTCCCAGGAAGGAGGAGTTCGGTCCACGCTGGAGCGCGCTTGCGGCCACCGAGCAACGTCCGCGCCGCGTGCGTTCCCAGCACGATAACCCGTCGCGGGGTCGCCAGGTCCATCAGCCGGTACAGAAAGGGCAAGCAGAGGGCGAGCTCCGCCGGCGTCGGCGGCCGGTTTCCCGGCGGACGCCAGGGGATCAGGGGCGTCAGCAACAGCCGCGAGCGGTCCAGTGCGATGCTGGCCAGCATGCGGTCCAGCGTGCCCCCGACTGCGCCGGCGAATGGGCGCCCGGTACGATCGTCTTCGGCGGCCGGAGGCTCGCCGATCAGCAGCAACCCGGCTGCCGGGTCTCCGGCGGGGAGCACTGCCTGGGTCGCGGTGTCGCGCAAGGCGCAGCCGTCGAAGCCCGCCATCGCAGCATACAGCGCGTCGAGCGTCGTTGCCGCTGCGGCTGCCTCGGCAGCGCGCTCCGCCGCCGAGCCTCGCGGCGCGAACGGTATCGGGGCGGCCGGCGCCGGCTTGCCCGCTGCCAAGGGCGCGGCGCCCACGCCGGCCTGGGTGCCGGCACGGCACGGCCGAAGCCGGTCGACCGGCGCGTCTTCCAGCGCCTCGTCGGCGCCGAAAGCGATCTGCAGCTTCAGTGCGGCGAGCGCATCCATCATATCCACTCCCGCACGCCCGGCCGTTTTGCGCAACGACCAATCTCCGCCTACGTTGCGTCCAACTGCATGGTGGAGGGACCGATGGCGGATGAGCTGCCCCCGCGAGAGGCCATGACGTTCGACGTTGTGGTGGTGGGCGCTGGCCCCGCGGGCCTGTCCGCGGCGATCCGCCTGAAGCAAGTTGCGCCCGATGCCATGGTATGCCTGGTGGAGAAAGGCGGCGAGGTGGGGGCGCACATCCTGTCCGGTGCCGTGCTGGAGCCGCGCGCCCTGAACGAGCTGATCCCCGATTGGCAGGCGAAAGCTGCGCCCCTCGACACGCCGGCGCGTGAGGACCGGTTCCTCTTCCTGTCTCCGACCCGTGCCATCCGCCTGCCCACCCCACCCCAGATGCACAACCACGGCAACTTCGTCGTCTCGCTCGGCGATGTCTGCCGCTGGCTGGCGCAGCAGGCGGAGGCGCTCGGCGTCGAAATCTACCCGGGCTTTGCTGCGGCCGAGCTGTTGGAGGAGGACGGGCGGATCGTCGGGATCGCCACCGGGGATATGGGCATTGGCAAGGACGGCAAGCCTACCGCCAACTTCCAGCGCGGCATGGAATTGCGCGCCACTTATACTCTTTTCGCCGAAGGCTGCCGGGGTTCGCTGACCAAGCGGCTGATCGAGCGCTTCGCCCTGGCCAACGGGCGCACCCCCCAGACCTATGGCATCGGCATAAAGGAGCTGTGGGAGGTTCCGCCCGAGCACCACAAGCCGGGTCTGGTGGAGCATACGATCGGCTGGCCGCTCGACCGCCATACCTATGGCGGCTCCTTCCTGTACCATTTCGGGACTAACCTGGTCTCCTATGGCTTCGTCGTCGGGCTCGACTACGCCAACCCCTGGCTCTCGCCATTCGACGAGATGCAGCGGTTCAAGACGCATCCGAAGATGCGTTGGCACTTCGAGGGCGGCCGGCGGATCAGCTACGGCGCGCGGGCATTGAACGAGGGCAGCATCCAATCCCTCCCCCGCCTGACGTTCCCCGGCGGCGCGCTGATCGGCGATTCGGGCGGCTTCCTGAACGTGGCGAAGATCAAGGGAACGCACACCGCCATGAAGTCCGGCATGCTGGCCGCGGAAGCTGTGGCCGAGGCGTTGGCGAACGGCCGTCCGGCCGAGCCCGCCGCATACGCCGATAAGCTGCGTGCGAGCTGGATTTGGCCGGAGCTGTCCGCGGTCCGCAATATTCGGCCAGCGTTTGCCAAGTATGGACTGTATGGCGGGCTGCTGTATTCCGCAGTCGATACCTATCTGTTCCGGGGCAAGGCGCCCTGGACCCTGCACGAGGCGAAACCCGATAATGAGACCCTGTTGCCGGCCAGTCAGGCACCGCACATCGCCTATCCGAAGCCGGACGGCGTGCTGACGTTCGATCGGCTGTCCTCCGTGTTCATCAGCAACACGAATCACGAGGAAAACCAGCCGCCGCATCTGAAGCTGCGTGATCCCGCCAAGGCGATTGCGGTGAATTGGGAACAGTACCGCAGCCCGGAGACCCGGTATTGCCCCGCGTCCGTCTACGAGATTGTGAATGCGGAACAGGGCGAGCCACGATTGCAGATTAACGCGCAAAACTGCGTTCATTGTAAAACGTGCGATATCAAGGACCCGCTTCAGAATATCGACTGGGTGACGCCGGAGGGCGGCGGGGGACCGAATTATCCGAGCGGCATGTGACGACGCCGCTGGCCGTTCAAGTAAAAAAACCGCGCGCCGACTTCAAATCTGCATGACATCGCCTCAGCGTGTGTTCTAGACT
>Ga0182012_10002110_pt1 | contig 21651 bp, 23 predicted proteins | sample 612S2SmetaG_FD_120486 | JGI IMG/M metagenome (GOLD analysis project Ga0182012, IMG submission 120486) | Permafrost microbial communities from Stordalen Mire, Sweden - 612S2S metaG | ecosystem: Environmental > Terrestrial > Soil > Wetlands > Permafrost | place: Sweden: Stordalen | collected... | reverse complement strand
GTAGTAGCGTTCACGCTCACCGTGCCATTCGTTCCAGGCCGCCTCGAACGTGACTGCTGCGGTATCTGCTCTGGTGGTCATGGTTCTCACTTACCTTCCTGCCTTATCGAATGCACGGCTGATAGCGCGAACTCTTTCGGCGTGGACTGCGAGGCGAGCGGCCTGCTCGGAATCCGCTCACGAAGAACGGGAGCAACGTCGGACTGGAACAGTTCCAGGCTACGACGCTGTTGACCCACCGTCACACCGTCGACGTCTGCACTGAGGTGGATCACTTCGTGGCCGAGCTTCTCGTGGTAGCGAGCCACCTTGTCGATCACCTGCTCGGGACTACCGACCAACGCCGAGCTCCGCTCGACGAGATCTTCGATCGAGTCGAACACCACCGGAATCCCTGCGCGGCGCTGCGCCGCCAGGCGCGCCTCGAAGGTGGGCCGGTACGCGCTCACCGCTTCCTGTGACGTCGCAGCGATGTAGAACCCCGCGGTCCCGGCGCCGACGAGGGCGTCTTCGGGCCGGTGGCCGTAGAACTCCCACCGCTGCCGGTAGTGGCGAACCAGTTCGGCGTAGGGCTCGACGGGGTGGCTGACGTTTGCGGAGAAGATCGGGTCACCATGGCGTGCCGCGAGATCGACGGAATCTGTGCTCGTGGCGCTGCCGTGCCAGATCCGAATTCGGTTCTGCAGCGGCCGGGGAAGAGCTTTGGCGTTGACCAGAGGCGGGCGGAACCGACCAGACCACGTCACGTCCTCGCTGTCCCAAAGCTTGCGGAAAAGCTCGTAGCCTTCACGATTGCGGTCCCACTGATCGGCGGTAGTCACGTGAAACAGCGCTGCCTGCGCCGCGCCATTGCCCTTGCCGATGATCAGTTCGAGCCGCCCGCCGGACAGGTTGTCGAGCGTCGAATAGTCCTCGAATGCGCGGACCGGATCAAGCAGGCTCAACGTCGTCACCCCGGTGAACAGCGCGATCTTCGAGGTTCGTGCCGCAATGTTGCTCAGCACCACGGGCGGAGACGACGAGATGAACGGATCCTCATGACGCTCGCCCACGGCAAAGCCGTCGAAACCCAGTTCCTCGGCCAGGATGGCCTTTTCGACGACATCACGCAGCCGATCGGCGGGGCTTTTGTGCTCACCCGTCACCGGATCCGGATGATGCGTTATCAGCGTCAGCAGCAGGAACTTCATACTGGGAGCTCACCTCCGGGACTCTTACCGACCAGTTGCTTCTCGAAGGCGTGCCGCCCGATGTCTTCGGCGCGCAGGGAGAGGTCGTAGAGCGGTGTGTACCCGCTGGCGAGATACAACTCCACTGCTTCGGGTTGCCGCCATCCGGTGGTCAGGTAGACCCGGGTGTATCCGCGCTGCGCGGCGATGCGCTCCAATTCGGCCACGACGAGCCTGCCGTATCCCCGTCGACGGTGGGCCGACGCCGTCCAGATGCGTTTGAGCTCGGCCGTCGCGGAGTCGTACTGACGGAACGCGCCGCCTGCGACCGGGACACCGCCTGAGAGCGCCACAATCAGCACACCGCCGGGCGCTTCGAACTCCTGCGCGGGGTAAGCCCGCAAGTCCCGGTATTCCTGTGCCACCAGTCGGCCGTACCGCGAGTTGTACTCGAAGGAGAGTTCGTCGAGCAGCGGCGCTGCCAGCGGATCGTTCTGATGCACGGCACGAAACTGCAGGGCAGTAACGGCGGTGTCCGGTGTCGTGGTCACGCCTCACCCCCTCCATCAGTCCCGATAGGCAACCGAGCGGCGCGTGATTTCATTCCCGGCCGGCGACGCGTCGAGCGCAGGAGACGTAACCTCGCGCAAGAGCGGCCCGGCTCAGAACCGACGGAAGGCGCGGCATTTTGTCTCCTACCGAGTCTCCTACCGAGTCCCCTCGAGACGACCACCGATACGTGATCATCGGTGCCGGGGCTATCGGCGGCACCGTGGGCGCAGTCCTGACGCGGGCCGGCACTCCCGCGGTGTTGGTCGCACGGGGTCGGCACGCCGAGGTCCTGGCGGACGCGGGCATGACGCTGAGAACCCCCGATGGCACATTCCGCACGGCGGTCACCGCGGCGGCCGGGGCCGGGCAAGTGCGGTTGACCGATCGCGATGTGCTGGTCTTCGCGACCAAGACCCAGCAACTTGACGCAGCACTGCAGGAATGGGTGGATCAGCCGGTCTACGGGCCGGACGGCCCACATGAGCCGGTCGGGACCGCTGGCGAGCGACTGCCGGCAATGACCGCGCTCAATGGTGTTGCCGCCGAGGAGAAAGCGCTGCGCTATTTCCGCCGGGTATTCGGTGTCTGCGTCTGGTTGCCTGCTGTGCACCTCGAACCCGGTGAGGTGATCGTGCGGTCCTGGCCGGTGGTCGGCCAGTTCCATATCGCGCGCTGGCCGGCATCGATCCGCACGCGCGACGACGCCGACCTGTTGGCGGGCATCGTCGCGACGTGGGGCGCCGCGGGGATCCGGGTGCGTATTCCCGACGACGTCGCCCCGTGGAAGTACAACAAGCTACTGAGCAACCTGGGCAATGCCCTCGGCGCACTGTCCGCCGAGGGGGCCGACGCACGCGAGGTGATGGTCGCGGTGCGCAGCGAAGGTGAGAACGTGTTGCGCCACGCGGGAATCGAATTCGTCTCGTTCGAGACTTCCACGGCGGCGCGGGCGGACGGACCTACACCACGCCCGGTACCCGGGTGGAATACCGGACAGAGCAATTCCACCTGGCAGTCGCTGAGCCGCAACACCGGCAACGTGGAGACCGACTTTCTCAATGGCGAGATCGTCCGGCTCGCTCACCGGCATGGCATCACCGCGCCACTCAATGCCGCGCTGGCACGTGCGGCGCGTATAGCGGTTCGGAACGGCCTTGGGCCGAGCCGTTATTCGGCGACTCAACTGGCAGAACTGCTCGGAATCAACGCGAGTTAGGGCGAACCGGTGACCATTGCGTCTATGCGGCCCAAGGCGATCGCGCAAACCGCGAGATATGCCGCCGACCACCACGGCACGGCAATGGTCACGCGTGCCCCGTCACCCCATGGTTCCACCCGGTGACGGGTGGTGGGTATGCCGGCTACGCTCCAGGCCCAGTGCCTTCCCGGGTCGAACTCGGTGATCACGAACGGCAGCGGGACCAGCAAGGAGGTTTGCACCGTACCTGTCGCATGCAGCGCTAGCCCGGTGTGCGGTGGATCAAGTTGAGCCCGGCGGATCGTCGGACCCCATGTAGGCCATGCTTCGAGGTCAACCAGAAGCTTCCACACCGCCGACGGAGACGCGGCAATCACCCGGTCGACGCTCAGCATGATTCCGCCTTGGCTGCCGGGTTGGCTTTGTTCGACCATTCGCAGGCTGTTACCCGATCGGGCTGTCGTCAAACGCGTGGCAACACAGCCAGGGGCGCCCGGGACACGGTTGCCGTCTTTCTGTTAGCGCTGTAACGCGACGTAAGTGCATTGTTTGTCTGCTGGTCACCGGCGGGCGAGTTGGGTCTGCGAATCTGGACCCGACGCACCGAGGCGAACCAGTCGCCGAGACTCGGGAAAGGGCCGCCCCTATGACAGAACACTTGCACGCTTACAACAGTCTGTGGCAGGTTCGCAGCGACTCGTGGTGCCGATTGGAGGAAGCCGCCGATCGGCTGACGCGCCCGACCACGGCGGGAGCGCTCAAAGAAAAATGCGTGCGGGACTGCCAGGAGTTGCTGGCCCGGCTGAGCACATTGGAGCCCTACTGGGCCTATCCCGGCTCGCCCCAGTTCGCGCGAGTTCAACGCCTCTTTGCCGCAGGCAGCTATGACAAGTTCGTGCTAGACGTTGTGCGGATCAACCGCGCGCTGAACACGGAGTCGTACCGCTCAGGTGACGTGGACAACGCCGGCGCCGACGACCTCGACATGTTTCCGGCTGATCCGCGTCAGCTCGAGCAGCAACCGGCGGCTCAGCGCGACCGTCCTTATTTCGAAGTCCTCGTGGTCGAAAAGATGACCGAGGCCCAGGAGGCGTCGCTGCGCAGCGAGGTGCGCAAGTGGCGACGCGCCGACGACGAATTCGTCTACGAGCTCGTGGTGGTCGCCAGCGGAGACGAGGCGCTGATCGCGGCACGGCTCAACGTCAACCTGCAGGCGGTCGTGATCCGTCGGCGTTTTTCGCACCAATCGACCCGGGACCTGTCGACTCTGGCGGAGTTTGTCGATACTGACGTGTCGCACGAGTTGGCCGACCACCAGTCACCCGAAGAACGCGCGCAGATTCTCGCGACTTCAATGGCGAAGTTGCGCCCGGAGCTCGACCTCTACATGATGACCGAAATCGAGGTTGAGGAGATCGCCGGGCGGCTGGGCCAGTACTTCCGCAGGGTGTTTCACGCTCGGGAAGGCATGCTCGAGCTTCACCTGTCGATCCTGTACGGCGTGGCGGCGCGCTACCGCACCCCGTTCTTCAGCGCGCTCAAGCAGTACAGTCACCGGCCCACGGGTGTCTTTCATGCCCTGCCGATTTCACAGGGTAAGTCGATCGTCAACTCGCACTGGATCAAAGACATGGTGAGCTTTTACGGCCTGGACGTGTTCATGGCCGAGACATCGGCGACATGCGGCGGCCTCGACTCGCTACTCGAGCCGACCGGGCCGCTGCGTGAAGCACAACTGCTCGCGTCGCAAGCGTACGGGTCGCGCCATACGTACTTCGTCACCAATGGAACGTCGACGGCCAACAAGATCGTCACCCAGGCGTTGGTGGCGCCCGGCGATATCGTGCTGCTGGACCGTAACTGCCACCAATCGCATCACTACGGGATGATGATGGCTGGCGCGAATGTCGTTTACCTTGAGGCATATCCGCTCAACGAGTACTCGATGTACGGTGCGGTGCCACTGCGCGAGATCAAGTCGAAATTGTTGGCGCTGCGACGCGCCGGCAAGCTCGACCGCGTCAAGATGATGTCGCTGACGAACTGCACCTTCGACGGGATCGTCTACGACGTCGAGCGTGTCATGGAGGAGTGCCTCGCCATCAAGCCCGATCTGGTGTTCTTGTGGGATGAGGCATGGTTCGCTTTCGCCGGTTTTCACCCGGTCTATCGGACGCGCACCGCGATGGCGTCGGCACGCGCGGTGCGAGAGCGGCTGCAGGACCCCGATTACAAGCACCGCTTCGAGCAGTCTCTGGCTGCCGACGCCGCCAAGCCACCAAGCGACGCTGATCTGTTGGACCGTCGCCTCATTCCCGACCCGGCAAGAGCCCGGGTGCGGGTGTACGCCACCCAGTCGACCCACAAGACGCTGACTTCGCTGCGGCAGGGCTCGATGATCCATGTTTTCGATCAAGACTTCGACCAAAAAGTCGCAGTGCCGTTCCACGAGGCCTACATGGCGCACACCTCGACCTCACCGAACTACCAGATCCTTGCGTCTTTGGACCTCGGTCGCCGACAGGTGGCGTTGGAAGGCGTCGAGCTGGTGCAGCGGCAGATTGAAAACGCGATGCACCTGCGTGATGCGATTGACAACCATCCCTTGCTCAGCAAGTACATGTGCTGCCTCGGCACTTCCCATCTGATCCCGGAGGAATACCGGCCGTCGCACATCCCCCAGCCGCTGCGCTCGGGGCTGCGCAACATGATGGCCGCCTGGGGTCAGGACGAGTTCGTGCTCGACCCATCCAGAATCACCTTGTCCATCGGCCGCACCGGTTATGACGGCGACACGTTCAAACGCCAACAGCTGATGGACCGCTACGGAATTCAAATCAATAAGACGTCGCGCAACAGCGTGCTGTTCATGACCAATATCGGCACCACGCGCAGCTCGGTCGCCTTCCTGGTGGAAGTTCTTGTCAACATCGCCCGCGAACTCGACCAAGACATCTCCGAGATGAGCCTTGGTGAGCGCGAACACTTCGAGCGGGCGGTCTACCGGCTGACCGAACTTTCAATACCCCTGCCCGATTTCAGCGGCTTCCACCCCGCGTTCCTGGATCACAGCGGAGCCGAGCCGACGCCCGAAGGCGATGTCCGGCGGGCGTTCTACCTCTCCTACGACGACACCAATTGCGAATATCTCACCGGAGAACAGATTGATGAACGGATCGACGCGGGAGTCGACATCGTGTCAGCGACCTTCGTAACGCCCTACCCCCCGGGATTTCCGGTCCTGGTGCCTGGCCAGGTGGTCAGTCACGAGATACTGCAGTTCATGCGCGACCTCGATACGCAAGAAATCCACGGCTACCTACCGGACTTCGGCTATCGCGTGTACACCGAGAAGGCCATCGAGATGGTCAGCGGGTTTGCTGGTTCCACAACCAACGGCCACGGTCCCGCTGTTGGCACGGCCGATCCGGCGCCGCAGAAATCGCCGAAGAAGAAGCCGGCTAAGGGCGGCGGGTCTAATGGTGATCAGAACCTTCCGGAGATCGGTGCGGAAGTACTCCTCGGCGAGCAACAGCCCGGCCCGCCGCGGTGAAAGCGGACCCGCTGATTGCGGCGGGTTTCGACCCCGACCAACCGACGGCATGGGCGCTTGAGGGCTTGTTGCCGTACCTGCCTGGTCCTGGCCAGCGCTGTTCGAGAGGCTGCACGAGTTGTCGGCTGTAGGCAGCCAGATAGCGGCCGAGCTGGGGCCAGAGCCAGGGGAGCTGCAGGAATTCGCCGACGGCATGCCCGACTTCAGCCCCGTCGGTACTCAGCCACCAGCTTCCGATCTGTGTAAGACGACTCGCGGTCTGGCACCAAAGATTGGCTTGCCGAGCGGTATTGGGCGGTCACGAGTGCCGACTTGGTGCCGCACGCGTTGAACCGACGAAAGTCTCCGCCGCGAGGTCGGTAACGAAAGATGTGTTTGCGGTCATCTCTCCATTTCTCGGTGCTTGTCGTTCTGATGGACGAAGCTTTTATCCAAGAATCGTTAGACGAAATCAGATTTTGGCGTGATGCTTAATCAACCGGGATTCTCGGCCGACACATGAGAAGAGGTCGTTAGGTATGTCAGAAGTGAAGCTGCTGGATATCGGCCAAACCGAGCAGGAGGTATTCACCAGGTGGGACATCACCGGCCATCAGGTCAATCGCCACCTGCTCAGCAAGGCGCTCACGGGCACCGACAGTGTGGTTCTCGACCACTTGACGTTCCCGCCCGGCTTCATCCACCATATGCACCGGCATCCCTACGCTGACATGTTCATCATCCCGTTGACCGGGGTGGTGCAGTTCCTCGGCGCGCCAGGATCCTCTGTCGAGGTGTCGCCCGGACATGTCCTGGTCATCCCGCGCGGGAACTGGCATGAGCTCAGGAACGTGAGCAGCGTGGACAGCGAGGTACTGCACTTCTTCTCCGGGGTCGGTGCAGTCGAAGATATCGGCTACGAGGCCTACAAGAGTGAGACGACCCCATCGCTGGGGTGTGGGCAGTGAAGCAATCCATGCCGGTAGCGATCGTCGGACTGGGCAGGATGGGTAGCGCGCTGGCCGAACGGTTGCTTGAGCAGGGTCACGAGGTAAGCGTGTGGAATCGGACCGTTGGTCGGGCTGCGGCGCTCCGGGAACGCGGAGCCAGGGTGATGGGCTCTGCGGACGATGTCGGCGAGGGCTGTGCTGCGGTGTTCCTGTGTCTGGCCGACGACCAGAGCACCCTCGACACGGCGGCTCCCAACCAGGCGGCGCGAGAGAGCTGGGAGCAGACCCTGGTGGTCAACACGGGGACTGTCGCCATTGACGTCATCACTGCTCTTGAGCACGCCTACGGCGAACAGTTCGCCGACGCGCAAATCATCGGGGCGCCGCAGGCCGTTCGCTCGGGTGCGGCCACATTTATCGTCGGCGGCCCGGCGTCAGCGCGTAAGGCGCTGCTACCGCTCTGGGAGGGGTTCGCCGGAGCGCTGGATGTCGGTGACCGCCCGCAGACGGCCGCGATCCTCAAGCTGTTGGTCAACCAGATGCTGCTGGTGCAGGTGGCCGCGATCGCCGAGACGATACGAGCGGGCCGCGCCGCGGGTGTCGACGACGCGACCTTAGCGGCCACCCTGCGCGAGTCGCCAATGATGCCCGCAGGTCTGCGCAACCGCATCGACGTCTTCTTCGACCCTGATCACGCCGGTTGGTTCAGCACCGTGCAGGCCGTCAAGGATGTGACGCTGGCCTTGGACCTCGCGAAGGGCAGCGGGGCGCGGCTGCAGGTCACCGAGGCCGCGCGGGACGCCTACCGGCAGGTGATCCAGGATGGATGGGCGACGCACGACGTCGCCGCCCTGGTCGAATACGGCCGGCGCACAACGTGATTGGCTTGACGCGTTCCTGAAAGACGTTTCCCCGAATGTGTGCCGCTCGAAACGACTCACGCCCGCGCCGACAGGCGGTGTTCGACTATCGTCAGTGCGCGTTCGGCCCATCGGATGTTTTCTTGTTCGAACGATATTCCACGCAGCAGCGTCAGGTAAGGGCCCACTCGTTCGGTCTCGGCCAGGTATTCCTCTTCGGCACGGCCGTCGAGCAGCCGGGTCCGTAACCGTTCGTAGCGTTGCAGTTTGGCTGTAGCCCATTGCAGTCGCTCGGCGATGAAGTCGCGGACTGCTGCCACGTTACCGGCATCGCAAGCCTGGACTTTGACCAGCAGTTCATCGCGGATCACCGAAGGCTTCGGCGCCCTGGCAGTGAACTGCTGAATCGCTTCGTGACCAGAATCGGTCAATGAGTACATGCGCTTATTGGGCCGGCGCTCTTGGTGAACGACGCGTGCCTGGATAAGACCCTGCTCGGCCAGCCGGTCAAGTTCGCGATACAGCTGCTGCGGGGTGGCCATCCAGAAGTTCGCCACCGAGGCATCGAAATCTTTGGCCAAGTCATATCCGGAAGCCTCGCCGGCGAGGAGTGCGGCCAACACCGCATCACGAAGGGACATCGGCCAACAGTACAACGATGCAAATAGTCAACAAAGTGATTAGTCGTGTATGGACATATCGGATTACAAGCCCTAGCGTCAATCAGGTCTACTCAACACATTGACCAATGCGAGGTGTCTCGTGAGTTCTCAGCATCCGTTCCGTAAGGCAATCGAGGAGCGCGACGAGGCCGCCATCCAGGCGATGCTGGCCGACACCGTGGTGTTCACCAGCCCGGTGGCGTTCAAGCCGTATGTCGGCAAGCCGATTACCGCGGCGATCCTGCGTGGTGTGTTGCGGATCTTCGAGGACTTTCACTACATCCGCGAGATCGCCGACGGCAACGGCTGCGACCATGCCCTCGTGTTCGAGACGGGGTTAGTGGGAGTCTCGGGCGTGACGATCACCGGTTGCGACTTCCTGCACTTCAACGACGACGGTCTGGTCGACGACTTCATGGTGATGGTGCGGCCGCTTTCGGGCGCGACGGCATTGTCCGAGGCGATGGGCGCCCAGTTCGATCGGATCCAGCAGGAGGCTCTCGAGCTCGCCAATACGTTCACCACTGCGTAGGCGTTACCACCACCCGCCGGACCTGCTGGGTCAGTGAATTGCTGGATCTGAAAGGGTGCTGATCATGAGAATCGGATTGGCCATCAATTACGCAGGTGGCTTCAAGGACGTGGCAGCCGAAGTAGCCGACCTTGAACGAGCTGGCCTGGACATCGTTTTTGTTCCCGAGGCGTATTCGTTCGATGCAGTAAGCGCGCTCGGCTACCTGGCAGCCAGCACGGAACGGCTTCAACTGGCCTCGGGCATCCTGCAGCTCTACACCCGAACTCCCACGCTGACCGCGATGACCGCGGCCGGTCTCGACTACGTTTCCGACGGCCGCTTCACCCTCGGGCTCGGCGCCTCAGGTCCACAGGTCATCGAAGGTTTCCACGGTGTTCCTTATGACGCCCCGATTGCCCGAACTCGCGAGGTCATCGACATCTGCCGTCAGGTGTGGCGCCGCGAGCGCCTGCAACACCAGGGCAAGTACTACACGATCCCGTTGCCCGCCGACCAGGGCACCGGCCTGGGAAAGCCGCTCAAGCTCATCAATAAGCCCGTCCGGGAGCGCATTCCGGTACTCGTGGCCGCGCTGGGGCCTAAGAATGTCGAGCTGGCCGCCGAGATCGCCGAGGGCTGGCAACCCATCTTCTACTTCCCCGAGAAGGCGCAGGACGTGTGGGGCAAGGCCGTGGCCGCCGGGCGCGCCAAGCGGGACTCCGCGTTGGGGGAGCTCGATGTGTACGCCGGTCCGACCCTGGCCATCGGCGAACACGTTGAGCCTTTGCGCGAATTGGTCAAACCGCACTTGGCGCTCTACATCGGCGGAATGGGCGCCAAGGGCAAGAACTTCTACCACACCCTGGCCACCAAGTACGGCTACGGACCTCAAGCCGACCGTATCCAGGAGCTCTACCTGGCCGGCGATAAGCAGGGCGCCGCCAAGGTCGTGCCCGACGAACTCGTGCGAGACATCTCGCTGATCGGCACCCGCGCGTTCGTCAAGGAGCGGGTGGCGGCTTACCGCGAAGCCGGGGTGACCACCTTGAACGTGGCCCCAATCGCGGAAACGCCGTCCGACAGGGTCAAGCTCATCGAGACGCTCCGCGAATTGGTGGGCTAAATCTCCCGCATTAAGCGGAATTCGTCACTTGCGCTGCCGTCAGTGCAGCATTGAACGTTTTACTCGGCCGCATCACCGCCGCGGTCTTCTCCGGGTCCGGCGCGTAGTAGCCGCCGATGTCCACGGGGCCGCCTTGGGCCTGGCCTAGTTCAGCCATGATGACGTCCTCGTTCTTGGCCAATACGTCAGCCAGTGCGGCGAAATGTTTCTGCAGTTCCTGATCATCGGTCTGCGCGGCGAGTTCTTGCGCCCAGTAGAGGGCCAGGAAGAACTGGCTGCCCCGGTTGTCGATCTCACCGGTCTTGCGCGACGGGTTCTTGTTGTTGTCCAACAGCTTTCCAGTCGCTGCATCAAGCGTCTTGGCCAGAATCTTGGCCCGTTCGCTGTGGGTCTTGTTGCCCAGGTCTTCCAGGCTGGCAGCCAGCGCGAGGAACTCACCGAGCGAATCCCAGCGCAAGTGGTTTTCCTCCACCAGCTGATGGACGTGCTTGGGCGCGGAACCGCCCGCCCCCGTCTCGTACATGCCGCCGCCGGCCATCAGCGGCACGATGGAGAGCATCTTGGCGCTGGTGCCCAGCTCCAGGATCGGGAACAGGTCGGTCAGGTAGTCGCGCAGGATGTTGCCGGTCGCGGCAATGGTGTCCTGCCCGCGCATCGCCCGCTCGATCGTGTGTCGCATGGCCCGTTCCTGCGACCTGATCGAGATGTCGAGGCCCTCGGTGTCGTGGTCGGCCAGATAGGTGTTGACCTTCGTACGCAATTCGTTCTCATGCGGACGCCAGACGTCCAGCCAGAACACCACCGGCATGCCCGAGTTCCGTGCCCGGTTGACGGCGAGCTTGACCCAGTCGCGGATCGGTTCGTCCCGGACGATGGGCATCCGCCAGATATCGCCCTCTTCCACGTTTTGGGTCAACAGGACTTCCCCGGTGTCGAGGTCCACGATGTTGGCGACGCCGTCCTCGGGGATCTCGAAAGTCTTGTCGTGTGAGCCGTACTCTTCGGCCTGCTGCGCCATCAAACCGACGTTGGGAACCGTGCCCATCGTCGTCGGATCGAATTGGCCGTGCGTCTTGCAGAAATTGATGATCTCTTGGTAAATCCGTGAAAATGTCGACTCGGGGTTGACGGCCTTGGTGTCCTTCTGCCGTCCGTCGGCGCCCCACATCTTGCCGCCCGCACGGATCATCGCCGGCATCGACGCATCCACGATCACGTCGCTGGGCGAATGGAAGTTAGTGATGCCCTTGGCCGAATCAACCATGGCGAGTTCGGGGCGGTGCTCGTGGCAGGCGTGCAGATCCCGGATGATCTCGTCGTGCAGCGACGCGGGCAACGACTCGATCTTGTCGTAGAGATCGACCAATCCGTTGTTCACGTTGACGCCGAGTTCGTCGAACAACGCCTGGTGTTTGGCGAAGGCGTCCTTATAAAAGATCTTCACCGCGTGGCCGAAGACGATCGGGTGGGAGACCTTCATCATCGTCGCCTTGACGTGCAGCGAGAACATCACGCCGGTTTCGTACGCGTCCTGCATCTGCTCTTCGTAGAACTCGCATAACGCCTTCTTGCTCATGAACATGCTGTCGATGATGTCGCCATCGAGCAGCGACACCTCGGGCTTGAGCACAATCTTCTTGCCGCCCTTGGTCTCCAGCTCCATCTTCACGTTGCGCGGGCGATCCAGCGTCATCGACTTCTCGCCGTGGTAGAAGTCGCCGTGCCGCATGGTCGCGACATGCGTGCGCGACGCCTGCGACCACTCCGCCATGCTGTGGGGGTGCTTACGCGCATACTCCTTGACTGCCCTGGGTGCGCGGCGGTCTGAGTTACCTTCCCGCAGAACCGGGTTGACCGCGCTGCCGAGGCATTTGGCGTAGCGGTTGCGGATCTCGTGTTCTTCGTCGGTCTTCGGATTTTGGGGGTAGTCGGGAAGCTTGAAGCCTTTGCCTTGCAGTTCCTTTATGGCGGCCACCAGCTGCGGCACCGAGGCGCTGATGTTCGGCAGCTTGATGATGTTGGTGTCCGGCAGCTGAGTCAGCCGGCCCAGCTCGGCAAGGTTGTCCGGTACGCGCTGCTCTTCGGTCAGGTAATCGGAGAACTCAGCGAGGATCCGCGACGCCAGCGAGATGTCACTGGTCTCGATCTTGATGCCCGCCGGATCGGTGAAGGCACGCACTATCGGTAGAAAGGCGTAGGTCGCCAGCAATGGCGCCTCGTCGGTCAGCGTGTAGATGATGGTCGGCTGCTGGCCGCTCATGATTGTTCTCCCGGCGTCACTGTGGTTCAGGTTTTGAGGGGCTCCGCGTTGTCACGGCGGCTACCAGTATCGCGTCGAAGTGTTACGTGCGATGCGCGCAGGGTCTCCTTTGGTGGCAGACAGACTCGCTACAGTCCGCCGTTGGCGATGTCGATGACGACCAGCGTGGCGTCCAGAAGCGGCGTATCGATGTGATGTCGACGAGCACGCTCGGCCAGGTCAGACAGCACGCTGACCTCGACGCGCCGGTGGGCGGCCAGGTCACGAAACATCGACGGCGCGAAGCTTGACGTCGGATCAGTCAGCGTGGCATCCAACCCTGATCGCGCAGCCGGGGACAGCGGGTGACCGTCGGCAGCGGCGACCGCCGCCACTTCAGCGGCCACGCGTCGGCCCAGTGCGGGCCCGCCCGCTGTTCGAGCTACGACGCCAGTGACATTCCCTGCCAGGCAGGTCAGCACGGCGGTCGCGCTGATGAAGGCGAATTTCTCCCACATGCCCGCCACCATGTCCGGGCGCACCCGCACCGCGACGTTGTCCACCCTGAACTGCTGCACCACCGCGTCGAATATGTCCGACGTGCCACCATCGAGCTGGCCGAGTTCGAGGTCAACACCCGGCGCGACTTCGTCGATGATGCCGTCGGCCAGCATGGAGGTCGCCAGCCGCACCGCGGCTCCGAAGACGGCCTGTTCACCGAACGCGGCCGTCAACACCGGCAGGTGTGCCATCCCATTGACCAGCGGCACAATCCGGGTATCCGGAGTGACCACGCCCCGGAAGTCGTTGACCGCCGATCCGACCACGTCGCTGCGCACGGCCACTACGACGACGTCATAACGGCCCTCCAGCGCAGACGCGGTGACAGCGCGTACCGGCAGCGCCAACGTCCCGGACCTGTTGTGGATGCGCAGTCCATGCTCGGTGAGCCGCTCAAAGCTGCTCTGGTGCGCAAGGAACCACACGTCGCGGCCCGCTGCGATGAGTTGGGCGCCCAAGTAACCACCGGCGGCTCCAGCGCCCACCACGAGCACTCTCATTTCTGAGGCCGTTCCGATCTATGTCGTCGCTGGACGCCGGAAGAGGTATTGGTCATACTTATGACTATGTCAGAAGTCAGCTCGCTCGCCGAGGCAAAGGCCCATCTGTCGGAATTGGTGGCCCGTGTCGGCGAGCAGCACGAGCGGGTGACCGTCACGGTGCACGGTCGCCCCGTGGCGGTTCTTCTTGCCGTCGACGACTTGGAGTCACTCGAGGAAACCATCGCGGTGCTGTCCGATGCAGCAACGCTGCACGCGCTTAGCGAGGCCGATGCTGAGATAGCTCGCGGCGAAGGGGAGAACCAGAACAGCCTTGCCGCGGCGATGCGCGCACGCCGAGCCAGGACGTGACCGATGGGCGATACGAGTTGATCATCGCCCCAACCGCGCGCAGGCAGCTGGCCGAACAGCTTCCAGAGTCGGTGGCATTCGCGGCCTACGAGTTCATTATCGGTCCGTTGCTCGACAACCCACACCGCGCAGGCAAGCAGCTACGGCCACCGTTGAACGACCGCCACAGTGCCCGTCGCGGAACTTACCGGGTGCTCTACAGGATCGACGATGAGCGCCGACGAGTCACTGTCGTCGGCGTGTTCAGCCGCGCGGACGCATACCGCTCCCGATGACTGTGACCGTGTTGCTGGGGGCGGCTGCCGTCGCCGAACTCGCGGGCATCATCGCGCTCGGAGTTGTGCTCATCGTGTCGCGACGGCAGCTGAAGGGAACCCGAGCCGAACTTGAGCGCGCTCGCGAACTCAACACCGGCCGTCGCAGACGGCGTGCGGGGGTTGCGCCTTTAGCAATCAGGACGGCTTGGAAGACGGCCGATTCCCTGCTGACGAAAGGCTTCGGCGCCACGGTCCGAAACTCGGTCGAAGACCTCGCCGGCTGGGCGCAGGTCGAACGTCCCGATCTCGCCAGATTGACCGCCGACGGCGACGTCGTGATCGCGTTCTCCGACATCGAGGATTCCACTGCACACAACGAGGCCTTGGGAGATCGAGCCTGGGTGAAGGTGCTGGAGCGGCACAACAGGCTCATCCAAAAACTTGTCGACGACCACAACGGCCACGTCGTCAAGAGTCAGGGCGATGGATTCATGATTGCCTTCGCCGATGCCGGGCAGGCCGTGCTGTGCGGTGTCGACGTGCAACGAGCCCTGCTCGAGAACGCTGAGCGCTGGGAGGGAATCCGCGTCCGAATCGGGATCCACGTGGGGCCATCGGTCAGACGCGGCGACGACCTTTTCGGGCGCAACGTCGCGATGGCGGCGCGGATTGCGGGACAAGCCGGCGGTGGTGAAATCCTGGTCAGCGAATCGGTGCGCGACGCGATCGACGGCCTGCCCGATATCGAGCTCTGCGCACCTCGCGAGGTCGAACTCAAAGGCCTACAGGGCAGCCATAACCTGTACCCGATCAAGGTTTCCAACTGAGCAGACAGGCCGCGGTAAGCAACTGCCACATGGTGATCGAATAGACGCTTCCGCGCTCCCACGCCCCATCGGGCAGCAGGATGGTCTTGGTTGTCGCCGAGTTGACCATCAACATGATCAGACACAGCAGGCCCAGGGCCGCGACGAGTGTGGAGATGCCGCGGTACCAACGACGGCCGCCAACCGTCCCCAGGAATGCAGATCCCGTCAGAATGGCGGTGTTGCCTCCGACAATCGCCAGCGCAGCGCCGGCGACATGCACTTTCCCGCTGTGCACGGTTCCGACGACGATATTGCCCACGGCGTTAGCGGCGACCAAGCTCAAAAAAAGCCGGGCCCTCCGACTTCCGGGAACCCCCACGATGAGCAATGCTCCGAGCAAGAACAGAATGCCCTGCAGGTAGAACGCAATATGCATCAAGTCGGCCCGCGGGGAGTCGATCATCCGGCCGCGAACCAGCCCGCCGGAGGTCACCCCGAGCTCGCTGATGTAGTCGCGCGCATAGCTGTAGTTGGGCCTAAAACCTGCGCCAGCGAGGGCCTCGAGGACCAGATACCCGACGGCCGCCACGACCCAGAGGGCGGCTCCAAGCGCGGTAGCCGTCCTGGCCTGGGTTTTGGCCATCAGAGAATTTGTTCGAGCAGGCTCTTGAATTCCTTCTGCTGGGCGACGGTCAGGCGTTCCAGGCGCTTGCTGAATGCGTCCGACAGCAGGGCGAGGCCGTCCTGGTTGGCTTGCCGCCCGGCCTCCGTCAGCAGGAGGCGATGGCGCCGCAGATCGGTGGGGTCGATCTCGCGGCGCACCAATCCCGCGGCCTCGAGCCGTTTCAGGTAAACCGTCACCGTCGGCTTGGGCATGCATAGCGTGACGGCCAGCTCGGCAGGGTAGGGGTGCTCGTCGACCTCCGCCAGTAGGAACAGCTCCTTGGATTCGAACCCCAACTCGGCGATGTCAGGCTCCGCGGCAGAGATCACCGACACCAGCAGCCGATAGTTCAGCGACCAGATCTTGGCTGCATCGATTTGCGGCATCGACCTTGCGATCCTGGTTCGTTCAGTAATAAACTAGTTCGGAAGTAAACAAACGCATGGATGAACAATCTATCAGAAAGTGGCCACGCATGCCTCTGGATCACTACGTGACACTCGGTCGATCAGGTCTCCGCGTGAGCCCACTGTGTCTGGGGGCGATGACATTCGGTGAAGACCTGGGCTGGGGCTCCAGCGTTGAGGAATCCCAACAGATCATCGACCGATACATCGAGCTCGGTGGCAACTTCATCGACACCGCCAACTTCTACACACGGAGTCACTCCGAGAAGATCATCGGCGACCACATCGGGCACGACCCCGGCCGCCGCGATCGGCTGGTGATCGCGACGAAGTTCACCGGCAACCTCTACCCCGGGGATCCCAACGGCGGCGGCTCGGGTCGCAAATCGGTGATCCGCGCTTGCGAGAACTCGTTGCGTCGTCTGCAAACCGACTACATCGACCTGTACTGGCTGCACATGTGGGACGCGAACACACCCATCGAGGAGACGATGGCCGCACTCGAGGATCTGGTTCGCGCCGGCAAGGTGCGCTACCTCGGCGTATCGGACACCCCGGCGTGGAAGATCGTGGAAGCCAACCTCACTGCCCGTTTCCGGGGATGGTCGGCATTCGTCGGGTTGCAGGTCGAGTATTCGTTGCTGGAACGCAACATCGAACATGAGCTGGTACCCATGGCCGGCGAATTCGGCCTCGGCATCACCCCGTGGTCACCGCTCAAAAGCGGCGTCCTCAGCGGCAAATACACACGAAACAATGCCGGGCAGCGCCGAGGTGATCGCGGCGCGATGGTCGACATGTTCCTGACCGAGCAGACCTACGAGCTCATCGACGAACTTGAGGTCGTCGCCAAGGAACACGACACCACCGTCGCCAGGGTGGCGCTGGCCTGGGTGGGCGCGCAGCCGGCGGTGAGCTCGGTCATCATCGGGGCACGCCGGCTCTCGCAGCTAGACGACAACGTCCGCGCTGTCGATGTGAAACTCACCGCCGAACAACTCGCCCGACTCGGCGCGCTCACCGAACCGACCCTTGGGTTTCCCCACAACGTGTTGACAATGGCTCCGGACATGATCAACGGTGGAACAACCATCAACGGTGTCTCAGCTCCGATCTCTGCATACGTCATGCCCGAAGGCGCGCAGCCGTACTGAAACCCGGCGGATGAAAATCCGCGCTTGTCAGGCGGGCACTGACCGGCGCCCGGCCAGCCGCCGCTCGGCATATGCGCGGCCCTTGTCGGGATCACCCAATACCAGCCCGGCGATGTCGGCCAGCCTCGCGATGCGTCCGCCGCCGCCCCAGGTGCCGTCGGGAATCTCGTTGGCGAACACCCAGATCCGCATCGGGTCGCGGTCGTAGCGCCCGTCCTCGGCATCCAGGATCGCCTCGGTGACCGCGGCGACCATGCTCGCACGACGCTCATCGTCGAACTGGCCTTCGGGCACCGACGCGATCACGCGGTAGTGCGGTACTGCAGGCTCTTCGCCGGCCTGCAGCACCGCCGCGGGCCGATGGAGCCACACTTTGGCGAGCGCCCGAGCCGCCGGATTACTCGGGTCGGCCCCCTCGTGTTCGAGCAGTACATCGGTCAGCGTGGCCAGCAGTGCTTTTTCCGCCTCGGCGGGTAATGCACCCTCGGGAATGTAGGCATCCAGCATCGGCATGTCGAGAACCTCCAGTTCATCGGGCAAAGCCCTAGATTTACTTTTGCAACGCAGCCTAACCAGACCTGAGTTGCAAAGTCAAACCCTGCTATGCTGGACGTTGTGCGCGCAGCCCGAGAAAGCTATACCGCGGAAAACTGCTCCGTGAAGCGTGCGCTCGACGTTGTCGGGGAGAAGTGGACGCTTCTGGTGCTGCGGGAAGCGTTCTATGGCGCACGGCGTTTCGAGCAGTTCCAAGCCCACGTCGGATGCGCCCGCAACCTGCTCAGCGAACGCCTGAATACCCTGGTCGAAGCCGGAGTGTTGCAGCGCGTGCCGTACCGGGAACCTGGCCAGCGCGAGCGCCACGAATATCGCCTCACCGACAAGGGTCGTGACCTGCTGCCCGCCGTTGTCGCGCTGATGCAGTGGGGCGACCGCTGGGAGGCCGACCCCGACGGCCCGCCGGTCGAGATCATTCACCGCGAATGCGGACACACCGTCGAGCTGATTCTGCGCTGCAGCCATGACGACGTACCGCTCACCGCGCGAGACACCCAGCCCAGGCCCGGCCCCGGCGCCCGCCCCGCGCAGTCCGCATAGCGTCGCGGGTCTCAGAAGAAGAAACCGGAGTGCGGCGCTTCAGGCACCGCGAACAGCCGATCGGCCACGACACGGGCCGCGGGATCTTCGGCCCGGACAAGCCCGGCGATGGCGAGACTGTGCCAGGTGGCGCCACCGAGCAGAACGGCGGCCAATCCTTCAACGCCAACGTGTAACTGCGCGCGCCGATCCGTCGGTTCGGCACCCGTGCCCGCGATGGTGAAGCTGGCCGAATTGTTCGGTAAGAGAGGATCATTGACCGCGATGGTGACAGCGCCGTCTCCAACATACTGGCGTGCCGCCAGCGCCTTCGGGACGTCGACTATGCGCAGCCATGTTTCGTCGTGCACTGCCGTTACCTTCGCGGCGCGCCGATCGAGCAGCAGCCAGGGCAGCGGATCGTCCAGGGGCAGCATCCAGAACACCACGCGGTCGATGAGATCGAGCCCGAGCAGGAAACGCAGCAGCCCGAGATAGGCCGCTGGGGTGGGGGCGAAGAAATCCTCGACCACGATGGTGCGCTGATCGCTGACGAACCATCTCTCGGCGTCGATGGGGCGGTACCGGGCGAAACCCGTCTCGGATCCCGGCTTGCCGTGCACAGCGACATACGAAGCGCCCGAAACTGATTCGGTGCGCAGCCGCAGACCCTGCCACCAGAATCCCGAGCGGTCAATCGTTCCCGGCCGAGACGGACGATTCCCGGCGTAGATCCGGGGCAGGACATCCCACGCTTCGACGACGTCGAGCAGTCGCACCGGACCGCCGGCCCCGACATCGGGACGTAGCGCCGCCCGAGCCGTCAGTACCTCCACGCTTTGCGATGAATTCGCCACGCCGTAGCCATAACGCTCATAGATCGTCGCCTCCGACGCCCGTAACGTGGCAACCACCTCACCCCGTGCGGCGATGTCCTGCAACTGATGCTCTATGAGCTGGGTGGCGATGCCTTGTCGGGTGAACGACGGCAGCACCCCGATATGCGTCACGGCCGCATGGCCGACGATCGCTCCGCCGGGAAGTGTCAGTCCGCCCGTCGTGGCGTCGGCGGTGCCGACGAGTTGTCCTTCGAGGAATGCTCCCACCGTGCGGCCAGGTTCGAGCACCTTGGTGATCTGGCCGGGCGGCAAGCTCGACAGGGGCGGGAATCCGATCATGGCGGCGCGAAACACGTTAGCCGCAGCGACGAGGTCTTCCTCGCTGTCGAGAACACGGATCTCGGTGGTCATTCGGCCATCATGCTGGTGCCCTCGGCGGCAGCCTCAGTTGCCCCGCCCTGGCCGCCGCGGCCGCGCGCCGCGCGCCATGATCGAGACATGTCTGCACGCTTCTTCTGGTTCCTGCCCACCAGCGGTGACAGCCGCTCGATCGTCAGTGGGTCGCACGCGTCGTCGCACCGCACGGTGCCAGATGGATATCGCCCGCCCAGCCGCCGCTATCTGGCCGAGGTGGCCCGGGCCGCCGACCGGCTCGGTTACGAGGGCGTGCTGACCCCGACGGGGACCTGGTGCGAAGACGCGTGGCTGACCACGGCCGCGCTGTTGGCCGAGACCGAGAAGCTGAAGTTCCTGGTCGCATTCCGGCCCGGACTGGTGCCGCCCACTCTGGCCGCGCAGCAGACCGCGACGCTGCAACGGTTCTCCGACGGCAGGGTGCTGCTCAACGTCGTCAGTGGCGGCGACGACCTCGAGCAGCGCCGTTTCGGCGACTGGCTCAGCCACGACGAGCGCTACGCGCGCACCGGCGAGTTCCTGGAGATCGTGACCTCGTTGTGGACGCAGGATTCACTCGACTTCGACGGCAGGTACTACAAGGTTGCCGATGCCCGGGTGTCGGCTCCGCCGGATCCATTGCCGCAGATCTACTTCGGCGGTTCGTCGGCGGCTGCGCTGCCGATCGCGGCCGAGTTCGCGGACGTCTACCTCACCTGGGGCGAGCCGCCGCAGGTGGCCGCCGCCAAGATCGCCAAGGTGCGGGCGCGGGCCGCCGAGTATGACCGCACCGTCCGGTTCGGCATCCGGCTGCACACCATCAGCCGCGACACGTCGGCGGCGGCCTGGGCGGTCGCCAACGAGTTGCTCGCCGAGCTCACCGACGAGCAAATCGCCAAAGCTACCGCGCTGCATGCCAGTTCGGAATCCGAGGGGCAACGCAGGATGACCGCGCTGCACGGCGGGCGGGTCGACAAGCTGGAGATCTACCCGAATCTGTGGGCCGGAGTGGGCCTGGTTCGCGGCGGTGCGGGAACCGCGCTGGTGGGCAGTCACCAGGAAGTCGCGGACCTGATCGCCGAATACCATTCGCTGGGCTTTGACGAGTTCATCCTGTCGGGCTATCCGCATCTGGAGGAGGCGTACTGGTTCGCCGAGGGCGTCCTGCCCTTGCTCCAAAGAACGAAGCTCGACAGAAACGAATGAGTCGTTTTGTGGCTGACTACTGGAACCACAACACCGCGTATCATCCGTGGCTGGTCGACATTGCCGCACAACACCACGGCGATGTCCTCGACGTCGGTTGTGGCGTGGGTCTGCTGGTGCAACGGATGGCGGCGGTCTCGCATCGCGTCATCGGCATCGATCCCGACCCTGAGACAGTTGAGCGGGCTAGGCGCCGGCTGCACTCGGTCGGCAACGCATCGATCGAACCCACCGACTTCCAGAACTTCACCGGCCGGTCAAAGCACGCCAACTACTCAGACCCGGCGGCGAACTGGCCATCGTGGGTCTAGCGGCGAACAAAACCCCCGGCGACTGGGCGTCGAGCCTCTTCTGCATGCCTGCGGCCCTGGTGGGATCGCGACTGCACCGAGAAACCCAAGACATCGGCGTGCCCGTCACCGAACCCCACGAAAGCCTCTATCAGATCCGTCAGGTGGCGGCTGTTGTTCTCCCCAACGCCGTCATCCGCCGGGGCCTCTACTACCGATACCGCTTGCACTGGCGAATGGATTAACGTCGCGGCGTCGGAGTTGTAATCCTGATGATTCCAGCATCGCCGCAGCGTATCGGGCGGTAAGAACGCGCTTGCGGTGATTTTGTGCTGAGTCCAGGCTTC
>Ga0182012_10002109_pt1 | contig 21652 bp, 23 predicted proteins | sample 612S2SmetaG_FD_120486 | JGI IMG/M metagenome (GOLD analysis project Ga0182012, IMG submission 120486) | Permafrost microbial communities from Stordalen Mire, Sweden - 612S2S metaG | ecosystem: Environmental > Terrestrial > Soil > Wetlands > Permafrost | place: Sweden: Stordalen | collected... | reverse complement strand
GTAGCGCACAGATTGCCGGTACCACTGAGGAACAAACGCTGGAAACCATGGCGGCACCTAAACCGCGGCTGGCTCTGCCGGAGATGGATAGCGCTACTAAGATCCTGCTCAATCAGATTCAAGGCCATGTAGCCAAAGACCCGGCCTTCGCCGCAGGTATCATTCGCGGTTGGATGGAGGAAGAATAAGTGGTCCGCCGCATTACCGACAAAACGGTGACCGTCGAAACGGTGATCTGGCCGGGACGCCAGCCTTCGATGAACCCGGCGCATGGACCGCTGCAACTGGCGGCCGCGCCTACGGAAGCGGCTCCACCCAAACAGTTACAGGCTAAGGCGGAAGCTCATCCAGCTGAAACCGCCGAATTCGAACGCCGCATTGCCGAACTCGAACGGTTGCGGCACTTGGAAAAGACGGAGGCCCATCACCGCGGCGTTGAAGACGGTCTGCGGCGTGGCCGCGAGGAAGCGTCCGCCGAAGTCAAAAAAGCCTTTGAACAGATCGCCCACGCCCTTGAAGAACTCGCTAACGCCAAGCGCAAGATTCGCCAGGAGGGCGAGCAGGAACTAGTCAAACTCTCGTTAGCGGTGGCGCGCCGTATCCTTTATCGTGAGCTTTCTACCGATCCAAGCTCCATTGAAGGCATCGTACACGCCGCTTTGCAGAAACTGCAGCAGCGCGAAGCCTCGAAAGTCCGCGTATGGCCAGCGGCTGTGCCCGCTGTGCGCGCCGCGCTCGAGCGTATCGGCTCGAGATCCGGTATTGAAATCGTACCCGATCCCGGACTAGCCACGGGAGCGATTCTATTTGAAACATCGCTGGGCGATCTCGATGCATCCATCGAAACACAAATGCAGGAGATTCAGCGCGGCTTTGCCGATCGGCTGGCGACTCGATGAACATAGCCCCTCCTGAAACACCCTTCGATCTCTCCGGCTATATAGATTCGCTGAAAAAATGCGATCTGCTCCGCTGGCGCGGCGTCATTACCGACGTCACCGGTTTTCTGATCGAGTCCAAAGGCCCCGCTTCGCCCATCGGCGGCTTCTGCGAAATCCAAACTACTAGCGGCCGCAAAATTCGCACGCAAGTGGCTGGTTTCCGCAACGGCAAGGTGCTTTCCATTCCGCTCGAAGAAATCGACGGCCTCGAAGCCGGCGACCCGATCTTCGCCCGTTCCGACGACGCACAGGTCAGCGTCTCCCCCGCGCTGCTGGGCCGCGTTCTCGATGGCTTTGGTAAGCCAATGGATGGCGGCCCTCCCATCGAGCCGCTCGCCAAATATGATCTCTTTGCCACGCCGCCTGGACCGCTGGAACGCGAACACATCCGCGTCCCACTCGTCACAGGTATTCGAGCCATTGACGGTCTGCTTCCCTGTGGCCTCGGACAGCGCATCGGTCTGTTTGGGGGCAGCGGCGTCGGCAAAAGCACATTACTCGGCGCCATGTCGAAGCACAACTCCGCCGATGTCACGGTCATCGCACTCATTGGGGAGCGTAATCGCGAAGTGCGCGGCTTTATAGAAGAAGAACTCGGCCCCGAAGGCATGAAACGCTCCGTCGTGGTCGTCGCCACGTCCGATCGTCCGGCTCCTCTCCGCGTGCGCGCCTGCTTCGTCGCCCTCGCGGTCGCCGAATATTTTCGCGATCAGGGTAAAAACGTTTTGCTGGTGATGGATTCTGTCACCCGTCTTGCTATGGCGCAGCGCGAAATCGGTCTGGCAGCCGGCGAACCGCCCAGTCAGAAAGGCTACACTCCGTCCGTCTTCGCCATCCTGCCGAAAATGTTCGAGCGCGCCGGCAACTTTCGCACAGGCAGCATCACCGGTTTTTTCACCGTACTGGTAGAAGGCGACGATCTCAACGAACCTATTACCGACGCCGCGCGCGGCATTCTCGACGGGCACATTGTGCTCTCTCGCCACCTCGGCGCGGCCGGACATTATCCCGCCATCGACGTTCTCAGTTCTATCTCCCGTGTTGCCTCGCATGTCGCGCCGCCCGAGCATCTCAAAGCCGCCGCCAAAATGCGTGAGGCGCTCGCCAGCTATCAGCAGTCGGAAGATCTCATTTCGCTCGGTGCTTATGTCTCTGGTGCCAATCCAAAACTGGATGCCAGCATCCGTTGCCGCGAGCGCATGCTGAATTTCCTCCGGCAGCGTCCGGACGAAGCCACACCTCTCGCTGCCACCGTCGGGGCTTTAAATGAAATCGCCGCCGCTCTCTAATCTATGCAGAAATTTCGCTTTCGCCTGGATTCTGTCTTACGCCTGCGGACCCTGCGCCTGTCTATCGAACGCGACAAGCTAGGTAAAGCTGTGGCAGAAGTGACGCGCGTCGAACAAATGATTGCAGCGCTCGCCGCGGAACGCGCCGAAGCCATTGAGTTTGTCAAGAACGAACCGCGGGCAGGGACGACCGAACTGCGCGCTCTCTCGGCCTTTCTTCTCGTATACGAAGCGCGAGTTGCCAAATTGCAAAGCACCCTGGACGCCGCCCGTTTACGGTTGGCCGAACAACGCCAGCGCGTGGTGGCCGCCGATCGCGACGAACGCCTACTTATCAAGTTAAAGACCAAGCAGCATGCGGATTGGCAGGTTGGCGCCGATCATGAATTGGAGGTCCTCGCGCAGGAATCCTGGAATTCCGTGCACTTCAACCGCGACTCCTGAAACTCTGTAGGCGTTCTTCTTTCGGAACAACCTTAGGAAATAATCCCCAGCGTTCTTCCCTATGGCAAGAAATTGCCGCCCCGTCCTCAATCTTTTGCCACTCGCTACCGATGAGTCTTTCGAGAAACATCTTGCGAACGAAACTTCTTTGGATTGGACCCGATGCCGCTGTGATGGACCCCTCCATCCGCGCGGCTCTCCGAACGACTGACATTCTGGCGGAAAACTCGTTGGCCGTCGCGTGCGACCGGCTACGCGGCGGAAATTGCGACGTTGTCATTCTGAGCTTAGCCTCGCTGCCCGCAAAGGGGGAAGAGGCTTTATCTGCTCTCTTTCGAGTGGCTCCGCATCTACCGGTATTGGTTCATCACCGCAGCGGCACCATCGATGACGTCATCCATCTCACGCGGCAAGGAGCGTTCCATGTGCTCCTGGGCGACGTGGAACCGGAGACGCTGTCCGAGGCGGTGGCGCGCGCCGTTCGCCAGTCGCAACTGTTCCAGCGGAATTCGGAGACCGCCCCGTGGCGGCATTTTCTAATCGGTCAAAGCCGATCCATGCTCCAAATCTGCGAAATCATTCAACTGGTGGCCGCCAAACGCTGTACCATTCTCATCGGTGGTGAAACTGGCACCGGCAAAGAGGTGATCGCCAAAGCCATCCACGCCGCCAGCAACCGTGCTTCGCAACCATTGGTGTCCGTCAACTGCACCGCTCTGCCCGCCACTCTCATAGAATCGGAATTGTTCGGTCATGCGAAGGGTGCCTTTACCGGCGCGATCTCAAGCCGCCTCGGCCGTTTTGAGCAGGCAAACAAGGGCTCGCTCTTTCTCGACGAAATTGGCGACCTGCCCATGGAGGCGCAAGCCAAGATCCTGCGCGTTTTACAGGAACAGGAATTCCAGCGCGTTGGCAGTTCCGATACGGTCCGTGTTGATGTGCGCGTCATCGCGGCGTCCAACGTAGATCTTGAACAAGCAGTACGCGAACGCCGTTTTCGCGAAGACCTCTATTACCGCTTGAACGTCGTGCCCATTCATCTGCCTCCCCTCCGCGACCGGCGCGACGACATTCCCTTGCTCTTACAGCACTTCTTAGACAAAATCCGCGCGGCTGAAAATTCCGAACCCAAACAAATTAGCCCCGAAGCGGTGGAGTGGCTTCAGCAGCTTCCGTGGCCCGGAAACATTCGCCAACTCGAACACGCCGTGCAAATGGCCTTCGCGCTCAGCGGTGACCGCCGCGTGCTCGGGCCGAATGATTTTCTCGCGCGCCGTCCCGCTTCCTCCGAACGACCCGCTTCCTCCGCGCCGTTATCACCCGCTCAGCCTCTCATCCAACTGCCTCAGGAAGGCCTGAACTTCGATGAAGTCGTCAGCAGTTTTGAGCTTTCCCTCCTCAATCAAGCCCTCACCGCGTCTGGCGGCAACAAAGCCAAAGCGGCCGACATGCTTAAAATTAAGCGCACCACCCTGCTGGCCAAAATGAAAAGCCTCGCGCATTCCTCACCCGACGGCGACCACGCCGACCTGTCGGATTGAAGTGCCGGCACCTGCGTGCTTTCTTTTTGATCTCAGGGTAGAGTAAAGGGATTGCTCACCCGAGACATCTTGATCGTTGAAGATAATCCTGCCGATGTTCGCCTGATGCAGGAAGCCCTGCGCACTCTCGAACCTGCCGTCACTGTTTATGTGACCGTCGACGGGGAAGAGGCGATGCGCTTCCTCAAACGCCAGGGTAAATTCGATTCTGCGCCTCGTCCCCGTCTCATCTTTCTCGATTTCAACTTGCCGAAAGGCGGTTCGCTCGACCTTCTGCGCGCGCTTAAAGCCGATGCCTCCCTCCGCCTCATCCCCATCGCGATTCTCACGTCCTCCGACGTCGCTAAGGACATTAGCCAAGCATACGAGCTCCACGCCAACTGCTACCTGACAAAAGCTTCCGATCTCGACAGCTTCTTTCAAATCATCCGCTGGGCTGCCTACTTCTGGATCGATATTGCCACGGCACCGCCCGTCGCTGATCCGATCGACCCGCTTGCATTCACCGTCGGCCTTTGAAATAATCACGCTCGACATGAGTGTGAATACATGGATGTAAATCTATCGCGCCGCCGCCTCGTGCAGACTCTTGGAGTTTCTGCCCTCGCCGGTGCAGCCGTGCCCGCTCCTTCTCCCTCGTCCGATAACTGGCCCCTCACCGAATCCGCCACCACGCCCAAACTGTGTCTCGGTGTCGGGCCACTCGAACCCATCGGTCTTCGCAAAGTGAAGCAACTGGGCGTTGATTACGTTCTGCGCGGTGGGCCGGCCGTTCTTCCCTGGCGCGAAACGGAACTCCGCACCATGAGGGAAACTGTCAAGGCGGAAGGCCTCACGCTGGCGAACCTCATGATCGGCAGCTTTACCAATACACTGTATGGCCGCCCCGGCCGCGACGAAGAAATTGACAAGGTGCGGCAATCCATCCGGGCCGCCGGCCGCGTGGGTCTGCCCGTGGTCGAGTACAACTTCTACGCCCACCGCGCCATGGAAGGTTACTACGCCGAAGCGGGCCGCGCCGGCACCGGCTACACCGCGTTCGCCTACGGCCGTATGAAAGATCTTCCTCCCATGCCGAACGAAGGCGCGCACACGCTTGACGAAATGTGGGAAAACATTACTTACTTCCTGAAGGCCGTGGTGCCCGTCGCCATCGAATCAAACGTGCGTCTCGCGCTTCACCCTAATGACCCGCCCTCCCCGCTCAGCCGTGGTTCCCAGCAGATCATGGGTAGCCTCGCCGGCTGGAAAAAACTGGTCGACATTGTTCCGAGCCCGCACAACGGCATCACTTTCGATTGCGGCGTCACGCGCGAGATGGGCGAGAACCCGCTCGAAGTCTGCCGCTACTTCATGCAGCGCGATTGCATCAACCACGTCCACTTCCGCAACGTCCGCGTCCGCAAGCCCTATGAGGACTATGCCGAAGTCTTTATCGACGAAGGTCAGGTCGATATGTTCGGCGTCATGCGCGAACTGGTGAAAGGCAAATACCCGCGCCTCATCTACCCCGAGCACCCGCGCGCCCTTGACGTTGATCAAGAGGAATACTCAGCCACCGCGGCCATGTTTAAATCCACGTATCCCGGCGGCGGTTCCTATGCCGGCTACGCCTTCAACATCGGCTACGCCCGCGCCATGTTGCAAGCGGCACTCGAAACCTGACCCCTCGACTACCTACCGGAAACCTTCACCAATCCGCTACAATAACCTTCAATAGGCCGAAGTGGCTAGGTTTCGCTATTCCATATGTTCGCGTCTAATCCTGCCGCTCCGACATGGGTGAATCCGAGTCGTCGTTCCTTGGCCCTGCTGTCCGTCCCTTTCGCCGCGGTCACACTCGGCACGCTGCTGCTGTATTTTTTATCCGACCAGACGCTCGAGGCATTACGGAAGTCGATGCAGTTCTCCGACGTCTGGATGGAGGCAGATCGAAGTGCGCTGCTGCAACTTGACCGCTGCATCGACTTAGGCCCAAAGGAATGTGACCTGGTGCAGGAGCGGCTCCGCCGGCCGCTGGCCTACACCCGCGCAATCCAGGAACGGGCGAAACCTCATCCGGATGCAACCGTCATCGAACAGTCCCTCAAAGACGCTGGACTGGACGCCTCTCCTCTCCGCTTCCGCCTGCGTTGGTTTGATTACGTTACCCGCTTGGCTGGTCTGCCTCTGCACAGCCTCGAAGACTCAGCCGCGCAGAACGCGCGATTTAGGGGCGAAATGCCGCCTGACATTCAAACCCTTTTCGACTTTGACCGCCGTGCCCGTGATGCCTTAGCGCATTCCCCGCCCGATGCCGCTTCTTTGGCCGTGCTGAAAAAACAGATTGCCGCTTTCCGTTCAGGCATCGAACTGGCCAAAACGCGCTTCGATGCTAACTCTGCTGCTGCATCCGGCCGTCTGCGCCGCTTTCTCTATCTGCTATTAGGCTGCTGTGCTTTCACCATGTTCTGTATTGCCACCTGGATGTTTCAGCGCATGTTCAAATCCTGGCAGCAGCACGAGCAATCGTTCCGCGAGCGCGATCACCGTCTGAGCCAGGAACTCACCCTTCATGTGCGCGAACTCCAGACCGCGCTCGCCGACAAAAATGCTCTGCTTCAGGAAGTGCAGCACCGCGTCAAGAACAATCTCGCTGTTATTGCGGCTCTCCTCACGCTGGAGGCCCAACAGTCTGCCAACTCGACCGCAGAGAATGTACTCGTCCGCACACGCGATCGCATCCACTCCATGGCCAGGGTCCATGACCTCCTCTGTTACGACGGAACCGCGGCAGAGATCAACTTCTCCGATTATGTGGAATCCTTAAGCCGCGACCTGATGAGTTCCTTCGGCGTGGATAACCACCAGATCCAAATGCATGCTTCGGTCGAAGCACGCCTCGGGTTAACCGAAGCGATCCCCTGCGGCCTCATCCTGAATGAATTTCTCACAAACTCTCTCAAACACGCTTTCCCTAACGGCCGTAGTGGCAATATCTGGTTCAGTCTCATTGAACATGATGGTCAAGCCGACCTCCATTTTCGAGACGATGGCGTCGGCCTGCCCGCTGGCTTTGATCACAGCGCTTCTAGTTCATTGGGCATGCAACTTGTATCTGATCTAACGATTCAGATGGATGGCACCCTCGAACGCCAGCCCGGTTCGGGTACCCACTTTCACATCCGTTTCCACCCACGGCCACAACAGAAGCAACAACGAGCGGCCGGATGAGTCATCAAGAGGTCGTCGCGAGTTTTCCCAAAACGTTGCGCTTGGTTTGATCGTGCGCCGTTGTGTCGCTCGATTTACCGCCACCAGCCCGAAGCGCTGAGTATACCCGCTAACCCATTCGAAGTTGTCGAGTAATTACCAATAGATGTAGCCGCGGACATCGATCTTGTCTGCCAGACACTGCTTGACACCCTGGACGGCGCGCTTGATGTACTCGATCCGACGAGCATCATCGTCCACCGCAACGCCGTTCTCCGTCGCGATCACGGGCACGCCTATGTGCTGACTCGCATAGCGGATCGCATGTTCAAGCGCCTCGGGATAGAATTCGAAACCATTCTGGGTGAGTTCGGCGTCTTTGGGTGGAGGAAGATTGGAATGCCCGTTGCCCACCCGCTGGCGCGTGTAGGTCTGCACCCCAATGAAGTCGTCTTTGCGAGCCAGTTCCAACCAAGGTCCATAAGCCTCTTTGCGCTTCTCCTCAAAACGGCTGTGTTGGCCGGCTGGTTAGTCGTCCTCTATGGCGAGAGTCAAACCCACAGGCACTTTTGGATAAGCCGACTTGATGGGCAGCTTTGCCCTTCTCATGCGCGAGCAGCATGTTCTGCTGCATAGTATTGGGATTGCCGCCCAGAGAGGTGCTGAACTTTTCCGCTTTGAGTTGCTGGCGAGCCTGCACCTGCGCCTTGGCTATTATGTCTGTGAGCGGAACATCATCCGGTAAGGGGACCCAGCCAAGAAGTTTCATTATATTGGGTTCATTAAAAGTCGCAGCCCAACCTATGAGTTCTCCACAGCGTCCGCACATCGTCCGCAGTAGCGGGCAAACGGATCAACGGACGCCGGGTTTTCCCACCCACCGTTATATGCAAACCAAGCCGGCGTGGTGAGATGTACGAAAGTGACGATCGGCGTGATTTGATGCCGATGAGAGGCTTCCAGTATCCTGCGGTAATGGCGTAACTCGGCACCTGAAAACTCTCCATTCGCGGGTTCAATCCGCGCCCAGTTCAGAGAGAATCGATAGGCGTTCAATCCCAAATCAGCCAACAGCACGATATCGTCTTCGTAAAGATGGTACGCATCGCAGGCGTCGCCGATGGCTCCTTGAACATCGAGTCCGGCAGATGTTCCAGAAGCCATAGATCACTGTTAACATCGTTTCCCTCGACTTGATGAGCGGCAGTTGCAGCGCCCCACAAAAAGTGAGGAGGCATCGAAGATTCCGCGTGAACCGAGAGAGCAGCGCCCAACCCCCGAAAGCCGCCGCCCCTGTTTTCAATAGTGTTCGCCGGTTCATATCCTTACGCCACACTCGGCAACCCCGCCAACGCCATTGCCAACTCACTTTCGCTGTAACTCAAATCCGTCAATTTCCCCGCCTTGTAATCCATATACGCCTGCATATCAAAATGCCCATGCCCGCACAAATTAAACAAAATCACCCGCGGCTGTCCATCGCGTTTTGCCGCTAACGCTTCATCAATCGCTCCGCGCACCGCATGGTTCGCCTCCGGCGCCGGCAAAATCCCCTTCCGCTTTAGCAAACTGAATCCCAGCCTCAAAACACGCCAACTGCGGATACGCCTTTGCCTCAATCAAGCCAAGCTCTTTAATGTGACTCACCATCGGCGCCATCTCGTGATACCGCAGCCCGCCCGCATGAAATCCCGGGGGTGTGAACGTTGAACCCAACGTGTGCATCTTTGTCAGCGGTGTCAAATGCGCCGTATCGCCAAAATCATACGCATATTGCCCGCGCGTCAAACTTGGACACGCCGCCGGCTCAACCGCCACAATCCTGCGTTTCTTGCCGCCTCGCAATTGCTGCCCCAACAAAGGAAACACAATCCCCGCAAAGTTCGATCCGCCGCCGGTGCATCCCACCAAAACGTCTGGGTCATCGCCCGCCATCTCCATCTGCAGCAGGGCTTCCTGTCCAATCAGGGTCTGGTGCAGCAAAACATGATTCAAGACCGACCCCAACGTGTACTTCGTATCATCCCGTTGCGCCGCCATTTCCACCGCCTCCGAAATGGCAATCCCCAAACTCCCCGGATGATCTGGCCTCTGCGCCAAAACCGCACGCCCCGACTGCGTCTCGTTTGACGGCGACGCTACACACCGCCCCAAATGTCTCCATGAACGCCCGCCGGTAAGGCTTCTGGTTGTACGAAACCCGCACCATATAGATGTCAATCTCGATCCCGAACAACGCACCCGCAAATGCCAGCGATGATCCCCACTGCCCCGCGCCCGTCTCTGTCGTAATTCGCTTCACGCCCGCTTCTTTGTTATAGAAAGCTTGCGCCACCGCAGTATTCGGTTTGTGGCTCCCGGCTGAACTTACACCTTCGTATTTGTAATAAATCCGCGCCGGAGTATCCAGCGCTTTCTCCAAACGGCGCGCTCGGATCAACGGCGTTGGCCGCCATTGCCGGTACGCCTCGCGCACTGGTTCCGGAATTTCAATCTCTCGCTCGCGAGATATCTCCTGGGCAATCAATGCCTCTGGAAACAAAGGCGCCAAATCCTCTGGCCCAATCGGCTGTTTCGTTCCCGGATGCAGCACCGGCGGGGTGCCGACGGCAAATCCGCCATCAGGTTGTACCAGAATTTCGGCAATCTATCTTCGCCGAGCAAATATTTTACGGGTTCGTCCATAAGAAGATAGTGAGTCTATCACTTAAATCTTCCGTTCGCTATATCAAAACGCCGACAGGCCTACCCCTTATAGATGATGCAGTTGCAGATCTCCACATGCTAGGAGCGGAATCTTGTACACACTCAACGTAAACGGCATAAATTACAACATTAATGCCGATGGAAACACCCCGTTGCTCTGGGTGCTTAGTGATGTCCTAGGCTTGACCGGTACCAAGTACGGTTGCGGCATAAAAGTTTGCGGTGCTTGTACCGTACTTATCGACGGCCAAGCCGAACGATCGTGCAGTCATGATTTTTTCCTGTCCAAACTAGTGGGCCGGAAAATCACGACCATCGAAGGGCTGTCCCCCAATGGCGACAGCAGCCTCTGTGTTTGTGGAACCTACCAGCGCATCAACGAAGCCGTGCAATCTATAAAGCGTACGTCGGGGCCCGGGTAATTAGCGCGAGAGACCTGTAAATTATGTCTACTCAACCAACAACTTCGGATCTAGCCTCATCGGTTGGTGGGTTTGTTCTCGGCTTCGTCGTAGGCACTGAACAAAAAGCCGAAGCACAGACCGCCGTTACCAATACCGCCATCAGTTCTTATGTTCAAATTGGTAGCGATAAGTCGGTCATCATTACGTTCGGTGGTTGCGAATTGGGCCGAGGCTCGATGACTGGTCTCGCCCGATGTGCCGCTGAAGATCTAATGGTGGATTGGAGAGCTGTCAAAATTGTTACGTTAATCAATTCCACTACCTACTACGGCACTGGTGGGCAGCAGCGCTATGCGCTTTTGCTCCAACGTATGGCGTATTGCCTGCGCAACCGCGCGGCGGATGTTGATCGACGCGGCCGCTCCCATGTGGTCTGTCGCTTCGAGTCTTTGTACCGCGGCCCACGGCGCGGTTACCCATAACGGCAACACCCTGACCTACGGCCAATTGGCCACCACCAATTTTCGCATCGTCAGTCAACCCATGCTCCCGAGCGCATATTAGCGACGACTGATCTCACTCTCCCGTTATGGTCAATGCACAAAAGACCACAACGGCTTCACAGAGGCGAGGGCGGCAACGCTCTTTCCTCTCATCTCCATTACGACTCAACCCTAGCCAGCCCCGCCTTTAGGGCTGGCTTTTTTTACTGAAAGTGGCGCTACAATTCACCCATGCGTTGTCTTGTCGTTTTGTTCGCGCTTTTGGCGGCGGGTACTCCTTATCGCTACTTCCTGACCGGCAGCGCCACCGACGTCAGCCCCAAACCCACTGCCGCCTTCGCTCTCATCGGCGGTGGAAAAGACGTCGACGACATCAATCGCTGGTTCGCCAACAAGGCAGCCGGGGGTGACCTTCTGGTTTTACGCGCTGCGGGCGACGACGCCTACAATCCCTACTTCTTTAAACTCGTCACGCTCAATTCGGCCCAAACATTGGTGATTCCGTCAGCAGAAGCGGCTAGTGACAAATTCGTCGTCGCACAAATCGCTCACGCCGAAGCGATCTTCCTGGCGGGCGGCGATCAATGGAATTACGTTCGCCTCTGGAATCACTCACCCGTCGGCGATGCTCTGCGTGCAGCAATCCAGCGCGGCATTCCGTTGGGTGGCACCAGTGCCGGACTCGCCGTGCTGGGTCAGTACCAGTTCAGTGCGGAAAAAGATACAGTTGCTTCGCAGCGGGCCCTCCTCGATCCTTACGACGAGCACGTCACACTCGCCAACGATTTTCTAAACATCGCTGCGCTCAAGAACACCATCACCGACAGCCATTTCAAAGCGCGCGATCGCATGGGCCGAACGCTCGTGTTCCTCGCGCGTATGCTGGCAGACTTTCATCTGCCCGAGGCGCGTGCTATTGCAATTGATGAACGCACCGCTGCTCTGATCCAACCGAACGGACAAATGCACGTTGCCGGGCTCGGACATGTTTACTTCTTGCGCGCCCGGAAACCCGCTGCCGTTTGCCGCAAAGGTATCCCGCTCAGCATGTCGGGCATCGAAGTCTATCGGACAGGCGAAGGCGCGCAATTCGACACCGGCGCCTGGCGCGGTTCCGGCGGCCAACAATACTCGCTCACGGTTTCAGAAGGCGTAGTCACATCCGATCAACCCAATCATTCCATCTACTGAAAGGAAAGTGACGTCGGTGCCTTTTGAGCACTAACGCCATTTTGTAACTCGAACTACCTGCTAGCTTCTTACGACTTGGGATGAAAAGAGAGCGCTTCAGCTGCTAAAGACCACGTCGCGGGTTAGGAGCAAGTGCTACCGAGACATCATCGAGCAGGCTGTATCCGGGGCCTGCCTAACACAAACTTTCTATATGTAGTCAATCGAATGAGCGTAGCAGCGAGAATAATTTGGTAGTACTGCTTAAATCTCGCTTAGGGAAGCTCGGCTATTCATTGCGCGTCGGGCTGTTTACGCCTTCGACCGTGTCAGAAGATCGCCAAGTGCCAGGACGCCGTGCTTCTGCAGGTGATGAATTTCGCCCAGCAAATCGGCAATTCGAATCGGCTTGGTGACGTAACCATCCATTCCGCCGGCAAGAAATCGCTCGCGGTCGCCGGACATCGCGTGGGCCGTCAGAGCAATGATAGGAATGTAACCCCCGCTCGAACGTTCTTTCTCGCGAATGGCAGTAGTCGCTTGCACGCCGTCCATCCCGGGCATCTGTATATCCATTAGAACCAGATCAAAAGTTTGCCGGTCGAGTGCGTCTAGTGCCAGCTGTCCATCACCGACCACCGTAACCAAGTGACCTTCCTTTTCCAGCATCCGGCGTGCCACTTTCTGGTTCACTAGATTGTCTTCTGCCAGCAGGATTCGCAAGCTGGCAGATAAAGTCGGCAAAGTATGCCGCGTAATCAACTCGCTAGGAGCCATTTCACCACTCTCACGCCGGACCGCTAACTTTATGGCATCCACCAATTGCATGGAAGAGATCGGCTTGGTCAGGTATGCCGCTACTCCGAGATCTTTGCAGCGCGCCCCATCCCCGCGTTGCCCGGCGGAGGTGAGCATCACAATCGTCGTGTTCGCAATCGCTTCACGTTGGCGAACTTGTTCCACCATAGTGAACCCATCCACTTCCGGCATATGGCAGTCGAGCAGCACCAGTCGGAAGGGCTTTTCCGCCGCGGCAGCCGCCTCTAAAGCGCGCACGCCGACTCTGGCATTTTCGGCCAACGTTGCATCCATTCCTTGTGCGCGCACTATTTCTGCCAGCAGGCGCCGGTTCGCGTCATTATCATCTACAATCAGCACGCGCAGATCTGCCAATGAAATAGCAGGAACGGTTTCGCCCGCCCGCTCCTCTGGGCCGATGGGCGCGACCAGGGTGAAGTGAAAACAGCTTCCAATTCCCGGCGTGCTCTCGACCCAGATCGTCCCACCCATCAACTGAACAAGCCTGGTGGATATGGTCAGCCCTAATCCGGTGCCGCCAAACTTGCGCGTGGTAGCCGTGTCTGCCTGCGAAAACGCTTCGAATATCGTTTTCTGCTTATCCGCCGGAATACCAATCCCGGTGTCGCGTACAGAAAAATGCAAACGGCAGCAATCATTCTCTATTTCGTCCAACTCTACTCGCAGTTCAACTTCGCCCTCGCTCGTAAACTTCAGCGCATTGCCTACCAGATTCACAATAATCTGCGAGAGGCGGGTTGGATCAGCCACAATGTGATTCGGCACCTCCGGCCTGACGTTGCACAGGAGTTCCAGTCCTTTCTCGTCTGCCCGAAACGCCATCGGCTTCATGATGCGCGCCAGCACATCGTGAGGCTTAATCGGAATCTGATCCAGATCGAGCTTGCCCGCCTCAATCTTTGAGAAGTCGAGAATGTCGTTGATCACCGTCAACAAAGAGTTTGCCGACGATTTCACTGTTTCGATTAATTCCCGCTGCTCGCCATTCAAATCCGTGTCGAGAGCAAGGTCGGTCATGCCGAGAATGCCGTTCATCGGTGTACGAATTTCGTGGCTCATGTTCGCCAGAAACTCGCTCTTGGTCCGGCTCGCCGCTTCCGCTTGATCCCTGAGTAAATCGGCCTGCTGTAATTGGGCTTGAATCGTGGCGGTCTGCCGGTGCACCCGTCGCCGCAAAGCCAAAATCCACGAGAACGCTGCAAAAACCACCACGCCGCTGGCACCAAACGCATACAGCGTTCGTTCGCGGTTCCACCAGGATGCAGCGCGAACCACCCGGACATCTTGACGCGACCGCAACAAAATCTGTACTGTCTTGGGAACCCGAAAATGCCGCACCGCCTGCGTCTCAGGAATCACGCAAATGCCCGTAACTTCCAATTCACTGCCATCCCGCAAACCTGCAATGCCATCGTTCATTTGATCGAGCGGAAGCACGGCTGAGAAAATTGTTCCTCCTGCGTCGAGCAAAAATGTGTCTTGCTCGGTTGTGCGCTGCTGCTGAAGTAGCTGCCCGCGCATACGGATAAGACTGCCTTCCTCGTTGCCGGCAAGCGCTTGTTTCGTGCTGATCGTCCGAGCGGGCGGGATCGCCGCTTTCCCCAGCCGCTTAAACAGAGCATCATCAATCGTGTGTGAAAAGTCCCCCAATACCGGAAATCCCACAACGTCCACCACATCGCCGGTTTGAACATCGGTTGGCTGTGCGCTAAGTACGCTGGCGCCTTGGTTTCCGTCGTGGATGAACACCGTTTTGCCCCAGCGCGCTGCCACCACTGCATGAATGCGGACCCTGTGCCCCGGCGTCGCCCCTGGCACGTACTCAAATATGTCTCTGACTCTCTTGAGCGGTACAGCGAATGGATCGATGGGCGCTGCTTCCAGCACTTTAATGAAATCTAGATTCTGCGAATAGATGTTGACCCCAATGAGTTGCCGCCGCTGATTGAACAACGGGCCCACTGTGCCGCGTACCCGTACTCGCGCATCCACCAGCCAGCTGTAGTCTTTTCGCTTGTCCGGCGTTACCGTCACCGCCGTTTGCAACCGCCCCGACGCCACCACCAGGACGAGCATCGATTCCCGAATCTCCGCAGACCGTACCGTTCCTTCGAACCCTATCCATTGGCCGTCATCAATTCCGGTTGAGAGACGATCAAGACTCACCGGTCGCGCCGCCGGAATCGCCGCGTCCCCCAAGACGTGTAAAACCGCATTGTCCACAATCGGTGCAAACTCGCCCGGTCCGCTCTCGCCTTCGATGTCCAGCAGCGTACCAGGATGGATCGCAGGCGTTAATAGTAGTTCATCCTTCGTTTCCACATAAACACCCGTGTGGCCGTCGTTCACGAAGAAACCGTGCCATCCGGTATAACAGACCACGCAGACCGCCTGCATGCGCACGGGATAGCGCCGTTTCGACTCAACCGACGTCAGATCATGAACCGCCGCAGCCGTAGTAAGAGCTGATACCACCGGCGACTCTTCGTGTGGCGTAGCGCCAAAACCGCCCACGACAGCGCAAAGGACGGCCAGCGCCCAGCGCACTTTCTTGAAAGGCATGAAGGACGTTTCCTTCGCCTTATATCGTCACCTTTGCGGAGAGAGTATAGAGCGCCGCTGCCCGCGGGCATACCTCGGGCTAAGACGGGGTGTGTGTCAAGTTGTATTTCATGATGCGACCATGCTTGCCGGTCCGGTCGCGTTCCAATGTATAAACGTCGCCAACCGGCCCGAGACGCGGCCCCAAAATGCTCGCAAGCAATGCCTGATCAGCCGCATCCAGTGTAACTTCGCCAATCTGCTGATGCGCGAACAAATGCGCTGCGTTAATCGCCCCAACAATCGCCGCCGCCACCCCCGGGCGGTCTAGAATCCAGCGCGTCGCTATGGTCGCGATATCCGTGAAATGCTTTTGCGAAATCGTTTGCAACGCGCCAAGCAAAGCCTGAAAGCGCGCCCAACCGCCAAATTCATCAATGATCAGCTTATACTTCGCCAGCGACCGATTCGCCGGAATCTCCCGCGGCTCCAGTTGATCAAGCCACCGTTCCGATAACCAACCACCCGCCACCGTGCCGTAACACAAAAGCGCGATCCCACGCGCCCGACAGTACTCTACCATCCCCGACTCAGGCCGCGCATCCAGCAACGAATATTGCAACTGGTGCGTGGCCACGTGCACACCCGCATCTACAATCTCCGACAACCGCGCCACATCAAAGTTGGTCACGGAGACGCGCGCAATCTTCCCCGCCGTCTGCAGCCGTTGCAGTTCCAGCGCGGTCTCCACATAACGCGGCATCGAATAATCCCACCAGTGAAACTGCACCGCATCCAATTGCTCCACACCTAGACGCGTCAGGGAACGATCAATCACCGTCTCCACATAACGCCGGTCCACTGTGGCCAAGTCGGCCAGATCCGGAACGAACTTTGTAAACACCTGCACATGCCCCGCATGCTCCGGATAAGCTCTGCGAAAGTCTCCGATGAGTTGCTCAACCCCCGTATAGATGTTGGCGCAGTCAAAAGTCGTAATCCCTGCTTCCACAAACGCCGCCATGTCGCGCATCGCCTGCGCCGGGTCAATCGCCCCATGGCCGCCAGCCAGATGCCAGCCGCCCTTCATGATCCGTGAGATCTCAAATCCATCCGGCAACTTGATCCGAGGCACCATCAGCCGTTGCTCTCTTTCAGCGGAACCGCCGTCACGTCAGCATGTCGAAAATGGCGAAGGCCGGTGCGCGTAATGCGAAAACGCGTAGGACAGTTGGGGTCAGGACACGCCACCTCCGCATCCGTACTCATCCAATCGTTCGCATGCGTCAATCGCTGCTTCGCCGGCAACAGAGGCAGCAAAGCCGCCAACGAGTAGATCGAAAATCCTTGCCCGGGCGGCAGAATCAACATCTCGCCATGCAGTTCGAAATAATCGCCGATCTTCGCACCGCAATAGATTTGTTTGTCGTCCGGACCCACTACTTCCACTCGCAAATCGTAAAGATCGAATCCAGCATCAGAGTCTGGCACTAACCGTTCCTCAACTTTCCCAACAAGCCGCGCGGCCGCAGCAGCAGAGCACCGGCAATCAAAAAGCCAATCAGCACTACTTGCAAAGCCGCCGCCCTAGCTTGCTCCGCTTGCGGAATCCAACCGCGCAGCACGCCGCCCGCGGCGCTCCAAAATCCCCAAACTACAAAGGCACCGACAATCGCGCCCCGGTTGTTCCCTGGGCCACCCACAATCAACATCGCCCAAATCTGAAAGGTCAAGATGGGCAGAAAGTCTTCCGGTGCAATGAAGCCGACGAAGTGCGCATAAAGCGCGCCACCCAAGCCCATCAACATGCTGCCAATCACAAAACTCTGCAAACGAAAAACGAATACGCGTTTGCCCACAGAAGCCGCCGTCTCTTCGTCGTCACCAATGGCGCGCAAAACTCGTCCCCACGGACTGCTCACCAGCTTTTCCAAAGCAACATATACAAAGCCGAGCAAGGCAAGCGATAGCGCGAGATACGCAGCCGTCCACGCCAAACCTGTACCAAGCCAGGCCTGCATTGGCCGCGGAATAAACTGCATCCCAAACGGCCCACCTGTGAGCGGCGTCGCATTCGTGGCTACGGTTTGAATAGCCACCGCAATACCGAACGTCGTAATGGCCAGATAGTCGCGCCGCAAACGCAACACCACGGCCCCCACACATAGTCCCACCAATCCACTGACAATCGTGGCAACCAACACACCAACCGACACCGGCCAGCCAACCTTCGGCGTGGTCAACAGCGCAGAAGTGTAGGCGCCAACGGCGACGAACCCCGCTACGCCCACATTAAACAAGCCAGTAAAACCCCACTGCAAATTCAGGCCGAGGCTGACGATGGCGAATACTGTCGCAAACACCAAAAAGAAGCTCGCATACGACAGCCACCCCGTCATGCCTTCTCTCCAAAAAGCCCGTTCGGTTTGATCAACAAGATCACAATCAAAACAATGAACGCCGCTGCCGTTCGATACTCCGCCCCCAGCAATCTGACCGACGCGCTCTCCGCTAACCCCACCAACAAGCCGCCCAGCACCGCGCCCCACACCGAACCAATGCCACCCAGAATCACCGCCGCAAACAGCGGCAGCAAAAGTTCAACGCCCATGGTGGGCCGCAACTGCACCGTGATCCCTGCAAACACTCCCGCAACCGCAGCCAGCGCGCCACCCAGCAACCACGTCGCTCGCAAAACTCGTTCCGGGTCAATGCCTGTCACCTGTGCAAGCGCTGGATTGATCGCCGTCGCCCGCATTGCTCGACCCAACACGCTATACCGCAAGAACAAATGCAGCCCCGCTACGGACGCCAACGTTAGTGTCAGCACCAAAAACTGATCGGGCGTAAAGCGCAGTCCACCGGCAAAGCTGCGCGGTAAAACCGCGATCGCCATCTGCAAATTCTGCGAAAAATATTTCGGCACACCACCCTGCCATACCAACAGCAAATTGCGTAGCACCAGCGCCGCACCAAAACTGGCAATCACCAGCGTGATCGAACCTTGCTTGCGTAGCCGGTTAAACAACACTGCATCCAGCAGCAGCGCCATCACACCCGTAAGCGCTGCCGCCATCACCATCGCAATCACCAATCCCCAACCAAACGAAAACGGTCCAATCGGTTCTGCCAGTCCTTCATGCATCGCGGTCAACGCGCTACTCATCATGAACGCCAGATACGCACCCCACGCCAACAACTCGCCATGGCTGAAATTCGAAAAGCGCACGATGGCCAGTGTAAGGCTTAACCCAATCGCGCCTAGCGAGATCACCGAACCAATAATCAGCCCATCTGCAATCACCTGCAACATTACGCTTTGCTCACGCGGCCCAAATAGAGCTCGGCAATCCGTTCATCGTTCACCAACTCAGTACTGCGCCCTACAATTTGCTCTTTGCCCTCCACCAACACAGCCACACGGTCAGCCAGCACCAGCGCGGCTTTGACGTTTTGCTCCACCAACAACACCGCCACGCCACTTGCCCGCACCTCGCGCAATTTTTCGAACACCTGCTCCACCATCTTCGGGCTCAACCCAGCCGACGGTTCATCCAGAATGAGCAGCTTCGGCCGCGCAATCAAACCGCGCGCCACCGCCAGCATTTGCCTCTGCCCACCCGAAAGCCGCCCTGCCAAATCAGCCCGTTGCTTTTGCAGATCAGGAAACATGGCATACACCGGATCTAAACGCTCCCGCCGATTCGCTTTCACAACGGCGGCCGCCAGTTCCAAATTTTCCGCCACACTCAAATTCACAAAAACATTTTCCGTCTGCGGCACAAACGCCAAGCCTTCAAACACCATGCGATGCGCCGGCGTCTTAGTGATATCTCTGCCGAACAGAAGATTACGTCCGCCGCTAATCGGTACCAGCCCCGCCACGGCTTTTACCAACGAAGATTTACCCGCGCCATTCGGACCAATCACCGCCACGATCTCGGTAGCCCCAACCGTCAACGATGCACCGCGCACAATCGAAAGCCCCGGCTCATAACCTGCCTCCAAAGCCTCAATCGAAAGCGCGTTCACGCCGCATTCCCCAGGTAAGCCTCAATCACGCGCGGATCGCTCAACACTGTCGCAGCATCGCCTGAAAGCAGCAATCGCCCCTGCGCCATCACCATCACCGGCTTGCATAACGAAGCAACCAGATCCATATTGTGTTCGATGATCAAGAAGGTCGTGCCGCTGGCATTCAATGCCGTGATCTTGTCTACAATTTGCTCTAGCAACACCGGGTTCACACCCGCGCCCGGCTCATCCAGCAGCACCAGCTTGGGTTTTGAAACCATCACCCGCGCCAGTTCCAGTAACTTCCGCTGACCACCCGACAAAATCCGCGCAGGACTCTCAGCCAAATCAGCCAGCCCCACAAAATCCAACCAGTGCCGCGCTGCGTCTCTGTTCGCACGCTCCTGCTGGCTCACTAGCTTAGGCCGCAGCCAGTTATTCCAAAACCGTTCGCCCGCTTGCCCCGTGGCCGCCACCATTACGTTTTCCAACACCGACATCTCCGCAAACGGCCGCGGAATTTGAAACGTGCGCGCTAGTCCCGCTGCAAACACATCGCACGCCGCCGCGCCTGCGATGTTCTGTCCATCCAACAAAATTCGTCCTGACGTCGGCTTCAGGAACCCGGCCACACAGTTGAACAGCGTTGTCTTGCCCGCGCCATTCGGCCCAATCAAACCACCAATGGCGCCCGCCTGCAAACCAAACGAAACCTGCTGCACTGCCTGATGCCCGCCGAAGTTCTTGCAAAGGCCGTCTACCAGCAGAAGATCGCTCATTCCACCACGGCCTCGGCTTCAATCTCCACCAGGTAGCCATCGCCGATCAACCCCGCCACCTGCAAGAGCGTATTCGCCGGACGCACATCGCCGAAATATCGCCCGTGCACTTCGCTCACCGCCTGCCAATCGTTACCATTCGTCAAATAAATTCGGGTCCGCACCACGTCTTCCATGCGCCCACCTAATGCCTTGATGCTGGCAATAATCTTGTCCAGAATGTAAGTGGTTTGCACCGCCGCATCATTCTTACCAATCAACTGTCCGCTCCCATGCGTCGCTGTGGTCCCGGAAACCAAAATGCGATCGCCTTCTCGAATCGCGCGCGAGTATCCAGCCAGCGGCTCCCAAACACTGCCACTGTCAATCTTCGAGCGATTGAGAAACCCTTCCGCCGCCTGGCTCTCCCACAGCGGCGCGAACGATTTTAAATGATGACTCAAATCTCCCGAAGCCGTTAAGAAAGGCGGCCGCCGATATTCGTCTCCACAATCGCCCGCAATGCGCCGCGTTCCCGCGAAGGCCTTCGAAAGTAGGGCCGTATCCTCTCCATCCAGCGCAAACGAGAACAGCTTCAGATTATCCGTCCGGTGTTCCGATTCACCCAAGCGCGCGCCCACAATAATCGCCGCCACCGCCTTTTGTTCCAGCACCCAGCGTGTGGCCACATTCGATAACGAAACCCCATGCTTGCGTGCGATCAATTGCGCCGCCTTCAACACTTCTTGCAGCGCCCCCCATCCGCCCACTGCGTCAATGAAGCGTTGATACTTCATCTTGCTCCAGTCATCCACCGTCGCGGGTTCGCTCGCGCCCACCCAGCGTTCGCTCAAGAATCCGCCGCCCAGCGTGCCATACGCCAGCAACCGCACCCCGCGTTCCAAACACAATGCCGACATCGCTTCCATAGCCCGCCGATCCAGCAGCGACACACAAACTTGATTCGTCGCAATCGGAATGCCTTCGTTCAATAGGACCCGCAAATGCGCCGTATCAAAATTTGTCAACCCCAGATGCGCAATCAACCCTTCTTCGCGCAACCGCGCCAGTTCCACCATCGCATCGATATAGCGCGGATCGTCGAACGTCCACCAATGAAACTGCATCAAATCGATGCGAGCAGTTTTCAGCCGGTCTAAAGAACGCTCGACACCTTCCCGCACCACCGCCGCCGTCATCGGCCCTGGCGAAGGACACCACTTGGTAAACGCACGCACTGGCGGATGATTCGGCAAACTCAACAACGTGCCCGTAATCACTTCGGCCGACCCGTAATGATCCGCCATGTCAAACGTATCGAAGCCGGCCC
>Ga0182012_10002108_pt1 | contig 21664 bp, 19 predicted proteins | sample 612S2SmetaG_FD_120486 | JGI IMG/M metagenome (GOLD analysis project Ga0182012, IMG submission 120486) | Permafrost microbial communities from Stordalen Mire, Sweden - 612S2S metaG | ecosystem: Environmental > Terrestrial > Soil > Wetlands > Permafrost | place: Sweden: Stordalen | collected... | reverse complement strand
CAATTGACGCGTATGCCGGCTGGGCGTAGTTCGACGGCAGCGGTTTTCGTCATGTTGATGATGCCGGCCTTGGTGGCGCCGTAACCACCCAGCAGGGGTGCACCATTGAGTCCGGCTGTCGATGACGTGGTGACGATCGCACCGCCATTCGGCATCCGCGGGACCGCGGCCTTGATGCCATGCAGAGTGCCCTTGAGGTTCACCGCGATCATCCGGTCGAAATCGCGGTCGGTGAGTTGGTGCAATGGCCCCAACACGCAGATCCCGGCGTTGTTGACCATGACGTCCAGCGACCCGAATTCCTCAACAGCCAATGCTGCCGCAGCATCGACCTGAGCCTCGTTTGTGACATCGCACCCGATCGCACGGGCGCTGGCCCCGATCTCAGCGACGACAGACTTGGCGCATGCTTCGTCCAGGTCAGCCACCACAACGGATGCGCCGGCTGCGGCGAACCGCATGGCGATGGCACGGCCTATGCCGCTGGCCCCGCCCGTGACGACGACTACGTGACCCTCATGAAGTGTCATGTGCTGCTCCTCAGCGTTGACGGGCCCACGTATCCGTACGCTATACGAAAAACTAGGGTTTCGGTATACCATACGGAAAACCCGTTCATCGCGGACCGGGTTTGTCAAAAGGAGTCATGCCCGTGAAGGCCGTGTTAGCTGATTCGACGATGGACCTGACCCCAGCCTGGTTCACCGCGGCCCTGCGTGAGGGTGGTGCGATCGGCCCGCGCACCGAGGTCATCAGCGCGGACGCCCGCCTGTTCGGAACGGGGCAGTTCGGCCTTGTCGCCCGAGCCGAGCTGCGTTACGACAACGAGGAATCCAGTGCTCCGGCATCGGTGATAGTCAAGTTGCCCTCCGAGGACGAAGGCAGCCGGGGCTTCGGCATCGCCATCGGCGCGTACGAGGCAGAGGTTCGCTTCTATCTCGAGATCGCGCCGCGCTCGAGCATCGACGTTCCACGATCGCACTGGGCGTCGTTCGAACCCGGCACCGGTCGAGTGACGCTTCTGCTCGAGGACCTCTCCGAGGGCTGGCAGGTGGGTGATGCTCTGGCTGGTGCCACCGTTGCGCAGACCGAAGCCGCACTAGACCAGATCGCTCAGCTGCACGGCGACCTGTGGGACGAACCCAGCCTGCGTGACCTGGACTGGCTCGCGCCGATTGCCCGCACTGAGCTGCTGTTCGCCGGCGTTCCGGCGGCGGTCCCCGCGTTTCGGGAGCGTTTCGCCGATCGTCTTGAGCGCCATCAGCTCGACGCCGTCGAACGACTGGCCCCTAAGGGGGCCGAATACCCGCGCAGGGCGTGGCGGGGGCCGCTGGTCGTCGCTCACGGCGACTTTCGCCTGGACAACGTGTTGTTCGCCGAAAAGGCAGGCGCATTGCGCGCCAAAGTCATTGACTGGCAATCGACTCGACTGGGGCCGCCGCTGATCGACGCCGGCATTTGGCTGTCCAGTTGCCTGTCTGCGGATGATCGTCGCGCGCATCAGGACGCACTGCTGCACCGCTACCACGAGGGTCTTCTCGCCGCAGGTGTCAAAGACTTCACCTTCGCCGACTGTCTTGCGAGCCTGCGTGTCTGCTCGCTGTATGTCTTCCTGCTGAGCGTTGGCGTCTCGGTGACCATCGCTCAGTCCGATCGCGGCGACGCCATGTTCGCCGGAATGGTGGCCCGTGCCGCCGACTTCGTTACCGACCTGGGCGCCGAAACCGTCCTCGACTAAAGAACCTCGACTAAAGAAAAGGGAACCATGACCACCGACACCATGCTGCCGCCAGTCGCCGAAGACATGAGCGCGTTCGTCATCGCGGGCGCAGTCACTTCGCAGCAAGAGGATACTGATTTCGACACCGTCTCCCGGACTCCGGCACAGGGCATCCAGGATGGAGTCGACGCCGAACGACTCGGGTTCCGACGAGTCTGGCTGTCCGAGCGCATCGACATCAAATGGTCGGATGTGATCCTGTCCGGCATAGCCGCCCGAACCTCGCGATTGGAGGTCGGGACCGGCGTCATCGACCCGACCACCCGGCATCCCTGGACCGCTGCAGCGTTCGGTGCGACGATGCAGGCCTGCTACGGCGAGCGCTTCAACATGGGCCTGGGACGCGGCGACAACGGTTACTTCAAGGGCTCGGGAATCCAGATGGCGACGTTCCGCCAGATGCATGACTACGTCGACATCCTGCGGGACCTGTGGGACGGCAAACACGTGAGCTATGACGGGCCGGTCGGGACCTTCGAGGACCTGTCCTTCGCCGAGACGTATCACGGTGCCCCGCCGCCGATTTGGTTCGGCGGCTTCTGCGGACCGAAGGGCGCTGCGTTTGCGGCGGCCAAGTCGGACGGGGTTATTCTAATCCCGATGATGAATCCGACGGCCGTGGCCGCCGCCAAGCGGCGCATCGTGGACGCCTGCGAGCGCGTTGGCCGGGATCCGGACGATATCCGAATCGCCGCGCTTGTCGTCACGGCGCCTGACCTCGACGACTTTGAGGCACGGGCGATCTCGAGCGGCCGGATGGTGACCTATCTGCAGTACCCCGGCTATGGCGAGCAGTTGTGTGCTTCCAACGGCTGGGACCTGGCTCTACTCGACGACATTCGCAACCACAAGCGATTCGACGGCATTACCCAGGTCGCCGATCGTGAGTTTCAGCGCCACGAGATGATGGACGTCGCCAGCTTGATTCCCGACGAATACATCTGGGACTGCAGCGCGATCGGCACGGTCGACGAGTGCGTGACCAACCTGCAGCGGTTCATCGATGCAGGGGCCGACGAAATCGTCACCTATGGCTCGACTCCGGCCCAGAACGCTGAACTGGTGGCTGCGTGGCGTGACCGAGCGCGCTGAAGCCAGCGAGCAGCGCCGGCCCGGCAGGCCGGCGCTGCTGACCAACGAGCGTGTTGCTCGGGCGGCATTCGAACTCGTGGACACCGAGGGTGCCGCAGCGCTGACAATCGCGCGGCTTGCACGAGAACTCGGAGTCGGGCCGATGACGATCTACGGCTACGCCGACTCCAAAGACGCGATCTTGGCAATGCTCCCCGACCTGCTGCTGGAGAATCTTCCACAGGTAGACATGGCGCAGCGCTGGGACACGTCCCTGGAGAAGGTATTCGTAGCGATCTACCGCCGTTTCCTCAAACACCGCAATGTCACCCAAGCCATCGCCGAGCAGCCGGTATTCGGCCACGCTCAGGCGGAGATCATCGAGCATGTGCTGGACCGGCTCGATAGAGCGGGTTTCACCGCAGCGGAGGCGTTCGAGCTGCAGCGCACGGTCGCGACCTACACTCTGGGCTTTGCTCTGTTCTCGATCGTCGAGACCCGCGCAGGCACCGAGCGTCCGCGTTCGTCTTGGACCCACGATTTAGACAAGGCCGAATTCCCACATCTGGCAAGCATTTCCGCACAGTTCAGCGCCGAGATCACCGAGGGTCAGTACCTGGCCGGCCTTCGCAGAATCTTGAGGAGTTGAGGATTAGAGGTTGCGGTTCACTCGCTCCGAGGAATGAATCCGGGCACGCCCGTGTGTATCACTGTGTTCAACCTGACGTTCGTGGTGATGCGGTTCCGAATGTCGGACATCGCGTCGTCGGGGAGTGTCGAAATCTCAAAGTTCTCCTGGATGCGATGCGGCTTGGTCGAGGTGGTCAGGAATGCGGTGCCGCGCTGCGCAGCCCAGGAAAGGGCGACCTGAGCCGGCGTGATGTGCAGGCGGGCTGCGATACCTGTGATCACTGGGTCGTCCAACACGTTTGGTACCGACGAATGTCCCAGCGCTGCGAACGCCAGCAGCACGATCCCGTGCGCCTGACAGAAGGAGAGCAGTTCCCATTCCGGAAGGTAGGGATGCGATTCGACTTGCACGACTGCCGGCTTGATGCGTGCAGTCGCGACGATCTGTTGCACCGTCTCTAAGGTGACGTCCGACAGACCGATCGACCCGCAATGGCCCTCGTCGACAAGGGTCTCCATCGCGGCCCATGTTTCCGCCAAAGTCACCCCGTCGTCGTAGATGACCTGCCCTTTGTCATCCCTCGGATCTTGATCGTCGCCGGGGCGGAATGCGAACGGTGTGTGGATCAGATAGCAGTCGGCATAGTCGATTTGAAGGCGGCTGAGACTGGCGTCGAAGGCAGGCCTGACGCGCTCCGGGCGGTGATTGGTGTTCCACAACTTGGTGGTGATGAATAAATCTTCGCGCTGGACCGTACCGGCCTCGGACATCTCGCGTATCGCGTCGCCAACCGCTGATTCATTGCCGTACCGCTCTGCGCAATCCAGATGTCTAAACCCCACTTCCAGTGCCGCCTTGGTGGCCTTTTTGGTCGCGGCAAGATCCGGAATGAGCGTGCCAAATCCGACAGCGGGTATCGCGCCCTTTCCGTGGGCGAGTGGAATCCGAGAACCGCGAAGGGCATCGGGCGCCGTCATCGGATCGTCGACAATCGGCTCGTGGCGGGGCCGTCAGGGTAGATCGGGAGTGGCTTAGTGTCGGCCCTCATTGTCTCTCCTGGTCCGCGGATCATGGCGCACCCGACGGTGCTGTTCGCCCGTGTGCCACGCATAAATTTGCGGTCGAGATCTGTACCCGCAACATATCGCGCCGTAGCATCTTTCTGGAAGATTCCTGAAGAAATTAGGTGACGTACGTGGGGTAAACCCCGGCGATAGGGCCAGTGACTTCTGCCGGCGCGAGCGACTTCCAGATCCGTGAGTCTGGATGGCATGGTCGGCCGGAGAGGTTGTGCTCGTCTGCCTATCGAGTTCAACTCTTCACACGGAGGCCGACGCTGATGTCACGAGTCGCGATGATCACTGGAGCCAGCCGCGGAATCGGTGCCGCGACGGCGCGGGTACTCGCCGACCGCGGCTTTCGGGTAGCAGTCAACTACCACTCGAGCGCCCAGGAGGCAGAAGAGGTGGTCGCGGGCATTACCGCGGCCGGCGGCGAGGCGGTGGCGATTCGAGCCGATGTCACGGTACTGGCCGACGTGTCTGCCATGGCCGACGAAATCGAGCGGCGGTGGGGCCGGGTCGACGTGCTGGTGCATAACGCATTGATCCCCTATGACATCACCTCGTTCGCCGATCTGAGCTGGGAACAGCTCAGCGGCAAGCTGGACGGAGAACTGCACGCCGCTTTCCTTGTCACCAAAGCTGTTGTGCCGGGCATGACTTCACGCGGCTACGGCCGTCTGCTCTATCTCAGCGCTGAGCCGTCGCGGCATCCGCGCAACGGAATGATCCTACTCGGTACCGCCAAGGCGGCCGTGGACCAGTTCGTTCGGTACATCGCGCTCGAGCTCGCACCGCACGGCATCACCGCCAACATCGTCGCACCGGCAACGGTTCAGGGAACAACGATGAACCAGAAGCTGACTGGTGAGCAGCTTGAAGCGCTGGGTGCGGCTACACCGATGGGGCGACTCGTCACGCCCGACGAGGTGGCCAAGACGTTGGCTTTCTTAGCAAGTGAGGATTCAGGTTTCACTACCGGACACTATCTTCCGGTCAACGGTGGCCTCGCGATGGACTGAATCGGAAGAAGGACTCGCACCATGCAGACGATCGACCTCGCCTATGTCGGACGCGGTATTCACGAGGAGCTGATTGCCCATGTGGCGGATCAGGAAGGCTACTTCGAAGATGAGGGCGTCCACGTTGCCCTGCGCGACGGAACCCGCTGGGATACAACGCGGCTGCGCTCCTCTGCGACCATTGGACTCGGCCGGGCCGTATTGTCGCGGCTGATCGACGGCTTTGAATGGTCCGTGCTGAGCGTCAACACCGACCGTCCATTGTTCTGGTTCCTGGGCAACGGCGCCGTGAAGTCCATGGCGGATCTTCGCGGGCGCCGGCTCGCCGTCCACGCGCCAGACAACCCGCCCGGATGCTTTGCCCGCATCGTGCTGCGTCAGCACGGTCTGGACCCCGACCACGACGTGCAATGTGTGGTGCGGCACCCCGGTGACTACCAGATGGACCTGCGGCACCTTCGCGACGGCTCCATCGACGCCGCCTACGTCGGCAGCACCCTGGGACCCGAACAGGTCGCCGAGGAGGAGGGCTTCCACGTGCTGGCATGGGTGGGCGATCACTTCCAGATCCCCACCGTGGGAATCGCGGTGGACCCCAACCACCATCCCATCGACAGTCCGGCGGTGCAGGCGCTGGTACGGGCCAATCGGCGAGCCCTCAAAACCATGGCGGACCAACCCGACCTGGCCATCGGCTACATCGCGTCCTTTCTCAACCGGATGACACATGAAGAGGTGCAGCGCTACTACGAGCGCTACATCCGTCCTTACTACACCTCCGACGGCCGGGTGGACCTCGACGTCGCCCGGCAAGCGGTCGACGCGGTTGCGGCCGAACTCGGCGTCGCGTCCGTGGCTGCCGACGGCATCTATGCGTCATCGCTATGACCTGAATGGGACCGCAAGCCATGGCATTTAACGAGAACCTCAATCAACACGGATTTGCCCTGAACAACGGCACCGGTGAGATCCCGGCGCTCGGGTTCGGGACGTCTCTTTCCGACAACAAGAAGACCCGAGATGCCGTCAAGACGGCGGTCAAGGTCGGCTTCCCGCCACCTCGACGCGGCCGAGCGATACCGCAATGAAGCCCTGGTAGGGGCTGCGCTCAAGGAGTTGTTCGCCGACGGGACCGTGCGCCGCGAGCACCTGTTTGTGACCACAAAGCTGTGGACAACAACCATCGACCCGAACGAGTCAAACCCGCGCTGCTGGCCAGTCTGGACAGACTCGGGCTCGACACCGTCGATCTGTACCTCGTGCACACCCCGTTCGCGTTCCAGCCCGGAGACGACCAAGATCCGCGGGACCCGCATGGACTCTCATCATCTCGATTGCTCACCGCTTTGAAAAGACCCCGTGCAAGTGCTTTTAGCTTGGGGCATTCAGCGCGGCACCGCAGTTCTCACGGCATCCGTCACGCCGTCACGCATCAGGGAGAACTTCGACGTCACGGCGCTTCCCGGGAGCGTGATCCAAGAGATCAACGAGCATCTCCAAGCTCGGGTCCGGTTCAATTCCGTTGTTGACGGCGGAGAACCGGGATTTGCTGAGGTCCCTTCGGACTGATGCCGGATATGAGCGAGCACCATGACCTCAGTCGTCTTGCTGACCGAGCAAGTCGGCCCAGTTGCGCGGCACACGACCGCGGGGACCGGGGACGGTCTGGTCCTCGGGATGGCACTTCGGTGGCGCAAGTTCGGGACCCTCGTAGTAGTCATTGGTCTCGTAGTCCCAGAACCAGTCTTCGCCAGGCTCGAACGATCGGATGATCGGGTGCCCGGTCTCTCGCCAGTGCTTCGTCGCGTGCCGAGCCAGCGAATCGTCGCAGCAACCAATGTGGCCGCATGCCGCACACCGCCGCAGGTGCACCCACCAACCGCCGGCGGCATCGCACTCAGCACAGCCGATACCACTGGGCGGCACCGACGGGTCGACAGAAGCGGTCATCGCGACTCTTCCTTCCCCGCTGACCTCCACGTCGCCGCCCGCGCTATCCGCGACGGCGACGACCTCCGATTCCTACCAGACCACCTCCGTATCACATTTCCGGCCGAAGTGTGGACAATCCTTGAACGCTACATTTCTGCACCGAGATATCGCAGCGCGCAGCGCAACTCATCAAACACCTGTTAGTGGACTGGCGAGCACGGGTTACCGCCGTGCCCGATAATGGGGAGGTGGACGATTGGGCCGAAACAGACCTGGCGTGGGAACTAGCCGAGATAGCCTGCCTGCTCATCCCCGACTGCGATCCCACCCAGGTGTACACCGCCATCGGTGCAGGCTATTGCTACGCCGCAATAGAGGAGCTGCTCAGAGCGATCGACCACGCGAGCGTGCCCGTATCCCCCGCGCTCGTAGCCAGGCTCGACGACTGGCTCAACGCGTACACACATCATGACGATGCACCCCGACTACACGAAATACTGGACTCCATTAGGTCAGCCGGCTAAGCCACGTCCACGCGAACCTATAACTTCGCGGCGGCGCTCGTGGTCTGCAGGATTGCCTCGGCAGTGCGGCGTCCGCTGACCAGCGCGCCCTGAATCGAGGCGGTATCGCGATGGTCGCCGCACAGCCAGATTCCGGCCGAGGTGCGGACCGGGCGGCGCAGGCTCAGCGGCGCGAGCTGTGCCGGTAGCGCGTTGGGAATGACGTTTCGGATCAACAGCCTCCACCCGCGACTATCGCTGTCCAGGATGTTTGCGGCGTGTTCACGCATTGCGCTTTCATCCGGCGCAGTGCCGTCATGTTCCATTAACGCCGACGCCGCGATCAGGTGCCGGCCCGGCGGCGCGTAGGTCGGCGCAGCGGCGCTGATCACCGCTGTGTTCAGCACCGGTCCCGGTGGATCGCGGCGGGCATCTACCCGCAGCATCGGTGGCCCCGGCACCGGCTGATCGGAAGCCCACCAATCGGTCACCACCCCGTGCATTTCCGGTGCCGTCTCGGTTGTCAGCGACGCGGCCGCGACCGCTTCCGTCGCAACCACCACCTGCTGCGCCCGCACGCTAACGCCGTCCCCGTAAACCCGCCAACCTCCTGTATCGGGCTCGATACGAACAGCGCTGTGTTCAAACGCTATTCGCCCATTTATTCTGGCGGCTAGCTGCTGCGGCAGGGCTTGCATACCGTCGGCCGGCAACGCCGGTACGCCCAGCACGAACATACGCGCGAGTAGCAACGCGAACGCGTTGGAGCTGGCGCCGGTGTCGTCCAGCAAGACACCCGCCAGAAAACGATCGATCACCCGGCGTAACTCGCCGCGCAGTCCCGCTCGCTCCAGCGCCTCGCCCAAACTGAGGTCCGGGCGATGCAGTGCCTTCAGCGTTTTCGGTCGCAGCGCTGGGGCGGCCCACCGTGCCACGGCCACCAGATCACGTGGCCGGAATCCAGCGGAAGCCAACATCGCGGGCACTCGCCCCGGATCCCGAAGCGGATGCACCCACACCGCCGAACCCTCGTCGCGGCGGACCACGACGCCGGCGCCGAACGGTTGCAGACGCAGCGCCGACAGGTCGACCGCCCGACGCAGCTCCGGGTAGGCCGGATTGAGGACCTGAAAGCCGCGGTCACAACGGAACCCGTCGACGATGTCGGTGCGGATGCGGCCACCGACCGCGTTCTCCGCCTCCCAGACCAGCACGTCGCGCCCGGCTGAAACCAGCACATCGGCGCAGCGCAAACCGGCCAACCCCGCGCCGATGACGAGAACCTCGGTGTCATCCATATCAGCACACTAAAGCGTTTCCACCGGAGGTAAGAACCAACACCCGACTCCTTTGGTGTACCGGGAGTGCTAGAACCGCTATGTGCCTGCCCTCAACTCGGTAAAGCGCCGTCGACGCCGCCGCAGCCGTGTCGTGCTAGCAGTGGTGATTGTCGTTGCGGTCACGGTGCTCATCGTCTGGGGGCGGCATTGGATCGGCAATCAGCCCTCGGGGCCATCGCCGACGAGGACAGCAGCACCGACGTCGGCGCCGGCCGCCGCCGTTCCCACTTCTCGGTTCGACTCGGCCCGGGCGCAACTGTCGGCATTGCCGATCAAGAGCTGGGACCGCGCTCAGGACTTCAAGCGCTACAGGTTCGGCCAGGCCTGGAGCGATGACGTGAACGTCGAGTTCGGGCATAACGGGTGCAATACCCGCGACGACATCCTGCGCCGCGACCTGGCCAACCTCGTTGTACGGCCCGGCACCTGCTACGCGCAGAGCGGGACGCTGCACGACCCGTACACCGGCACGACCATCGACTTCGTCCGCGGGCCCGACACGTCGGACAGCGTGGAGATCGACCACGTCGTGTCTTTGGCGGACGCCTGGTACAAGGGCGCACGGCTGTGGGACGCGCAGCGTCGCCTCGACTTCGCCAACGACCCGATCAATTTGCTGGCGGTGAGCCCGAAAGCAAACTTCGACAAAGCCTTTCGCGATGCTGCCGCGTGGCTGCCTCCCAATGAGGCGTTTCGGTGCGACTTCGTCGCGCGCCAGGTGAACGTCAAAACCGTCTACGGGTTATGGGTGTCGAGCAATGAAAAGCAGGCGATGGCCGACGTGCTGGCGCACTGCTAGTGTTGCGCGTCTGAATCCCGTTTACGGTTTTGGGCCAGGATTTTCGCGGAAATAATTCACTAGGTCGCTAAACGCCTTCGTGACCTTCGAAACCGTGTCGCTTCCGCCATGAACCTCGATGCAATCAATACCCATGGCCTTAATGGGATAATCGTTGCCTTCCGGGTCCAAGCGGTCACCGAAGAAGAGGATGTCACGTTTGGTCAGACCAAGTGCCGACATGAGCTTCCTCGCTCCGTAGGCCTTATCGATACCGCGCCGGGTTACATCGATCGAAGTTGAACCGCCACTTTTGACCTCAAGATCCGGGAGCCTCGCTGCTGTGAACTTGCGCAACGATTCCTTCTTTGAATTGTTTTGATCCCAGCCTGATTTGGCGTCAGCGGGAGCGTTCTGACCAAGCGCAGAATATGTGACTTGGCTGCCGCGATCCTCAAGTGCGGGGCCCCACGTGGCTTTCGTCCAGAAGCCGAGCTTCTCGGCCCCATCCCGAAGGACTTCCATCGCGCGGTTCTTCTCGTCGGAAGACAGCTTCTCAAAATATATCTCGTCCCAGACACCTCCTTCCCATCGCAGATAACGGGTGCCGCACGTGGGCATTAAGTGGAGGCGTGTGAGGTCACCGAACTCGCCGAGTTGTCGTAATACCTGCGCATCGAACTGCTCGAAACGGCCGCCAGAAATAATGCAGACATCGATCGCGGAGAGCAGAGCGCAGAGCATGTGAGCCGTGGCCGGTGAAATCTCGCTCTTTGATGCCGCGAGCGTACCGTCGAGATCGAACATTGCCACGCGGTACGGTCTCATCAATCGCTCAGCAGTCGGCCGTCAAGCTGGCCCGACAGTCCGCGATTGCCAGGGGAGAAGGATAACCATGCGAGACGACGACTTGCAGGCCGCCTTGCGGCGTCACTGGACGGCATCCGACGCCAATGACTTCGTGGCGGAGCACCAAATCTACCGTGATGACGCCATTCTCGAGTATCCGCAGTCAGGTGAGCGCATCCGCGGCCGGCACAACATTCAGGCGTCGCGTACCGCGCAGCCGAACACGAAACGCTTCACGGTGCGGCGCATGCTTGGCGGAGGTGATCTTTGGATCACCGAACTCGTCGTGACCTATGACGGGCAACCCTCCTACGTCGTCAGCATCATGGAATTCGAGGGTGCGGAGGTGGTGCGTGAGACCCAATACTTCGGCGAGGCCTTCGAGCCGGGACCATCCCGCTCGCGATGGGTCGAACGAATGGGATAACCGCCCCTCGTCGCGGCAGCCGGGAGCGGTACGTACGTCCCACGTGATCGTGTCGGAGTTTGTCAAGACACTCCCACGGGTTGCTTCCACCGTTGCAAAAGGTCGTGCTCGATGCCGAACTGGTCCAGGACTTCGCCGACGTTATGCGCCAGAATGTCGGCGATCGTCTGCGGCCGGTGATAGAAGGCCGGCATCGGAGGGAGCACGACGGCTCCAGCGAGTGTGACGGCCTCCATGTTACGGATGTTAATCAGGTTGAGCGGGGACTCGCGAGGAACCAGGACGAGCCTGCGCCCCTCTTTCAAGCACACCTCGGCAGCCCGGGATAGGAGGTTCGCGCTTGTCCCGGTAGCGATCTCGGCCAGCAACTTCATCGAGCAGGGCACGACGACCATGCCAATGGTTAGGTACGAGCCGGATGAGAGTGCTGCGCCGAGGTCGTCGGGCTCATAGACCACATCCGCCAGCCCTTCGAAATCGCCACGCGTCTTGTTCATTTCGAGCTGGATCGTCTTCGTGGCGCCTTTGCTCAGCACAAGGTGGGTCTCGACATCGGGATGGACCCGCAGCGCGGCGAGTGTTGCCCAGGCAAGCCGCGGGGCGCTGGATCCGCTGACTCCGACGATTAGCCGTTGCTTAACCATGTCATTCACCATTCAGCTTTACGACCGTGTCGGTTTCGGGATTGGACGACCCGCGCACAGACCACAGAATCGGAATGTTTGAGATACGCAAAGCGACTTCCAGATCACAGGAACCAATTCAGAATCTGGGCGGTGTCATCATCGCTCGGTGCCGCAGACCCGGATCAGGCGACGGCATCGGCCCCAGGCCGGCTGCATACTCAGCACCTCCCAGCCAACGCTCACATTGACGACTTGTCAAACGCCACCGTCAGATGAACACGCCCTGTGCATCAGCCGCCGACTTGACCCTTCTTGAGGAAGTCGTTGGGCTTTTGGTTCGGCTAACACGTCTCCCGCAGGCGGGACCGGTGACAACAGGCAGACTGCTGTAACGTCGGATTTGGCTGAGAATCTCAGCCGGTCCGAGATGAGTTCAGCCGTCCGCCGCTGAACTTCTGGAGCGTTGGCTCCGGGCCCGGACGTGCCGCAATCACCTGGCACCGTCTTCCCACTCAGCACACCCAGGCTCCCCTCACCCCCGCGCCACGCAAACTCCAATCGTGGGTGGGGCCCTCTCCGACGACAGCAAAGCAGACGGAATCTACGAATTCATGTTTTCAGCATCACCGTTGCCCCTGACCGGCGCGTCCGGGAGTCCGGTGTCGGCACTAGCGATCAAGTGAATCCGCGACAAGCACTAATGGCTTGGTAGTTCGGCAGTGATGTAGCTCATGGCGTGGCGGAATTCCGTGAGGATCTCGTTGTCGGGCAGCGCGAAGCCGTGGTCGGCATAAAGCTGTTCGGTGACGTATTGGGTGACGCTCCAGCCAGTGGACGTCAGGTACTCGCCGGCCGGACGGCGCGGACCCGCCCACACCAAATCGGCGACGTCGATATCCAGTCCGTGCTTGCGCCAATTGCTGCGCAGGGCCCGAGCGCGCTCGTCGGCAAACACGCTCATGTCGCTGATATTCTCCGTGGCCAGCCTGCTGCCCGGCGCACTGAGTTCGGTGATGTTGTCCAAGAGCCGGTCCTGGGCTTCCGGTGGCAGGTAGGGCAACAGGCCCTCAGCGATCCACGCGGTGGGCGTTTCGGTGGCAAAGAAGTTGTCGCGCAACGCCAGGGGCCAATCGTCACGCAGGTCGATGCCGACGGCGCGGCGTTCAGCGGTCGGTTCGGCCCCGATTTGGGCCAGCGTGGTGCTCTTGAAGGCGATTACCTCGGGCTGATCAACTTCGAAAACCACGGTGCCTGCCGGCCAGGGCAACCGGTAGGCCCGCGCGTCCAGCCCGGCGGCCAAGATGACGGCCTGACGTATCCCCGCGGCGGTCGCACTACGGAAGAAATCGTCGAAAAACCTGGTGCGCACAGCCATCTGCTCGCACCGCTCCCGCAAGTTCAAAGGCGCATCGTCGGTGTCGGAAGGGATTTCACCGTCCAGCATCCGGGTGAAAAATGGGTGTCCGACTGCGCGCACCAAGGGTTCGGCGAACCGATCATCGAGCAGGCGATCTGGGTCACGCGAAGCCAGCGCTCGAGAGGCCGCCACCATCGTTGCCGTCGCTCCCACGCTCGAGGCCAGATCCCAACTGTCCCCCTCCGCACGCGCCGAACCAAGTGATGACACCTGTTGCTCCCATCCCGGGGCGGCAGCCGCCCGATACTTGCCTCTGATCGGATCGTACGTTGATGTACGCTGCGCCAACTATTCTGGGTGTGGCGGATCGGCGAGGTTTACGTCGCGGCCGCGCTGGTGGTGCGCAGGATTGCCTCAGGTCGGATCAGATCGGCATCCGATACCCGTAGAACTCGTGATCCTCGTTGTATCCGCCTTGTCCCAACCCTAGGTGGGCGAAGCTCTCCACGAATTCGATCGCCTCGATCCATTTGACTTGCTTGAAGCCAAGCTCACGCTCATTGCGTAGGCGCAACGGTGCACCATGGGTTTCGTTCAACGGAGCGCCGTTCATCTCGTAAGCCAGCAGACACGTCGGCTCGCGCATGTGCCCGATCTTGTGACAGTCGTAGTAGCGGCCTTCTTCGGGCGGGCCGGCTCCGTCCGCGAACGAGTAGAACACCACCCAGCGGGCCGACGGCAACGGGCGGACGATATCGAGGACGTCCGACATCCGCACCCCGCCCCATTTAGCCACGCCCGACCAGCCCTGAATACAGTAATGCTGGGTGATGTTTTCATGCTTGGGCAGCGCACGAAGATCGTCGTAGGAGAGAGCGACCGGGTTCTCCACGAGTCCCTCGACACGAAGCGAATATCCCGACCAATTGGCGCTCTGCAAATGACGGTAACTGTCGGAATCGGGCAAAGTACCGTTGGGCCAGAGATACGGTGAGATGTCCTTTTCAGAATATGTGGCCTTCGGATGTGACCATTCCATCAACGCCGTGACCCAGCCGACGAGCCAACGACCGACTCGCTGAACCACGCCGGGGTATCGCAGCGTGATTGGCGAGGCAAGCAACCACAATGCCACGATGCCCACCATGGCCACCACGTAAACGGTTACCGCCCAATACGATTGGGTGTTGGTCCCGAATACCATATGGTTCAGGTTCCCGACGAATCCGGTGATGAATACCATCACTGTGTGCATGGCGATGAAAAACACCATCCACAGCAGGATCGCGAAGTGGACGGTCCGCGCGACCTGCCGATTGAGTGGACCCCGACCAAAACCGAATCGGGCTGCAATCGATGGCGCCTGCAGCAGGCCAGTGACAAATGCCAGCGGCGCGGCGACGAAGACCGTCGTGAAGTAAGCGATGATTTGCAACCCGTTATAGTTGGTGAAGCCCTGGTTCGCCGGGAAATTCAGCGATGCGTATTGAACCGCTGTGGACAGCGCATTCGGGAGGACCTCCCATGATCGCGGGACTATCCGACGCCACTGCCCGCTCCCCAAAAGCAGCACATAAAACACCAGGCCGTTAAGCAGCCACACCAGATCGAAGATGAAGTGCCACCAACGGGCCAGCCCGATGGAGTGCCGGATGCCGGGTATCCCTAACCAGGTCGGCAGGGCCACCGAATCGTCCTTTGCCGTCCACACATGGGCTGCGTCGTCTTGGTCCATGCGGTCCGCGGGGATCGGATCGCGCATTCGCAACCACGCGGTTCCCGGCTGGCAACCCGAGTTGAGGTACAGGCGCGGGTGATCGGCCAGGATCTGCAGCCCCGCCCGCATGATGAACATCATGAAGACGATGTTGAACAGGTGCTGCCAGCGCAACCATGCCGGGAATCCCGAAGTAACGGGCGGCGCGTAAGTAGTCGATGTTCCCGGGTAGGTGGCGATGAAGTTCTGCATCCAGCCGTACTGGCGCAACTGCTGTGACAGCGCCACTGCGATGAGAAGTCCGGCCATACCGATCGGCACCAGCCATAGCGAATTTATCCAGTGTCGACCGATCCGGATGAGGGGTATCCGCGCTTTTTGGTCCTGCGATATTCCCCCAGCCCAGTTAGCGATGTCGACCCGCCGGTCGAATGTTCTCGGGCGTTGGCTCTGGTCGAGCAATGATTCGAGGCGGGCGGGCGAACTCGGATCGACACCGCGCGGGGGATTGTCAACCATCTTTTGTGTTCCTTTTGTCGGCGAATCACCCGGGGAGTAACAGGCTCACCGAGCGCTCAATCTCGAGTGGACTTCAGTGCTGTCCAAAACGTGATGCCGCTTCTGCCGCCGTCAGTCCTTTAAAAGTTCTCAGGCTTGTGCAGGACCACGGCGAGGAAGAAGCCAGAGATTTGCTGTACGACGCGACTATTCAGATTTATTGGTCGTTATTCGGGCGTACTGGGTGGGTTCAGATGGTAGTTGCAGTGAAGGTATCAGACCGGACGATTGGGTATCACATAAAACGCTCGCAGCCGTCATAAGATCCGCAGTCGGGGATCAGGCAACCGCCGGCCAAAGGCGGTCTCGTCAGCCTGCGCCGGGCTAGCTAGCCCAGACGACTCCGGCGACCAGAATTGGGCCACCTACTAACGCTGTACCGACAAATCGGCCGCAGCGCCTCTGTGGGGCCATAGCTTGTTCTCCTTTGCCTGCGTGCCAGCCCTTTATCGGAAGGCACACGCCTATGGGAAACCCGAGAATCTATACGAAACCGGAGAAGCCGAAAGAATCATCGGTCTCCCGGTGCCATTGGTAGTGATAGGCGAATAGTTCCGCGACACGTCATGCGGCAGGGCGGTTTTTGACGCCGCCTAGGCCACAATTCGGGCATGACGGTACCGCGGGAGCCAACGCGTGAGATCTCGCGGCAGGCGTTTCTGCGGGCTGCCGCCGGAGCATTAGCGGCAGGGACGGTTTTCGGGTCGGGGCGCGCAACCGCTGACCCGCCGCATACCGCAGGCTGGAGCGATCTTTCGACCGCCATCGGCGGGCAGGTCCTGACGCCGGGTGGCGCGCAGTTCGCAACGGCAAAGCAGGTTTTCAACACCAACTACAGCGACTCCACGCCGGCGGCGGTCGTCACCGTGACATCGGTGGCGGACGTGCAGAAAGCGATGGCATTCGCTGCTGCCCATAACCTCAAGGTCGCTCCGCGCAGTGGCGGGCACTCCTATGTGGGCGCGTCTACGGCGAACGGCAGCATGGTGCTCGACCTGCGTCAGCTGCCCGGCGGAGTCAATTACGACGCCGCCAGCGGGCAAGTCACGGTCACGCCTGCGACCAGCTTGTATGAGGTGCACCAGGCGCTGGCTGCGGCCGGCCGGGGGATCCCGACGGGTACCTGCCCGTCGGTCGGCGCCGCGGGGCACGCCCTCGGCGGCGGGCTGGGCGCCCAATCCCGGCACGCGGGCCTGATGTCGGACCAATTGACGTCGGCATCGGTGGTGCTGCCCGGCGGCCAGGCGGTCACCGCGTCTGCCGCCAACAACCCAGACTTGTTCTGGGCGTTGCGCGGCGGCGGTGGCGGCAACTTCGGTGTGGCAACCTCGTTGACCTTTTCGACGTTCCCCACCGGGGACGTCGACGTCGTGAACCTCAATTTCGCGCCGCAGTCGTTCGCGCAGGTTCTCCTCGGTTGGCAGAATTGGCTGCGTACCGCCGACCGAAGCAGCTGGGCACTGGCGGACAGCACCACCGACGCGATGGGTACGCACTGTCGCATCATGGCGACCTGTCCGGCCGGATCGGGTAGCAAGGTGGCCGGCGCCATCACTTCAGCAGTTGGAGTGCAACCGAGCGGGACTGACAGCCACACATTCAATTATTTGGACCTGGTGAGATATCTGGCCGTCGGGAACCTCAACCCGTCGCCACTCGGATATGTCGGTGGATCCGATGTATTTCCGACCATCACCCCGGCTGCCGCCCAGGGGATCGCGTCGGCGGTCGACGCCTTTCCTCGCGGGGCGGGTCGAATGTTGGCGATCATGCACGCGCTCGACGGCGCCCTCGCCACTGTGGCACCGGGGGCCACAGCCTTTCCATGGAGGCGGCAGTCCGCGCTGGTGCAGTGGTACGTCGAAACATCCGGTTCCCCGTCGGCAGCGACCACCTGGCTGAACACCGCACACCAAGCGGTGCAACCGTACTCAGCCGGCGGTTACGTCAACTATCTTGAGGCGAACCAATCGGCTTCGCGGTACTTCGGCGCCAACCTATCTCGGCTGATCGCCGTAAGGCAGAAGTATGATCCGGGCCGGATCATGTTCTCGGCTCTGAACTTTTGATGCACGCCTGAGCAGTCCCGGTCGCTGAGTCACGTTCGCAACGCTGTGATTTCGCTCTCGAGTCGGCGCAGTCGCCAGCTCACAGCGCCCTGCGGCAGCATCTTTAACCCGTGACTAATTTCGTCGCCGACATGCGCAACCAACCCGCGGAATCTAGTATATGAACATTGTATGTCCGTCGGGCGAACAGGTGACACTGGTCGCCGGGTTCTCCGGGAGGCGTCGTTTTTGGGAAATACGTTGGCTACGTAAAAGCCGACGACGCAATGTACGGGTTTCTGTGCGGCATCGTTCGCGATCAACTGGGCGTGCGGGAGCGGATACCGGCATTTCGCGCGTTTCGGCTGCGGGGCAGCAACGAGGTCTATGCCTACGAGGAGAAGCACAGCCGCGCGCGCGTGATTTGCAAGTTTTACGGGCCCAGGTTCGGCTGGGACCGAGATCGCGCAGCACGGGCGGCCTACCGAGAGTTCGACACGATGCACGGACTGCGCGGATACAACCTAGTGGGCTCGCCGCATCATGTGGTGCGGCCGCTCGGAGTGGACCGGGAACTCAACAGTGTGCTGGCCATGGAGTTCTATGCCGGCGAGCAGTTCAGCCAAGCCATCAAACGCTCGATCCACCAACGCCAGGATGCACACCTGTACTGGCGTCTGAAGGCGCTGGCGTATTTCCTTGCGACTCAACATAATCGGACTGCCAAAGCCGATGGGGTCGACTTCGACGCCGACTGCCGCTATTTTAGCGAGTTGGTGCACAAGTTGGAGCAGCGTGACCGTATCGGCACGTGGGATACCGATGAACTGCTGTGGCTACAAGGGCTGTGGAGGGACAAGGCGTCGATGTGGTCCGATCAGCAGGTCTGGCTGCACGGCGACGCGACGCCGGCCAACTTTCTGTTCGGTGACGGGTTGGACGTCGCCGCGATTGACCTCGAGCGGGCGAAATGGGGCGACCGACTGTTCGACGTGGGTCGCGTCGCGGGCGAGATTCAGCATGCGTTCATGGCGGCGACCGGCCACGCGGATCGAGCGGAGCGGTTCATCGGTCACTTCCTGTGGGAGTATTGCTGCCATTTCCCCGACCGTGATGCCGCGTTCCGTTCGATCACAGCGCGGCTGCCGTACTTCATGGCGATGAACCTGTTGCGGGTGGCCCGCAACGACTACATCTGCAACGACTACGGGGAGAAGCTGATCCGGCAGTCGAAGCGCTTGTTGCAGGCTTGCTGACGTGACGATTCCCCTAACCGGAATCGCCGCCGTCGCGTTCGATGTCAATGGCACATTGGTGGAAATCCGCACCGATGAATACCGGGAGGATATTTTCCGGGCCATCGGGCACTTCCTGACCTACCAGGGCATCGACATGCGCCGGCAGCAGGTGCGTGACGAATACTTCGATCGCCTCAAGCGCCAGCAACGGGAAAGCCCGGAGAAGTATCCGGAGTTCGATGCGGTGGCGATCTGGCGCTCGATCCTCGACGAACACGCCGGAGATTACACCCGGGCGTTGCCGCCCGAGCGCCTCGCGCAGCTTCCGCTGACTCTCGCCGAGATCTACCGCGGCGTGTCTCGCGAGAAGCTGAGACTGTATCCGTACGTGCGCACGATGCTCGATCAGCTGCGCCAGCGGTTCCGTCTGGCGATCGTCACCGATGCCCAAAGTTCCTATGCCCGTGGCGAACTGCACCAGGTCGGACTGACAAAGTACTTCGACCCGATCGTCGTCTCCGGTGATCACGGTTTCCGTAAGCCGGACCCGAGGCTGTTCGAGTACGCGCTGGAGGGGATGGGCGTGCCGGCGACCCAGACCGTCTATGTCGGAAACGACATGTTCCGCGACGTTTACGGCGCGCATCAGGTCGGAATGCGCACCATCATGTTCGACTCCGACCAGGGCACAAAAGAACACGAGGGCTGCGCACCTGACTACCGCGTCACCGATTACCGGGAACTTCTCGAGATACTGGGGATCAGTCAATGATGCCGCCCGATCGGTGATAACTGGCGAGACACCGCGGTCATGGCACATAACGCACGGAGATGCAGGCTAATTCACGGTAATGACCCAAGGCCCTCTCTCCGCGGAAACACGGCCGTGTCAAAATTTCAGCTCTCCGCGCGATCAACTACGCGCGATCAACCCCCGGGAGCGTGAAGAATCGAATGACCGATCTCGTGCAGAGCACCGACGGCGCTGCGGCCAGTCCTAGCAACCCGACCGTCGTGCGCACCGGAACATCAGCTGATGCACTGCGCCAGGCCGTCAGTGACCATCTGGTGTACTCGATCGCCAGGCCGCCGGCAGCGCTCACACCGGAGCACTACTACCGCGCGCTGTCGCTGGCGGTGCGCGATCGCATGCAGCAGCGCTGGATGGCCACCACTCAGAACTGGCTTCAAGGACCCGAGAAGGTGACGTGCTACCTGTCGGCGGAGTTCCTGATGGGGCCGCAGTTGGGCAACAACCTGCTCAACCTGGGCATCGAGGACGCGGCGCGGCAAGCGCTGGCGGACTTGGGCCAGGACCTCGACGCCATCATCGCGTGCGAAAAAGAGCCTGGCCTGGGCAATGGCGGCCTCGGTCGACTAGCCGCCTGCTATCTGGACTCGCTGGCCACGCTCGAGCGCCCGTCTATCGGCTACGGCATCCGCTACGAGTTCGGCATCTTCGAGCAGGAGATACGCGACGGTTGGCAGGTCGAAAAGACAGACAACTGGCTGGTTTACGGGAACCCGTGGGAGATCGACAAGCCAGACGCCAGCTACATCGTCAACTGGGGTGGTCATACCGAGCAATTTGAGGACGACGCGGGCCAGCTCCGGGTCCGCTGGGTTCCGCAGCGGGTACTCAAGGGCGTCTCCTACGACACCCCGATCCAGGGCTATGGCGTCAACACCTGCAACACCCTGACTTTATGGAGCGCACGGGCGGTCGAATCGTTTGCGGTGGAAGTGTTCAACACCGGTGATTTCTACAAGGCGGTCGACGAAGAGGTGATCTCGGAGACCGTCTCCAAGGTTCTCTACCCCAACGACGAGCCGGAAGCCGGTAAACGCCTGCGGTTGCTGCAGCAGTACTTCTTCGTCAGTTGCTCGCTGCAGGACATCCTGCGCATCCACCAGGAGCGGGTTGGACAGCCGCTCAGTGCATTGCCGCAGAAGTGGGCGATCCAGCTCAACGACACCCACCCGTCGATCGCCGTCGCCGAACTGATGCGACTGCTGATCGACGAGCACAGCATGGAGTGGGACCAGGCGTGGGAAATCACTGTGGCCACCTTCGGCTACACCAACCACACGCTGCTGCCCGAGGCGCTGGAAACCTGGCCGCTGTCGATATTCGGTGACGCGCTGCCGCGACACCTGCAGATCATTCTGCACATCAACGAGGCCTTCCTCGACGAGGTGCGCGCGCGCTTCCCCGACGACGAGGATCGCGTGCGGCGGATGTCGCTGATCAGTGAGGACGGCGGCAGGTGCGTACGGATGGCGCACCTGGCGACCGTCGGCAGTCACGCGGTCAACGGCGTCGCGGCACTGCATTCGGAGCTGCTCAAAGCCAGTGTGCTCAAGGACTTCTACGAGATGTGGCCGCAGCGATTCGGCAACGTCACCAACGGCGTGACACCACGGCGGTTCCTCGCGCTGGCCAACCCAGGGCTGCGCAAGCTGCTCAACGAGACCATCGGCGACGGCTGGCTGGTGGAGCTGGACCGGCTACGTGGGCTGGAGGCGTTCGTCGATGACCCCGCGTTCCGCGAGCGATGGCGAAACGTCAAGCGCGCCAACAAGGCACGGCTCGCGGAATACCTATACGCAGTGACCGATGTCGAGCTGGATCCGACCTGGATGTTCGACGTCCAGGTCAAGCGGATCCACGAGTACAAGCGCCAGCACCTCAACGTGCTGCACATCATTACCCTCTACAACCGACT
>Ga0182012_10002107_pt1 | contig 21671 bp, 16 predicted proteins | sample 612S2SmetaG_FD_120486 | JGI IMG/M metagenome (GOLD analysis project Ga0182012, IMG submission 120486) | Permafrost microbial communities from Stordalen Mire, Sweden - 612S2S metaG | ecosystem: Environmental > Terrestrial > Soil > Wetlands > Permafrost | place: Sweden: Stordalen | collected... | reverse complement strand
ACCTGCGCCGCCCCGAGATGCACGCCAACATCGAAATGCGCCACCGCGTGACCCTCGCCGTGCGCAACTACCTTGCGGGCCAGGGCTTCTACGAGATTGAAACGCCGATCATGACGCGCTCCACACCCGAAGGCGCGCGCGATTACCTCGTGCCCAGCCGAGTGCATCCGGGCGAGTTCTACGCCCTGCCGCAGTCACCGCAGATTTTCAAGCAACTGCTGATGATTGGCGGCATGGATCGCTACTTCCAGATTGCGCGTTGTTTCCGCGACGAAGACCTTCGCGCTGACCGCCAGCCTGAGTTTACGCAGATCGATCTCGAGCTGTCCTTCCCCACCGAGGAGACAATCCACGGCGTGGTCGAAGGCTTTCTCGACGCAGCTTTCACAGCCGCCGGACACACCATCGAGCGGCCCTTCCCACAGATGCCTTACGACGAGGCTATTCGCCTTTACGGCATCGACAAGCCCGACCTGCGCCTACCGGCGATGACCGACGTGAAAGCGCTCTTCCCTGCTGACGCGCTGGAAACGTTGCAGATTGATGCGGCGCTGCCCGTGGTTGCAATCCGCACGCCGAAGGTCGGCGAACTCTCCCGCAAGGAGCGCGACGAACACAAGGCGCTGCTCAGCGAAAAGCAGGCCAAGGTCATCAAGTACTTTGACGACTTCAAGCGCCTGGAGAAGACCTGGCCCGAAGCCATCGCAAAAGTACGCGAGTTGAGCGGAGCCGAAGACGGCGACCTGCTCGTGCTGGTGGCCGCCCCGAAAGGTGATGGCACATCGTCGGCCACGACGGGAGACGCCGCTGCCGAACGTCGCCTGCAGCGCGAGACCTTCGCCGTTTACTCGCAGGCCGGGCAACTACGGCTGGCTCTTGCGCAGCGTTACGCCGCTCGCCACAAGGCTTTCGACGAGCAGGCCTACAAGTTCCTCTGGGTCACCGATTTTCCATCGTTCGAGTGGGACGAGCAGGCCTCGCAGTGGACCTTCGCGCATCATCCCTTCACGTCGCTGCACGAGGACCACATGGAGTTGCTGAGCGAGGGCGTGAAGAACTTGCACGATCCCAACTCGGCGCTCGGCGCGATTCGCGCGCGTGCCTATGACGTGGTGCTGAATGGAACCGAACTCGGCTCAGGCTCGATTCGTATCCACCAGCAAGAGGTGCAGGCCAAGATTTTCGAGGCGCTGGGAATGGATGAGGCAGAGCAAAAATTGCGCTTCGGATTCTTCCTTGAAGCCCTGCAATACGGAACGCCTCCGCATGGCGGCATCGCCCTCGGCCTGGACCGCATCGTCATGATTCTCGCCGGAGCTCCCAGCCTGCGCGAGGTCATTCCCTTCCCCAAGACCGCTGCAGCCACCGATCTCATGATGGAAGCACCGACTCCAGTGACGGCCGCGCAGTTGAAAGAGCTCAGCATCACGATCAAGAAGTAACGGCCATCGCACGATGAGGACGCGCCTTCGGGTGCGTCCTTTTTTTGCGTCTTCAGTCCGCGCGCAAAAAAGCGGCAGCGCCGAAGCGCTGCCGCCGAGTGTGAACCAACTTCGTTTAGAAGGTCAGACGCAGACCCAACTGGATCTGGCGCGTGCCATAAACATAGTTGCTATTGGCGCTGCTCGGAACGTTGAATTCCGAAGCGCCGCTGGTCGTTACGTTGTACGGGACTAGGGCGGGAGTGGCTGTCGTTCCTGCGACCCCCGCGGTAGGATTGGTCAACGTATAAGCGCTGGTCGCGCTCACGCCGGTGACGTTGCGGTGATTGAAGAGGTTGAAGCCGTCAGCAGAGAACTCCAGCTTGTACTGTTCATAGATGGGGAACTGCTTCGACAGGCGCATATCAACCACGTAGGTCGAAGGCTGACGATAGCCGTTGCGTTCGGTTCCTGGAATCTGATAGGAACCACCCGCACCCAGCAAGCCACCCGCAATGCTCTGGAATTCAGAGGTGCCCACATATTGAGTCGGATAGGCAGTACCCAACGAGAGCGTATTGCCCAAGCCATTCTGTATCTGAACCATCGGCGCTGCTTGCCAACCATCGGCAGCGTACTTCAGCCACCCCTGATGCTGCCAGGGTGCCTGCACAATGGCATTGAACGTGAAGCGGTTAGGTACGTTGGTAAGTGAGTTACCGTACATTCCAAATTTCGGATTGCGCGGATCGATGAAGTTGCTGGTGCCTGCTCCGGTCGTATTGTTCATGCCGTAATCCAGGGCGTGCGACCAAGTGTAGTTGGCTCCGAACTGGACGTGGCGGCTCAAACGCTTTTCCAACTGCACAGCCAAAGCGTTGTAGCTGGAATTCACGCCGCTGAAGATATCCGTAACCGTGCCATAACCAAAGTTCGGACGCGACGTGTAGAAGGGCAAGTTGTAGGGCTTACCGTTTGCCAGCGGCATACCGGTGTCCGCTCCATTGCTGATCGCATAGGCGATTGTGCTGGGAGGTGTGACCGATATGGTACCAGTCGGGCAGCTTCCGTTCGCAGCCATCGTACCGCCCTGTGCGCCAGTGGGAACGCCGCTCTTCATTGCCGAGCAGTACGCCGAACCAGGAGCTGCAAGGTTGATGTCGTTAAAGTTAGGCAGATGGCGTCCGAAGCTGCCAAGGTAGCTGACCGAAAGAACCATGCTCCCGGGGAGCTGGCGCTGCAAGGTCAAGTCAATTTCATGAACCTGCGGAGCCTTGAACTTCGGATCGAAGTAATCGAGGCTCAGTGTTCCAGTGGCTCCGGTCGGCGCAGTCAAGTCGATCTGCGGGAACGACGGTGCACCGGTGCTGCTGGTCTTGAATGTGTAAGCGTTCTGACCAAGCGGCGAGCCGGTGGTCGTCATGCCGGTGAACAGGGTGGAGTTGATGGTACGACCGAAGTACATACCGTAGCCGCCGCGCAGAACCGTCTTGCCATCGCCAAAGGTATCCCATGCAAAACCGAGGCGTGGGCCCCAGTTCTTGGAGTTACTGGGCAAGCTGCCAGGGGCGATGGTCTTATTGCCAATTGTTACATTCGTGACCATGTAGTCGTAAGTGCTCGGCAACAGCTCGGTCTCAAAGCGCAGACCAGCGTTTACCGTCAAGCGGCGGGTGAGCTTCCAGTCATCCTGCGCAAAGAACGCCCAGTCCTCGGTCGAGAACCGGTAGGTCTGCACGGGAGCTGATGTCGAGGTTCCCTGGAACTCCTGATAGTAGGTGCTGTAGTACTTGTGGGTTGCATCGGCCAATTGCGCAAAGTAAGTTGGCAATCCGCTGAAGCTGTAGGAGCCATACTGCTCGTACAAGTTGTTGATCTTGTCGTTGCTGTTGACGAAGTCCACACCGAAGCGGAGGTTGTGCTGACCCTTCGAAACAGTGATGGTGTCGGCGAGCTGCGTTTTGTACTCATCCGGATATGCTTTGCGATTCAGGAAAGCCGGAGTGCCCCACTGGAAGCTGCTGACGTTCACGTTCGGCGGCAAGCCATAAGGATTGTTGGCGCCGTTCAGCAGCGTCTGTTGTTCATATGCGGAAGGAGTCTGGTTGTTTTCAAACTCGAAGTCGCGGCCAATCTGCAGACGAACCTGGTTGGAAACGTTGTTGTTGATCAGGGTATCCCACTTGGCTACGCCCCAAGTGTCCTTCACGTAGTCGTTGCCAAAGCTGTCGATACCGTAGGCATTCGTTCCTTGCGTCTGAATGCCAGCAGGAGACCACCAGCGCATACGGTTCACTTCGAAGGATGCATGGTTCTTCTGGTCAACAATCCAGTCGAGTTTGGGGAAGAAGATGTCCTGGTCGCCGGTACGCGGAGTCGGTCCGGTAATGCTGATCAGACCAAGCTGCTGACCGTTGCCGAACATGTAGTTCGTCCAGTTCGCCTCTTGGGTAGTGTATTGGGTAGGGGTGATCAACGCCATGTTCGCGGCGCTGGTGCTCTGGTGGTAGACCTCGGCGGCCATCTGGCAGACGCCGTAGTTTGCACCCAATGCCGCTGATGTTCCACTGCAATACCCTGTGGCAAGGCCCGTAGGTATGGTGGGGACACCGAAGAAACTAGACGCGCTGTTCGGCACCGCAGTTCCGGGGAAGTTGCGGTGGAAGCGGTCATAGCCGAAGAACCAGAAAGCCTTGTCCTTCACAATGGGTCCGCCAATGCCCAATCCACCCATTTTGCGCACATCAATTGGTTTGTAAGCTGTCGGCACATAGCCGTTGCTGGCCGAAGCCAGAGTCGTGAACGGATTGTACGATCCCCAGCTGTTGTCGCGGTCATACCAGAAGGCTTCGCCGTGAACCTGGTTGGTGCCACTCTTGGTGATGGTGTTGATGACGCCGCCAGCCGAACGGCCGTATTCAGCCGAGTAGTTGGAGGTGTTGACCTGGAATTCCTGCACGGCGACCTTTGCCGTCGAATAACCGGCGCGGGTGCGTCCGCGTTCTTCTGAGAAGTAGGCCTGGTTGTTGTCGGCACCGTCCACGGTCACGTTGTTGAGCAGGGTGCTCATACCGCGGAAGCTGACCAGACCGAAGCCGTTGGAGTCGCTGACCACGCCCGGCGTCAGCAGGACGAAGCTGGACCAGCGTCCACCATTTATAGGAAGGTTTTCGATTGCAGTTTCGTTCAGTGTGGGAGCGAAATCGGCAGAGGTTACGTTGATAAGCGGTGAGGCAGCGGAAACATCGACCTGCTCGGTGGTCCCGATGGTGAGGTGCGGGTTCACGGCGGTCAAGCTGCCGACGGTGACGATTACGTTCGCGGCGCGGAACGGAGCAAAGCCTTCCGCATTGACCGTGACCTCGTAGGTCGCTGGTTCAAGCTGTCCAGCGCGGAAATAACCCTGCGCGTCGGTGCTTACCGTGGTCTTCAAGTTGCTGCCGAGGTTCCGGACGGTGACGGTGGCGCTGGTGATGACCTTGTTATGCGGGTCAACCACTGTGCCGCCAATTGCACCCTCCGTAGTGGACTGTCCAAAAGCCAGACTGGACAGGATGAACATCAAGCTGAAGAGGAGTGTCATCAGCAACCGTGTTGAACGGCTACGTGTGATTTCCTTCATAATATTTGGCTCTCCTGAAACGACGTTTAATGCGCAATATGATTGCGCTGAGTTTCTTACTAACTGCGCCGGGCGAATGCCTCTGCGGGCCCTGCCCCGGTTTAGAGCTTACAACTTATTTCGCGATTGTCAGGGTTTCTGCAACTCTGATTGTACCTAGCTCAATCCAGAGTTGAAGATCAATATTGGTTGAAGATCAATAGGGCTTTCCGCGCGATATTTTTCTTGACAAGGAGCAGGCGGCCTCGTATGTACACCGCCCTTTTCGGGCCAGCGAGTGCCACTCCCGGACTGGGAGCAGGTTTGCATGGCCCTGCGCATGGCAAACCGCGCCAATCATCGGTAGAATTCAATTTACGAGAGAGCTTTGCATCGGCAACTCTTGCTGCAGCCACGTTCGCTGCGCGCAATCAACAACATTTTGACTGCGGGGCAATTCGCTTTGTTGCCGGCTTTGGATGAAGCTGCAGCACGCGCTATCCTGCTATTGATCATGCTTCTTTAGTTCTGGGACCTTTCATTGATGACGTCGCACTCGAATCTCGACTCCACAGCCGCCGTTGCAAAAGCCTTGCGCGAGGGCATTGAACGCCATGTGCGCTACACCCTGGTACGCTCGCTGGATCACCTGACTCCCGCCGAGTTGCTGGTGCCGGTTTCGCTCGCCGTGCGCGATCTGTTCGTGGACCGCATGCTGGCTACCAGTCAGCGCTATCAGCAGGCTGGAGCCAAACACCTCTATTACCTTTCCATGGAATTTCTCATGGGCCGCTTGCTTGGTGATACCGCCAGCAACATGAGGCTGAACGAGGTACTGGACAGCGTGCTGGGCGAATTTGGAGTGCGTCTGGAGCAGGTTCTGGAGAGCGAGGCCGATGCAGGTCTCGGCAACGGAGGTCTCGGCAGGTTGGCTGCCTGCTTCCTTGAATCGCTAGCCACGCTTGATATGCCCGGTTATGGCTACGGCATTGACTACGAGTACGGGATGTTTCGCCAGGAGATCGCCAACGGGTTCCAGCGCGAGAAGCCTGACCGCTGGAAGACCAACGGAACTCCATTTCAGATTCAGCGCCCGGAAGAAGCCATCGTCATCCCGCTCTATGGCCGGGTGGAAAACGCGCGCGACCGCAGCAACTTCCGCCAGAGCTGGCTGGATTACCAGGTCGTGGTGGGCGTGCCCAATGACATGCCGGTAGTGGGATACAACGGACACACCGTCAACTATCTGCGCCTCTTCCAGGCGCGCTCGTCTGACGATTTCGACATCGACATTTTCAACCGCGGCGATTACATTCGAGCCGTCGAACAGAAGATTGGCAGCGAGAATATTTCGCGCGTGCTCTATCCCAGTGACTCAGTGATGGCGGGCAAAGAGCTTCGCCTGGTGCAGGAGTACTTCCTGGTCGCCTGTGCGGTGCGCGACATCGCACGCAACTATCTCGCAAATCACAATGACTTCTCGTCCTTCCACGAGCAGGTCGCCATCCAGATGAATGACACGCATCCCGCGCTGGCCGTTGCCGAATTGATGCGCGTGCTGGTGGATGAAAACAACCTGGAGTGGGAAGAAGCGTGGGAAATTACGCAGAAAACTGTGGCATACACCAATCACACGCTGCTGCCGGAGGCGCTGGAAAAGTGGAGCATCGCGCTGATGGAGCGTGTGCTGCCGCGGCACATGCAGATCATCTACAGCATCAACTACAACTTCCTGCGCACGCTGGCCGCCTATTCCTGGGTGGATGGCGAAAAGGTGCGCAAGATGAGCGTGATCGAAGAGGGCCATGACAAGAACGTGCGAATGGCGCACCTTGCCATCGTCGCTTCGCACGCCGTCAATGGCGTTTCCGCCTTGCACAGCGAGTTGATTCAGACTTCGCTGGTGCCTGAGTTCGCGCAGTTGTGGCCGCAGAAGTTCAGCAACAAGACGAATGGCGTTGCGCCGCGGCGCTGGCTGCTGAAGACCAATCCTCATCTCTCGCGCCTGCTTTCGGAGAGCATTGGCGATGCCTGGATTACTGATCTTTCCGAGCTGCGCAAGCTTGAGCCGCTCGCAACCGATTCCGCCTTTCAGGCGCGCTTTGCCGAGATGAAGGTACAGAATAAACTGCGCCTGGCGCGCATCATCCGCGATGAAACCGGAGTCAGCACCGATCCGCGCTCCATGTTTGACGTGCAAATCAAGCGCATCCACGAGTACAAGCGTCAATTGTTGAATGTGCTGCGCGTGATGCACGATTATCTCCGCATTGTAGAAGACGGCTACACCCCGCAGACCGCGCGTACCGTGCTGTTCGCCGGCAAGGCCGCACCCGGATACTGGGCCGCCAAGCAGATCATCAAGCTGATCCACAACGTGGCCGCCGTCATCAACAAGGACCCCAAGGCCAACCAGTTTTTGCGCGTCGCCTTCCTGCCCGACTACCGCGTCTCCCTGGCGGAGTCGATCATTCCGGCCGCCGACCTGAGTGAGCAAATCTCTACGGCCGGCATGGAAGCCAGCGGCACCGGCAACATGAAGTTGATGATGAACGGCGCGGTCACCGTGGCTACATGGGATGGCGCAAACATTGAGATTGCCGAAGAAGCAGGCGAAGAAAACATCTACATCTTCGGACTGCGCGCCGAGCAAATCGAACAGATGCAGCGCAACGGCCTTTACAACGCGCGTGAGTATTACGATCGTGACCCAAGAGTAAAGCGCGTGCTTGATTGCTTCCTCAATGACCGCTTCTCACCCAGCGAGCCGGGGCTTTTCCGCTGGATTTTCGACGAGCTTATCAACCGTGGTGACCGCTTCTTCCACGTCGCCGATCTGCCGCAGTATATTGACATCAACGAGAAGGTGGACGCCGATTTCAAGGACGCGGCAAAGTGGCGCCGCATGGCCATCCTCAACACGGCACGCTCACACAAATTCTCCAGCGACCGCACCATCAAAGAGTACAGCTCTGACATTTGGGACCTGCAGCGCTATCCCGACCCGCACGCCGAAGATGTAGCAGACAGCGCCCCGGCAAACGCGCTCGGACTCACTAGCGAAAAATAAGGACGCCAGCCAGCTCACGTTCATCAACCCCTTTTCCCCATGCAGGCCGCTGCCGGCGTGACCTGCCGCCTGCCATACCGTAAGATGGATTGATTTATATTTCTCGGCATTTATATTTCTTAACATTGGCTCTCATCTAGACGGGGGATGGATCATGGCAAACATAAAGTCTCACAAGGGCGTCATTGGAATCTTGACCGGCGGCGGCGATGTCCCGGGATTGAATCCCGCGATTCGCGCCGTCACCATTCGCGCACTGCGCGAGGGCTACCAGGTGATCGGCATCCGCCGCGGTTGGGGCGGACTCATCGACATTGTTCGCGAGAAAGATTATGACAACACCGGCAACTTCTCGGTTCTTACTGAGGAGCTGGTAAACCGCGCCGGACGCACGGGTGGCACCTTCCTGCATACATCGCGCACCAACCCCGGCAAGGTCAAGAAGGAAAACGTTCCCGTACACCTTCAGGACAAGTACAAAGAAGAGCGCAATGACCTGACGCCCGAGGTGCTGGCGAACCTCGCGTGGCTCGGCATCGACTTCATGATTCCCATTGGCGGTGATGACACGCTCAGCTACGGCGTGCGTCTCTATGAGGAAGGCGCAAAGGTCATTGCCATCCCCAAGACAATGGACAACGACGTCCCCGGCACCGACTACTGCATCGGCTTCAGCACGTGCGTCACGCGCACCATCCAGATGACGAACTCGCTGCGCACCTCGGCCGGATCGCACGAGCGCTTTCTGGTGCTTGAAGTCTTTGGACGCTACGCCGGATACACGGCAATGCTGCCCACCATGGCCGGGGCAGCGAACCGCTGCGTTATCCCTGAACACAAGTTCAACATCGAGCACCTCACTGACCTGCTCAGCTACGATCGCCGCCGCAATCCCAGCCGCTATTCCGTAGTGCTGGTCAGCGAAGGCGCAATGTTTGAGGGCGGCGACATGGTCTATGAAGACCAGTCCACAGACGCCTACGGCCACAAGAAACTCGGCGGCATCGGCGACCTGGTTTCCGAAAAACTGAAGGAGCTCTCGCCGAGGTTCAACGACGGTAAAACCGTGGACGTCATCAACCAGAAGCTAGGCTACCTGGTGCGCGGCGGAGACCCGGACGCCATCGACTCCATTGTCCCCATGGCCTACGGCAATCTCGCACTCGACCTGTTGCTGCGCCGCGTCCACGGACGCCTCGTAGTCCTGAAGAATGGCCGCTACGACGACATGCCCATCGACTGCGTTACTGGCAGCAAGAAACTGGTCAACGTCCACGACCAATACAACACCGAACGCCTCCACCCGCTCTACAAGAGCTTCCACATGAAGCCCCTGTTCATTATGACTAGCGAGTAGGAAGCCGCTCCGCTACAGACACATCTGCCCCGCGAGAATTCGCGGGGCAGATGTGTTTCTGTGCTGTGAGTTACAAAACAATTATCCGACAGGAACTCCAAGCAATCACTACTTCTTTGGGCCAGAAGTGAGCCAAACAAGCGACCTTAAGACTTCGTCATAGGCGTTCAGCTGACCTGGGCTAGCTGCTGCGCCATCCTTCGATAGAGCCACTGAGAATGTGAACCTAGATTCTGGGCCGGGATTAACGTAAGTGACATACTCGTAAAATTGGCCGGGAACGTATACCTGCTTTGCAAACGTCTTGTATTCAGGATGTACTTCTTTCAAGGCACCGAATTGCGCGTTGGGGAACTCTTTCTTGTACTGCTCCATATCGTAGTTCAAGTCTTCGACGGTATTCTCATCGACCTTCTCATTCACCCGTACCCGAATCGTCACGCTCTTGTCATCACCGTCTCCCTTCTTCTTCGTGAACACCACGTTGACGTGGAATTTCCGCGCTAGTTCTTCCGTATCAGCCGTCCAATTCTCGGGTTCCTTAACTCCGAATGAGAAGTCCTTACCGTAGACAATCAGTCTGTCCTGCTTTCCGTTGGAAGACGTCGGCAATGTCTGGGGATTCGCGAGAGTGGAGGCCAAAAGTGCAAAAAACATATACGCAAGGTAGTTCCGGTGTCTGGTCACGTGAACTCTTTCGCAAGAGGAGAGTAGTAGACAACAGTTCTCACCATATACCCGCTGCTTGTTCCCAAAAATCCCAATAGTGAGCGCAAAGAGGCCAAGTAGCTCACGATCCCGATTTGGTCTCTACCCCTGCCGAACGTGCGCCCTCACCTCGTCCAGCAGTTTGAGGGTGTTTTCAATCTTGCGCTCACCCATTGGTTTGAGTAGACCATCGAGTTCGCGCAGCTTTGGCTCCAACTCATCCAGCAGCTTCAGCCCCGCGTTGGTAATTCGCGTGACCACCACGCGACGATCCTTGCTGTCGCGGGTGCGCCTGATCAGTCCCGCTTTCTCCAGGCGTTCGAGCAGCCGCGTCACGTCGGGCTCGCGGGCAATCATGCGCTCGCCTATTTCGCCACAGGTGCGGCCACCGGGCTCTGCGCCGCGCAGGATGCGCAGCACGTTGTACTGCGTCATCGAAATATTGAACGGGCGAATCATCTGCTCGAAGCGTTCGTGCAGCACGTCCGTGGTGCGCAGCAGCGAGACCAGCAGCTCTTCTTCAATCGTGGCGAAGGCGCGCGACTGGTGAATCTCATCGCCAACAGTAGAGATAGGTTTCTTCGTCATGCTACTTACTCTGATCACCGCACAGCGTTGGGGGATGCAAGAATTTTTGTTGCAACAACTATTGTGCCACACTACTCTCCCTCAACTTACTCTTTCGCTTGATGAGCGGAGGGCGTGGCTCTTGCTCTTACCTTTGCAACCTGCGCAACTTGTGTAACGTGCGCAACCTGCCTTATAGCCTGTTGATCAGCGACGCTACGTACGCCGCGCCGAAGCCGTTGTCGATGTTCACCACGGAAACGTTGGAGGCGCAGGAGTTGATCATGCCGAGCAGTGCGGCGATTCCGCCGAAGGCCGCACCGTATCCCACGCTGGTTGGCACGGCGATTACCGGAACGCCCACCAGTCCTCCGACCACTGAGGGCAATGCTCCTTCCATACCGGCGCACACGACGAGCACACGCGCGGCTCGCAGATCATCGCTGTGCGAGAGCAGACGGTGCAGTCCGGCGACGCCTACATCGAAAAGGCGCGTGATGTCATTGCCCATGATGTCGGCGGTGACGGCTGCTTCTTCGGCAACGGGAATGTCGCTGGTTCCGGCCGAGATGATGCCGATGATTCCCTTGCCCAGTTTCTCGCTCTTCTGCCGCAGCACCAGGGTGCGGGCGAGCGGGTTGTGCTCCGCCGCCGGGTAGCGCGCAACGGTGATGGCCACCTGCTCTGCGTTGACTCGCGTGGCCAGCACGTTGTTGCCGCGCTCGGCGAGGCGTGTGAAGATCTCCACGAAGTGCTCGGGAAATTTGCCCGGACCAAAGATCACCTCGGGAGCGCCAACACGCAGCGTGCGCTGATGATCCACCTTGGCAAAGCCGAGGTCTTCAAAGGGAAGAGTTTTGATTTGTTCAAGCGCGGCGTCTGGCGTTACGCCACCAGCACGCACCTGCTCCAGCAAGGCTTTCAATCGATTCGGGTCCACCGTACTAGCCTATCACTCTGCTGGCGTCCGCGGACGACTGGCGTCTGCGACCGGAGCGACTGGCTTTGCCGCGTGCCCGACGCCTGCTGCTTCCCGTCGGCTTGCTCTGCGGGCGGCAAAGCAATAGGCTAGGTGGAATGCACGACGAACTCACCCTGCGCACTATCACCTTGGCCGTAACCGGCGCCAGCGGCTCACTGTTTGCGCGCGAGATGCTGCGCGCGCTTGAGGCAGACGAGCGCGTTGGCTGCGTCAACTTCATCGCCAGTGACAGCGGCCTGCGCGTGATGGCCGAGGAACTCGGCACGGGCGGGCGCAACGATCTAGTGCGTCAGCTACTCGGCTGCGAACCGCGCAAGACGCACCTGCAAAACAATCAGGACATTGGCGCGAACATTGCAAGCGGCTCGTATCCGACGGACGCAATGATCGTGCTTCCCTGCTCCATGGGGACGCTGGCGAAGATCGCGCAGGGCTTGGCCTCCAAGCTGATCCATCGCGCCGCCGACGTGTGCCTGAAGGAGCGGATTCCGCTGGTGCTGTGCGTGCGCGAGACCCCGCTGAACCGCATCCATTTGCGCAACATGACGCTGGCGGCAGAGGCAGGTGCGAGCATCTATCCGGTGATTCCCACGTTCTACAATCGTCCTGAATCGCTCGACGAGATCGCGCGGAACTATGTACATCGCGTGCTGAAGCACATTGGCCTTCCGCAAAAGGGGGCTTATGTGTGGAAACCGGAAGCACTGGACGAGTAACAGTTCTACTAATCGTTCAAAACGGGAAGATTACTTTTCAGGCAATCGTCAGGGCAATCCAGCACACGATTAACCACTTTGTAATATTCTATCTTTCAACGAGTAACTACTCTGCTTATGGCGATTTGACAACCTCTTCGCTCGCGCTCTAGGATGACTTCACACTGGAGAGGAGGTGGTCCGATGGATAAAAGTTCAAGCGACTGTAGCAGACAATTCGTGACTAGTGAGGTGGCTGAGGCTTAGGGCGGAATCGCTCTAACTACTCGCCAGACTTCTTGAGTTTCTGGAGTTTGTCGCTGGGTCGTTTCCCCCGTGTTGCGCGCAGATTGGGTTGCGCGAATACGGACGGGGTGAGCCCGCCTCAAGCCAATCCTACACAGCTAACCGACGCCCCGCATGGCTACAGTGCGGGGCGTTTTCATTGCGCACTCTGAATCAGAGACTGTCGCCGACGGCGACGGCCTTGCGAATGACCTCGATCGTGACCTGCTTCATGCCCAGTGCTGGGAGTTCCTCCGGCCTTGCCCAGCGTAGCTCGCTGGCGTCGCTGGCAGCTTCGGCTGTGCCCGGGAGCGGATGGCAGAGGTAGTCCACAAGCACGTAGTGATACTGGGTACGACCTTCCGAGTCAGGGAAGATGGAATCGAAGACATCCAGCACCGGACCGACCTCGACCTCGAGCCCGGTTTCCTCGCGGACCTCGCGGGCCACGCCGTCGCGAAGTTTCTCGCCAAGATCGAGAGCTCCGCCGGGAATAGACCACTCACCCTGGAGCGGAGGGTTGGCACGGCGCACAATCAGCACCTCTCCCGCGCGCAGGATTACGGCACCAACTCCGACAATGGGAAACTGCGGATACATGCGGGACATAGCCATATTGTAAGCGGCAAGGCGTTCAACAGAAATCAAGGCGGGAGTGATGGCTCCCGCCTTGAGCTTATTGATGAAGTTCCGAGTAGCGCGCCGAGTATCAGTGCGCCGCGAAAGCCATGCTGGCCTGTTGGAGATTGATGACCTTAAGAATATCGAGAAGCTGCTGAAGTTCGGCGCTGGGGGAGAAGACGACTTCTTCTGCTTCGTATGAATTAGGAAGATCCAACATGGGAGCGAACATGCGTTATGAAAGGCCTTCCATGAGACTTACGCGATCCGCGTTGAGCCTCGGATAAGATGCCTCCATTGAAGCGCAGATTGGGGAGGAGTGGTGCTGAAAACGAAAGCGCAATGAATTGGAAGAGTGCCGGAAAAGGACGGTGCTGAAGCGGGAAGAGGTTCCAGGTTTCAAGGTTTCCGAGTTTCAAAGTTTCAAGGTTGAAGATCAGGAGCAAAGACCCGCGCGTGGATCAGAAGAAGAATCCTCGCGGGTCCATGTCCACGATCTTCCAGCCTTTCGGCCCATGTTCGAGTTCGAAGCGGAGCTGCGCCTGGCGACGGGAGATGCGACCTCCGCCACGTGGCTCGTTTTCAATCTGGAAGTCGGCGAGGATGACTCCGTGGTTGTTCTCCTGCGAGGTTTGCAGGATGTGGTAGCTGACACGGAAGCTCTCATAGCGGGTGAAGTAGGCTTCGATCTGATCCTGAAACGTCAGGTAGCTGTTCATCTTGTCAGCGTCAAAGGCGGAGAGCAGCAGGCGCTGAGAGTGTCCCTCAAGGCCATCACGGATCACGCCGAGAATCTGGGCGGCTGCGCGCTCATCGAACACTGCTTCGCCGGTGACGACATCGGGCTTCTGCTGCTTGCCCTGCGCGGCGAGAGAGCTGGAGACAAGAGTAAGAGAGAGAAGCAGAAGAGGAATGAGGGTACGAGCACGTTTGGTCATGTTGCAAACTCCTGATGAGAGCAGCTAGAAGGATAAAACACGAGGGGAGTGGGCGTATTCGGAAAAACGCAGTGAGCATCTAAAGACAAGGCAGAAGAAGTGCGAAGGCCCGGGAGAGAACGATGTCATTGGCGGAATACGAGCGGAAGCGCAAGTTCGAGAAGACTCCGGAGCCGAAGCCGGTTGAGTCGGCGGGTGCTGGGTGGAGTTTTGTGGTGCAGAAGCATAAAGCCACGAGATTGCATTACGACTTCCGTTTGGAACTGGATGGCACGCTGAAATCGTGGGCGGTGCCGAAAGGGCCGTCGATGGACCCGGCAGAGAAGCGGCTGGCGATGCAGGTGGAAGATCATCCGGTACCGTATGGAGGCTTTGAAGGGCGCATCCCGGAGGGCAATTACGGCGCGGGAACCGTGATGGTATGGGATCGGGGAACATGGGAGCCTGCGGGCAGCGAGGGGAAGAGTGACGAAGAGCGCGCCGCGCTGGCGCGGGCGATGCTGGAAAAGGGCGACCTGAAATTTGAGCTGCACGGAACGAAGCTGGCAGGGAGCTTTGTGCTGGCGAAGATGAAATCGCGCAGGCCGGGCAGCAAAGGGACGGAGTGGTTGCTGATTAAACATCGCGACAGTCATGTTGAAGAGGGTTATGACATTGACGCGCACGATGGTTCCGCGCTGAGCGGGCGGACGATGGAGGAGATTGCGGCGGACAAGAAATCCGATGAGTGGGGGACGAAGAAAAACCTGAGCAGGGCTGAGGTTCAAAAGCAACATCGACATATGTCAATGGATTGGGCGAAGCTGGCGGGGAAAGCCAAAGGAGCGCGCAAGGGTGCGATGCCGGAGGTGGTGCATCCCATGCTGGCTACGCTGGCGGAGGAGACTCCGGGGGATGCGAAGGATTGGCTGTATGAGATCAAGTGGGACGGGTACCGGGCGCTGGCGTTTATCGAAGACGGAAAGGCGCGACTGGTTTCGCGCAATCAGAATGATCTGACGGAGGAGTTCCCCGAAGTGGCGGCGGAGTTGCCGGGTCGGGTAAAGGCTCGGCGCGCGTTGCTGGATGGCGAGATTGTGGCACTGGATGAGCATGGGAGGTCGAGCTTCAGCCTGATGCAACAGCGCACGGGCATTGGCAAGTATGGGCGGCGAGTTTTGCCAGCGCAGAGGGATGTGGCGATTGCGTTCTACGCCTTCGACCTGCTGCATGTGGACGATTGGAATCTGATGGCCGTGCCGCTGGAAGAGCGCAAGGGGTTGCTGCGCGAGGCGCTGGAGACAGGTGGACGTATCTTTTATTCCGATCATTTTGACGATGGCGAGAAGCTGCTGGCGGCGGCTCACGAGCAAGGGTTAGAAGGGATTGTGGCCAAGCGCAGAGACTCGCGTTATGAGCAGAAACGTTCTGGCGAGTGGCGCAAGATCAAGATCACGCAGACGGAAGAATGCGTGATTGCGGGATGGACGGAGCCGAAGGGGAGTCGCGAATATTTTGGCTCGCTGGTGCTGGGACTTTACGACAAGAAGGGCAAGCTGATTCCCGTCGGGCAGGCGGGAACGGGGTTTACACGCAAGACCGAAGCCGCGATTTTCAAGCTGCTGAAGGCGCGTGAGACAAAGCAGAATCCGTTTGGGGAGAAGGTGCAGACTTCGAGAGGTGTCCACTTTGTGAGGCCGGAGTTGGTGGCGCAGATCAAGTTTACGGAGTGGACACATGAGGGACAGAAGGGTGGGGTGAAGATGCGGGCTCCGGTGTTTCTGGGGCTACGGGAGGATAAGACCGCGGAGGAGTGCAGGGCGGCGTAGAGCGGGTTGTGCACGTCCCATAATCGCAGGTCAGTGTGATGGTTCGGGACCGAACAGCGGCTCATCCTCGAAGAGAGCCCGAATGTATCTATCCGGGTCAGCAAGAAATCTGCTGTACAACTCGTAAGTTTCTGACTTCCTGTATGGAATTTCGTGAACCACCCCGTCGTTGAACGAGAATATTTGCGCCCCTGGATATGCCAGAAGGATTGGCGAGTGGGTAGCAATCAACACCTGAACATCCTTGGCCTTTCTGACGAGGTTATGGAGTATCACGAGCAAACTCAACTGACGCTGCGGCGAAAGGGCTGCTTCTGGTTCGTCCATGACGTAAAAGCCGTCTCTGTTGAACTTACTGGCGGCCAAGGAAATGAACGATTCGCCATGCGACTGGGCGTGCAGGCTACGGCCTCCATACGCATCAAAAACTCCGAGGGCGTCAATGGCCGTAGCGGTATTGAAAAAACTCTCGGCCCGAAAGCAAAAGCCCCTACCCGTGCGTTTTGTGAACGCAACTCGCAGGGCGTCAACCAAGGGCTCTACTGCACGAACGCTTTCAGTTGTCTCCATCCGCAAGTTCCGGCTTCCGCCCTCCCTGCCGAAGCCATAATGAATAGCAATCGCTTCAAGCAGAGTGGACTTTCCGGTCCCGCTCTCTCCAACGAAAAACACAACTGGCTTGCGAATTTCGATTTCACGAAGCGAAGCAATGGCTGGCACACTGAGCGGATACTGCTGCCAGTCTTTCACTCGATCTGATAGGAGCATTATCTTTTTCAGCGGCATGATTTTGATACGTGTCAACAACAGGTCGATTGTCCAACAATCCAGAGACACCGGAATTCTACGCCAGCGTCTACCCCTGTTTTTCTTCCAGTTCGGTCCAGCGGGTGAGGAGTTGGTCGAGGGCGGATTCGGCTTGCTCTAGCTCGGATTGGGCAGCGATGAGGGCGGGGGCGTCGGTTTGGATTGTGGGATCGTTGATGAGCGCTTGCGCGGTGGCGAGGCGCGCTTCGGCAGCGGTGATTTGCTGCTGGATGGAGGCGTACTCGCGAGCTTCTTTGTAAGAGAGTTTCTTCTTCGGCGGTGCCGCTGGCGTCGTTGGCTGCGATGCGGGGCTGGAGCCGTTCGATCCGCTGCGCTTGGTGCGGCCTTGCTGCTCGCGCCATTCCTCCCATTGCATGTAGTCAGCGAAGGTTGAGGCATTGCCCTGGCCATCGAGTCCGAGCACGGTGGTGGAGACGCGATCGAGCAGGTAGCGGTCGTGGGTGACTAGGACGAGTGCGCCGCGGAATTCGAGCAGCGTTTCTTCGAGGACTTCGAGGGTGGGAATGTCGAGGTCGTTGGTGGGCTCGTCGAGGAGCAGGATGTCAGCGGGTTGAAGCATGAGGCGCGCGATGAGGACGCGGGCGCGCTCGCCTCCGCTGAGCCGGCTGACGGGCTGATTGAGTTGCTCGCTGGTGAAGAGAAAACGGTCGGCCCAGGCGGCTACGTGGATGACGCGATCCTGAAAGATGACGGCGTCGGAATCCGGGGCGAGGGCGCGGCGGAGGGTGAGCGAAGGGTCGAGTTCGCGCTGCTGCTCGAAGTAAACGATCTTGAGATGGTCGGCGGTCTTGACGCGTCCTGCGTCAGGCTGGAGCTCTCCTTGAAGGAGGCGCAGGAGCGTGGTTTTGCCGCTGCCGTTGGGGCCTACGAGTCCGACGCGCATTCCGTTGGTGATGACGAAATTGAGGTCGGTGATCAAGGGACGGTCGTCACTGAACTGATAGGCGAGGCCTTCGATTTCTACCAGGCGCTTGCTCTGGCGTCCGGTGGCGGAGAAGTCTAGATCGGTGCTGGCGGTGCGGGTGCGCGAGCGCAGTTCGCCGAGTTCGCCGATGAGTTCGTGAGCGCGGTCTATGCGCGATTTGGATTTACCTCGGCGCGCTTTGGGTCCACGGCGGAGCCACTCGATTTCGGTGTGCACGCGATTTTCGAGCGCTTCCTGATGGCGCGACTGGGCGTGCATCCACACTTCTTTGGCCTCAAGAAACTGCGAGTAGCTGCCGGAGGTGCGGAAGATGCCGTCGGGATAAATGCGCGCGAGTTCGGCGGTTTCGCTGGCTACGTTCTCCAGAAAATATCGGTCGTGGGAGACGACTACGCAGGCGAAGTTGGCCTGCTGCAAGAGCTGCTCAAGCCACTCGATTCCAGCGAGGTCGAGGTGGTTGGTGGGCTCGTCGAGAAGCAGAATGTCTGGGTCGGTGACCAGGGCTTCGGCGATGGCTACACGCTTGCGCCAGCCTCCAGAGAGGGATTGCGCGAGAGCCTCGAAGTCCTCAAAACCGGCGCGGCCGAGAGTCTCATGCATGCGGGCGTCGCGCTCAAGGGCGGGCACGAGGGAGCCAGAGAGCGCAGCCTCGATGACCTGCTGCACGGTGAGTCCTGCGGGGAATACGGATTCCTGCGGAACGTAAGCCAAGGTGGCGCGCTTGCGCAGCGCTACGTCACCTTCATCGGGGATGATGAGCCCGGCGAGAATGCGCATCAAGGTGGACTTGCCGGAGCCGTTAGGGCCGATGAGGGCAATGCGGTCGTGCTCGTTTACGACAAATGAGACGTTGCGAAAAAGCGGCTCAGCGCCGAAGGACATGGCTAGATTTTGGGCGTTGAGAATCGGTGGCATCTCTTCGATGATACGCGAAAGGCAGAAAGTGAAGGCTGGGCAGGGGAAGGGCAACAGCCCCACTCAACGAAAAGAACGTTGAATGGGCCACCCGGGAGAGCGCTTTGAATGGCCGCCCGGGAGCTCTACTTTTTGCGGCAGACGAGATCGCCGGTGCCGATGGGGACGAGGACGGAGTCCACGCGGGGGTCGCTAAGAGCGCGGTCCAGCATGGGGCGGAGCTCGCGCTCGTGGCTGATGGCGTTGTCAGCCACTAGCAGACCTCCGGTGATCATGCGGGGGATGACGAGGTCGAAACAGGGATCGTAGATGTCTTTTTCGGCGTCGAGGAAACAGAAGCCGATGCCGGCGTAATTTGCGAGTTGCGCGAGGGCGTCGCCGTGGACGAGGTCGATGAGGTCGGCGACTCCGGCGGCGGCGAAGGTTTCGCGAGCGAGAGCGCACTTGGCTGGGTCAATCTCAAAGGTAGTTACGCGGCGTCCGGTTGCGCGGGCAGCGAGAGCAAGCCACAAGGTCGAGTATCCGGCGGAGGTGCCGATCTCTACGCATGGCCCGGACGGAGCTGACGCGGCCAGGATGGCGATGAAGCGGGCGGCGTCTGGCGGCACCTGGCGGAGGCGCTTGCTATGCGGTGTGCCGTCAGTGCGGTCGCGGAGGTCGATGGCTTCAAGTTCTTGCATGCGGGCGAGCATGGCGGGGGTGATGGCTTCAAACATGGGAGGGATTGTAACTCAAAAGGCCGCTGGTGACGGTGGTGCGGCGTCAGAGGGAAAGTCAAATCAGATACAAAGTCTAAAGACCCCACGTTAACGCCGCAAAAGCGCGGCGTTAAGGGTAGGGCACCCGAATCATCTTCAACCGCTACTTTTCTGCACTTTCTCTACGCTCCTACTTCTTCACCCCAGCTTGGGCGTTGGTATTTGCCGGAGCCGACGTTGAGGATGCACTCTTCGAGGACATCCAGAGCGATATCGGCTTGCTGTTTGGTTACGATCAGAGGCGGGCTCAGTCGCAGGGTGTTGGGGCCGCAACCGAGGAAGAGGATTCCGCGCTCGAAGGCCAGCTCTACTACGTGATCGCGTTGCTCTCCGGCAGGAGCCTTGGTTTGCTTGTCGGCTACGAACTCGATGCCAATCATTAAGCCGCGGCCACGGACGTCGCCCACTAGGGGCAAGCGCTCGGACCAGTCGGAGGTGCGGTCCAGAATGTAGTCGCCTACCTCTTTGGCGTTCTGCATGGCTTCACGCTCGATGATGTCAATGGTGGCAAGGGCGGCGGCGATGGCGACTGGATTGCCTCCGAAGGTGGAGGCGTGTGAGCCGGGGAGCCAGTCCATGATTTCCGCCCGGGTAATGAGGGCGGAGAGTGGCAGGCCGCTGGCGATTCCCTTGGCTACGGTGATCATGTCAGGGGCGACGCCGGAGTGTTCAATGGCCCACCACTTGCCGGTGCGTCCCATGCCGGACTGCACTTCATCGATGACGAGAAGGATGCCGTGTTTGTCGCAGATGCGGCGGAGTTCCTGGAGGAAGGCAGGTGGCGCGGGAAGATAGCCTCCCTCACCCTGGAAGGCTTCAACGACGATGGCAGCGCACTCCTCGGGCGGAACCTCGGTGCGGAAGACCCAATCCTCGATGTAGCGCGCGGTGTCTATGGCGTACTGCTCGGGCTCGGTTCCGGCGGGACGGCGGTAGAGATTGGGATAGGGCACGTGGACAACGCCGGGCACCATGGGCGAGAAGCGGCGGCGCTGCTGGGCCTTGGAGCAAGTGAGCGAGAGCGCTCCCATGGTGCGTCCGTGAAAGGCTCCGTGGAAGGCAATGATGGACTGGCGCTTGGTGTGATAGCGCGCGAGTTTGAGCGCAGCCTCGATGGCCTCGGCTCCGGAGTTGCCGTAGTGGATGCGATGCGGGCCGGGCATGGGCGCAATGGCTGAAAGCCGAGCGGCGAGTTCGGTGAGCTGCGGGTAGTAGAAGTCTGTGCCTGACATATGGAGCAGTTCGCCAGCCTGCTTCTGCACGGCGGCGACGACCTCGGGATGACAGTGTCCGGTGGAAGTAACGGCGATTCCAGCAGAGAAGTCGAGGAACTCGTTGCCGTCTACGTCTTCAATCATGACGCCGTGGCCGCGTTTGGCGACCAAGGGGTAGGAGCGGGTGTAGGAGGGCGAGATGAGGCGATTGTCATCTGCGATGATGCGTTTTGCAATGGGGCCGGGGAGCTTGGTGCGAATGACGGGGGCGTCGGCGTGAGCGAGAGTCGAAGGTGGCATTGGTCACTCCTTGTAGCTGATGGTTCGATGCTGAGGAAAGGGTACGGGCCAGCGCTCCGGCGGGCGTAAGTACGCGACGGAGGGCAAACCTGAGAGCCAAATGCGGAGAGTGGGGAAGTAGACCCGTTTCAGGGTCGACGTGTCCGCACTATCACCGCCGGGAAGAGCGTCCGGCTGCTTTGCCGGATACACCTTCCGCGAGTCCGGTTAGTCGCCGGCGAAAAGGTTGGGGCGGGAGAGTGATGGAGAGCCGATGAGTTCAGCTCGCGGAGAGGCAAAACGCGACCAGATGGCGCGCGCTCCGATGGCCAGCACCACGGTGTGTGCGTGGCGCGGGCGCGGCTGCGAGTTGTAGCCCGGATGCAGCATAGGGCAACTCCTCTCTCAACGAGGTGGAGGGATTATAGCCCAAATCTGGAGGGAGTGGCTGGGGATTTGTGGAGGCGGATGAGATTGCGGAGACCGCTGCGATTTGCCGGCACTGATCCCGAGGTTATCCATAACCTCGGGAATGCCCGTCACCTCCTGGCGAAGACAGCAGCGCTATACGACTTTGTGGGAGTGGAGGGCTGCGCGGACCTTGTCCACATGGGTGCCGTGACTGTGGATAAGTTCGTGGAGCTGATCGCCGGTGACGCCGAACTCTTCGGACCAGTAGGCGATGTCTGACGCCATTTT
>Ga0182012_10002105_pt1 | contig 21675 bp, 16 predicted proteins | sample 612S2SmetaG_FD_120486 | JGI IMG/M metagenome (GOLD analysis project Ga0182012, IMG submission 120486) | Permafrost microbial communities from Stordalen Mire, Sweden - 612S2S metaG | ecosystem: Environmental > Terrestrial > Soil > Wetlands > Permafrost | place: Sweden: Stordalen | collected... | reverse complement strand
CGTCGCCGTGCTGCGTCGAAATAACAACTGCATCCACCCGGGTCGGCTTGCCATCCACATATTCAACACTTACTTGGCTCTTGCCGTCCGGCCGTAGATACTTCAATTCCTGCGCCCTCCGTGAATCGCTCAAACGCTTCACAAGCTTGTGGGCCAGAGCGATCGGAAGCGGCATTAACTCTTCGGTCTCGTTACAGGCATAGCCAAACATCAGCCCTTGATCGCCTGCGCCACCCGTGTCTACACCCATAGCGATATCAGGCGACTGCGCCTGAATCATATTCACCACAGCGCAAGTCTTCGAGTCAAAGCCGAAAGCCGCATCGTTATAACCAATATTGTTGATCACGCTTCTTACGAGCGTGGGAACATCAACGTATGTCTTGGTCGTAATCTCGCCCGCTACCACGCAAATGCCAGTGGTGACCAGTGTTTCACAAGCGACACGCCCAGTTGGATCTGCCGCTAAAACCGCGTCCAATACCGCGTCGGATACTTGATCGGCAATCTTGTCGGGGTGCCCTTCGGTGACTGACTCAGAGGTAAAAATGTATTTCATGAACGGCCCTTACACTCCTAGATTTTATTTCGGGCGAGGTGCGGCAGCGCCGCAGGTTGAGGCCTCTTACCTGAATTTGAGGATTGACGCTTCTTAGTTTAACAGGAAGTCGCTAGCTGTTTCTACGGGAATCTCAGCTTTTTGCCCGGCCCCCAGTGCGTCTTACGTACGGAGTAGGATGTCAAGGAAGCCTCGCTATCCAACACCTACCCACGGCTATACTGTAGCGGAAGAGCGTTCCTAGCATGATCGAAAAAATCCAAGCCAGCGACTTGACCGCTCTTTACAAGCGAGCATTTGCGGAATACGGAACTCACGCACTTTGGAACAAACGCTTGATCGAAAATCCCACACCCGATGATGCGTTGGTTATCGCACGCGTCCTGCGATATGAGGGCAACCTCGACCCTCGCCGCCTATCCGAACAAATCGAAGCAGTTTGTCGTGCCTCTCACTAAAATTCAATCCGACGTTCTTCAGTTACTCGCTTCGCTACGCGATCCCGAAAGTTACGTCGCGGGTGCTACGCCCCTAAATCGCAACGCAACCCCGCTTTTCTAGCGACATCCACGTCTTTCATGACCGTGAAGACCGTGTAGCCGCCGCCGCAAAAGCTATCGGAAGCGGGCTGTAACGTGAAAGGGCTTAGGCAGTTACCATTAATCTGCTCTGCCAAGATAAACAGCACGAACGGCGAGACGCGCATGGAATGGGCTGCCGACAGCGACTTGCGCGCTTTTTCCCAACGATCCGCCTGCTCTTCATCGAAAATGGCAAAGTCGTTCAGCCTGATCCCACGCCTCTAGACACCTACCAAATTCACTCTGGTAAACGTCGCGGCCACTGGCCCAGCAGCCCCGAAATCAGCGCCGCCATGCTTGAGCGTCTGGCCGAAGAAAATGGCTATCAATAACTAATCCTGCCGCATTGCCACCATCGGATCGATCAGCGATGCCCGCCGTGCGGGAATCAACGCCGCCGCCAGCATCACAATCAGTAGACTCAGCACCACCCCCGCAAAAAGAGTGGCATCGAAGCGCGGCAACTGTAAACCTGCGGTGAGTTGTTGGCCCGCCAAGAAACTGAGCAAGAGGCCGATCACCGTGCCGCTCACGCCCAGCACCGCCGCCTGTCCCAGAACCATCCTCGTCACTTGTCGCTTACTCGCCCCAATCGCCATTCGAATTCCGATTTCCCGCGTCCGTAGCGAAACCTGATACGCCATCACCGCATACAAACCCACCAGCGCCAACCCCAGACCAATCAAGCTCAGCGAACCCACGATCACTAAAAAAACGCTCGCCACCTTCACACTCCGTTGATGGTAAAGATCGTCAAACGTGCGAACGCTCAACAAGGGCAGATTCGGTGCCAGAGAACGCACTGTCTGGCGCACCACTTCGGCCAGTCTTAACGCGTCGCCCTGGCATTCAGCTATCAAAGTCATATTCGAATCTGGATGCTGCTTCATCGGCCGGTAGAAAAAATCCATCCCAGGTTCAAAGGGCGAAAAATATTTACTGTTCGCTGCAACCCCCACAATTTGTGCCCAGCGCGGGTCCTTATCGCCCAGCAACACGCGCTTGCCAACTGGATTCCTTAACCCGTAGTGCTTCACGAAGAATTGATTCACCACTATGGCTGCCGGCGCTTTGGCGTCATCGCTCGCCCGAAACCCGCGTCCCTCTACAATCGGAGTTCCTATGGTTGCAAAATAGTTTTCGTCAACCGTAGAAGCCCCGACCATCGCTCCCTTTTGCCCGCGCGGAAATTGATAACCCTCTGGGCTCACCGTCTCTTGTTCAAAATTCGTTCCGGTCGGTATGAAATGCGCGAGTGCCGCCGACTTTACTCCCGCCAACGCGTCAACCCGCGTCAACAAGTCTCTGTAAAACGCCGCTGTTTGCTCAGGAGTGTAGCCAATTACCGCTGGATTAAAGCTCACCAACAAACGATGCTCCGTTCGAAAGCCAGGATTGCCCCCCAGCACATAAGTAACACCGCGAAACAGCTGAGTGGTCAAAACCATCAACACCAACGAGCCCGCCACCTGCGCCACAACCAAAGTATTTCGCCCGAAAAAGCGCTGGCGAGCAGGATTAAGGTCGCCTGCTTTCAGTGCGGGCACCAAATCACCGCTCGTCATGCGTAGCGCAGGCCCCAAACCAAACAGCAGCGCACTCGCAAGTGATAACGCAATCGAAAAGAAAAGCACTCGCCCATCGAGCTGAATGGTTAAGTCAATCGGTATATCGCTCGGAATCTTGACGCTTGAAACCAGGTTCACTCCCGCTTGCGCTATGAAAAGCCCCAACACGCATCCGCCTCCGGCAAGCAAGATACATTCGGCCAGCAGTGTTGTCACCAGTCGCGCCCGGCTAGCGCCAATCGCCACCCGCACCGCCAGTTCCCGCGAACGAGCTTTTCCCCGGCCCAATAAAAGATTGGCGATATTCGCGCACGCAATGAGCAACACTACCCCAACCAGCGAAAACATCATGAACGCCAGAATCGTATCGTAGGTTTGCGTATCATACCGGGTCTGCATCTCCGTCCGAACCGCTGCGCTAAACCCGCCATTCGTTTTCGGAAACGATTGTGCCAGCGCTTTCGCCAACGCCACGGTTTCCCCATTTGCAGCCTTCAATGAGACACCCGGCTTTATTCGGCCTTTCACCGTGAATGCCCGATTGGCCCGGTCAGTCAAAAGTTCGCTATCAATTTTGCTCAATGCCGGAGCCATCATCGCTGGCACGAAAAGTGCCGGATGGAAAAACTGGTCGAGCCCGGTAAACGACTCTGGCGCCACGCCAACAATTGTGAATTCAATGCCATTCAACAGCAAGTGCCTTCCGCTGATGTTCGCATCAGATGCAAACTCGTTGCGCCAAAACTCATTGCTAATCATGGCGACGGCATCGCGCCCCGGCACTTGATCTTCGTCCGGGCGGAACGTGCGACCCAACGCGGGTTTAATGCCCAATGCATCAAACAGATTGCCACTCGCCAGCACGCCCGCTTTCATCTGCGGCTGATCGGTCTTGTCCTTGGCAAACCCAAACGAAGTGACCCGCACTGCAACCAAACCGCTGAACGAATGATTCAATCGGCGGAAATCCAGAAAATCGGCATATGAAACATTTCCGAATACCCCACTTGGCGTCCGCGACGAAAGCGTCATCACTTGGCCGGCATTCGGCACCGGCAGTGGGCGGAACAACAATCCGTCATAGAACGCAAACACTGTAGAACCCGCACCTACCGCCAAACCAATTGATACGATGGCGGTCAATGCAAAACCCGGTTTCTGGCTGAGCGTGCGAAAAGCTAAGCGAAAATCGTTCATAGCGCTTCTAGAAATGCATTCAGTTGACCAAAGCTAACTAATTGAAATAACTGAAGAATGCAAATTAACTAATGTGCGCTTCTGGGAAACCCTGGGACGCGCCTCTACAGCTTCTTAAAAATCCGCTCGCCCCTGAAACTGCTTCTCGCCGGGTCTATCGAGTAATAAATCAGCACTGGTTTCCCAACAACATCCGACTTATCTACAAACCCTAAGAACCGGCTATCTAATGAATTGTCCCGATTGTCTCCCAGCACAAAATACTTTCCCACCGGCACGACAGCCTCACCGTTCTCTAAATGATGCTGCATCATGTCCACCGCCGCGTCACTTTGTACAAGATTCTGTCTCGGAAGCTCGCCGCTACTCGGGAAATTGTCCCTAACTTCCATCATTCCGTCCATTGTGTGAACCGCATATGGCTCACGCACAGCAACACCGTTCCTATACAGAACCTTCTTCGCAATTCGTAAGTGGTCACCCGCCACACCAACCACGCGCTTCACGGTTGTTATAACGTCGCGGTTAATCTGCGTGTGAAACACGATTATGTCTTCACGTCCAACATTCACCCGCGGCAGCACCCTCACAAAGATGTGATCGCCAATCAACAGCGTGTTCTCCATCGATCCGGTCGGCACCGAATAGGCGCGCAGAAATACAAATGGCAGAACTAGCAGCGCAAACAGAATCAGAGCACCTACCAAGAAAGCAATCGGGTGATCTTTTGTCCCCCGAGGTAGATCTATGCTCCTCTGCGGAAAAGCGCTTGCCATGTAAGCAGTCTACGTCACCGTAGCGCCAATTCCATCAGTGTCTTATGCGTTCCCGCATCGTCTGCCGTTTCATCTCTCGTGTAGTGGCCATCCGTCCCCAGTGTCCACGCCTGTCTCCGATCCTTCAAGCAGACATCCAGAATCTCCCACAATCTCTGCTTCGGCCCGCTCGCCCGGATCGGCGTCACCACTTCAATCCGCCTCGACAAATTTCGGAACATCCAATCCGCCGAACCTATAAAAAACTCGCCCTCACCCGCCGCCTGTCCCGCTCCAAAGTAATAAATTCGCGAGTGCTCCAAGAACCGGCCAATAATCGACCGCACCCGGATATTCTCAATCGGCTTCAAGCAGCAAAATCCACGAATGATCAAGTCAATCGAAACACCCGCGTGCGCCGCCTGCACCAGTGCCGCAATCAGATCCGGATCTTCTAATTGATTCATCTTCGCGATAATCCGCCCGCGCTCGCGCAGTTCCGTCTCGCGCTTTACTAACTCCAGAAAGCGCGGCCGCATCGTGCTCGGCGCAACCAATAGCGACGTACAATCCGGCCCATGCCCATGTCCCGTCAGAAAATGAAACAACTTCACCACATCGCCCGTAATCGCTGGATCGCAAGTGAGCAATCCGCAATCGGCATACAGCCGCGCGGTCCGCACATGGTAGTTGCCAGTGCCTACGTGCGCATACGCCCGCAATCCGTCTGCTTCTTTTCGCACCACCAGCGCCGTCTTGCCATGCGTCTTCAAGCCCTTCACCCCGAACACCACATGCGCACCCGCCGCCCTCAATTCCGCAGCCCAGTGCAAATTGCGTTCTTCGTCGAAGCGCGCTTTCAGCTCCATCACGCAAGCCACTTGTTTGCCAGCTTCCGCCGCCCTCACCAATGACTTCACAAATGGCGTATCGTCTCCCACCCGGTACACCGTCATCTTCACGGCCACCGTATGCGGATCCTCCGACGCTTCCTTCACGAATCTCTCTACGCTCGCATCGAACGATTCATAAGGGTGATGCACCAGCACGTCGCCTTCCCGAATCGCACTAAAAATATCTCCGTGTTCTGCCCGTAAGGCAAGCGGCGTAATGGGCGTCCATGGCGCATCGCTCAATCCCGGCTTATGGATCCCGCCTAATTCGAACAGTGTCGTGTAATCGATCTCATCCGTCGCTTCATACAAATCCGACTGCCGCAAGTGGAAATGATCACGCAGCAATTCGCGAACCGCTGGGTCGGGCGCTCCCGCGAATTCCAACCGCACCACCGGCTCATACCGCCGTTTCCGCACCTGCTCGCGTACTTGATTCAGCAAATCGCCATTCGGCGCCTCGGTCTCCTCCACTTCCGCATCGCGCGTCAGCCGCACCAGTGTCACGGGACCCACCTTCATGCCCGGATACAACTTGCCCAGATTCTCGCGTATGATCTCGTGCAGACGTACATACAAAAAGTCGTTGGTTCCCATCTCGGCATGCAACTGAACCCAATGTTTCAAATCGCCAGGAACCTTCACGCGCGCGTACACGCGCCCTCCGCCGTCTCCCTCTTCTATCGGGAACACTAAAGAGGTAGAAAGGTTTGAAAGAAATGGAAACGCCTCGCCCGCTTCCATCACCAAGGGCGTCAACGCCGGAGAAATCTGTTTATCGAAAAACGCGTTGGCTTCCTCCTTCTGGGCTTTGCTCAGTTCCTCCCAACGCCGCAAAAATACGCCATGCCCCGCCAGCCCCGGAATGATCTGTTCGCGAAAACAAGCCGCCTGTTTGTGCAGTGCCGGCAAAATTCGCACATTCAATTCATCCAGCAACTTTTCCCGCTCGGGCGTAAGCGCCTGCCGCAGCACTGCCACCCGCTTCATAAAGAATTCATCCAGATTCGACGTGAAAATCGCCAAAAACTTGCCGCGCTCCAACAGCAAGTTCCGGTTATCTAGAGCCTCAGCTAGCACTCGATCATTGAAATCAAGCCAGCTCAGATCTCGATCAATCCATATTTCCGACAAATCACTCGCAATCTCATGATTCAGCGCGCCGTCATCCCCAATCGACACCGCGCTTGTCGTTGCCGCACTCTTTTGCTTTTTCATTTTCGTCCCGGTCATAGCGTTAGGCCCAAACGGTGAGTATGACTGGGACCCTGCCTCGGGATCAAATGAATATTTGGTTTCAAAAAACTAGCCGTAACTGTGTTGCAGAGTCACACTTCGCTTGATGCAACCTCGCTCGTGAAGCAATCCAGAAGGCACAGCCGCCCACTGATTTTTTTTCGTGCGCTCGATCAGCTCATCGGACCGCCCGGCGACCCTCGGCAGTACCCACGCCCGCTTCCAGATACTCCAAGACAGGTGACGAAGCAACCATTGCCAAGCTCGCCTCTTGGTCTGGCGCGTCTCGCCTCAGCCTCCCAAAGCTCTAGCCCGCAGCATAGCGAAACCGGTAGAGAAAAAAGGGGGGACACTCCGGGCACCGCAAAAAGCACCCGTCCTACCGTAGATGCAGGCGTGTCCCCTCCTTTTTTCGTCGCCCTCTAGACCCAGTAAATTACCGCTCTTATCCTCCGCCCTCAGCCCTATTCGGATTTCCGAGCAAACTGTGGCTGGCCTAAAGTCATACTTGACCCATTGCAACTTTGCCCGCGAAGCACTCCGTAACTCACCGCTTCCAGCCGATTTCTTTCGAGCGCTCAGGCGTCTCACTGGCTCGCTTGACGACAAATTGCCCACCCTCGCCCTAACGCCCCCGGCAGTCCACCCAATACGCCCGAGAAAGTGCTCGGTTCTTCATCGCTCAACACGTCCGCCAACTGCGTAAAATGACAGGCGACGAAGCAACCATGGCCAAGATGGCCGCATGGGCCGACGCCACTCCTCTAAAATTCCGCAAGCTTTAGCGTCAGGAGTACGTGTCTTCCCGGCGTAAGCCACAATAATGAAGCTCAACGATTCGACCCGCAATGTCATACCGGAAGCGCCACCTCCCGAGGGCGAGCCGGAATTAGCCTTCACCCGCTGGAACCGCCTCAAGCTTCCTAATATTATGCCGACGGCTTTGATTGTAGGGATCTTCGCCGAGAATGTTTAGCGCCCTCTTTTCGGCTGCACCAAAGTCACGATTTACTTTGAAAAGCTTATTTGAAAGGTTCGTAGCGAGGCGTGGTTTGAACCGAAAAAGGAGGCGCAACGTTCACGACGATTAACCGCTACGTTTCTTCGCCCGTGCCGCCCGACTCGCAAGAAACTCCGTCGCTGGGCGGCCTTTGACAGCCAAAAATTCCGCATGGCTTGCCTGGATCGCGGCACGGATTATAGGATCGCGGACTTCACGTTCGTCCTGGGCTTCATCAGGAGAGAGCTTTGGACGAATATTGATAACGCCATCTGCCACGCTGAGCTCAACCTTGTCGCCAGCTTTAATTCCTGCTTTGCGGCGAATGCTCTTTGGCACCGTGATTTCACTTTTAGGTTTGAGTATTACGGTCATGGCTTTAGAGTCAACTCAACTTTTAGTCTAGAGGGTACCCACTGAAGCGTCTACTCGATACGCGTCAGACGATCTCTGGTCCTCGCGGCTGCCCCTAGCTTCTAACCCGGCGTCTTCACTCCCTCTTTCAACATCTTCATCGCCTTCTCCAACCTCGCCGCTCGCGTCTCTTCCCTCTTCGCTTCCGTCACCCACCGGCAATACTCCTTCCGATGCGTGTAACTCAATCCCTCAAAAAACTTGAGCACTCCCTGCTCTTTCATCAACCTCTCAAAGTGAGCAGGCACCTTAAGAGTCCTTACCTGCTCATCTTTAGAAACCTCAACCTCAACCACATCGCCCGGACCCTTCTCTATCTGCTCCCGAATCGCCTTCAGAATCCCCAGCATGTGCTGCGGATCGCCATATTTGATCAGTGATCCAGCATAGGGAACGCCATCAATGGTTGCTTTAATTGGAACCTTGCCCTTAGTGCCAAACTCAGCCTCTACGTCGTAGGGAAAAAGCACATACGCGCCTCCGCCATCTCCCGCTTTAATCTCTGCTTTAAATTTGTACTTCTTCATGGCTTCACTTATTCTCCTTCAAGCGAAGCCGTGTAAGGGAAGCGACGGCAGTCGCCTCCCCGCCCTGCAAATACTCAAGCCACTACGGCGCGAGCACGAACGCCAGCGCAGCCGACGCGTCATACTGACTCTGCCGTGACCACCCGTTATTCGCCGTCGCCGCCACATACAGATACTCGCCAAATCCCGCAATCGTACAACTGCCCAGCAACGTCGACGCCGGACTACTCACCGGCGATAGTGCCGGAACCGGCCCGCCCACTTGAACAACCTGGTTCACACCCTTCACCACCAGAAACGAATAGGTCGCGAATCCATTTGGCTGGCTCCCAGTAAGTGGCATAGTCACTGGCATAGAGTTGGCGCCCGAGTAATGCAACAATCCACAATTCGGATCAGCCGACTGCCCGTTCAAACTCGGAGTCGATAACGCCGCTTTGCACTGGCCATTATCCACATGAATCGTCACTGCCTCGCTCGTCTCAATCAACGTCCCGCTCGCATTGACAAACTCAGCTTGAATGGTATGCAATCCGTTCGATAGATTCGTAGAGTCCGTCAACGTTCCCAACGCCGGGTGCAACCACAGTAATAAATCACTCACCGGTCGCACTGGGTAATAGCCAGGCTGCGAGTTAATCACCTTCGGCGTCATGGTTTGCGTCACGAAAGAAGTCCCGTTCCACTTATCGTCGGTCCAAGTATCCATTCGAACCACACCATCAATCTTGAACCGGTAGTAAGCAGCGCCGTCATTCGCCGCCCTCGTGTAGTTGATCATCAATGGCAGCGTCCCGCCAAACGGCACATTCTTTACTGAATAGTGCGCCCCCGGATCGCTCGATGTATCAGCCAAACCATTCGCCAATATGTCTGTGTATGGAATGAAACCAATCTCCATAAACAGCGGCCCCGACGGCTGATAAGGCAGCAGGTCCAGCGATTGGATAAGTTGATCGCAGCAAACAAGCAATCGCGAAACACCAACCTGCGCAACACTCGATGGCCTGAACCCAACTGGGCTTACTACATTTGTCGCACCCGTCGTGACGTCGATCCTTGTTAAGCGGTTCGCCGGGTCACGCTCTGTAACGAATAGCGAAGTCTCCCCAGCGTCTGCCCAAGTTAAATCAAAGGGAGCCGTCAATCCAGTTGCTACCGATTGGCGCGACCCGTCACTCAACCTGAAACGGCTGACCCGTCCTCCATCTGCCCCGGTGGTCTGCTCGCTAATATATGCGAATTGCAGATCCGAGCTAAGCACGATACCCACTGCAAAGTTTAGGTTCGAAAGAACTGCGGTTCGCGTGCCGGCGCCCAGATTGATTTGCCACAGCGTTCCCTTCTCCGCATACTCCACCACGTAGGCGGAATTGTGAGCCTCGTCCAGCGCAAGCTGTTGCGGCGCCGTCATCCCAGATACAATCACATTCGCACTACTCCGGTTTGCCGCGCTTAACGACACTTTCACCAAATCGCCCGAACGTTCGGTAACATAAGCGTGCAGTCCGTCCGCACTCAGTTTCACATCTTCCGGATTCGTATACCCTGTACCCAGCACCACATACCCAGACGACAGCTTGTAAGTCACCCACTGAATCGCTAAATCATATCCATAGGTCACTACCTGCACTTTTGCGAAGTTACCCTGCGTCGTGCGCACCGCGAACACGTCGCCCGCCACTAACTTGTTCGTCGCATCATTGTTGCCGTCAATTGGCGTTGCGGAATACGTTAGGCCCTCCAAATTGTTTGCTGTTACATCGGCGAAATTCGTCACGCCGAGATTCAAAATTGCCGCCGTATTCTGCGGCACCATGCGTCTCGTTACCGTCGTTTCCTGATCCCACCAAATGTCGGCATTCGATTGCGGACCCCCTTGCACTCCATTATCAAGATCGAAAATGAAGGTCCCTTTTAGCGTTGTGGCGCCCGACGAAACTAACGTCGAAGGGCTGAAAAGATTGAGCGCCGAAAGCTCGCCCTTGTTGTATTCAACGAATACCAGTTGATTCTGCGTGAGTCGAAAGTCTGATCCGATCACCCCTCCGAGGCCGGACAAAAGCTGAATCGGAGTCACCGATGGCGTTGCTGCGGAAATAGGCGTCGAGTTTGGAACAGTAACACCTGTTGGCACTTCTAAAACTGTTGACATATAGACTCTCTCCCTTCGAATTAATTCGCTCTGAAGAAAAACTGCTGATGAGCTAAAACGGCAAGATCCTCACACCACTTCATCTGTGCAGACAAAGTGCTCCTGACGACACCCTCATCACCTGGGTGGCTCGGCGCTTGAATAAACGTGTTTTCGGAATTACGCTTTCGACAGCGTTGGTCATGAAACGTAACAGTTTTATGACACAGTAGTCGAATAAGATTCGCCGCCCAACTTTGCATCGTCACTTAGGTTGACGCGTGCGAAACTGCTGGCATTCGAGTCATCGAATACCGGCACCCAACGTAGTATAGGTCAGATCACGTTAACTTAACAGGCAGAAAGAAAGCGAAAGCCACTTTTTCTTTTCGGCCCTAAATCATTCACCAATCTGCAATCTCGCTGGATACAATCAGAAGAGTGTCCAGGTTACTAGCGGCATTGCTCCTCAGCGTAATCGGCTTCTTGCCGGTAGCTAGCACTTTGCCCAACCTAGCCAGACAAACGCAACCGCTTCCCGCTTGTTGTCGCGCGCATGGCAATCACAAATGCGCCCTGCGCGTCAATCAGCCCTCAGCAACCGCTTCCCTTTACGCTCCTTGCAGCCAATATCCGCTTTTGCCGCCAAGTTGTTTCGCGGCCGCAACTGTCTCGGTGTTCCCGCCAACAGACTCCATGTCGTTGACTACCGCAACAGTGTCCCAGACTATATCGCAATCGGAACAATCTGCCCAGTTCGGCAGCGGCTTCGGACGCAGCCACCAGAAACGCGGCCCTCCTACTCTCTGCTCTTAAAAGAAACTCTTTAAACAATCTCAGTTGCGCTACAGGTGTGTCTTTTTTGAGAGGAAATTTATGAGTATAGGTGTCGATCAAGCATTTCGAACTACATCCGTTTTTAATCGTTATAGATTCTTGGGAGCTTCGCTTCTATTTACTTCCCTGCTCCATGCCACCATTTTTGGAAGAATTCAGGGCATCGTTCACGACCCGCAACATCGCCCCATTATTGGAGCCTCCGTTACACTCCACGCCGTCAACTCCGATTTTGCTCAAATCACCCAAACCAATAGCGATGGCGAGTTTTCCCTTCCCACTGTGCCCATCGGCGATTACAAAATCACCATCACTCAGTCGAAATTTGAAACCGCCTCCCAAACCATCACAGTCGATTCCCGATCCTCACCCATCCTTCATTTCCAGCTCGCTATCGCTACCTTGAATCAATCTACTGTCGTCAGTGGTCAACCGGAGGCCGTTAGTACCGATTCCGTCACACCAACCACTTTGGTCGATCGCAACGATATAGCGGAAACTCCCGGCGCCGACCGTACCAACAGCATGGCGATGATCACTGACTACGTTCCGGCCGCTTATGTCACCCACGACATGCTGCACATGCGCGGTGGCCATCAAGTGGATTGGCTCATCGACGGCGTTCCCATACCCAACACTAATATTGCCACCAATCTTGGCCCGCAGATCGACCCCAAAGACATCGACTATCTCGAAATTCAACGCGGCAGTTACGACGCCGAATATGGCGACCGCACTTACGGCATCTTCAATATCGTGCCTCGCTCAGGCTTCGAGCGCGATAACGAAGCTGAACTTGTTACTTCTTTTGGCAATTGGTATCAAACCAACGATCAATTAAATTTCGGAGGTCACACCGACCGCTTTGCCTATTACGGGAGTCTCAACGCCAACCGCAGCAATTACGGCCTCCAACCTCCCATCGGCCAAGTGGTTCACGATGCCGAGAACGGATACGGCGGATTCGCATCCCTTATTTTCAATGCCAACGCGACAAACCAGTTTCGGTTGGTCGCGTCGCTTCGCCAAGATTACTATCAAATTCCCATCGATCCAGACCCCAACTCCTCTGGCAATCAGGTCTACCCCAGTTACGGCCTTCACGACAGCGAACGCGAACCCGATGGCTATCTCACCTTCTCCTGGGTCCATACTGTCAATCCAAATGTCCGATTGACAATCTCACCTTTTTATCATTACAACGAAGCGAGTTACAACTCTTCTCTGAACGACGTGCCAGTCATCACAAATGTGGACGAAGTCTCGAATTACGGCGGTGCCCAGGCTGGCCTCAATATAACCTCCATTAAGAACAACGACATTGAAGTCGGTGCATATGGCTTCGCTCAGCACCAAAGCAACAATTTTAATAACGTATTCACCGACTGCGCACCCAACTGCCAGAACTTCGGCCCCTCCTCTGCTTCAGTCACGGGAGGCCTCATTGAAGAGTACGTCAGTGACCGCTTCAAAGTCACTCCCTGGTTGACCCTCATCGCGGGCCTCCGTGAATCCCACTTCTCCGTCGGTGCCATCGGATTAACCCAGCCAGGCATTGTCGAGAATGCTACCGACCCACGCTATGGACTCGCTATCCGAGTTCCGCGCCTCAACTGGGTGTTTCGCGCCTTCTACGGCGAGTTTTATCAAGCGCCTCCTCTCTTAACGGCCACCGGCCCGGTAATTAACCTCGCAAACAGTCAGAACCTGACATTCGCTCCTTTGCGAGGAGAACGCGACAAGGAATATCAGTTCGGCGTCATGATTCCCTTCCACGGCTGGGTACTCGAAGAAGATACCTTCCAAACCAAAGCCCGCAATTGGCTCGACCATAGCAACATCGGTGAATCGAACCTATTCTGGCCGCTCACTTGGAATGCTGCTTTAATTCAAGGCTGGGAAACAACTCTACGTTCGCCGCGCCTGTGGAAGCGTGGTCAGTTACACTTGGCTTACTCTAATCAGATCGCCCAGGCTACCTCTCCCTTTACTGGCGGGCTTGTCTGTCCTGTGCCTATACAACCTGGCTGCGAGCCCGCGCCCGGTTATTCACCCGTCGATCACGATCAGCGCAACACCCTGAATATTGGTTTCAATTCCACGCTTCCGGGCAAGGTTTTCGCTGCTACCAACGTCTATTATGGCTCGGGTTTCACCAACGGCTTACCCGACGCCCAATACCCAGGCAACTATTTGCCACAACACACTACCTTTGACATCTCGCTCGGGAAGAGTTTTGGCGAGAAGTATCACGTCTCCTTAAACGCTCTTAATGTCGCCAATCGCCGCGTCTTACTCGACAACAGTTTGACCTTCGGAGGTTTCCACTTCAACGACCCGCGCCAGATCTACGTCGAGTTCCGCTACCGGTTCCACTATTAAGAAAAACGAACCCAATTTCTAGGGGCTCAAAAAAGGCATACAATGATGCCATGGATTTTTCTGCAGAACGAGCGAGAGGAATGTTCGACACGGTCATGGCCCGCCTTGGCAAGAATCCCGAGCCTGACGAACCAGACGCCCTGGTCGGCGCAACCTTGAAGCCCAAACCGCACCGGGGTGCTGGTTCCATCGCCCTACCCGAGCCCGACGAACCAAACCTCGCCGACGCCCTCCCGTTCCACCACCCCCGCTACTAACTCGCCGAGTTTGGGTTCGTTGCGTAAAATCATAGCCGAAGTTCGTTCGGTAATACCGTGCCTTGCCATGAAAGTTGGCTTCGTTTCGCAAAATCGCCGCCAAGTTCGTTTCGTAGCCTCTTCCAGGCTCAACTCCGAAAAACGGAACCCGAAGCGGAGCGCTGGGGAAGCTGGCCCCATCATCACGAGAGTTTCAAATTTTTCTTCTGACTTACTTTCAACTACTTAGCTCAAAAAACTAATTGCCCGTGAACGGCGCCATGTCAGACTTCAATCAAAAGAGGCTTTCGCCAAGCCTCCGTTTTGGTTTGATCATGCATAAGGCGGCGTCAACAGCTTCGGCTGAAGACGCCGCCTTAGTTGTCATCCCAATCAGGAAAATATTTCTAACTCGCCTGCAACAGACAGGCAAAAGTTATCACTGTAGACTGGAGAGAATCAAAATCCGTCAAGAGTTGTTCGCCTCCAACTTATGGCCACGTCAAAAAAACCTCGTAAGACGCCAGCTTCGAAAGGCAAGAAATTAATGGATACGGATAATCCGCCAAAGCCAGATCCGCCGGCCCCAACTTCGCCGGAGCGACCGCAAGGAATTCGCATCGACATGATGCGTTCCATCGTGACCGAGCCCCTTCTTTCTAAGGTCAATGCCGCAATCAACGCTGAAAAGAAGAGTGACGAACAATTCGCTGTCATCATTTCAATCAACGAGTTTTTCCCAGGCGGCGTCCCCGGCGCCATGCGTTACGTCGTCGAACGCGCCAAAGAATGGAAGGTTGATTACTATCCCCTCCCACCCTACTTGTTTGCGTGTCTCACTGCTGACCAAATTGTTAAGCTCGCTGAAGAAGCTCGCCAACTTATCAAAGACCATGGACCAAATGGCAGCGTGGTTTACCGAATTTGGGAGGACCATGATATCTCCACCACAATCACCAAATCCATCGCCACCATTAAAGCCGATGCTGCCCAACGATCGTTCCAAGCCCTCGGTGAAGATATCGTTTGGGCGGTTCTAGATTCTGGCATTCAAGGCGACCACCCCCATTTTGCCGGCGGCACAACTTCAGTTCTTCCTCCCTTGGTCCACATGGATTTCACACCCGATGGCGGCCTCAAGCTGTCCGCAAATGTCGATGACGCGCCCAAATTCAATCCCAAAGCACTCATTGATCGCTTAGGTCATGGCACTCATGTGTCCGGCATTATTGCGGGGACCTGGAAATCCACTGATCCTGACGGTGATTTCGTCGTCGGTTCCGAGACGCGCAATGAATCTACCAACGAAGCTATTCCGCAACGAACCGAAAAGCTAAAGGTTATTAGTGGCATGGCTCCGAAGGCAAAACTCCTCAGCCTGAAAGTGATCGCTGACGTAAATGGCAGCGGCGACGTAAAGCAAATCGCTGGAGAGGGCAAAGTGAGTTGGATCTTGATAGCCCTCGACCAGATTCAACGTTGGAATCAGTACGGCAAGCGTCTGCTGATCCACGGAATCAACCTGAGTCTGGGCTACGATTTTGAACCGCGCTGGTTCGCTTGTGGTCAAAGCCCACTCTGCGTCGAGGTAAATCGCATGGTTCGCAGCGGCGTAGCTGTCGTCGTTTCCGCCGGTAACGGAGGCTATTCGCAGAATCAAGCTCGCTACAACGAAATGAGCATCACCGATCCTGGCAACTCCGATCTGGCTATCACTGTGGGCTCCACTCACCGCGAGATGCCGCATACCTATGGCGTGTCTTACTTCTCCTCGCGTGGCCCCACCGGCGATGGCCGCATCAAACCCGACCTCCTTGCCCCTGGCGAACGCATCATCTCGTGCGCGGCCGGAGCAGAACAGGCAAAATACCCTGGTGCAGGTCCCGACGGTAAGCCCCTAGATCCCGTACTCTACTGCGAACTCACTGGCACAAGCATGTCCGCACCTCATGTTTCTGGGGCGATTGCTGCCTTTCTTTCGGTCCGCCGCGAGTTCATTGGCGAGCCGGAAAAGGTGAAAGAAATCTTTCTCGCCAATACCGTTGATTTGCGTCGCGAGCGCCACTTTCAGGGCGCCGGCATGCTCGATTTAATGAAAGTGTTACAGGCAGTCTAATCTCACCCAGAGGCTTCTATGGAAAACATTGGCGGATTCGATTTCTTTCGCTTGACCATTGATGAAAATGGCAAGCTTACCTCGGGCGACGTTCTCGAGGGCCTCAAACAACGCGCTGCTAGCGCCACTGCCGTTATTTTCCTTTCCCACGGCTGGCGCAACGATGTGAATGACGCCACCACGCTTTACACCAATTTCTTAACCAACTACCACTCTCATTTCGCCCGCCCGGAGTGCGCAGCGCTAACCAAGGCAAATTTCGCCGTTGCCGGAATCTACTGGCCCTCCCTGATCGTCCCCGAACATATCGGCACGCCTGAAGGCTCCACACAATCGGTCGATCCAGACGCTGCAATGATCGCCGCACTTACTCAGAAATTGAGTGACCTGAAGGATCTGGTCCCCGGCTACGCGCCACAAATCGATCAGGCCATTCAACTACTGCCTCGTTTAAAGCAAGATGGAGACGCTCAGAATCAATTTACTGACTTGCTTTTGTCTCCGGTCAAAGATCAATCTCCGGACCCAACTGAAGGCTTCGATTCTCTTCTAAATCAGGACGGCACGGTGATTTTGCGGAAATTGAGTCCTTCAGACGATTCCGGAACCTCTGCTGGTAACGGAGGAGGTGTTGATTCGGTCGGTTCAGTGCAAGGTATCGGATCTTCGTTGGTCTCCATTCTCCAAGGCGCTGATACGTTTATCAACTTTACAACTTGGTGGATCATGAAGAACAGATCCGGCGTGGTTGGCGCAACCGGCGTCGCCCAGGCGGTACGGGAGTTAGCCGCTTCTAAACCAGACCTTCAAATACACCTCGTTGGGCACAGTTTGGGAGGACGCGTTATGGCCTCCTGCTGCAAGTCTCTGGCACAAGATCCCATCTATCATCCAGCGAGCGTTACACTTCTGGAAGCCGCCTTCTCCCACTATGGATTTAGTGGCCATAACAGCCAAGGCAAACCCGGCTTCTTCCGCGACGTTATCGAGAAAAAAGTTGTGAAGGGCCCGCTCCTCGCAACTTTTTCTGAACAGGATACAGTGGTCGGCACCATTTACGCTCTGGCTTCCCGAGTAGTCCGAGACAACGTTTCAGCCATAGGTGACAGTAAGGATCCCTACGGAGGCCTCGGTCACAACGGCGCCGTCGAGACCGACGAGAAGACAGTGTCTAAACTTCAAACCGCAGGCAACCCTTACCAATTCCAGATCGGAGTTGTAAGCTGTCTCGATGGCTCTGGCGGCCTTATCAAAGACCATGGTGACGTGACGAACCCTGATGTGACTTACGCGTTCGCTTGTTCCGTCGCCTCAACTCAAACAACCGCAGCCTCTGCCACCTAACGAATTGGCCTGGCTCTCTCAGCGGTTTCAAGGCCATAGATCTAAATGCGATACAGAATCTTCGCGTCCTTACTGATTCGCTTGACTTTACTATCACAGGTGCGAAATGATTCTAGCCTAAGTACCGATTGAAGTGAAACGTTTGTTAGCCTTATGTCACTGAAGGTTGAGGAGGAAGTCGAAAGTGAAAGTCCGTTTAGTTAGTTTGTCCGCTGCCGCGGCGTTAATGGCGGCTATAGTGGCATTTACGTCCTGCGGCGTGAGTAATCCGAAGCCTGGCACCGTGTTGGACGAAGCTATGTTGGCAAATCGCCCCGCCAGCTCGTTTCCGGCCGCAGATGAGGATTACTTCAAGGACATGGATAGCGGTGTCCCGCTGTCGACCGATGAAGTCAAGGGCCGCAATATGTGGATTGTATGGACCGGCGGCAACGACCACATGTGGGACAAACTGAATGCCTCGAGCGCTGGTGCAGTTGACTTTCTAAAGACTCTTTCCTCACATCCCAGCTTGCAATACAGCCGTGACAACCGCTGGAATTTTCTTGGCTTGGTAAACGAACCGTGTTTTGAAAAGGCGACTGGGCCAGACCCAAATCGCTTCGGACTTTGGTTGGATAAGCGTTCGGCCTCTTGCCCTCCAGATCCTTTTGAGAACGAAGCTAAATATCCGGGCGTGAAAGTGGGTGCGCGTGGCAAGAATTTGCCCGCCGGATCGTACTACGGCTATGCGACCGGGATTGTTGGCTTGCGACTCTTTCCGAACCCTGATTTTGACGAAGCGGCTGCCAAGAAATGGGATCCGGTGAAGTACTACACAGACCCGTCTTACTACAATTCCAGAGACCTAGTGAAACCCTATCGGGTGGGAATGTCCTGCGGCTTTTGCCACGTCGGTCCTAACCCTGTTAAACCTCCCGCTAACCCAGAGAGTCCAAAGTGGGAGAACTTGTCGTCTAACGTAGGTGCGCAGTATTTCTGGGTTGACAGAATTCTAGATTGGCAGAACGATGAAACCAGCTTTGTCCACCAGCTATTCGAAACGGCGCGGCCAGGCACGGTCGATACGTCGCTTGTCTCGACTGACAATATCAACAATCCACGCACAATGAATGCCGTGTATTACCTCGGACCAAGGCTCGAAATCGCCAAGCGCTTTGGCAAAGAGACACTAGCTGGCGGCAGCGCCCTCAACAAGCAATTCAACGACTACTTGCCTCCTTCATCACCTTTGACACAACTCTTCACGCCTCCTAACACCTCTTACTCTCCGCGAGTTTTGAAAGACGGTTCAGACTCGGTTGGAGCACTCGGCGCGTTGAATCGCGTTTACTTGAACATTGGTTTGTTTAGTGAAGAGTGGCTGCTGCACTTCAACGCCCTCGTCGGAGGAAAGAGAGTCACTCCCATTGAAATTGCTGTAGCACGCAAGAATTCCAACTTCTGGAACGCAACCGAGGCGCAAACGCCGGACATGGCTTTGTTCTTTTTAAAGAGCACCGATCCACATAAGCTTAAGGATGCGCCCGGCGGTCAAGCCTATCTGACGAAGTCTGCTGCGACCCTGAATCAAGGAAAGATGATTTTCGCTGAAAGGTGCGCGCGCTGCCACTCGAGTAAATTGCCAACCCCAGCACCGGGCCTTGACCCAGGCGGTTGCTCCGGCAAAGACTATTTAACGTGCTGGAACAAATATTGGGAGTGGACGAAGACAGATGACTTTAAGTCGAAAATGAAAGCGCTCGCTAGCGCTCCGGATTTCACCGACAACAACTATATGGCGGCCGAGTTCCGTGTTCCAGTGACGCTGCTCGAAACGAACGCATGCAGCCCACTAGCCACTAATGCCATCCGCGACAACATTTGGGATAACTTCTCATCGGAGACCTATAAGGACTTGCCCTCGGTCGGAGAAGTGACATTCTACGATCCAGTCACCGGTGCGCCCAGTCAATATAAGATGCCTGGAGGGGGGCGTGGATACACACGGCCAGCATCACTTATCAGCCTCTGGTCTACTGCGCCCTATTTGCAGAACAACTCAGTCGGAAAGTTTAATCCTGACCCGTCGGTAGCAGGCAGAATGGATTCGTTCACTGATTCTATCCAGAAAATGCTGTGGCCCGATAAGCGTGACAAGGATAGTGTACTGGGAGACAAGATATTCGGCATGATGGACCGCACCACTAAGCGTTCCTATCTGCGCATTGCCCCTGGCTATGTTCCCGATAATTTACGCGGATTGTTACCGTTTGGCAAGCGGATCTTCCCCGCACTTTTTGGCGACGGTGGAATTGAAATAGGTCCCATCCCTCCCGGCACCCCCATTGATTTGATCGCGAATTTGGACATTCTTGGTGAGGGCATGGACGTGGCTGCGAAGGCTGATCACGACGTTAAATTGCTTGAGCTTCTCGTTACGCTGAAGCACGACCTAGAGGCCCTGCCAGCCAATGCGTCGGACGACGACGCACGCAAAGTATTTAATAACTTAGTTCCCCGCTTTATGGCGGTTAGCAAATGCCCTGATTTCGTTGTGAACCGGGGTCATTATTTCGGTACCAGCTTTTTCAAACAGGAGCCAGGATTGAGTGACGACGAAAAGAACGCGCTCATTGAATTCCTAAAAACATTATGAGCGGCGATTTCGATTACATAATTGTAGGTTCGGGAGCGGGCGGCGGCCCGCTCGCGGCCAATTTGGCGAAGGCCGGATTCAAAGTCTTGCTTATGGAGGCGGGAAGCGATCCGTGTTCGGAGGACGAGACAGGCAGGTTGATGTATGAAGTACCCATCTTCCATGGCCTTTCCACTGAATATAAGCCGTGCGCCTGGGATTACTTCGTGCGACATTACTCTGACGATGCCCAGCAGGCCAAAGATTCGAAAGCCGTCAAATTTCGGGGAAAAGACAGCATCTTTTACCCGCGCGCTGGAACCTTAGGGGGTTGCACCGCACACAACGCAATGATTACCGTTGTGCCGCAAGCCAGCGACTGGCACCACATTGCCGACATTACGGGTGACGATTCATGGCGTCCTGGCAAAATGCGGGATTACTTCGAGCGCTTAGAGAACTGTAAGTACGTTCCACCTCCTGGCTCGATAGCAGGAGCCATTAGTGACTCTCTGAGTACCATTGCTCAGTTCTTCAAAGGCAAAGAGGATTTCCGAGATTTCACGAATGGGCATGGGTTCAAGGGGTGGCTCCCCACCTGTGAAGCCGACCCAAAAGTGGCGCTGAAAGATCCAGAGATTCTGGAGGTTTTGTTAGGCGCCGTCAACGCCGCGCTGTGGAAAGGTGTGGGAGATCCTTTCATTAGGCTCGACACACGGCTTGACCCGAACGATATCCGTAACGCGGTCGACAGTCCAGAAGGCTTGGCCTTCACCCCACTTGCAGTCGAACACGGCAAGCGCACGGGTCCTCGCAATTATTTGTTGCGTGTGAAAGAAGCCCTGCCCGATCACCTCACGATTCAGCAGAACGCACTCGTTACACGCGTGCTCTTCGAGGGTAAACGCGCGGTGGGTGTCGAGTTCATCAACAAAGCGCATGTCTATGAAGCTGACCCAGACGCTATCAGCGGTCGCGAAGCCCTTCCCCGCGAGCAAATAAGAGTGAAGCGCGAGGTTATCATTGCCGCCGGCGCCTTTAATAGTCCACAGTTACTGCAACTGTCTGGAATCGGGCCGCGCGCCGATCTGGAGAAACTCGGCATCCCAGTGTTAGTTGACCTGCCTGGAGTTGGTAAGAACTTGCAGGATCGGTATGAAGTTGGTGTGGTGTCGACATTCAAACGTGACTTCTCATTGTTGTCTGGAGCAACGTTTGAGCCGCCCGTGGGTGGAGCGTATGACGTCCACTATGAAGAGTGGAACAGTTCGGGTACGGG
>Ga0182012_10002102_pt1 | contig 21687 bp, 17 predicted proteins | sample 612S2SmetaG_FD_120486 | JGI IMG/M metagenome (GOLD analysis project Ga0182012, IMG submission 120486) | Permafrost microbial communities from Stordalen Mire, Sweden - 612S2S metaG | ecosystem: Environmental > Terrestrial > Soil > Wetlands > Permafrost | place: Sweden: Stordalen | collected... | reverse complement strand
TGATCGGAGTGAATTCACAACTCAGCACTAAACTGAATGCATGCCGTTCGTCGTTGATGACGCTTACTTACCCGCCACTTTGACTGCGCATCCCATGAGCGACGCGGAGTTCTCATTATTCTGCGCGGAGCATCCGGGAGCTGTTTTTTGAGATGACCGCTGAAGGTGAAATTATCGTTATGCCGCCCACACATTCGTTGACCGGAGCACGCAACTTCGAGATTGGGGTTCAGTTCTGCGCTTGGGCGAAGAAGGACGGACGTGGCGTTGCGTGCGACTCATCTAGCGGTTTTGTGTTGCCCAATGGCGCGCGCCGATCCGCAGATGCTTCCTGGACCTTGAAGACGCGTCTTGAAAAGTTGCCCGCCGAAAGCAAAGAAGGATTCTGGCATTTGTGTCCCGATTTCGTGATTGAACTGCGATCTGAGAGTGATCGGCCTAAGCAGTTGCGAGAAAAAATGCGCGAGTATATGGTGAGCGGCGCGCAATTAGGTTGGCTGATCAACCCTAAGAAACGTTCGGTGGAAGTCTACCGGCCAGGCGGTGAGGTTGAGGTTAGGACAGAATTAATTCGATCGCTGGCGAGGGCCCGGTAGCCAGCTTCACTTTGGATCTCAGTACGGTTTGGGGTTAGCGCGTCAGGCGTTCAAGTTGATTCCCAACTTTTTCAATTCTTCCGCGTAATATCGTTTGTGGAGTAGATCGTATTCTTCCCCGCCTTCGGTAATCTCGCGCTTCTGGGTGCGAATCTTTTGCCGCGCAGCCTTGTCGATTTTCTCCTCAAGCTGCAGTAGATCGGTCATCTCACGCACAATCGCCAGCCGCAAATCGTTGGGGTCTTTGCGAATCCGGAATTCGCGGGACTTGCGCAATGCCGAAACTAGCTTGTGCGACAAATCATTCACCTTGTCGCGCGAAAGCTTCATGGGGTCGCCCGTATCGCGGCCGGCGGCGCGCATAATTTTGCGCTGCGCCAGCAATTGATTCTTGATCTTACGGAACATGTCCTGGTACGAAACGTTTTCGCGCCGCATGTAGTCCGTATATTGGTCGAGCATGTCTCGCACTTCGTCGTTCAGCTTATCTTCAATTGCGAGATCGTCTTCTATGATCTGGGCCATTGAGGTAGCAGCCACCGCCGGATCGGAAGTCTCGAAGGCTGATGGGCTCAGCCGACTCACCAATTGCCGCGACAAGTAGCCAATAAATTCACGGGCTAATAGCATCCGTGGCTAGTTTAACAATTCGTTGAATCGAATCACTGGCTTAGCGGACCGCTATCCTGACATCGTGCGCATTGGCCTTCATTCCAACACCGGCGGCTCTTTAGAGCGCGCTGCCCTGAACGCTCATCAACTTGGCGCCAATACTTTGCAAATCTTTTCGGCCAGCCCGCGAATGTGGCGTGCCAAACCGCCGGACAAATTGCAAGTACAACTGCTAACTGCGGCACGATTGAAACACGATCTAAAGCCACTCGTCATCCATTGCAGCTACCTCATCAACTTAGCCGCGCCACCTTCGGAAGTTCGCGAAAATTCCATCAAGGCGTTTTGTGGGGAGTTCGAACGCGGGTTGCTGATCGGCGCGGAATATCTGGTGGTCCACCCGGGCAACTATAAAGATGTTGGCTCCTTGGAGCAAGGAATGTTGAATGTGGCAGAGGCACTGGCTCTCGCATGGCGCGCTGTGGACGATACGTTTAAAACAAAACCGCGTCTTACTGTGCTTCTTGAAACCACCGCCGGGGCGGGCGCTCAACTCGGCGGAGACTTCGTAGAACTCGCCACCATTCAACAGCTCGCAGCCAAGTATCTCGATATTCCCATCGGCTTCTGTATCGATACCTGCCATTGCCATGTCTACGGTTTCGATTTGGCAACCGAAAGTGGATTCGCTGAATTGCTGGGTGCGGCGAGCGAAACGCTGGGTCTTGAAAATATTCCGGTGATCCACACTAACGACGCCAAAGCACCTTGCAGTTCGCATCTTGACCGGCACGCCAACATTGGCGCTGGGTATATTGGTTTAGAAGGCTTTCGCCGCATCCTCAATCACCCTGACTTGCGCGACAAAGCCTTCATTCTAGAAACGCCCGACGAGAAGCCGGGTGGTCATCTTCGCGACATGGCGACACTCAAGGAGTTAGTATCCCCGAAAAAGTCTTCGACCCTAAGGAAATCGAGCCCAAGTGGCACGAGCGCTGGTCTCAAGACGCGTCGCTCTACGTAGCCGATTCGCCCGATAAGCCCAAATTTTACGTTCTGGAGATGCTGCCGTACCCGAGCGGCAAGCTTCATATGGGACACGTGCGCAACTACGCGATAGGCGATGCGCTGGCCCGCTATATGTGGATGCGCGGCTATAACGTGCTGCATCCGATGGGCTGGGATGCGTTTGGCTTGCCCGCCGAAAACGCTGCGATTAAGCAGAATAGTCACCCGCGCGCTTGGACGTTAGCCAATATCGCTCACATGAAAGCGCAGATGCAGCGCCTGGGGTTCGCGTTTGATTGGAGCCGCGAAGTTGCCACTTGCGAACCAGAGTTCTATCGCTGGAATCAGTGGTTCTTCTTGAAAATGTTCGAGCGCGGCCTCGCCTATCGCAAGGAAGCGTTGCTCAACTGGTGCTCAGAATGCGGCACAGTGCTGGCGAATGAACAAGTGGTGGATGGCTGCTGTTGGCGTCACGAGACGACGCCAGTTGAACAGCGCGCCATGCAGCAGTGGTTTCTCAAAACAACTAACTACGCGTCGGAATTGCTTGAGGCCATGAAGGAGTTGGAAGGCGGCTGGCCGGAACGTGTCTTGGCCATGCAACGGAATTGGATTGGCCGTTCGGAAGGTGCCGAAGTCGATTTCTCATTGGCCGATGGCGGCGGAAAGATTCGTGTCTTCACCACGCGCATCGACACGATCTACGGCGCAACATGCCTGATCCTGGCACCGGAGCATCCGCTGCTCGAACAACTTTTGACTGCTGAAAGCGACCGTCTCAAGCTTAAGGAGATGATTGACTTCACGGCTCGGCAGGACGAAGGCGATGTGAAGAAGCTGGGGCAGTTCACCGGCAAATATGCGATTCATCCGTTCAATGGAAGCAAAGTGCCGATCTGGATTGGCAACTTTGTATTGATGGGTTATGGCACTGGCGCGATTATGGCGGTGCCCGCGCACGACGAACGCGATTTCGAATTCTGCCGCACGTATGGAATTCCTGTTACGCCTGTGATTCGTCCAGTAGACGGTGCGCTTGGCCATGGCGCCACGTTGAAAGAGCCGTATTGCGAATACGGCATTGTTGAAAATTCAGGCGAATGGTCTGGCCTTGCAAGTGCCGACGCCCGCAAGAAGATGGCTGCCTTCGCGAAGGCCAAAGGGTTCGGCAACGAGTCCATAACTTACCGGCTGAAGGATTGGGGCATATCGCGCCAGCGCTATTGGGGGACGCCCATACCGATGGTGCATTGCGACAAGTGCGGTATCGTTCCGGTGCCTGAAAAGGATCTGCCGGTGATTCTTCCGCTCGACGTGAAGATCACGGGTAAAGGCCGCTCGCCTCTCGAAAGCGTGCCGTCTTTTATTAACGTGAATTGTCCAAAGTGTGGCTCAGCGGCAAGACGCGAAAGCGACACCATGGACACGTTTGTGGATTCTTCCTGGTATTTCTATCGCTATTGCGACGCACATAATTCCAGTGCGCCCTTTAATTCTGCGACCATCGCACGCTGGTTTCCGATTGACCAATATATTGGCGGCGTAGAACATGCGATTCTGCACTTGATTTATTCGCGCTTTTGGACGAAGGTGATGCGCGATATCGGAATCATTCAGAACGACGAGCCCGCAAAGCGCCTTTTCACACAAGGCATGGTGATTAAAGACGGCGCGAAGATGTCTAAAAGCCTGGGCAATGTGGTGTCACCCGATGACATGGTTGCGCAATTCGGGGCGGATGCGGCGCGCCTTTATTCGCTTTTCGCAGCGCCACCAGACCGCGATCTTGATTGGCAAGAAGATGGTGTCTCCGGCATTCAACGCTTCCTTGGGCGGCTCTATCGCTTCGTGACGCGCCACGCGCATCGCAATGGATCGGGCGCAACGAGTGATTCGGATCGCAGCGCTCTGCGCAAACTGCATCAAACGATCGGCAAGATCACCAGCGATTTCGATAGCCGTTGGCATTTCAATACTTCAATTGCGTCGTTGATGGAATTGTTGAATGAGCTGTACTCGCTGGAAGCAGGACTGTCTGACGGCGCAGTGCGTACGATTTGTGAGAGCTTGACTCTGCTTGTCGCGCCATTCGCCCCCTACACCGCGCAAGATCTCTGGGCTGAGTTGGGTCACGATGAACCTGTGTTCCGGCATGCCTGGCCGGCGTTCGATCCGGAACTGGCGAAAGATGATTTGGTTGAAATTCCGGTGCAAGTAAATGGCAAGCTGCGCGGCCACGTGCATGCGCCCCATGGTGCGTCAAAAGAAGACTTGGAAAAGCTGGCTTTCGCGAACGAAAAGGTTAAACCTTTCGTGGAAGGCAAGCAGATTGTGAAGGTGGTGGCGGTTCCAGATCGTTTAGTGAATATTGTGGTGAAGTGACGGCGCTTACGGACCACTCTTCCCAGACAGGTTCGCACTCGAGAACGAACCCGCTGAGAACCGCGCTCTTTACTTCCGCCGGATCAACGAGCACCTGCACGTCCGTTCCCGGACGAAAAACGTGTACAGTCCGCTGCGAAGGATCAACCATCCAAGCTTCCTTCACGCCCGCCTTAATCCACCGTTCGCACTTCTCAAGCTGTTCTTTGAGACGGTCGCTCGGTGACCGTATCTCAGCCACGAATACTGGAGTCACCACAGCCCCGGTGACCTTGCTCAATGCGGCTTTGCCATGCTGCGCCAGCACACTGTTTGGCACCCAGGAGGCATCTGGCGACATCTTCGCGCCCGTCGGCAGGTTATAGATAACACTGGAGTCGAGCGCACGACCCGTTCCGTCTCGGCGCGCCCAGTTACGGAGCTGCCCAAACACCTCGCCGCTTCCAAAACTGCTTTCAATACTTCCAGGTGGCATCAGAAGTATATTTCCTGCTTCATCCATCTCCACCCGCATATCGGGGTATAACGCAATCACCCGTTCGAATTCCTGGTCGCGATCCTGCAAATTCTCGGCTTGAAAAATCACCCGATCGCCAGCATTCTCTATCAGATCCAGCATTCCTCTTAGCATATCCGCCTTTTGGCTCTGATTGTGTTCTTTCAATGCGTTCCTGCCGATAAGCCACCTGACGGCACGTTTTCTCGTCAATCCGAATCAGAGAATCTACCTGTCTGAAAGCCACGTCTAATTAATAGAGGGACTAACCCCATTACTGCGCCGCCCGCAAATTTACCGTCATCAATGTACCTTCAGCACACCAATTGGGAGTATGCTGGAATTACTTGGTCTAAGCTAAACAATAAAGGCGGGAAATTGGAAACTGAGAGTGCGATTCGCGCGGACTCCCTGACCAAAATTTATCGCTCAGGGGGAGCAGATGTGGTTGTTTTTAAAAACCTTTCGCTCCAAGTGTCCCGCGATGAGCGTTTAGCCATCATTGGCGAGTCGGGCGTCGGCAAGTCCACGCTCCTCCATCTTTTGGGTGGTCTCGACCGGCCAACCAGCGGTTCCATCCAATACGATGGCCGCGATATTGTGTCGATGAATGACCAGGATTTGGCTGAGTTTCGCAACCGCGAAGTTGCCTTCGTTTGGCAAAACCCGTCCCTGTTGGCGGATTTTACGGCCCTTGAGAATGTCATGATGCCATTGCTCGTTCGTGGCCAGCGGCCGGAAACCGCTGCTCACTACGCCGAAGACCGGCTCCGCGAAGTGGGCTTAAAAGCCCGCGCCCTACATCGCGCCGGCGAATTATCTGGCGGCGAGCAGCAGCGTGTAGCCTTAGCCCGTGCCTTGGCTGCCGGGCCCAGTGTTCTGCTGGCTGACGAACCAACCGGCAGTTTGGATTATAAGACGGGAGATATGATCATCGGTTTACTGCGTGACCTGCATTCTTCTCATAACCTGACGTCTATTTTCGTCACGCATAATCTTTCGTTTGCTTCCCGTTGTGATCGAGTTTTAGAGTTAAAAAAAGGTGTGTTGCATCCCGTTTCCAGTGCGGAACTGCAAGACGCCAGAGTAATTCAGGACGCAACCCGTCCCGGTGGCACTTATGTTTGAACGTTATACCGAGAAAGCGCGCCGCGTAATCTTCTTTGCTAGGTATGAGGCGAGCCAGTTTGGTAGTCCTTATATCGAAACAGAGCACCTGCTCCTAGGTTTGCTGCGCGAAGATAAAGCGCTTGCCAATCGATTCTTGCGGTCGCATGCCGCCATTGAATCCATCCGCAAACAGATTGAGGCGCACACAACGGTGCGCGAGAAGGTTTCGACTTCAGTCGACCTTCCTCTCAGCCACGAGTGCAAGCGCGTGCTCGCCTACGGCGCCGAAGAAGCGGAACGGCTCAGTCATAAACATATCGGCACGGAACACCTCTTGCTCGGCCTCCTGCGAGAAGAGAAAAGTTTCGCTGCCGAAATCCTCCATGAACGTGGTCTGAGATTGTCTGCTGTTCGCGAAGAAATCTCGCGTTCAGCCTCTGAAAAGACCTCCGCCAGCCGGCCCAAGGAAAGCTCGCTCCTCGCTGAATTTAGTCGCGACCTCACCCAGGCTGCCGTCGATGGCATGCTCGACCCGCTGATCGGCCGCGATGGCGAAGTTGACCGCGTTGTGCAGATCCTTTGCCGCCGCACGAAGAATAACCCTGTTCTGATCGGCGAGCCGGGCGTTGGTAAAACCGCCATCGTCGAAGGTTTGGCGCAGCGGATTGCCGATGGTGATGTGCCTTCGTTCTTATCCGACAAGCGGATTCTGGCCCTAGATCTTTCCTTGATTGTTGCGGGCACCAAGTATCGTGGCCAATTCGAAGAGCGTTTGAAAACCATCATGAAAGAGTTGATGGAAAATCAGAACGCCATCATCTTCATAGACGAGCTGCACACTCTGGTCGGCGCTGGGTCGGCAGAAGGTTCCCTTGATGCTGCGAATATTCTGAAGCCCGCCTTATCACGTGGCGAAATTCAGTGCATCGGCGCTACTACGCCTGCGGAATATCGCAAGTCAATTGAGAAAGACCGCTCGCTCGAACGCCGCTTCCAAGCGGTTAAGGTTCCTCCGCCAAACGAGACCGATGCCATCCGCATCCTCTTCGGAATTAAGGAACGCTACGAGAAATTCCACGCTGTTGCCTATACCGATGAAGCCATTGAATCGGCCGTCTACACTTCGACTCGCTTTATTCCAGACCGCTTTTTGCCAGATAAGGCTATCGATCTGATTGACGAAGCAGGCGCGCGCGTAAAGCTTCGCCAGACCACCTTGCCTAGCGAAGTCGCCGACATTCAAAAGCGCATCAAATTTATTGTTCATCGCATGGAAAACGCCATCGCGAATCATGAATTTGAAAAGGCGCGCTTCTATTCCGATGAAGAACGCAAAGAGCGTGAGAACCTTCGCGCCCTACGCGAAAAGTACAACCTAGATGACACGTCTACCGGCATTGTTTCGAAGGACGACATAGAAGACGTGGTTGCGCGCTGGACCGGCGTGCCCATGACCTCTATTAAGGAAGAAGAAATCAACAAGCTCCTGCGCATTGAAGAGGAGTTGCACAAGCGCATCATCAGCCAAGAAAAGGCTATCGGCGCTTTGTCGCGTGCCATTCGCCGCTCGCGAGCTGGTCTGAAATCGCCCAAGCGTCCGTCTGGTTCGTTCCTGTTCCTTGGACCAACGGGCGTCGGCAAAACTGAAGTTGCCCGCGCTTTGGCTGAGTTCCTGTTCGGCAGCGAGAAGTCTTTAATTCGCTTCGACATGTCGGAATTCATGGAGAAGCATTCGATTTCCAAGTTGATCGGCTCGCCTCCCGGCTATGTCGGTTATGAGGAGGGCGGCCAGCTCACGGAACGCGTCAAGCGCGCGCCGTACTCTATCATTCTGTTAGACGAAATCGAAAAAGCGCACCCGGACATTTACAACATCCTGTTGCAGGTGTTCGAAGACGGCCAGTTGACGGATGGTCTCGGCAACACGGTCGATTTCAAGAACACCATCATCATCATGACTTCGAACCTGGGCGCACGCTTCCTAGATAAGCGCGGCCAGATCGGCTTCTCGGGCATGGCCGAAACCGGTATTCCGCAGAAGATTGAAGAACAGGTCATGAGCGAAGTGAAGCGGGCCTTCAATCCCGAATTCCTCAACCGTCTGGATGAAGTGATTCTCTTTACATCGCTGGTGGACGAAGACCTGCTGAAGATCATGGATCTGCTTGTTGATCAAGTGAACGTGAATCTTGTGGCTAAACAGATCAAGATTAAGCTTGAGCCTGAAGCCGCGAAGTACATTCTCGATAAAACTTGTGGCGACCGGAGTTACGGAGCACGTCCGTTGCGACGCGCGCTGCAGAAGTACATCGAAGATCCGCTTTCGGAAGCGCTCATTCAAGGCACTCTGCCTCGCCCAGCCGAGTTAAGTGTGTACCTTGGCGACAATGGTATCTACTGTCGGCAAATTGGCGACCTGGAAGGCCAACCAGTTGCGGCTGGCGGTGTGGAATCTGCACCCATGCCAGCTACCAAGCTTTACCTGTTCTCCGAATAAATCATCTCCGGGGCAGCGCCAGCAGCTCTGCCCCGGCTTCATTCCAGCGCTTTGACCTTCGGTAGACTGGTTTTTTGCGCGAGGGATCCGGCGACTTGAAAGAACATCAGGGCAATCATTTCGTTTCCAGCTTTCCGGAATGGGCGAGTCAAGCTGAGCTTTATCGGATACAAGTCCGTGACCTGACGCAGTACGCCATGTTTGTCCTGGACGCCTCGGGTTTTATCCTTACGTGGAATGCCGGTGTAAAGAACATTCTTGGTTATTCGGAAGAAGAGTGGATTGGCAAGCATGCTTCTATAATTTTCACAGCCGCCGACAACGACAAAGACGTTTGTTCGGCTGAGCTGAACACCGCTGCGGAAAACGGCTTTTCCTCTGACGTTCGCTGGCACGTCCGCAAAGATGGTAGCGAAATTTTTGGGCAAGGCTGCATGACCGCTCTTCGCGGCGCCGATGGAAAAGTGATGGGCTTCTCCAAAATCTTTTCAGACGAAACCAAGAGTAAACAACTGCAAGACTCCCTCACCGAATCGAACGCCGCCCTTGAACAATTCGCTTTTGTCGCCAGCCACGACCTGCAAGAACCCCTGCGAACTATGTCTTCCTTCGCGCAAATTCTGGTCCGCCGCTACGCCGGCCAACTCGATTCTGAAGCGCAAGCTTTTGTCGAGCATATCTACAAAGGAGCACAGCGCATGAGTGCGCTCGTGCAAAACCTTCTCATCTACGCACGCATGCAGACCGAAGTGGACCGGCCGTCTTCTTACTCGTTGGATGTGGACCTTGAGACAGCCCTTTCGTCATTACACGGCGCAATTGAGGAAGCAGATGCCGTTGTCACACACGACCCGCTCCCTGAGGTGCAGGTTGATCAAGGCCAGATGTTTCGGCTGTTTCAGAACCTCTTGGGGAACGCCGTCAAGTATCGCAGGCCCGGTGTGCAGCCGAAGATTCACGTATCCGCTAAACAACAGAATGCCGAGTGGGTGATTCTTGTTCAGGATAATGGGATCGGTTTCGATCAAAAGTACGCCCGCGATATTTTCGCCCCATTTAGGCGATTGCATAGTGAGGATCAATACGAAGGTACCGGCGTTGGATTGGCCATCTGCCGCCGTATCGTCGAAAACCATGGCGGACGAATCTGGGCCGAATCAACCGCCGGCGAAGGGACCACTTTTTTCTTCACGCTTCCAGTCGCAGGCAAACAACCTCCCAAGCATACTGACTCGGTCATAGCGGGCTTTTAGCATCGTCGAGAACGTCGTACATCTGTATGACGATGCGCTGAAGGCAACACCATGAACAAGCCCCCACGCACTGAGTCCGATGGATCGCCCGCCAAGCAAAGCGGCGCGGTCTCGGGAGATTTGGTCACTGAGATGTTCGAATACGACGGCGGCAGGCAAGTCACGGTGTACGTTCCACCGGATCCGCCCAAAGCAATCGTCTTCACCGGTGACGGTCAGCGAATCTCAAAGTGGGGCCGGTTGCTTGAGAACGCCAACGTCCCGTCTACCATGTTCGTCGGTATACATGGGATGATCAATGAGACGCTGCGGCTCCATGAACACTCGCCAAGCTTCGCGCCGAAGCGCTTTGCGATACACGAGAAGTTCTTCGTCGAGGACGTTCGCCAATAGATAGTGGCGCGTTTTGGCGTAGCGTTGCCCGTCGAACGTACCGCGGTGTTCGGCGCTTCCGTAGGTGGTGAGCTGGCCCTCGCTCTTGGGCTGCGTCATCCGCATGTTTACGGTGTGGTCTTATCCGCTTCACCCGGCGGGGCTTACAAGCCCCCTAGCACTATGCCGAGTCCGCTTCCGCGCGCATACCTTGTCGCTGGCGCACAGGAGCCATTCTTCCTTGAGAACGCAAGGAAGTGGGCGGACGCGCTGCGCTATACAGATGCTGACGTCGTTATGACTGAGCGAGCCGGGTCGCACGGTGGCGTATTCTGGCAAGAAGAGTTCCCGCTGATGGTGGCGTGGGCATTCGGACGATGATGCAACACGGCTGTCTGTTCCGCAAAGCGCAAGGGACCCTGATGAGTAAACTACACCGGCCAGCGCCTTAGGCTGACTAGTCCTCAAAGAGAAATTGGCTTGTAACGCTGTCGGACCCCGGATCACTATACCGCCGAGGACCGAAATGAAAACTCAACCACTCTTCATCAACACTGTATCGTTTTTAGCCTTGAGCCTATGTTATGCATCAGCGGCTAACATCACCACTTACGATCGCGCCGGCTTCGACGCGGCTGTAGCTGGAAGCTCTACCACCACCCAGACATTCGATACTCTTGCCCCAGGCACGATTCTTAATACGTTAAACGGCGTGACTTATAGCGCATCAGCGGGCAACCCCATTGTGACGAACGCTTACGCTACCACTACTGGCGTAAACTCGCTTGGCTCTACTTCCGCAGGCTTTTTCGAGGCTACTGAAACGGCAACATTCACGTTTGCTACCGCAATCACTGAGTTTGGCATCGACATTAATACCTTCGGGAGCCTTTCCGGCGACTACCTGGCAGCTACAACTAACTTAGGAAACGTTGCTCTTAGTGACTACGATCCATTCCCGGGGTACAGCACTGGCCAATTCCTCGGATTTACGTCCGATACGCCATTCACGAGTGTCACGATTAAGGGCTTGCCCGATCCCTCCGGCAATCTATACGTGTACACGTTGGACACCATGGTCTACGGCAATCAGGCAAGTTCAGCGCCTGAACCCGCTACGCTTGCAACGCTAGGCCTCGGATTAGCTTTTATCGGGCTGGTTAAGGCAAAACGGAAGACAGCCTAAACACGCCACTTGCCTCAACCTGGGGACGGCTTGCGCCTGCGAACCGTCCCCTTTCATCAGTTACTTCGTACTGCGCTATCTTGTTCTGTATGCCTATCGTTGTTGCCTCCTCATTTGCAGATCCCAAAGACATAGCCGCTTACAAGAAAGCCATCAAAGATGGTAAGACCCGCAATGAAGCCCTTAAGGTAGGAGACGACGGTATCGGTAAGTGGGGAGACAATACAGCCGTCAACGATCCCATGTGTGCCTTGCCACCAGAAGACTGGGAAGCCAAATGGGGAATGGGACACACGGCGCGTGGCAAAAAGGTTGTCGTCACCTTCAACGGCATGACCGTAGTTGGCGAATTAAGAGACACTATGCCCCGGAAAGCAAATATCAAGAACGGCGCTGGCATAGATTTGAATCCGGGTTTCGCCAGAGCCTTTGGTTTGAAGCAGCCGTTTCTCGTACCGGGCGTGCAGTGGGAATGGTCTAACGACTAAAGAAAATTTATAAGGGTGAAAATCTGATCAGCCCTCGCCTTGACATGTAAGTAAGCACTCACTTACACTTGATGAGTGGCTCACCCGAAGGCAGTTCCCGCAACTGCGCCGATCAATCCGCCCGTCGCTTCGGTAACTCCGCGTCTCCCCGCCACCGAACGCCGCGAACAATTAATTCATGTAGCCATTGATCTCTTTTCCCGCAAAGGCTTTAAAGGCACCACCACGCGGGAAATCGCCGCAGCCGCCGGGGTTACGGAGGCCATTATTTTCCGGCATTTCGAGACCAAAGAGCAGCTTTACATGGCCATCATCGACCAGAAAGTAAATTCTCCCAAGACCACCGGTTTTATCGCAAAGTTCAAAACTGCAATGGATCAAAACGACGACCAAGCAGTAGTTCGGCTACTGGTGAAAATCATCATCGAAGCGCATAAGAATGAGCCCAAATTCGAGCGTTTAATGTTGTATGCCGCGCTTGAAGGCAACCAGATCGCACTTCGCCACCTCCGGCAAGTCACTGCATCCATCGTCGATCTTTACAGGAGTTATCTCCTGCGGCGACAGAAGCAAGGCGCACTTCGCGCCTTGAGTGCCGAAGTTGCGCTAACCGCCATCGTGGGCATGGCTCAGAATTACGCGCTTGGAAAATATATTCATGAACTTGATGATCAGTGCATGAGCGATGAACAAGCCGTCGAAAGCTTTACACAGATTGCGTTGAGTGGCCTCAGCGTGGCCACAGATAACCAAGCGAAACCGCTCGCGCGAAAAATCAGAAACAAATGAGATTTAACTACTTATTGCTTTTCAGCTTCATCATTCTCAGTTGTTCGTGTGCCTCAAAACAGCAAGCCAGTGAAGGACCAGCGACTGCCAAAACCGTTGATGTCACTACCGCCCGATCGGTGGTCAAACAAGTATCAGCGGCTTTCGATGAAACTGGCACGTTCGTGGCCGAAGAGTCTTCCGACATTGCGCCGCCGGTAGCGGGACGCGTGCTGCGCACTCCTGTCGACGTTGGAGCTTTTGTAAAACAGGGCCAAGTGATTTGCGAACTCGACCATCGCGATGCCGATTTGAAGCTGCAGCAAATGCGCGCTCAGTTAGCCGAGGCGCAGGCGGCTGTGCGGCAGGCCAGAGTCAGAATTGGTCTTGATTCCGGCACTTTCGACCCAACCAAAGTACCGGAGGTAGCGGCTGCGCGCGCGAATTACGAATCCGCGGAAGCCCAGGCAAAATTGTCCGCCGCCGACGCCCAACGCTATGCGAGTCTCGTGGCATCGGGTGATGTTTCGCGCAGCGCTTTCGAAAAAGCGCATACCCAACAAGAAACGGCCGAAGCACAAGCCAACGCCAGCCGTCAGCAATTGGAAGCCGCGCTCAACGCTGCAAAACAAAGTTATCAGGTCATATCGTCCTCCCAAGCTTCGCTCGATGCGGTCGGGGCGCAAGTCGCCCAAGCCGAAAAGGGAGTCGCCGACACTTACATCCGCGCCCCTTTTGATGGCTTTATTAGCGAACGGCCGGTTGCTGCCGGCGAATACGTCGCCCTGACGAACAAGATCGCCACCATTGTTCGAGTGAAGACGTTGAAGCTTCAGTTGCAGACGCCGGAACAACGCGCAGCTAAGGCACAAGTTGGCATGACGGTATTAGCCCACGTCTCGGCCTACCCCGACCGGCAATTCGAAGGCAAGGTGTCAGCGATCAATCCAGCAGTGGATCCGAACTCCCGCGTTTTCGTGCTCGAAGCTCGCTTCCCCAATCCAGACAATGCGCTACGCCCTGGCATGTTTTCAACAGCACGTGTTGTGTTGCCGGGCGGAGAAGACGCGATCTTCGTGCCGCGCCAAGCGGTTGTGCGCGATAAAACTACTGACTCGAATTTCGTGTACGTTGTCGACCACGGGCAAGCGCGGATGCGTGTAGTGTTGATCGGCGAGACTCAAGGCGATTCGGTACGCATTCAATCCGGCTTAACTGGAAATGAATCTGTCGTTACGAACAACCAAGCGCAATTGTTCGACGGGGCCGCGGTTCAAGATAGGGCCGCCACGGCCAGCGCAAAAACTTCAAGTAACTTCTAAGGAAAACGAATGCAAGCTTTAGCCAGACTCTGTGTCCGCCGGCCTGTCTTTGCCACCATGCTGATCCTCTCACTCGTTGTGGTGGGAGTGTTTTCCTATTTCAGCCTGGGCGTCGATCTTTTTCCGAAAGTCGATATTCCAACGGTTCAAGTATTGGTGGACGATCGCGGCGCGTCCCCCGAGGAAATTGAAACCGAGGTCAGTAAAAAGATAGAGGACGCGGTCAACACCATCAGCCAAGTAGATGAAGTTCGATCGACGTCATCGGAAGGCCAGGCGCTGGTCATCGTCACCTTCGAACTCTCTAAGAACGGTGATGTAGCGGCGCAGGAAGTGCAAAACAAGGTGAATCTGATTATCAACGATTTGCCGCAAACCGCTAAAACGCCGGTAGTGCAGAAGTTCGACCCAGATGCGACGCCGATTTTGCAGGTCGCTGTTTCGGCGCCGCGCTCTCTGCGAGACGTCACATTGATCGCTGATAAGGAGATCAAGCAGAAACTTGAGAATGCCAAAGGTGTAGGTCAGATCAGAATTGTGGGCGGGGCTCGCCGTGAGATACACATCTTGGTTAATCCCGACCGTTTGCGCGCTTACAATCTCACGGTTAACGACGTCTTCAATGCCCTGAAGCAACAGAACCTGGAACTGCCGGGCGGAAATCTCAATGCCGGATCTCGCGAATTAACCATACGCACCACCGGCAAAATTCTAAACGTCGATCAGTTCAATCAAATTGCGATCGCGGCGCGCGATGGCTATGTAGTTAAGGTGAGCGACATTGGCTATGCGGAAGATAGCTACGAAGAGCCTCGCACCACAGCGCGCTTAAATGGCGTTCCGGCGGTAACGCTGGTTGTCTCGAAACAATCTGGTGAGAATACGGTCGCTACCGCGAGCGAAGTAAGGGAACGGTTGAAGGAGATCGGTCGCACTCTGCCGAAAGATGTGAAGACCCAGGTGATCGGAGATCAATCGGTATTCATTGAAGCTGCTGTGAATTCGATCAAAGAACACTTGATTGAAGGCAGCATCCTAGCATCGATTGTCATCTTCATCTTCCTGGCTAATTGGCGCACAACTTTGATCGCCGCGATTGCGATTCCCACATCCATCATTTCCGCATTCGCACTCATGGCCGCGATGGGGCTGACCCTGAACCAGATCACCATGCTGGCGTTGACCTTGATGGTAGGAATTGTCATCGACGACGCCATTATCGTGCTCGAAAATATTTACCGGTTTATGGAAGAAAAGGGGATGTCGCCTTACGAAGCGGCGATTGAGGGGACGCGCGAAATAGGGCCGGCGGTGCTTGCCACTACGCTGTCATTACTCGCAGTTTTCTTACCGGTTGGATTCATGGGAGGCATCGTCGGCCGCTTTATGAGTTCGTTCGGCTTCACTTCTGGATTCTCCATTGCTGTTTCGTTGCTTGTCTCGTTTACGCTCACGCCAATGCTGTGCGCACGTTTTGTGAAAGCTCCGAAACAAAGCGCTGGCGGGCATGTATCGAAGGAAAGCGGCTTCTTCAAATGGCTGGATAACCATTACACGACCATGCTTACCTGGTCCATGAATCATCGCAAAATGGTCATTCTTGCCAGTGTTCTAACGGTCGTCAGCATAGTGCCGCTATTCATGTTCGTCGGCAAAAACTTTCTGCCTGCCGATGATCAATCGCAATTCAATGTGCTGATCCGCACACCAGAAGGTACTTCGCTTGCTTCAACGACGCAGATCAGTGAGAAAATCGCTCAACAGATCCGAGCAGTACCTGGTGTGGAGGATACATTGATGACGGACGGTGGCAGTGCCGACGCCTCTGCCAACAACTCTTCCATCTACGTGAAGCTCAAAGATATCGACCAGCGGAGTCTTTCGCAAGTTGACATCATGCAGCGCACGCGCGCCCTGCTTCACAAGCTGCCGGAGGATATCCATTCGAGCGTCGAGTTAGTGAGTGCAGTCGGCGGTAACCAGAGTAACGCCGATGTTCAATATTTCATCGAGGGACCCGACCTGGCGAAGCTCGCGCAATACTCCGATGCACTGCTGGCAAAAATGAAGCAGATTCCCGGCGTTACCGATGCTGATACGACTCTGCGCAGCGGCAAGCCCGAGGTTAGCTTAGACATTGATCGTGCGCGAGCCGCTGACCTGGGAGTTTCAGTGATGGACATTGAACAGGCTCTGAATACGTTAGTGGCCGGGCAAGTTGCCTCAACGTTCAATGCCGGAGATGAGCAGTACGATGTCCGCGTGCGGGCGCAAGAGCAGTTCCGCGGCAGTATCGAGGGACTGAGCAAGATGACGGTGCCGTCAACAAACAAGCGAAGCTCAGTGGGACTGGACGAAGTGGTGCACATGCGAACGGGTACCGGACCATCGTCGGTGAACCGGATCGCGCGGCAGAGGCAAGTTACTCTGACTTGCAACGTTCTGCCGGGCGGATCACAAGCGGCAATTCTCACCGCGCTCAGCAAGGCCGCAACTGAGATCGGTATGGACCCCGATTACCATACCGGCTTAACGGGCGCATCGAAGGAACTCGGACGCACCGGTTACTACTTCTTGCTAGCCTTTTCGCTGACTTTCATCTTTATGTACATCGTGCTAGCGGCGCAGTTCGAATCCTTTATTCACCCAATCACGATTCTGATCACCTTGCCTTTAGCGATACCGTTCGGCATCGTTTCTTTGCTGGTGACAGGACAAACGGTGAATATCTTCTCGGGGCTTGGCCTGTTGCTGTTGTTCGGCATCGTTAAGAAGAATGCCATCTTGCAGATTGACCACACGAACGGGTTGAGAGCCGCTGGCCTTCCTAGATATGAAGCGATTCTGCAAGCAAATCGAGATCGATTGCGGCCCATTTTGATGACGACCATCGCGTTGGTAGCGGGTATGTTGCCGCTGGTGATCAGCAGCGGAACAGGCGCAGCGACGAACAGGTCGATCGGCGTATTAGTTGTGGGAGGCCAGTCGTTATGTCTGATTTTGACGTTGCTGGCTGTTCCCGTGTTCTATTCGTTTTTCGAAGATTTATCGCAATTGCCGGTGGCGCGGTTCTTCGGCCAATTCGTTCCAAAGAGCAGACAACGGGTTGCAGAGCCGGTCGTGTCAGGGGATCTGGTATGATCCTGCGTCTCGGTTTACTGGTCCTGTTGGGCGTAAATATTTGGGCGCAAAATGAACCGGCTCCTCCCGAACTTCCTGCATTACGACCACTTGAAATCCCCGCCCGCACTGGGATTACGGGCGAAGCGAACATCACATTAGAGGAAGTTATTCAGCGGGTGCTGAATAATGATCGCGATTTAGAAGTGGCGCGGATTAGTGCGCGCGAGGCGGTTCTGAATGTTACGGGGGCCAAAGGCTACTACGATCCGGTGGTGGGTTTGAACTCGTTTCGACTGAGGAGCGTAACACCGGTGGCGTCACTCATCGGAGGGTCGGCTAGCGGGAAGCTAACGCAAAAGGAGTTGCTTGCCGATCCGCAGTTGAGCGGACTTTTCCCTTGGTTGGGCGGTAGTTATAGTTTGGATTTTTCGTCCGCCCGGCAATCTACAGACAGTACGTTTGTGACGCTCAATCCACAGTTCCCCGCCTCGGTGAATCTGAATTTGACGCAGCCGCTTTGGAGAGGCCTGAACTTCGATCAAAATCGTTACCGCTTACAGGTGGCGCGAAAGAATGTGTCGCTGAGTAATGAACAGTTACGGCAGCGCGTTATAGAGATCGTGACACAGGCGATTCAGGCTTACTGGGAACTTGATTATGCTTACCAAAACCTAAAGGTTCAGATTGAGGCGGTTCGCTTGGCGGAGCAGCAGGATCTTAGCAACCGGAGGCAGGTGAAGCAGGGATTGCTGGCACCGGTGGACGTGATTCAAACGCAAACGCAGATCTCCACATTCCAGCAGAATGTTTTCCTCGCGCAGCAAGGGCTGACGAGAGCGGAGAATGTTTTGAAGCAGATGATTTTGCCAGTGCGCGAAGCGGCGGACTGGAATCTGGCATTGGTTCCAGTTACTGAAACCAACTTGACTCCCGAGGTGCCGCAAATTGGCGAGGCAATGAAGACAGCGCTCAAGGAACGTCCCGAGATTGCCGAATCTAAGGTCAACATTGATATCAATCGATTGGACCTAAGATTGAATCGCGAAGAAGCCAAGCCGCAGATCAACGCAGTGGCAAAACTGGGAGTGCAAGGCTTGTCGGGTCATGAAATTCCCTTCGTGGCAAGCCCATTGTTGACCGAGCTTGGCTTGACGCCAGGAGCTCTGCCAACCATTTTCCCGGGCGGCTACACACAATCTTTGAACAACGTGGCGAACGGAATTTTCCCAACGGTTCAGGTTGGCGTGCAAATGTCTTTGCCAGTTCGGAACCGGACAGCGACGGCGCAGGTGGCCATTGCGGCGGCAGAAGGCAAACGATTGGCTGCGCAACAGCAGGCGGTGGAGATGGCCGTTGAGGCTGATGTGCGGAACGCGATTCAGACGCTGGCGGCAGCGCGAGCGAGATTCGAATCAGCAAGGGCCGCGAGTCAGTTCGCAGATGAGCAATACAAAAGCGAGCAGCGGCAATTTCAGACAGGGACTTCGTCGGTGTTCCTGGTGTTGCAACGGCAGACCGACTTGATTTCAGCCCGATCAAGAGAAATCAGAGCCAAAGCAGATTTAGGCAATGCCGAGGCGGATTTGGATCGGGCCACAGCGCAGACCCTCAATACACAAAAGATCGACGTTGCTCCCACCCGGTAAGCCATAGAGCGCATTTCCGCTATTCTGAAGCTGTGAACCGACGCAATTTTATAACTAGCTCCGTGGCTGGCTTGTCTTTATTGCAGCAACGCGCTGCCGCTGAAACAGGAACCCCGACCTCCGACCGCCGCGTTTATTCGATGAACCGCGACTGGCTCTTTTCCAAACGCAAAACGGAGGACGAATCAGAGTTCGTGAAGGTGACTTTGCCGCATAGCAACGTCATCCTGCCTTGGCACAGTTTCGACGATCGGGCCTATGAGTTTGTGTCGGTGTATCGGAAGCATTTTCGAGTGCCGGAATCGGCAAAGGGACACCGCGTTTTTGTGGATTTTGAAGGCGCCATGACCGCGACGAAAGTGGCGATCAACGGCCATAAATTCGACGAGTATCTGGGCGGGTATACGCCGTTTTCATTCGAACTGACGCCGCACTTGAACTGGCAAGGCGACAATGTGCTGGACGTGGAACTAGATTCCACCGAGCGACCCGACATTCCACCGTTTGGCGGCAACATCGACTACCTGACGTTCGGAGGCATTTACCGCGAAGTCTCCTTACGAGTGGTACCCAACAATTACATTGAAAATGTTTTTGCGCAACCAATAAATGTTTTGAGCGCCGACCGAAAGCTGTTGGTTCGTTCTTACTTAAAAGGCAATTCCGGCACTTTGAAAGTGGAGTTGCGCGACGGCAGTCGTGTAATGGCGTCTGGGACGGCACCGGTGAACGGCGATTCCGAGATGCATGAGGTTACGCTGGCGAACCTGGGAGACATCAAGCTCTGGAGCCTGACTGAACCGAAGCTGTACGACGTGGTTGTGAAGTATGGCAGCGACGAACATGTGACGCGCATCGGTTTCCGGGAGGCGCGCTTTACGCCGAAGGGGTTCATGCTCAATGGCGAGCACATCAAGTTGCGAGGGCTGAACCGGCACCAAACATTTCCCTACGTGGGCGGCGCGATGCCGGCCCGCGCACAACGCCGCGACGCCTACATTTTGAAGCATGAACTAAAGCTGAACCTGGTTCGCACGTCGCATTATCCACAGTCGCGCCATTTCCTGGATGCCTGCGACGAACTCGGATTGATGGTGCTGGAGGAGATTCCAGGCTGGCAACACATTGGCGAGAACGCCTGGCAAGACATCTCGGTCCGCAATGTTTCGGAGATGGTCAGGCGAGACTGGAACCACCCTTCGATCATTCTGTGGGGCGTGCGGATTAACGAGTCACAAGACAATCACAACTTCTACGTGCGAACCAACAAGGCAGCGCATGAGTTGGACCCTTCGCGGCAGACAGGCGGCATTCGTTACCTGTACGACTCGGAGCTATTAGAAGATGTTTTCACGATGAACGACTTCGGTTTTCCATTGCGGGAGCCGAATCATCCCTTGTATTTGAACACCGAATTTAACGGGCATATGTTCTCGACCAAGCGGTTTGATCAAGTCGAACGGGTGGCGGAACACGCGATGCGGCACGCGCGAGTGCACGATCAGTTGGCTTCGAGCGATGGCTATGCGGGCGGAATTGGCTGGTGCGCATTCGACTACAACACGCACGGCAATTTTGGATCGGGCGACCGCATTTGCTACCACGGGGTCTCGGATATTTTCCGGATGCCGAAGGCAGCGGCGGGATTTTACAAGTCACAGTGTGAGCCGTCGGAAGAGGTTGTCTTGGAACCAGCATTCAACTGGTCGAGCGGAGATCACTCCAGCGCGGGCGGACCGGGATTGGTGCCGGTGTGTTCGAACTGTGATCACTTGAAGGTCTACATAGATGGGACGTTGCACACAGAAGCGGACCCCGATCGTAAGACCTATGCGCATTTGAAGTACGCGCCTTTTATGGTGAATCTGAGTGATTTGCCTTTGAGCCCTTGGGGAGATTTAAAGATAGAGGGCTACATTGCGGGCAAACTAGCGATTACAAAGAACTACTCGGGTAAAGGGATTGATGCGCAATTGTTGGTGGAAGCGGACGACAGCGAGCTAATGGGAGACGGCAGCGACGTGACTCGCGTTTTGCTGCGAGTAGCCGACGAGTTTGGGAATACCCAACAATTCGCCAGTGGGGTTGTGACGTTGAGCATTGAGGGACCGGGCGAGATCGTGGGGGAGAATCCGTACGGTCTGGTTGGAGGCGCCGGCGCTGTGTGGATTAAGACGAAAGCGGAGGCTGGAGTGATTCGGCTCACGGCGCGCCACCAATATTTGGGAGAGAAGAGGGTGGAGATCAGGGTAGTGGGGACGCCGCCGGAAGTGGTTTGACGTAGATGATGAGGACGCGGCCGTCGGAGGTAAAGCCTTCGCCGGTAGCGGTGCGGGCTTGTTTGATAGGATCGCTGGGCATCATGTAGTCTTCCCTCGCAGTTAAGCCAGTCTCGCGCAGGCTTTCGCCGATGTAGTCGCGCTCGCCATCGGTGGCGGGGTCGATCTTGTGAGTGATGCCATTGTTGCGGTTGTCTTTATCGAAGCCTACATCATGAGTGCCAGCGCCCACCCACACGTCAACCCCTTCAGCCTCGAAAAATGCTTTCCAAAGGCGGAAGTGATGGCGCGAGCCAACCACTTTCAGGGGATCTCCCTGTGCGTAACCGAAGTCTTGCACACGACCAAATAGAGTCAATGGACTCATAGGCATGTTGACGTAGCTTTGTTTGGAGAGGCTCGTCACGAGGCCATGGAGAACGGCGTCTTTCTTATTCTTATCGACGAGTACCCAACCTGCGGCGTTTAGGGCATCTTGCACTTGTTTCAGTGAACCAATCAGGATAAAGTTGACGCGATCGCCCAAATTGCCTTCGAGGTCGACGACGC
>Ga0182012_10002101_pt1 | contig 21690 bp, 17 predicted proteins | sample 612S2SmetaG_FD_120486 | JGI IMG/M metagenome (GOLD analysis project Ga0182012, IMG submission 120486) | Permafrost microbial communities from Stordalen Mire, Sweden - 612S2S metaG | ecosystem: Environmental > Terrestrial > Soil > Wetlands > Permafrost | place: Sweden: Stordalen | collected... | reverse complement strand
CTCGCCGGCGTGCCCGGGCTGGACGTCGCAGCGGTGCTGGGCGCGATCGACGACGACGCGACGCTCGCCGCCTACGAGGAGGACAAGCGGCGCACACGCACCGCCGAGGGAGGGCCCACGCACTTCCAGGGCAAGGCCCGCCAGACCGATGGCCCCGTGCGCTTCTCCGCGCCCTCGCTGATCTTCTCCGACGGCCGGCGCACGCTCGAGGCCGGCGGCTTCCAGCCGGTCGAGGCCTACGACGTGCTGATCGCCAACCTCGACCCCACGCTGGAGCGCCAGGCGGCCGCCGAGGATCCGCTGGAGGCGCTGCGCCACTTCCCCGATGGCCTGGTCACCGCGGAGGTCGCCGCGATCATGGCTCAGAACAACATGCTGCCCGACCGCGAGGCGGCCGAGCGCGCACTGATCGAGCTGGCGGGCGCGGGATCGGTGCGCAGGACGCCCCTTGCCGACGACGCGCTCTGGCAGGCCATCTGAGAGCTCCGCCGCACGCGCAGGGTAGCCTGCGCGTGGCGATGGCTATCACGGTCACACTCCCGGACGGAAAGCCGCTGGCGCTCGCGGACGGCGCCACCGGCGCGGATGCCGCCGCCGCCATCGGGCCGGGCCTCGCGCGCGCAGCGCTCGCCGTGGAGGTCAGCCACCCCGAGGTCGGCGAGGCCGCCGAGGTGCGCGACCTCGCGCGCCCGCTGCCCGACGGGGCGCGGGTGTCGATCATCACCAGCAAGAGCGGCCCGGCGGCGCTCCAGCTGATCCGCCACGACGCCGCGCACGTGCTCGCAGCCGCCGTGATGGACCTCTACGAGGGCGTGAAGATATCGATCGGGCCGCCGATCGAGGACGGCTTCTACTACGACTTCGAGTTCGCCGAGGGAGCCGCTGTCTCGGAGGCCGACTTCCCGCGCATCGAAGAGCGCATGCGCGAGCACGTGCGCGCGGGCGAGCAGTTCGCGCGCCGCGACGTGCCCGTGGCGGAGGCGCGGGCGCTGTTCGCGGGCGAGCGCCAGGACTACAAGGTGGAGCTGATCGACGACCTCGTGAGCGCCGGCGAGAGCTCGCACCCGCCGCGGCCGCTCCAGACGGTCTCGCTGTACACCAACGGGCCGTTCACGGACCTCTGCCGGGGACCCCACGCTCCCAGCACCGCGGCGATCGGCGCGTTCCGGCTGAGCTCGGTGGCAGGCGCCTACTGGCGGGGGGACTCGAGCCGCACGATGCTCACGCGCATCTACGGGACGGCGTTCTTCTCCACCAAGGAGCTCGATGCGCACCTGGAGCGGATCGAGCTGGCCCGCGCGCGCGACCACCGCAAGCTCGGGCGCGAGCTGGGCCTGTTCGCCTTCTCCGAGGTCTCGCCGGGGGCGGCGTTCTGGCTGCCGGCGGGCACACGCGTGTTCAACGAGCTGATCGCCGTATCGCGGCGCATGGGCGCCGAGCGGGGATACAACGAGGTCAAGACGCCCGTGATATTCGACTCGGAGCTGTGGAAGACCTCGGGGCACTGGGGCAAGTACCGCCAGAACATGTTCACGCTCAGCGTCGAGGAGCGCGAGATGGCGGTCAAGCCGATGAACTGCCCCGGACACTGCCAGCTGTACTCGATGGAGCGCCACTCCTACCGGGACCTGCCCCTGCGCTACTCCGAGCCGGGTCTGCTGCATCGCAACGAGGCCTCCGGCGTGCTCCACGGCCTGCTGCGCGTCAGGCACTTCGCCCAGGATGACGGGCACATCTTCTGCACCGAGGAGCAGGTCCAGGACGAGGTGGAGGGATGTCTGGAGATGATCTTCGCGACCTACGAGCTGTTCGACTTCGAGGTCCGCCTGGAGCTCTCCACGAGGCCCGCGGAGCGCATCGGCGACGATGAGCTGTGGGATCGCGCGGAGCTGAAGCTGACGCAGGCGCTGCAGGGGCGGGGACTGAAGTTCGACCTGAACCCCGGCGACGGCGCCTTCTACGGGCCCAAGATCGATGTGCACGTGACCGACTCGCTGAATCGCTCATGGCAGCTCGGCACCATTCAGCTCGACTACTCGATGCCCGCCCGCTTCGGGCTCAGCTATACGGGCGCCGACAATGCCGAGCACACGCCCGTGATGATCCACCGGGCGATGTTCGGCTCCTATGAGCGCTTCATCGGGATCCTGATCGAGCACTACGGCGGCGAGCTGCCGATGTGGCTGGCGCCCTTGCAGGCGATCGTGCTGCCGGTCTCCGACCGCTTCAACGACTACGCCGAGCGGGTGAGGCGCGAGCTGTCCGAGGAGGGCGCGCGGGTCGAGCTCGACCACCGCAGCGAGTCCGTCGCGCGCAAGATCCGCGAGGCGGAGCTGCGCAAGATCCCCTACATGCTGATCGTGGGCGAGCGCGAGCAGGGCGAGCAGACGGTCTCGGTGCGCGAGCACCACGGCGGCGACGCCGGCGCGATGCCGGTGCCGGAGTTCGCCAGGCGCCTGCAGGGCGAGCTATACTCGGGAGCATTGAAGCCCGAAACCTCCTCAGAGCGCCAGTCCTAGCGTCCGCTTGACCGAAGGTCACCACAGCTAGTGCCGGTACCTCGCAGGTTCGACCGGCGCCCGCCCGAGCGGGACGCGACACGGATCAACGAGCGCATCCGCGTTCCCGAGGTCAGGCTCATCGACGATGAGGGCAAGCAGGTCGGCGTCCTCAAGACCGCTGACGCGCTGCAGTTCGCGCAGGAGCGCGAACTCGACCTCGTGGAGGTTGCGCCGGAGGCTCGCCCGCCGGTGTGCCGGGTGCTGGACTACTCCAAGTACAAGTACGAGCAGGCGCAGAAGGTCAAGCAGGCGCGCAAGCACCAGCAGCAGATAACCGTGCGCGAGATCAAGTTCCGCCCGAAGATCGCCGAGCACGACTACGACACCAAGAAGCACCACGTGGAGCGCTTCCTGCTGCACAAGGACAAGGTCAAGGTCACGATCATGTTCCGCGGCCGCGAGGTCACCCATCCCGAGCGCGGCACCGCGATCCTCGATCGCCTCGCCGAAGAGCTGTCCGAGCTCGGCGTGGTGGAGCAGCGCCCGATGCAGGAAGGGCGCAACATGACCATGATGATGGCCCCCTCCAAAGCCGTGCTGGCCGGTCGCGTCGGCGCCGATGGCCTGCACGAGCCGCTCGAGCCGGGTGAGCTTGCCGCCGAGGGCGCAACCGAGCACACATCCGCCAACGGCGCCGCGCCCGAGGCGGCGCCCGCATCCGCGGCGCATGCGGCGCCCGAGTCCCCGCCGGACTCCGCGCCCGAGTCCCCGCCGGACTCCGCGCCCGAGTCGACTCCGCAGGCCGCCGTTGAGCCCTCGCCGAAGGCCGGCGCGGAGGGCGGCCCGGCCGCACCCCAGGAGCTCGCAGCGGAGCCCGTGCAGGCCGCGGCCCCGGCCGCGGGCACAGCCGTGCCATAATCAGCGGCCGATCATGCCAAAGATGAAGACCCACTCCGGCGCAAAGAAGCGCTTCAAAGTCACAGGCACCGGCAAGGTGCGCGCGCGTCACCCCTTCACGAGCCACATCCTCGAGAAGAAGTCGCCCAAAAAGAAGCGCCATCTCGGCTCGCCCAAGATGCTTCACGAGGACGACGTCCCGCGCGTGAAGCGGATGCTGGGGGTCGGCAACAAATGACACGCGTAAAGCGCTCAGTCAACGCGCGCAAGAAGCGCCGTGCCACGCTGGAGCTCACCAAGGGCTTTCGCGGCGAGGCGCACTCCAACTACCGCCGCGCCAAGGAGGCGCTGCTGAAGGCGGACGCCTACGCCTACCGCGACCGGCGCAACCGCAAGCGGGACTTCCGCCGTCTGTGGATCACCCGCATCAACGCAGCGGCCCGCGTCAACGGCATGAGCTACTCGCAGTTCATGCACGGCCTCAAGCTGGCGGGCATCGAGCTCGACCGCAAGGTGCTCGCCGACATCGCGGTCCGCGACGCCGACACGTTCCGACGTTTTGCCGAGGTCGCCCGCGAGGCGTCGGCTGCCTGAGGAACTTCCGCTCCTCACACAGGCAATCGACATCGAAAGCCTCCCGGGCGCCGCTCCTGAAAGGGACGGCGCCTTTTTTGTACCCGCACACGACCCGAACCGCCCACGACCCGAACCGCACATGACCGAGATCGCATCCGCCCAGAACCCCAGGCTGAAGGCCGTGCGCCGCCTGCACACAAGGCGCGGGCGCCTGCAGAGCGGTCGCTTCGTGGCCGAGGGAGAGGACCTGGTCGACGCGGCTCAGGCCGCCGGGCGCCCGCTCCTGGAGGGCTACCGCCTGGCGGGCAGCGGCCTCGGCGGGGATGGCTTCCACGATGTCGAGGCCCGCGCGCTCGCCAGCGCCTGCACACTGGGTTCCGGCACACGCGTGCTCGGCGTCTATGAGCAGCGCTGGCAGGCGCCCGCGGGGCCGCTGTGCGTCTACCTGCACGGAGTGGCAGACCCGGGCAACGTCGGTACGATCCTGCGCTCCGCGCTGGCCTTCGGCGCCTCGAGCGTCGCGCTCGGGCCCGGCTGCGCGGACCCGCACGGCCCCAAGGCTGTGCGCGCAAGCATGGGCGCCATCTTTGCCGTCGCGCTGGCGCGCGCCGGCGCCGTGGAGGAGCTGCCCGGCGAGCGCGTCGGCCTGGCCGCGGACGCGCAGGAGCCGCTGCGGGCGCCCGCGCACGGTGAGCAGCGCGAGCTCACACTGCTGATCGGCTCCGAGCGCAACGGCCTGCCCGCCGAGGTGCGAGGCGCCTGCGAGCGTCTCGCGCGCATCCCCATCGCCAGCGAGTCGCTGAACGCCGCCATGGCCGCCACGGTGGCCCTGTATGAGATGACCCGCCGGGGTGGCCGGGACATCGATACGGTCCCCGCGTCATGACCGAACGGATCGAGCAGCTGCGCGCCCAGGCCGAGCAGGAGATCGCCGCCGTGGGCTCCAGCCAGGAGCTGGAGGACGTGCGCGTGCGCTACCTGGGGCGCAAGGCGGAGCTGCCGCAGATCCTGCGCGGCGTCGCCGGCCTCGATCCGGCGCAGCGCGGAGTGGTTGGAAAGGCCGCAAACCAGGCGCGCCAGGCGCTGGAGGCGCACATCGCAGCACGTTCGCAGGAGCTGGCCGACCGCGAGCTGCAGGCGGGCCTCGCCGGCGACGCCGTCGACGTCACCCTGCCCGGCGCCCCGCCGCAACCGGTCGGGCGCCTGCACGTGCTCACCAGCACGCGCCGCGAACTCGAGGACATCTTCCTGGGCCTCGGCTTCACGGTGATGGAGGGCCCGGAGATCGAGAGCGTGCACTACAACTTCGACGCGCTCAATCACAGCCCCACGCATCCCGCCCGCGCGCGCACCGACACGTTCTACCTGCAGGGCTCCGGCGAGCAGGAGCGCGTGCTGCGCACGCACACCTCGCCGATGCAGGTGCGCGCCATGGAGGCGCACCCGCCGCCGCTCTACGTGGTCATCCCTGGCCGCGTCTACCGGCCTGACTCCGACGCCACCCACACGCCGCAGTTCCACCAGATCGAGGGCTTGGCCGTGGATGAGGACATCACGCTCGCCGATCTCAAGGGCACGCTGCTGGCGTTCGCCCGCGCAATGTTCGGCGAGGAGCGCGAGGTGCGCCTGCGCCCGCACTTCTTCCCGTTCACCGAGCCCAGCGTGGAGGTGGACGTGTCCTGCTTCCACTGCTCCGGCGCCGGGCACCTGCGCGACGGAAGCCGCTGCTACCTGTGCAAGGGCGAGGGCTGGCTGGAGGTGCTGGGCGCGGGTGAGGTGGACCCCAACGTGTATGACTGCGTGCCCACCACCGAGGCCAACGCGCCCGGGTATGACCCCGAGCGCGTGCAGGGTTTCGCATGGGGCATGGGCATCGAGCGGATCGCAATGCTGCGCCACGGCATCCCCGACCTGCGGCTGTACCTGGAGAACGACGTGCGCTTCCTGGAGCAGTTCACATGAGGGTGCCGCTGCCGTGGCTGCGCGAATACTGCGACCCCGCGCTCGACACCCGCGCGATCGAGGAGCGCCTGACCATGACCGGCACCAAGGTCGAGGCCATCCACCACCATGGCGTGGGCGCGCCCGATCACTTCGTCGTCGGGCGCGTGCTCAGCGCCGAGCAGCACCCGGACGCCGACCGCCTGAAGGTCTGCAGCGTGGACCTCGGCCAGGAGCGGCAGGAGCCGGCCACGATCGTCTGCGGCGCGCCCAACGTGGCCGCCGGGCAGACCGTCGCGGTCGCGCGGCCCGGCGCGGTGATGCCCGGAGGCGCAAAGCTCGGCGCGGCCAAGCTGCGCGGCATCCTTTCCGAAGGCATGATCCTCTCCGAGAGCGAGCTCGAGATCGGCGGCGCGAGCGCCGGGATCATGGTGCTGGAGGGCCAGAACGGGGACGCGCCGCCCACGCCGGGAACGCCGCTGGCGCAGGTGCTTGCGATCGAGATGGACGTGCTCGAGCTGGAGATCACCCCCAACCGCCCCGACTGCCTGGGCGTCTACGGCGTCGCGCGCGAGCTGCACGCCGCCACCGGAGCGCCGCTCGAGCCGGAGCCGTGGAGCCGGGACCCCGGCTCCGCCGGCGAGCTCACCGGGGCGGCCGTCAGCGTGCTCTGCCCGGAGCTGTGCCCGCGCTTCACCGCGCGCATCTTCGAGGGGGTCAGCATCGGCCCCTCACCGGCGTGGCTGAAGGCGCGACTCAGCGCCGCCGGACAGCGCCCGATCAACAACGTGGTGGACATCACCAACTACGTCATGCTGCTCACCGGCCAGCCGCTGCACGCGTTCGACCTGGACCGCGTCGCGGGCGCCACGCTCACCGTCAGACGCGCGCGCGACGGCGAGCGCATCGACACGCTGGACGGGCAGACGCGCACGCTGGACGGCGAGATGGTCGTGATCGAGGACGCGCAGGGGCCCACCTCGATCGCCGGCTTGATGGGCGGCCTGCGCTCGGAGGTGCAGCAGGACACCTGCCGCGTGCTGATGGAGGCGGCCAGCTGGAACGGGCCCAACATCCACCGCAGCTCCTGGGCGCTCGCGCTGCGCAGCGAGGCATCCTCGCGCTTTGAGAAGGGCCTTGCGCCCGAGCAGTGCATGCACGCTCAGGTGCTGGCGGCAGCCCTGATGATCGAGTGCGCCGGTGCCAGCCTCGCGCCCGGGACGATCGACATCGGCTCCCCCGCGCCACCCGCGCCGGAGATCCGGCTGCGCGAGCGGCGCGTCAGCGCCATCCTCGGCACCGACGTCCCGCGTGCGCGCCAGGCGCAGATCCTCGGCGCGCTCGGCTTCGCCACGCGCGATGCGCCCGACGGCCTGGATGTGACGGTGCCGGCGGTGCGGCGCAACGACGTCGCGCGCGAGGTGGACCTGATCGAGGAGGTCTCCCGCATCGACGGCCTGGATCGGCTCCCCGCGACCCTCCCCGCCCGCCGCGGAGCGGCCGGGCGCCTCACCCATGCCCAGCGCGTCAGGCGCGCCGCCGAGGATCTGCTGGCCGGCCGCGGGCTGCTGGAGATAGTCGGCTGGAGCTTCGCCGAGCCCTCGCTGCTTGAGCGGCTGCGGCTCCCCGCCGATCACGAGATGCGGCGCGTGCTGGCGCTCGAGAACCCGCTGTCGGACGGGCAGTCCATGATGCGCCCCACGCTGCTCGGCTCGCTCCTCGACGCCGCCCGGCACAACCTCGCGCGCAACGGCCCTGACCTCGCAATCTTCGAGTCCGGCACCGTCTACCGCGCCCCCGCGCCGGGCTCCGGTGCGATGGCCGACGAACACCACGCGCTCGGCGCGCTGCTCACCGGGCGCCTCACGCCGCGGTCCTGGCGCGCGGAGCCCGCCGAGGCCGACCTGTTCGCCGCCAAGGCGCTGCTGGAGGCGCTGATGGGGCGCCTGGGCGTGCCGTTCTCGGTCGAGCCCGCGCAGTGGCCCTTCCTGCACCCCGGGCGCAGCGCCGCGGTGCTCGCGGGGGAGGACGGGGATCCGCCGCTGGGCCTGCTCGGAGAGATCCACCCGCTGGTGGCCGCCTCCTGGGACCTCGCGCGCACCGCCGTCTTCGCCATCGACCTCGGCCGCCTCGCCCGCCTCGCGCCCGAGGTCGCCGCCTTCGCTCCGTTCGGGCCCTACCCGCCGCTGCGCATCGACCTCGCCGTCACGCTGCCCGACGGCGTGCCCGCCGCGCAGGTGCTCGAGCGCGTGCGCTCCGCCGCCGGCGCGCTGCTCGAGGACGTGGGGGTGTTCGACCTGTACGTCGGCGAGCAGGTGGGCCGGCAGCGGCGCTCGCTGGCGCTGGCGCTGTCCTTCCGCGCGCTCGAGCGCACCCTCACCGACGATGACATCGCGCCCGTGCGCCGGAGCATCGTCTCAGCGCTGGGCGAGATCGGCGGCGAGCTGCGTGGCTAGCGCCGCCGCCCAGCCGCGCGACGCAGCCGCCCGCACGGTGATCGTGGCCGGTGCCACCGGTTTCGCCGGCGCGCTCGCCGCGCACCTGCTCTGGCGCCACCCCGGCTTCGAGCTCGTGGCCGTCACCGGCCGCTCGGAGGTTGGCCGCCGCCTGGATGAGCTCTACCCGCGCCACCGCGTGCCGCTGGCCATCCAGGAGCTCCAGCCCGATCAGCTCACCGGGATCGACGCCGCCGTGGTCGCCTACCCGCACGCAGCAGCAGCGCCCACCGTCGCAGCCCTGCGCCGCCAGCGCGTGCGCGTGGTCGACCTGAGCGCCGACTTCCGCCTGTCCAGCGTGCCCACCTACGAGCGCTGGTACGGGCCGCATCCCCAGCCGCAGCTGATCGAAGAGGCCGTCTACGGGCTCACCGAGCTGCACCGCCACGCCATCGCCGATGCGGGCATCGTCGCCAACCCCGGCTGCTACCCCACCGCGTCGCTGCTCGCGCTCGCCCCGCTCGCTCGCGCCGGCGTGATCGCCGACGTGGTGATCGACGCCAAGCAGGGCATCTCCGGAGCCGGGCGCGCATTCGACGAGACCACGCACCTGTCCATGGCCGGCGAGAACATCCTCCCGTACAAGGTCGCCGCGCACCGGCACACACCCGAGATCGAGGAGCAGCTGGCACTGCTCGGAGCCGGCTGCGCCGTGCAGTTCCAGGCGCATCTCGTGCCGCTGGACCAGGGCGAGATGGCCAGCTGCTACGTCACCACCACGCGGCCCGTCGCCCAGCAGGAGCTCGCAGCCCTGTTCCACGACGCCTACGCACATGAGCCGTTCGTGGAGGTCGTCGGGCGCCCGCCCGGCACGCGCGACGTGCAGGAGACCAACTTCTGCCGCCTGTTCGCCGCCGCCGACGCGCACACCGGCAAGGTGCTGGTGTTCTCCGCCATCGACAACCTCTGGAAGGGAACCTCCTCGCAGGCGCTGCAGAACCTCAACGTGATGTTCGGCCTGGGCGAGCAGGAGGGCCTGCTGTGAGCGCCCGCGCGCCCGGCGGGGGCGCCGAGGGTGAGCCGTTCTTCCGCTCGCGCTGGGTGCAGGCGCCCGCGCACGTGCGGCAACTTGACAGCGCGTCCGGCCTGCCCGCCGGCTTCCTCGCGGCGGGCGCAACCGCCGGCATCAAGCCCAGCGGCCGCCCCGACGTGGGGCTGCTCGTCTGCGACGGCCCAAGTCCCGCAAGCGCCGCGCGCTTCACCACCAGCGCCGCGCCCGCCGCGCCCGTGCTGCTGAGCCGCGAGCGCTGCCGCCTGCAGGCCCTGCGCGCAGTGCTCGTGAACTCCGGCTGCGCCAACGCCGCCACCGGCCGGCGCGGGGTGGAAGACGCCGCCAAGACCCAGGGCGCCGCCGCGCTGGCAGCCGGCGTCGATCCCGCCGAGGTGCTGGTCGCCTCCACCGGCGCCATCGCCCAGGAGCTCCCCGTCGAGCAGATCCTCAAGGGCATCCTGCTCGCGCGCGCGCAGCTGCGCCGCGAGGGAGACCGCGAGCTGCAGGCCGCCATCCAGACCACCGACTCCTTCGAGAAGCGCGCAAACCTCGAGGTGCAGCTGCCATCCGGCACCGTGCGCCTGAACGCCCAGTGCAAGGGCGCCGGCATGATCTCCCCGCGCTTCGCAACGATGCTGTGCTTCGTGCAGACCGACGCGCTGCTCTCCCCGCAGACCGCCGACCTGCTGCTGGGGGTGTGCGTGCGGCGCTCCTTCGACCGCGCAACCGTGGACGGGCAGCTGTCCACCAACGACACAGCAGTGCTGATGAGCTCCGGCTCAAGCGGCGTCGCCGTCGCGCCCGAGAGCGAGGACGAGCTGCGCCTGGGCGAGGCGCTCGACGCGCTGCTGCGCCAGCTCGCCATCATGATGGTCGCCGACGGCGAGGGCGCCGGACGCGTGGCGCGCGTGGTCGTGCACGGCGGCCAGCAGGACCGCGTGGAGACCGCGGCGCGCGCCGTGGCGAACTCGCCGCTGGTGAAGGCCGCGCTGCACGGGGGGGACCCCAACTGGGGGCGCATCATCCAGGCTGTCGGCGGCGCGCTCGCCGGCAGCGATCAGCTGCCCGTGGACATCGCCATCGAGGGCATCCAGGTGTGCTCCGCCGGGGCCGCCATCCCGTTCGAGCAGAGGGCGCTGGACGCCGCCGTGAATGCGCCTGAGGTCGAGTACGAGGTCGCGCTCCCCGGGGAGGGCGCCGAGACCGAGGTGTTCTTCTCCGACCTCTCCAAGGAGTACGTCAGCGTCAACTCGGAGTACACGACGTGAGCACCGTCAGCGACGTCGGCACCCTGCTCGAGGCGCTGCCCTACATCCGGCAGTTCCACGGTCGCACGATCGTGATCAAGTACGGCGGCGCAGCCATGGAGGACGCCGCCCTGCGCGAGGAGTTCGCGCGCGACGTGGTGCTGCTGAAGTACGTGGGGCTGAACCCCATCGTCGTGCACGGCGGCGGACCTGACATCACCGGCTACATGCAGCGGCTGGGCCTGCCCGTGGAGTTCGTCGGCGGCCTGCGCGTCTCCGACGAGAGCACCGTGGAGGTGGCAAAGATGGTGCTGGTGGGCAAGGTCAACAAGGAGATCGTGCTGCGCCTGGGCCGCCACGGCCAGCCGGCGGTGGGGCTCTGCGGCGACGACGGCTCGCTGTTCCGCGTCACCCGGCGCACCGCGCCCGACGGGCAGGACATCGGCTTCGTGGGGCGCATCGAGCGCGTCAACACCGGCGTGATCGAGCACATCGCCAGCGACTACATACCCGTCATCGCCTCCGTGGGCGCCGACCGCGACGGGCACTCCTACAACGTCAACGCCGACGAGGCCGCCGGGGCTGTCGCCGGAGCGCTGGGCGCCTACAAGGTGATCTTCCTCACCGACGTGCCCGGCTGGCTGGCCGACCCCGAGGACCCGCACAGCCTGATCGGGCAGGCGGGCGCCGAGCGCGTGCGCTCCAGCCTGCCCGCGCTGCAGGGCGGCATGCGCCCCAAGCTGGAGGCGTGCCTGCAGGCCATCGATGCGGGCGTCAGCGCCGCGCACATCCTCGACGGGCGCCTGGCGCACTCGCTGCTGCTGGAGCTGTTCACCGACGCCGGCATCGGCACCAAGATCGAGGCCGACGCGTGAGCCCCGCCGCGCACGGCGGCCGGCCGCGGGAGGCGTGCGCATGAGCCTGGCCGAGCTGCAGGAGATCGAGCGCGCCAGCGTCATGCACACCTACGCGCGCATGCCCGTGCAGTTCGTGCGCGGGCAGGGCTCGCGGCTCTGGGACGAGCAGGACCGCGAGTACCTGGACTTCCTCTGCGGCATCTCCGTCACCAACCTCGGGCACTGCCACCCCGCGGTGGTGGCCGCCGTGCGCGAGCAGGCGGGCGCGCTGATGCACACCAGCAACCTGTTCTACACCGAGCCCGCCATGCGCCTGGCGCAGCGGCTCTCGGAATGCAGCCTGGGCGGCAAGGTGTTCTTCTGCAACTCCGGCGCCGAGGCCGTGGAGGCCGCGATCAAGCTCGCGCGCAAGGCGCGGCGAGGCGGCGATGTGGTGGTGATCCACGGCGCCTTCCACGGGCGCACCTACGGCGCGCTCTCCGCCACGCCGCAGGAGGCCAAGCAGGCGCCGTTCGCGCCGCTGGTGCCCGGCTTCCGCGCGGTCGCCGCGGACCCGGCCGCGATCGAGGCCGCCGTGGATCAGAACACAGCCGCGGTGCTGCTCGAGCCGATCCAGGGCGAGTCCGGCGTGCACGTGCTCCCGGATGAGGTGCTCGCCGCCGCCCGCGCCGCCTGCGACCGGCACGGCGCGGCGCTGATCTTCGACGAGATCCAGACCGGCATGGGCCGCACCGGCAGCCTGTGGGCCTACCAGCAGAGCGGCGTGCTCCCCGACGCCATCACCGTCGCCAAGGCGCTCGGCGGGGGCCTGCCGATCGGCGCGCTGATCACGGGTGAGCGGCTCGCCGATGTCCTGGCGCCCGGCGACCACGGCTCCACATTCGCAGGCGGGCCGCTGATCGCAGGCGCCGCGCTGGCGGCGCTGAGCTTGACCGACGACCCCTCGCTGCTGGGGAACGTGCGCGAGATCGGCGCGCGCCTGGCGGCGGGGCTGGGCGAGCTGCCGCACGTGCTCGCGGTGCGCGGCCGCGGGCTGATGCTCGCGTGCGAGCTGGACGTGAGCGCCCCCGAGGTCGTCGCGCGGGCGCTCACCCGCGAGCGGCTGGTGGCGAACGCGACCGGGCCGAGCACGCTGCGCCTGCTGCCACCGCTCACGCTCGCAGAGCACGACATGCGCGAGGGCCTCGCGCGCCTGGGCGCCGCGCTGGCGGCGTGAGGGCCCCAGCCGCTAGCCTTCCCCGCCCGTGAGCGAGCACAGCCCCATCGCCGCAGCGCGCACAGCCTCCTACGAGGCCGACCCCGAGCACGTGCACCGCGTGCTGCTGCTGTACTCCGGCGGCCTGGACACCAGCGTGATGCTCAAGTGGATCCAGGACCAGTACCACGCGGAGGTGGTCTGCCTGACCGTCAACCTCGGCCAGCCCGGCGAGGACTACGCCGTGATCGAAGGCAAGGCGCTCGCGCTGGGCGCGCTGGAGAGCCACGTGGTCGACGCGCGCAGCGAGTTCGCCGCCGAGTACCTCGCGCCCGCCATTCGCGCCAACGCGCTCTACGGCGGCTACCCGCTGTTCACCGCGCTCGGCAGGCCGCTGATCGCCAAGCTCGCCGTCGCGCAGGCACGCGCGTCCGGCTGCGACACCATCGCGCACGGCTGCACCGGCAAGGGCAACGACCAGGTGCGCATCGACGCCACCGTCGCCACGCTCGCGCCGGAGCTGAAGGTGATCGCGCCCGTGCGCTCCTGGGCGATGGGCCGCGAGGAGGAGATCGCCTACGCACGCGAGCACGGCATCCCGATCAAGGGCGGCAGCGAGGCCACGCCGTACTCGATCGATGACAACCTGTGGGGGCGAAGCTCGGAGGGCCGCTGGATCGAGGACCTCTCCCGGGCACCCGAGGACGACGTCTTCCAGCTCGTCACGCGCCCAGAGCTCGCGCCCGACCGGCCCGAGCAGATCGAGCTGGGATTCGAGCGCGGGCTGCCCGTGTCGCTGGACGGGCAGCGCATGGAGCTGGTGGAGCTGATCGAAGCTGTCGCCCAGATCGCAGCGCGCAACGGCGTGGGCATCCTCGACCACATCGAGGACCGCATCGTGGGCCTGAAGGTGCGCGACATCTACGAGGCGCCCGCCGCCGCGGTGATCCTGCCCGCACACCAGGAGCTCGAGCGCCTGGTGTGCACCATCCACCAGAACCAGTTCAAGCCGCAGCTGGACCGCCAGTGGGCCTACCTCGTATACGCGGGGCTCTGGTGGGAGCCGCTGCGCGAGGATCTCGACGCCTACATGCGCCAGGTCAACGAGCGCGTCAGCGGCAGCATCGCCGTCAAGCTGTACAAGGGCCACGCCAGCGTGGTCACGCGCTCCTCGCCCAACGCCGTCTATGACGCCTCGCTGGCCTCCTTCTCGGAGTCCGGCGGTCTGTTCTCCCAGACCGCCTCGCCGGGCTTCATCGAGCTGTGGTCGCTGCAGTCGCGCATGGCGTGGCGGCTGCGTAACGAGCCGCGCTAGCGGGTAGCGTGCCCTCGATGAGCCCCACCGCCTACCGTCTGCTCGGGTTCGCCGTCTGGCACGGCGCCAAGTGGTATCTGCGAGGGCGCCTGCCCTCCCGGCGCGCGATCCTCGGCGCGGGCGCAACCGCTGCCGCGGGCGCCGGCGCGATCGCGCTGCTGGCCCGCCGCGCGGCCGCCTGAGATCCGCCGCGCCGTGGCCGTCCGGCCGTGGGCGTAGCTTCACGCCATCGTGACCGCCGAGGAGAGCGAGACGCCCCCATTCGGGCCCGGCACGCCCGGCGCGCCGGGTGCCGGCGCCGGCGGGGCCGAGTCGCAGGGACGCCGGCCGGAGGGCGACCTGTTCGCCGAACGGCGCGCGCGCCGCTCCGCCGAGAGCGGCGAGATCGCGCTCACACGCCGCGCCGAGGCCGCCGAGGCGACCGTCCAGACCCTTGAAATCCACGTGGCCACGCTGCAGCAGCGCCTGCTCGAGGCCGAGGGCGAGCGCCGGCGCCTTGGAGAGCTGCTGGAGGCCGAGCGCACCGTGGCGCTGGAGCGCGAACAGGAGCTGCGCCGCGTCAAGCAACGCGAGTACGCCGAGCAGCAGCTGCGCGTGGAGGCCGAGGAGCGGCTGCTGGGGGCCGACCGCGACAGTCGTGCCGAGATCCAGGGCATCGCCCGGCGCCTGAGCGAGAGCGAGCGCGAGGCCGCAGACCTGGCCGGCCGGCTGGCGCAGCTTCAGCAGCGCCTCGCCGACGCCGAGCATGCCGCCGCGGGCGAGCGCTCCTCCACGCGGCGCGCCGAAGCCGATCTGCAGCTGCGCCTCAGCGGCCTGGAGGCGCGCGCATCCGAGATCCAGCTGGGACTCGAGGCCGAGCGCGCCGCACGCGAGCGCTCCGAGGCGCTGCTGCAGGAGATCCGCGCAGGCCATCTGAGGATGGAGACGCTCCTCGCGCAGCTACGCACCATCGCCGCGCGCCTCGGCCAGGGCCTGCGCCAGAGCCCCGCGCCCGCTCCAGCGGACCCCAAGCCCCCCGTCCCGGCAGACCGCGGGCCGCAGATCGGTGAGCTCGACAGCGCCGGGGAGGAGATCCGCGGGGAGGAGATGGCACAGGCGCTCGCCGCCGCGGTGGAGCGCCTGCGCGCGCGGGCCGACGCCGCTCCCGCGCCGCTGCCGCCGGAGTCCGCCGAGCCCGCCGGCCGCTCCTCAGAGGCCGCAGGGCGCCCGGCTCACAAGCACAGCATGTCCCTGATCGGCCGCGTGCGCAACAGGCGCAAACAGCGGCGCGAAGCCTGACTCTCCGCCGCCGCGATCCCTAGCATGGACGCCACGTGAGCACCCCGTCCTGCGCCCACCTGCACGTGCACTCCGAGTACTCGCTGCTGGACGGCGCATGCAAGATCGAGGACCTCGCGCAGCGCGCCGCCAAGTTCGGCCAGCCGGCGCTCGGGCTCACGGATCACGGCGTCATGAACGGCGCCGTGGAGCTGCACAAGGCGTGCCTGAAGCACGGCGTCAAGCCGATCATCGGCTGTGAGATCTATCTCGTGGACGACCACGCCGCCAGGGGCCCCGGGCGCACCGAGCGCAACCACCTGACGCTGCTGGCGGCCACCGACGCCGGCTATCGCAACCTCGTCAAGCTGTCCTCCGCCGGCTTCCTGGAGGGATTGCACAGGGGCAAGCCGACCGTGGACCTGCACCAGGTGCAGGCCCACTCCGAGGGAGTGATCGCGCTGACCGGCTGCCTGGCCTCCCGCTTCTGCCAGCGGCTGCTGGCGGACCGCCCGGACGACGCCCGCGCCCACGCCGATGAGCTGCTCTCGGTCTTCGGCGCCGAGAACGTGTACTTCGAGGTGCAGAAGAACGGGCTTGCCGCCCAGGAGAAGTGCAACGAGGGAATCGTGCGCATCGCGCGTGAGATGGGCGGCAGCCTGGTGGGAACGGGCGACGTCCACTACCTGCGCCGCGAGGACTACGACCACCACACAGCGCTGCTGTGCGTGCAGACCAAGAGCACCATCGCGGCTCCGAAGATGACCTTCGAGACCAACGAGTTCTTCCTGCGCGACAACGAGGAGATGGCCGCCGCGTTCGCGCAGTGGCCCGAGGCGATCGCCAGCACCGTTGAGATCGCCGAGCGCTGCTCGGTGGAGCTGGAGCTGGGCAAGCAGCTGATCCCCAGCTATCCCACGCCGGATGGCGTGCCCGAGGGCGAGTACCTGCGCGAGCGGGTGCGCGAGGGTCTGGCGCTGCGCTACGGCGACCCCGCGCCCGCCCAGGCGCTGGAGCGGATGGAGATGGAGCTCGGCGTCATCGACAGGATGGGCTTCAACGCCTATTTCCTGATCGTGTGGGACTTCGTCCGGTTCGCCAAGGACAGCGGCATCGCCGTGGGCCCCGGCCGCGGCTCGGCGGCGGGCTCGATAGTGGCCTACTGCCTGGCGATCACCGACGTGGACCCGCTGGAGTACGACCTGCTGTTCGAGCGCTTCCTGAACCCCGAGCGCGTGTCGATGCCGGACATCGACATCGACTTCTCCGTGCGCGGTCGAGAGCGTGTGATGCGCTACGTGACCGAGAAGTACGGCCGCGAGTCGGTGGCGCAGATCGTCACCTTCGGCAAGATGTTCCCGCGCGCCGCCACCCGCGATGCGGCGCGTGTGCTGGGCTTCGACTACGGCACCGGTGACCGCCTGGCCAAGCTCATCCCCGACCCGATCATGGGCCGCGCGCCGTCCTTCGAGGACTGCCTCAAGCAGGGCCAGCCGCTGCGCAAGGCCTACGAGGAGGAGCCCGCCGCCAAGCAGATCATCGACGTGGCCAAGGGACTGGAGGGGATCGTGCGCAACTCCTCCATCCACGCCGCCGCCGTGGTGATCGCAGACCGGCCGCTCACCGACATCGTGCCCCTGCAGCTCGCAGACGCGGGCAACGACGAGAACGGCGAGCGCATCTACCGCACCGTCACGCAGTTCTCGATGAAACCGATCGAGGAGATCGGCATCCTCAAGATGGACTTCCTGGGGCTTCGCAACCTCGACGTGATCGAGGATGCCCTCGACATCATCGAGCGCTCCAGCGGGCGGCGCCCGGACTGGGCGAGCGTGCCCCTGGACGACGCGCGAACCTACGAGATGCTCGCACGCGGGGACTCCATCGGCGTCTTCCAGTTCGAGTCCGAGGGCATGCGCGAGGCGCTCAAGAAGGTGCGCCCCGACGAATTCAACGACCTCGTGGCGCTCAACGCCCTCTACCGGCCCGGCGCCATGGACCAGATACCGCTCTACGCCAAGGGCAAGCGCGACCCCAGCTCGATCACGTACGCCGACGAGCGGCTGCGCCCGATCCTCGAGTCATCCAACGGCGTGATCCTCTACCAGGAGCAGGCCATGCGCATCTCCAAGGAGCTCGCGGGCTTCTCCGGCGCCAAGGCGGACGACCTGCGCAAGGCGATCGGCAAGAAGAACCGCGCCGCCATGGCGGCGCTGAAGCCCGAGTTCGTGGAGGGCTGCCGCGCCTCAGGGACCAGGGCCGAGGTGATCGAGTTCCTGTGGCAGACCAACGAAAAGTCCGCCGACTACTCGTTCAACAAGTCTCACGCCGCCTGCTACGGGCTGATCGCCTACCGCACCGCGTGGCTGAAGGCCAACCACACCGCCGAGTACATGGCCGCGCTGATCTCCTCGGTGATGTCCACAAAGGACAAGGTGCCGTTCTTCGTGGCGCGCTGCGAGGAGATGGGCATCGAGATCCTGCCGCCCGACGTGAACCTCTCAGACCACGAGTTCACCGTCGGTCCGCCGTCTCGCTCGGCCGCGAAGGCCCCCGGCGGCGAGCGGCTCGGGAGCATCCGCTTCGGGCTGGACGCGGTCAAGGGCGTGGGCTACCAGGCCGTGGAGGCGATCAAGCGTGCGCGCGATCAGGGCGGCGAGTTCACCTCGCTGTGGGACTTCTGCGAGCGCGTGGACAGCCGCACGGTCAACAAGAAGGCCATCGAGGCGCTGATCAAGTGCGGAGCGCTCGGCTCGACCGGCGCCAGCCGCAAGGGGATGCTGGAGGTGCTCGAGCGAGCGCAGGCGGCCGGGCAGAAGCTCCAGCAGGACGCGCAGATCGGACAGGGGTCGATCTTCGACCTGCAGGACGAGCCGCCCGTCGCGCAGACCGGAGGCGGCGCTCTGCCGGGGGCGGGAGCCTCCGCGCCGGGCGGGCTGCTCGGACGCCCGGTGCACCCGCCGATCCCCGCTGAGGAGTTCGAGCAGTCCGAGCTGCTGGCGGCCGAGAAGGAGGCGATCGGGCTGTTCGTCTCCGCGCATCCGCTGAAGCCGCTGCGCGACGCGCTGCGCGCGCGCGTGGACTGCCCGGTGGCGGCGCTCGCGGACAGGCGCGACAAGGACTGGGTCACCGTCGGCGGCATCATCACCGAGGCCAAGCGCATCCGCACGCGCAGCGGCGAGCACATGATGTTCGCCACGCTCGACGACCTCGGGGGCTCGGTCGAGATGCTGGTGTTCGGCAAGGCGCTCGCCGAGCACGAGGCTGCGCTGGCGGTGGACCAGGTGGTGATCGTCAAGGGCCGCGTGGACCACAAGGAAGCCGGCAAGACCTGCCTGGTGGTGCAGAGCGTGGAGGGCTTCGCGCCCTCACAGCAGGAGATCGAGCGGGCCACCGCGCAGGCCGCCGCCGCGGTCAGGAGCGCCTCGGTGCTGGCGCAGCCGCTGCACATCCGCGTCTCGGCGGCCGACCTGTGCGAGGACGCCATCGGCGAGCTCAGACAGACGATCGAGGATTTCCCCGGCTCGGCCGAGGTGCTGATCGACGTCGACACCACCGCCGGCGTGCGCAGGATGCGCCTGGGCAAGGAGTTCCGGGTCGCGCACACCCCCAGCCTGCGCGCGGAGCTCGAGCAGGTGCTCTCGCCCTACCCGTCGGCGGCGACAGCCTAGGCGGCCGGACGCCGCCCGCTCGGCGCTTGCGCCCGTACGCCCGTACGCCCGTGTGAGAGCGAGCGCCAGAGCGTCCACGCCGCTCAGGTGGAGGTGCGCGCTGCGCGCCTGCGCGCCGAGAGGCCCCGCTCGCGCAGCCGGCCGGCCAGCTGCACTTCCTCGCGCTGGGGGCCCTCGCGGTCTGCGCCGGGGGTCTCCAGGATGCACGCCAGGCGCTGGACACCCGGCGCCGATAGGAACGCGCTGACGCCCCTCTCGCCGAGCTCGCCCGCGCCGATGTTGGCGTGGCGGTCGCGATTTGATCCCAGCGGCGTCATCGAGTCGTTGAGGTGCAGCGATCTCACCCTGCCGGCGCCCAGCAGGCGCCGCGCACGCCGAAGCGTCGAGTCCATGCCCGCGCTCGTGCGAATGTCATAGCCGGAGGCCAGCAGGTGGCAGGAGTCCAGGCACACGCCCAGCCGCTTCCCGCCGCCCGCCGCCTCGATCAGCGCCGCCAGCTCCTCCAGCGAGCGCCCCAGCGTGCCGCCCGCGCCGGCGGTGTTCTCCAGGTGAAGCTCGCAGCCGGCGCTCTCGCTGAGCGCCTCCGCGATCGTCTGCCCGGCGCGCACCACCGCCGCACCCGCATCTCCGGTCTTGGCCGAGCCGGGATGCAGCACCACCGCGCTCGCGCCGATCGACTCGCCCACGCGCAGCGAGTTGGTCAGCGACTCAAGCGATTTGGCGCGTATGTCACGGTCCTCGCTGGCGCAGTTCAGCAGGTACACCGCGTGGATCAGCACCGCGTCGATCGGGCTGGCTGCCATCGCCTCCCTGAACGCCGCAACCGACTCCTCTGCGTAGGCCCCCGCCCGCCACATTCGCGGCGACTGGTTGAAGATCTGAATCGAGCGGCAGCCACGCTGCACGCCCCGCTCGATCGCCATCGGTAGTCCGCCCGCGGGGGAGACGTGCGCGCCGATTAGCATGGGCGCCTGATTATGAGGGTTCGCTTCGCGCCATCGCCCACGGGGGCGCTACACATCGGCGGTGCGCGCACGGCGCTGTTCAACTGGCTGCTCGCGCGGCACGCGGGTGGGCGGATGGTGCTGCGCATCGAGGACACCGACCGCGAGCGCTCCACTCCGCAGAACGTCGAGCAGATCCTCGACGCGATGCGCTGGCTGGAACTGGACTGGGACGAGGGCCCGATCATGCAGACCGAGCGCTCCGCACGCCACTCGCAGGCGCTGCAGGCGCTGCTGGACGGCGGGCACGCCTACCGCTCGAGCGCCACCGCGCAGGACGTGAAGGCCTACAAGCAGCGCCACGGCGACGAGCAGGGCTTCCGCGGCAAGCCCGAGCGCGAGGGCGCGGTGCGACTGCGCGTCCCCGCCGAGGGCGCAACCGTGATGGACGACCTGATCAGGGGACCCACCACGTTCGAGCACATGCACATGGACGACCCGGTGATCGCCCGCGCGGACGGCTCGGTGCTCTACAACTTCGCGGTCGCCATCGACGACATGGACTCAGCGATCACCCACGTGGTGCGCGGCGAGGATCACGTCTCCAACACGCCCAAGCAGCTGCTGGTGCTCGAGGCCGCCCGCTCGGTGGGCCTGATGGACGGCCAGATGCCCCGCTACGCGCACCTGCCGCTGCTGCACGGCCCCGACGGCAAGAAGCTCTCAAAGCGCCACGGCGCGGCCTCGGTGCAGGAGCTGCGAGACGCCGGCTACCTGCCGGATGCCGTGCGAAACTACCTCGCGCTGCTCGGCTGGGGCGCGGGCGATGATCAGACCGTGCTGAGCACCGAGGAGCTCGTCGAGCGCTTCACGCTGGAGCGCATCAGCCGCAACCCCGCGCGCTTCGACGAGGTCAAGCTGGGCTGGCTCGACGGGGTTTACATTCGCCACCTCGCGCCCGAGGAGCTCGCGCGGCGCCTGGAAGCCTTCTGGGGGCGGCCGGGGCTCGAGCGGGCGGCGCGCATCAGTCAGGAGAAGATCCACACGCTCAAGGACTTCTGGGCGCTGGCCGGGCCGCTGCTCGACGGGCCCATCGCTGACCCCGTTGCGCGCGAGCGCTGGCTGGGAGAGGAGGGCCGCCGGACCCTGGCAGAGGTGCGCTCCTGCCTCGCCGATGCCCCAGAGTTCGCAGAGCCCGACATCGAGCGCGCGCTGAGCGCGCTGGTGGAGCGCCTGGGAGTCAAGCCGCGCGAGGTCTATCAGCCGCTGCGCGTGGCGATAACCGGCGGCACCGTCTCGCCGGGCATCTTCGAGAGCGTCGCCCTGCTGGGCAGGCAGGAGACGCTGGCGCGCGTGGACCGCGCACTTGCGGGCGGCTGAGAAGCGCTGAGAAGGGTTGAGCAGGTGGCCGCTCAACCGGTGCCCAGGGGATGCCGATAGGGGCACTAAAGCGGAATAACCGAGCCTGCGGGCCCGGACGAACCCAAGGAAGGGGTCACATCACCCAATGCAGTCCACTGTTGCGGCCAAGAAGCTGAAGGTCCAGCGCGCCGGTGCTCCCTCAGGAGCCGCCTCTCTGCGCCCCAGCCCGCCGACGAGCTCCGCCGGCTCCTCAGGCGAGCGCCACCAGAACGAGGGACACGGCAGGCGCCTGACGCAGGCATTCGAGGCGCTTGAGGCGTTTCCGGCGTTGGCGGAGTCGCGGAATCGGTTGTTGAGTGTGGTTGGTGGTGAGCATGTGGCGACGGCTGATGTGGTGTCGGCTGTTGAGTCGGATGTGGCGTTGTTGATTGCTGTGTTGCG
>Ga0182012_10002098_pt1 | contig 21704 bp, 13 predicted proteins | sample 612S2SmetaG_FD_120486 | JGI IMG/M metagenome (GOLD analysis project Ga0182012, IMG submission 120486) | Permafrost microbial communities from Stordalen Mire, Sweden - 612S2S metaG | ecosystem: Environmental > Terrestrial > Soil > Wetlands > Permafrost | place: Sweden: Stordalen | collected... | reverse complement strand
GCCCCGCTCCCCTGGCTGCCAATCCCTGGGGTCTTCTCCTGCTCAGGCTCCCTCTCAGCGGCTGAACTGCGAAGCCGATCAATCAGGTCGCTCGAACCAGCATCATTTCCATGCGACAGCACCACGCGGTGAACCACCGGCTCAGCCAGTGCCGGCGAACCGGCCGTTTGCACTCTCTTCGCAGCCTCAGCCTTGGGGCTCTGCTCCGCCGCCGGCCATGGTCCGAACTCAGACGACGATTCCTTCGGCGTGTCAGGCTCACTCATCGCCGCAAACATCCCCGTCGCGCCAAAACTCTGTCCCGCATCCGGATCAAGTGGCTGCCCAGCGCCTTTTTCTGGAAGCTTCTTTGCTTCGTCCATGGAATTTGCCTCCGCTACGATGGGGGTAGCATAAACCATTCGCCGCTCTTCAATTAAACCAATTCCAGCGCCCAGTTTGCGGTTGCGCCTCCCTCTCCGGTGCGACTAGACTCAACTCAGATTTCTCCAGCTTTGTTCGGCCCGCCGCTGCTCTCGAGGCCGAGTCCCATTCAACTCCCTGGTGGTGGCTCTTCGATGAAGTACCTCTCGCGCGTAGTTTGGTCGGAAGGGATGCACCTCGGCCCACACCACTTCCAGACTCAGAGCCGTTATTTCGAAGACACGTTGTGGTTCCTCAACTCCAGCTTTCGGAGTGAGCCATGGGGCTTGCTTCATTTCTCCCTCGATGCTGAAGCGCTGCGGAACGGACAGGCTGTCTTGCACTTTGCCTCCGGCATCATGCCCGACGGGCTAATCTTCGATATGCCCGACTGCGATGCGATTCCCGGTCCCACCAAACTGAGTTCAGTCTTCCCTTCCACTGAAAGCGACTTGGTTCTTTATCTCTCCGTCCCTGCCCGGCAAGATCAGGGCCTCGACTGCGACGCTTCCGGCGCCGCCGCCACTCGTTATGGCATCGCGCAGCGCAGAATCCGCGATGATGCAGCGGGGCAGGGTGAGTTCGATGTTGCGTTTGCCAGGAAAAACCTGGTCCTGCTCAGTGAGTCCCAGCTTGCCAAGGATGCCCCCTCTTTCCCCCTCGCCCGCATTGTCCGCGACGGAAACGGTGGCTTCATCTGCGACCCCGATTTCATCCCCCCTTGCCTCCGCATCGGCGCCAGCGAAAGCCTCGTCCTGCTGCTCCATAAGTTAGTCCAGGCCATTGACGAGAGGATAACGGCAACAAGAGCAGCGCGGCTCAGTTCAGGCGGATTGGAACTCGGCACATCCGCCCTCGATGTCGCCAACTATTGGTTCCTTCACGCCCTCTGCTCCTCTCTGCCGGGCTTGCGTCACCACCTTCAAGATCGCCGCAGCCATCCTGAAGATGTTTACCGCGACCTCGCTCGCCTCGCCGGCGCGCTGAGCACATTCTCTATGGACTCAGGCTCTGATGAGATCCCGCCGTATCGCCACCGCGATCTGGCGTCGACGTTCAACAAGCTCGACTCCATCATCCGCCGCTACCTCGATGTCGTCGCGCCAACCAACACCGTTACGCTTCAATTCTCCCAGTCCTCCCCGGAAAACCAGTATCTTTACGTCGCCGATGTTAAAGATGAGCGTTGCACTCGTCGTTCTCGCTGGGTCTTCGGCATCCGCTCCACCATCCCTGACTCCTCCACGCTGCGCCGCACGCCGGCCCTCGTCAAAATCTGCTCGGCCGAGTGGGTTGGAAAGCTTGTCGAGCGCGCTTTGCCCGGGATGGAGCTACGCCACCTCCCGGTTCCCCCAACCGCCATGCGCGCCCAGGCTGATATGCATTACTTCGCTATTTCACAGGGCGGCCCCTGCTGGGACCATATACTTCGGACCAGGAAAGTCGGGGTCTACCTGCCCGGCGACCTCGGCGACGCAACATTTGAATTGACCATCGTCTTGGAGAACTAATCATGGCTTCTGCTCCTGCCTTGCCTCTGGAACAGTTGAGAACCAGCAACCTCGCGCTGGCCTTTCAAGAGGTCTTCACAGTCATTCTCCGTACCCGGTTTTCTGTCCAACGCGTCGAAAATGCTGAGGCCTTCCGCGCAACATTGCGCAAGATGATCTCTTCAGCCGTGAAAGACTCCACCACGATGGGCTATAGCGATGAAGTTTCCAAAATGGCCATCTATGCCGTCATTGGATTTCTCGACGAAAGCGTGCTCAGCTCCAAAGATCCGGTGTTCTCCGACTGGGCTCGCCGTCCCCTCCAGGAAGAGATGTTCGGCCGCCAGCTTGCGGGCGAATACTTCTTCCGCAATGTCGCCGATCTCCTCAACAGGCCGGAATCTTCAGAAGTTGCCGACGTGCTCGAGCTCCACGCCATCTGCCTGCAACTCGGATTCCGCGGCCGCTTTGCCTTTGGCGACTCCTCTGAGATTCAAGTCATCCTGCAGCGCATTCGTGAGAAGATCAATCGCATTCGCGGTGCTTCGGCGCTCTTTCAGCGCTCTGAGCCTCCTGCCGCTCCGCCCAGGCCCAAACGCGATCAGTGGGTTCATCGCTTGCAAATCGCTGCCATCTCTCTCGCCGCGCTCACCATAGTTGCCTACTTCGTCTACTACGTCGTTCTCGGACAAGGTCTTCCCACCAGCGCCAAGCTTCTTATTCCCTCACCCACGAACCCGCCTGGTCAATCGCTCGCTTCCGCCACGGTATCGAGCCCCGTGGAGTTCTCTCTATGAAGCGCATCTTGATTGGCATTCTCATCTTTCTCGTTTACCTCGCACTCGTGATCTGGGGCGGATTTGCGTTGCACTTTTCCGAGACTCGCCTCATCCTTTTCTGCTCTGTCCTCGGCTTGCTCGGTGCCTTGGCAACCTTCTTTGTCATCTGGTATCTGCGCAAACTCGACCCCGCCGCCGGTCCTGCCACGCCCGACTCCATCAACCTGGCCACTTTGCTGCGCGACGCCGACAACCGTATCCGCCAGTCGGGCCGCGCTAAGTCACTCGCCGCCATGCCGCTGGTCTACGTGATTGGTGACGAGAACTCCGCCAAAACCCAGACCATCCTCCAAGCCGGCATTGACCCCGAGTTGATCGCTGGAAACGTCTATCAGGACGGCGCAGTCGTCCCCACGCAACTCGCCAACATCTGGCTGGCGGGCAACTTCATTCTGGTCGAAGCAGGCGGCGCGCTTCTGCGCCAGCCGTCTCTCTGGCTCAAGCTCATCAAGTCCACTCTCCCCGCCCGACTCGGTTCCGCATTCTCAAAGAGCAGCCGCCTTCCCGCACGCTCCGTGGTCATCTGCGTCAGCATTGAACGGCTCCTGGCTCCCAACACCGCAGAGCAGATTCGCGCTCTTGCACAAACACTCAACGAGCGGCTCCGCCAGCTCTCGCAAACTCTCGGCATCGCGCTTCCCGCTTATGTCCTCTTCACCAAGCTCGATAACATCGCCCCGTTTGGCGAGTATGTTGGCCGTCTCTCTGAAGAAGAAGTAAAAGCTCCCATCGGGTTGTTGCTTGCCTCCCTCGATTCAGGCTCAGGCCTTTATACCGAGCAGGCCACCTCGCTGATCAGCACGCGCTTCGATCAGCTCTTGTTCGCGCTCTCTGAATTTCGACTTGAAGTTCTCTCGCGCGGCGGCGAGTTGCAGGACCTGGCTCGTGCATACGAGTTTCCCCGCGACCTGCGCAAACTTCGCTCGGGCATTGTCGCTTTCCTCGCGGAAGTGGCCCGCCCCAGCCAGATCGGCGTCAACCCATTCCTGCGCGGCTTCTTCTTCACTGGAATGCGCGCCCACATGGTGGAAGATGTAGTCGACGTAGGCCCCGCTCGTATTCAACCCACGCCCACCTCAGACGCCGGAGCAACACGCATCTTCTCGCTCGCCGGCATCCAGGCGTCACAGGCGCCCACCCCGCAGCGACGCGCCGGCATGCGCAAAGTCCCGCAGTGGGTCTTCCTGCCCCAGGTTTTTTCCCGCATCCTGTTCTCTGACAAGTCAGCGCTTGAGGCGAGCCAGCTAAGCACCCGCACCAGCTTTCTCCAGAGGTTCTTCCTCGCCACCGCCGCAGTGCTGCTCCTTTGCCTTCTTTCGCTCTTCACCATCTCGTTCTTTAAGAACAGAGCCCTCGAAGAGCGGGTTGCCCAGGCTGCTTCAGCATCGGTCGTGCCTGTTTCCTCCGGCGCTTACGCTTCCGTCACAGATCTGCAGAAACTCGATGCCCTGCGCTCTATCCTCGACGAGCTAGATCGCAACCGCAAAGACGGCGCTCCTTTCCTCTCCAAAATGGGCCTCTATCGCGGCAACGCGTTGTTCCCAATCGCCTGCCGCGCCTACTCCAACAAGTTCCGCACCCTGCTCTTGTCGCCAACGCAAGCCAACATCGTCGCCCGGCTTCACGCCCTGCCTTTGGTTCCAAAGCCGGAAGACGACTATGGCGCCACCTATCGCCCGCTCAAGGCCTACATCATGACCACAAGCAACCCGGACCCCGACAACGCCCAGGATACGCAGGAGTTCCTTCCCTCGGCGTTGCTCACCGAGTGGACCGGCAACGGCGTGCCGCCATCCGATGTATCCGCCCTCGCCCAGGCGCAATTTGCCTTCTACGCGGGCCTGCTACCCGATACCTCGGCCTGCTTCGCCACTGCCGGCGGTGCGCCCAACGACATCGCGGTGGCCCAGGCGCGCGCCTATCTCAATGGTTTCCAGGGATTCCAGCATGTTTACCAGGCCATGCTGGCCGCTGCCAACCGCAAGGCCGCCGGACTCACTTTCAACGGCACATTCTCTGGCTCCTCGCTTTACATCATCGATACCTCTCCCGTTGCCGGTGCGTTCACCAAAGATGGCTTCACCTTCATGCAGAACGCAATCTCCCACCCCGAGCCCTACTACAGCGGCGAGGAGTGGGTCCTCAAGTCAAATGCGCCACCTATGGATAAGGTCGCCCTCACTGCTCAGCTAAAACAGGTCTACACGACTGACTACATCAAGGCCTGGCGCGACTATCTCAACAAGGCGCAGTTCGTCGGTTACAAGAACTTTGCCGAGGCTGGAACCAAGCTTCCCGCACTCGATTCCAACGCCTCCGCAATACTCGAGCTCTTCTCCCTCGTTTCTATCCACACCGCCGTTGCCTATCCTGAGATAGCTTCCGCCTTCCAGCCTCCGCAAACCATCGTCCCGCCCAACTCCGTTGACAACCGCCTCATCGTAGCCTCGAATCAGGCCTATATTCAAGCACTGCAGGGGCTGGAGGTCGCCGTCAAAACCGTCGCTCAGAATCCCCTCAGCGCCAACGATCCTGCCGCCGCCCAGCAGGTCACCCAGGCTGCCATCAACGCAGAGCAGGCATCTGAAAACCTGGCCCACGGATTCAATCCTGATCCCAGTCGCGGAATCGACAAGACCAGCCTCGCCCTTCTTGAAGCCCCCATCGAGTCAGCCAAGGCCCTGGCATCAAAGGCTCCCGCAACCGCTGCCGGCGGAGGCGCAAAGACCTTCTGCGCCCAGATCGCCCCCGTCATGGCCAAGTTCCCCTTCAACCCACAGTCAACTGCAGAAGCAACACCGGATGAAGTCGCCCAGGCATTTGCCCCCGGCTCCGGAGCCTTCTCGCAGTTCTACAACAACACGCTCAAGCAGCTCGTTGTTCCCCAGGGCTCGCAGTTTGTACCGGCCCCCGGATCAACTGTTCCCATCAACCCGTCGTTCCTTGACTTCCTCAATCGCGCTCAAAAAGTCTCCACAGCCCTGTTCTCATCCGGCCCTCAGCCGTCGCTCGACTTCACGCTCACTGAGGTCCGTTCTCCCAGCGCTTCCGATGCCGTCCTCACCATCGACAATCAGCAAATCACCGCTGCCGGGCAGAGCATGACCATCCATTGGGTGTCACGGCCTGACGGCAAAACCAGTGTTACTTCATCGGGGAACTCCTCAACGCCCCCCGGTGGGCCTTGGTCCGTCTTCCACCTTGGCTTTCAGGCGACGCATATCCCCCCGAATCTTCTGAGATACAGTCTGCAGATGAACAGCCAGACCAACGGTGTTGCGCTCTTCAGTGCATCAGGACCCGGAGCTGCACTCCTCGATCCTCAATTCATGAAGGGCTTCCAGTGCGTTGCAAACGTCGCTCGCTAACCACCCTTGCTGAACACAAGCAAGAGAAACTCCCTGGCTGATGAGAAAGCTGCTGGCGTTTGAGCAAGCGAAGATAATGAACGAAAATGAATCTACCCGGGATCGCGACTTCTGGTCCACACCGCGGCTTACGAATTAAACCATGATTGACGAGAACTCCAATCCGCTTGCCGAACCCGCCCCTTCGCCGGGGTCCGCGCATGAGACCATCCCCGCCGCGACTCCGGCCCATGATCTCCCTCAGTCCCTCGGAGAGACCATGCCGGAACCGCATCTGGAGTCAACCAATCCCGCGGCCGCGCTCCCCGATGTGCCGTTGACTTCTTCCCCCGTCAATAGCCCCGCCTCTATACGGCTCGCCGTCTCCGTTCTCAGCGATGTCGGACGCGTACGCACCAACAACGAAGACGCTTGTGGCTACGACGAACCCCACGGCATTTATGTCGTCTGCGATGGCATGGGTGGAATGGCAAGCGGCGAAGTCGCAAGTGCAATGGCCGTAACAACGATTCTGGAAACCTTTGCAAGATCCGCCCCTTCGACTGTTCCTGTCAGCGCGCGTCTCCTCCAGGCCATCACCACCGCCAATACAGATGTTTGGGAAAAGGGCCAGGTCGGCGTCAACAAGGGTATGGGTACCACCGCCGTCGTGGCTGCTCGCGATGGCGAAAGGTTGATCGTCGGCAACGTCGGCGATAGCCGCGCTTACATCCTGCAGGATGATCAGTGTATCCAACTCACCGTTGACCACTCCTACCTGAATGAATTGATTCGCAATGGCACCATCAAAATCGAAGACGCCCAACACGTTGATCTGCAAGGAATGGAATCAGTCATCACTCGCGCGGTGGGTGTATCGGCTGACATTGAGCCAGACTTTTTCTCCATCGAGCTTAAGCCCGGATCTGCCATTTTGCTCGCGACTGACGGCCTCACTCGCTACCTGCTCCAAGATGAGATTGCCTCTATTCTCCGCGCCTCCACCATGGAAACCGCCTGCGCCAACCTCATCTCCGTAGCCAAGCAGCGTGGCGGCCAGGACAATATCACCTGCCTGCTCCTCGTGGCGCTTCCAGCCTGACGCCCTCTCACCGCCGCGCCGCCGTCGCTCCTCCTCTAATTCAACACAAGGTCAGCACCATGCCCGAGACACAACACGAAACGGTCTCCGTCGATTTCACCGTCGGCATCGACGATGGAAGCTTCAAAGCCACCGCGGTAGTGCCTGCTGGTCAATGCAATCTCACTCAGATTCTGCCCGTCATTCAATCTCTCGACGACTCGTTCATAGCCGGTGTGACTGCGCAAACCAGCGCCGCCGGCCTCCACGTCTCATGCAAGGCCGGTTGCGGCGCGTGCTGCAGGCAGATGGTGCCCCTCAGCATCTTTGAGGCGGAAGCTCTCACGAACTGGATCCGCACTCTGCCCGAAGCCCACCAGCAGCAACTCGCCCAGCGCTTCCACCAGGCTCTCCTCAAGCTCAAGGCCGGCGGCCTCATAGAGCGCATCGTCACCGAAGACTGGCTCGCCGAAACCGAGTCCGCCCGCCAGTTGGCGCTGGACTACTTTTATCAAGGCGTCCCCTGCCCCTTCCTCGAGGATGAGTCCTGCTCCATCCACCCCATTCGTCCGCTCATCTGCCGCGAATATCTGGTTTCATCGCCACCTGAACACTGCGCGGATCCGTCCGAGTTGCAGGTTGATCCCATCCGCATGCCGCTCAACTTCTCCCGCATCCTCAACGCAGTCGGAGCAGTGGTCGAGCACGATTCCCGCGGCTGGATTCCGCTCGTTTTTCTGTTTGCCTGGATGGAGAGCGGCGCACGCCCCGGCGAAGCAATCAGCGGCCCTGGGCCTCAGGTCCTCTATGAGTTCGTCAAATGCATGGCCGAAGCCAAGCCCGGAAAATCCCAACCGGACAAGCCCTGATCCAGCAGCAAACCCTCAACCGGCACAACGGATCAACATCCTTCACCTACCGCGCAAACTCCTTCAGAGCCTCTGCATTGTCACTCTTGCCCGCTTGCACCGCGAGATCGTACGCTGTCTGTCCACTAGCATTTCGTTCCTTCGGATCAAGCCCTTTCGCCAGCAGATAGCTGATCGCAGATCGATCGAGATGCTCGGCTGCATACATCAGCAAGCTGTTTCCCTTGCCATCCTTCGCCTTCACATCGGCCCCATGTTCCACCAGCTCGCGCACAATCGCTGAGTTCGCCGAAAAGAAAACGACGCTGTTGCGGCCAATCACACTCGATTCGCCGGCTGAATTCAGCGACTCGCTCACCGCCTGAGCATTGGCATTCGCATGATACCCAAGTAGCACTTCCACGGTAGCAACTTGTCCAGAAGCTGCCGCCTCCATCAGCGCCGTAATTCCCTCATTCACCCCAGATGCGCCTACCGAGACGGCGCCAGTCGCCTCAACCTTCGCCCCCCCGGCCAACAACGCTTTGACAGCGTCCGTATGTCCACCCCGGGCGGCAAGCATCAGCGCCGTCAATGTGTTTCCATCCGTGTTCGCCGAATTCGGATCGGCACCTCTCTTCAGCAGCAACCGTACCTTCGCCGCATCCCCTGCCCGCGCCGCATCCAGCAGAGGTTTCGCCAGCGAGTTGCAATAGCAGACCTGCAGTCCCACCGCAAAAACAAAAGCGATGAGCACCGACCATCGAACAGTCCGCCGTATCATTGTGTCGGTACCGCCGCCAGCACTATATATGTCTGCAATGCGCTGTTGTACACCTGCCTGATCTCATCAATCGTGCGCGCTGGTTGCCCACCATAGTAGCTGTCTCCGACTTTCGTCGGCAGACTCGCCCATTCAGGCGCCCCACGGTAAACGGCATTATCAAGGTCGCCCGCAAGCAGATACCCGATCATCTTCCGCCGCTTCATCAATTGCACCGCGGCAATATCCTGATTTGGCCCCGTGAAATCCGGCCGCGACAGCCCTTTCCATGTGTCAATAAGGAATTGATATCTGCCTGCAGCCGTGCTCTTGATTGCAGCATTCACCTGCACAAGAATGTCTGGATGCCGCGACAGGTTGGTTACACTCACATTCCGTTTCCCCACCAGTTCCGGATAGTACGGCGACTTCAGCACCAGTCCATTCACTACCTTTCCGTAGTCAGTTCCTGTCCCCTCCGTGAAGCCAATCACATCCAGCATCGCCTTTATGCGTGGATGCTTCACCAGTGCAGTTGCGGTCGAGTGCTCAGTCAACCCTCCCGGAACTCCAGGATGTTTCGGAATCGAACCCGCGGCCGTCAGTTCCAAAACCTGGAAGGTCCGCTTCCCCGGATCGACCCGTCCGTCCGGATGCGAGGAGCCCATAACGCTCTTCTGAAAATTCCGCAGCGCTTCTATCGTCCTGATCCCCGGAATACCATCCTCGGCAAGCAGTGGGAAATCCCCAAGCGGAAACTCCGCGCTCAACAAGCGATACCGCGCACGGTTGAGCAGGTGCTGCACCACCTTCACATCCTGCGCCTCATTGATGCCGGCAAGTCCTACGCTCTTGGAAATCATCTCGTAAATCCCATCAGTCCGCCCACCCCAGTTCAACGCCCCATTTATACCATGCTGCGTAATCCATTGTTCAAGGTCCGACGCTCCCGCCAGCCCGAGATCAAGCAACAGGAGACTCGATCAATCCCCAGCCGCTTCAGCCTGGATCGGGACAGGCACGCCCTGCAGTGACACGAACCGCTCTGGTTCGCAGCAGGCACGACTCAGCCGGCCAAGGTCAGATTGCATCTCACGATCCGATTGGAATGACTCGAACACTGCATCGAGGATCGAAAATGCCGCCGCACCTTCAGGGCGTTCGACTCGGTAGTGCATCCACTTCCCTTCTCGCCGGGCCGACACCACCCCCGCCTTGCGCAGGTAAGCAAGATGACGTGAGATTTTGGGCTGACCCTGCTGCAGTATCTCAACCAGATAACAGACGCAGACCTCACGTCCAGCAATCAAATTGAGCAGGCGCAGGCGTGTACGGTCGGCAAGAGCCGCAAACAGGAGAACCAGGTCGATTGACTTTGCTCGGGACCTCATAGATTCATGATATACGCATTGACAAATATGTCCATCGTCGAATATATTCGCCTTGACGTATGCGAAAGGCTGGCACATGAACACCTCGTCCCAAATCCAGAATCAGGTCAAAGAGAAATACGGCAGCGCCGCACGAGCCGTCGCTGCATCCGGCAATGTACAAGCTTGTTGCGACCCGGCGCTCCGCTGTTGCGACCCGATAACCACCAACCTGTACAGCGCCGATGAGAAAGGCATCATCCCTGAGAAGGCGGTTCTTGCTTCTCTCGGTTGCGGCAACCCCACCGCACTGGCTGACATCAAACCGGGCGAAATCGTCCTCGACCTCGGCTCCGGCGGTGGCATCGATGTGCTTCTCTCCGCTCGGCGCGTTGGACCCACCGGCAAAGCCTATGGTCTTGACATGACCGACGACATGCTCGCCCTCGCCCGTGAAAACCAGCGCCAGGCCGGCGTGGACAACGTCGAGTTTCTCAAGGGCGAAATCGAGAACATTCCCCTCCCCGACAACTCCGTCGACCTCATCATCTCCAACTGCGTCATCAACCTCTCGGCAGATAAGGACCGTGTTCTACGCGAAGCCTATCGCGTGCTGAAACCCGGCGGCCGCCTCGCCGTCTCTGATGTCGTGGTGCGCGGGGCAGTGCCGGATGCAGTCCGCCAAAGCATGATGCTGTGGGTCGGCTGCATCGCGGGCGCCCTCGAGGAGCGCGACTATCAATCCAGGCTCCTCGCCGCAGGCTTTCACGATGTTTCCTTCGAGCCCACTCGCACCTACAACGTTGAAGATGCCCGTAGCTTCCTCAGCGCATCCGGCATCGACGTAGACGCCATTGCCGACGAGGTTCAGGGCAAGTTCCTCAGCGCCTTCATCCGCGCGTCGAAGCCCATGGCTGCCTGCTGCCAACCTGGCTGCTGCTCGCCCACTGTCGCTCTGAAAGGCTGACTGCAAATGTCGAAACACTACAATGTCCTCTTCCTCTGCACCGGCAACTCTGCCCGTTCCATCATGGCTGAAGCCTTGCTCAATCATAAGAACAAAGGAAACTTCACCGCTTACAGCGCCGGCAGCCATCCCTCGGGAAACCCGCGGCCCGAAGCCCTCGCACAGCTTCGATCTGCAGGCATCAGCGTCGACGGCCTGCGCAGCAAGTCCTGGGATGAATTCGCCGCGCCCGATGCACCTCATCTCGACTTTGTGTTCACCGTTTGCGACAACGCCGCCAACGAGCAATGCCCCTACTGGCCCGGCCAGCCCATGACCGCGCATTGGGGTATCCCGGACCCCGCCGCCGTCCAGGGCACACCGGAAGAAATTGCCCGTGCCTTCCGTGACGCGTTCGTTGTCCTTGACCGCCGCATCGGCCTCTTCCTGTCCCTTCCCCTCATTACGCTCCAGCACCTCGCCATTCAGGAAGAGATCAACAAGATAGGCAAAGCCTGATGCACTCGCTTCCCCGGCGCCTGGTTGCAGAATTCACAGGTACGTTGCTGCTGCTCTCTGCCGTCGTCGGCTCTGGAATCATGGCCGATCGCCTCGCCGGCGGCAACGTCGCCCTCGCGCTTCTCTGCAACACCATCGCCACAGCCGCCGCCCTGGTGGCCCTCATCCTCACTTTCGGCCCCATCTCCGGAGCACATCTCAATCCCGCTGTCACCCTCGCCGACGCTGTCCAGGGAGGCTTCACCTGGCGCCACGTCCCGGCATACATTGCCGCTCAACTTGCCGGGGCCATCGCCGGTGTTGCCATCGCACATCTCATGTTCGGTTTCCCTCTGTTCGCCGCCTCCACACACATCCGCAGTGGTCCCGCCCAGCTCTTCAGCGAGTTCGTTGCCTCTTTCGGACTCCTCGCCGTTATCTGGGGCTGTTCCCGAACTCGTCCTAATTCCGTCCCTGTCGCCGTCGGGGCCTACATAACTGCTGCTTATTGGTTCACCGCTTCCACCTCCTTTGCCAACCCCGCTGTTACCGTTGCCCGCGCTCTCACCAACACCTTCGCCGGTATCCGCCCCGCCGATGTGGCCGGTTTTATCGCGGCGCAACTTGCGGGTGCTTTTGCCGCGACGGTTCTCTTCCGCTGGCTTCTGCCCGTCACCAGAGAACGCACGAATGAGGCCCGGGTGGGTATCGATGAGGCGAAGAATTAAGCATCGCTCCACGACTATGATCGCTCGTGCCCATTTCCACAATTCGCCTTATCCCGATTCGCCTTATCCCGAAGCGATGGCGCCGTCTGCATATCGGCTTAGCGCCGTGTCGGTCGCAGGGCTGAGCGATCACTCCCGTTGCAGGTTCGCGGCCAGCCACCCCAAGACATCCACGAGGAGACGTTGTCGTTACAACGGTTGCATGGGCTATTTCCGGCACGACGCTGGACGTACCCGTAAAAGAATCCATGACGAGGCTAACGTGCGGCGCTTGATCCACCGCGCTGGAGTTCGTCGAATCAAAAGGTCATTCGTCTGAAGGCGATTGAACACTGAGTCCGCGGCCGAGTCCCCGTGGAAGACGTAAGATGAGGTTGGCGCCCCGCATGAAATGGGGCTTTGATTCACAGGAGTCCCGATGACCGCCGAATTGATTCACCGCCTTCATTTTGCATTCACCATTACCTTTCATTACCTCTTTCCGCAGCTCACCATGGGCCTTGGACTTCTCATCGTGGTGCTCAAGTCCGTTGCCCTGAAGACTGGCGATGAGAAGTGGGATCGCGCTGCGCGCTTCTGGGGCCGCATCTTTGGCATCAACTTTGTATTCGGCGTCGTCACCGGGATTCCGATGGAGTTTGAGTTCGGAACCAACTGGGCGCGATTCTCCCGGCTTTCCGGCGGAGTCATTGGGCAGCCACTCGCCATGGAGGGCGTCTTCAGCTTTTTCCTCGAGTCCGCTTTCCTCGGTCTCTTCCTTTACGGCGAAAAGCGGCTCTCCAAACTCATGCACTGGTTCTCAGCGGTCATGGTTTTCGTCGGCTCGTGGATCTCCGGATTCTTTATCATCGTTACCGATGCGTGGATGCAACATCCAGTGGCCTATGATCGCCTCCCCAATGGACAATTTGAAGTGGTGAGCTTTTGGCAACTACTCCTCAATCCCTGGGGCCTGCTGCAATTCGCGCACAACATGACTGGCGCGGTCGTCACCGGATCGTTCGTCATGGCGGCTACAGGCGCTTTTTATCTGCTCGAAGGCCGCAAGAACGCCTACGGTCGCATCTTTCTCAAGCTGGGAGTGATCGCTGGCTTCATCTCTTCCATCATGATTATTTTTCCCACAGGCGACCTGCATGGCAAATACGTCGCGCGCAATCAACCCGCCGCGATTGCGGGCATGGAAGGACTTTTCAAGACCGAGGACGGCGCGGGTATGGTGCTCATGGGGCAACCAAATGAGGAGACTGGCCAGATCGACAACCCAATCGTAATAAACGACGCGCTCAGCTTCCTCATCTATGGCACAACCAAGGCCGAGGTGAAAGGGCTTGACCAGATCCCTCGCGACCAATGGCCCACTGCATTGCCGCTTTTGTTTTATGCCTACCACATCATGGCTGGCCTCGGAACCTGGTTCCTGCTACTGATGTTTGTCTCTGCGTTTCTGTTGTGGCGCAACAAGCTGTACACGTCCCGCATTGTCCTTTGGGCACTGCTGCTCAGCTTTCCACTGCCCTACATCGCAAATACCGCTGGCTGGATGACTGCCGAGCTCGGCCGCCAACCCTGGATCATCTACGGCCTCATGCGCACCAACGCGGGCTATTCCAACACTGTCTCGGCTAGCAATGGCCTCTTCACTCTCATCGGTTTCATGGGCCTCTACACAGTGCTGGGCTTGCTGTTCACTGTCCTCATCTACCGCGAGATCAGCACAGGCCCCGAACCAAAGCCCATCACAGCCCAGGCGATTCACGCTGACTAACCCTTACCTTGTAGTCGTTGATGGCAAGTTAGAAGGAGCACTTTTATGATGGGTCTCATTTGGTTCTGGCTGGTTGCCGTAATGATCGTAGGTTACGTGGTCCTCGACGGCTTCGATCTCGGCGTTGGAGTCCTGCATCTGTTTCTGCCGCGCACTGAGAACGACCGCCGCACCATTCTCGCCACCATCGGGCCCGTCTGGGACGGCAACGAGGTCTGGCTCCTTGCCGGCGGAGGCACACTCTACTTCGCCTTTCCCCTGCTGTATGCATCGGCCTTCAGCGGCTTCTATCTGCCGCTCATGATTGTGCTTTGGCTCCTCATCTTGCGCGGTGTCAGCCTTGAGCTGCGCAACCACATCGAAGTGGGCGTCTGGCGCGCGCTGCTCGACGGATTGTTTGGCCTTTCCAGCGCGTTGCTGACCATCTTCTTCGGCGCGGCATTAGCCAATGTTCTGCGCGGCGTGCCGCTCCAGGCCGATGGATACTTCTTCCTGCCGCTCTGGACAAACTGGCAGCCCGGTCTGCATCCCGGAATTCTCGATTGGTACACAGTCATCGGCGGCATGGTTGCGCTCGTTGCCCTTACCCTGCACGGTGCTCTCTGGCTCAGCGTCAAGACTTCAGGTAACATTGCTCAACGCGCGCGTAACATCGTCTCGCCGCTATGGATCGCGCTTTCATTGCTCACCCTGGCCAGTCTGGCCGCAACGATCGCCGTGCGCCCCGCAAGCCTGGCAAATTATTACCAGTACCCTGTCACATTCGTTGTTCCCGTCGGAGTTGTTGCGTCTCTCGCCGCCATCTGGTTTCTCAATCGCAATGGCCACCCGATGAAGGCATTTCTATCTTCCTCCCTCTATCTGTTCTTCATGCTTGCCGGTGCCTGCTGGGGGCTCTACCCCACCCTTCTGCCTGCCACCACTGGAGCTAACCGCGACATCACTCTTGACCGCGCCATCTCAGGTCCCCATACCCTCGCCGTGGGCTTGGTCTGGTGGGGGTTTGGCATGGCTTTGGCAGTCGCCTATACAGTCTTTGTCTACAGCAAGTTTCGCGGCAAAGTCATCCTTGATGCCGGTGGACACTGATCGTTTTGATTCCGTCCGCTGAGGGCAGATCCCTCGCACATCTGATACTCCTGTTGAGTCCTGACCTCCGTGCTCTCGATGCTTCATCATGGGTACCGGAGTAAGAAAATGCCGCAACGGCAAATCGCGTAGCCCCGATCCCCTGGGCTACGGCAACTCCGTGTCTCATTTCCGCAAAGCACCCGGGCTCCAGGCCCGTGGCCCGCAAGGTCTATCTTTGCTCGTTAGAGACAAACTATGCCGGGTACCCTGGTATGTTGCCGACTCAGTTAATACATAGAGAATAAGAGATATGTTACCTCGCAGCTTGGTGACTGCGATCTCGGAACATACAGCTGATAACTTATTGCACAATAACGTCCTCGATGGATTATCCCGCCATACCAATTCTGACGATGTTTACTGCTCGTTCATTGAATAAACAATATATTTTCTCTTGCCATTCTGTGTCGATTTGCGCTAACCTCCGTATCTTAATTTGATTGGAGTATCCCAGCCCGCAAATACCGGACAACCAAAATCCCCCGTAATCTTGTACCCCACAACAAGTTCGCGACCTACACGGATACTCCCGCTCCCCAAGCAAGTTAGCCCCTTTTCTCCTACAAATAGAAGCCTTTGGAGGGTTGCCATGGCAAACGAGACTCAACTCGGCGGCGTAAAGATCGTCGTTCCGGTCAACGCGGTAAGCACAGCAACGCTGGACAACACCACCCGCAATGCCGCCACCCAGGCAAATATCGGAATATTCCGGCCTGTCGTCATTGAATGGGCTCCAGCATGGTTTTATAGCGCGCTCGCCTGGCTCGGCCAATCCTACCGCGACGCCTCAAATTCACAGCGCAGTTTCAGCAACTACCTGGCCGGCGCGAATGTCGATCCGTACCGGCAACTCGGCTCCACGCGCCTGTTCTTGATCGAGTTCATGCGCGACGAATTCTTCCTCTCGATTGCACCCGACGCTGAATCAGAAGCCCCGTTGAGCGGCGAAAACGTGCAGTACTACCCGCGCACGGATGACGGCATCCGCAAGATGTACGAGGATCTCTCCGCCAGCAGCGTCTTTTCCTTGGTGACTCATTGCTATATCCCAGGCAAGGTCGATCTCGTGCCAAGCCTTGAAGAGCGGCTCGCTCAAAAAACAGTCGGCTACGACCCTGCCTCAGGATTGCGCCGCATCTTGCTTGGATCGGCAATTGCGCAAGTAGTGCCGGTTGGCGACTTCGCAAAGGTCGAGAACGAGCAGATCTATGACCCGGCTCCGGCGATCGTGCCGCTCGCGACGTCGCTTGTCTATGACATTACGACCAACAATTCAATCGGCGCCAGATCGTTTGTGCTCCCGATCGCTTATATCGTCGATCAGGCCACGCCGGGACAATTCGCAGTCAACCGCTTCGGCGCTACCCAGGTCCCTCCGCAAGGCCAGCAGCAGCCAGCATTCGACTATGGCGAGACCGCAATCTTTCAGGGCGGCCCAGGCTATGACGCCACCAAGGCGACATCACTGACGTTCAACCGATCATCGGAGCTCCTGCAAGGCGGCGGTGTCTTCATCACTACCCTTTTCCAGGATTCAACCGCGTATACAGACACCTCGATCGGGACTTCGGTCGTGACCGGCGTCTCTGCGCTGACCTGCTCTGCTCTGTTTCCCTTAGCCACTTTTGCCAACCAGAATATCGCCGGCTTCTATCGCGACAATAGCTGGGGAACAAGCCTCGGCTTCCCGATATTTGACTACAAGACTTCCAATTCAGAGTTTCAAATCGCAAACACCGCCGCCACGATCAATCCCCAGCTCGTATACGACCCTTCTGCCCCGTTCCTAAACGGAGGCAGCCTTCCCAACGTGCTCGCCAAATTCGCCGCGGGAACCTACATTCTCTCTCCAGACACACTGCAAACAATGATCGCCAATGCCGGTGATTATTCCGCTCCAGGCGCGGCCGCAGGTCTCAGCGTGATGACCGCCGCGCTCAACTTTGACATGAGTTCCAAACCCTCGCCGGGGATTTCCGATCAGCTCTCGGTGCCCGTAACCGCCACGGCGACTACCACTCCTGCAAACACCACAACATCGGCCGCGGCCGCGGCTTCCGGCGCAGGTGCGAGCGTCAAACAGCCAGCCGCTCCCACCCCTGCTTCCACCGCAGTGCGGGGCGCCGCTCCCGCTGCCGTGGCAGGCAGGCCGCCCGTCGGCATCATTTCGCGGCTGCCAATTGGGCCGATCCAGCTACCTGTGGGCCAGAGTGGCAACACCCCCACCGGCGCGCCTGCTTCACCTTCCTCCATACAAGTAGAACTGGATGCATTCATTCCGGTCGAGGCCCTGCTCGGCACCGGAATCACCACCATCCCTATCGGCACCGACTTCTTCCTCCAGCCGTTGGGCGACGGCGCGTCGTTCCAGGCAAATCCGTCGGGCACTCTCTTCAACCTTTGCGATGCCCATCGCGATACCTACGCGCTTCCGCCGATCGACCTTGCGATCGCCGACACCGGGCTAAGCCTGACCGCCGGCATTCAATATGTTTTCAGCCTGCAGGGAACCGCGCTGGCGGCACGCGGATCAGATGGCTCGATCCTGAGCGCGACTCCAAAGATAGCCAAACCCGACGCACAGCACAGCTATGTCGGCGCATTCATCTATGAGGCAGCGCTCACCAGCATTCGCCTCTACCCCATCCTCTCGCTCTCCCTGCCCGCGCCCGCTGTCGGCAGCTACGGGATTCAGCAGGGCGAATCCTATGCGGTCAGTTTCACCTATGGGGCAAAGCAGTCAACCATTGACATTCTCGACTCCAGCCAAGTCGCCGTCGCCGCCGGGCTCGCCGTCCCCAGCCCCAAGCCCGCTGACAAATCAAAGCCGCAGGTGGGTGATCTCTATTTCGGCAGTTTCCTCGGCGGCGACGCGAACATCACAGTTTGGGCAGTCCCCGTGTTTTTGCCCGTCTCCCCTGCAGAGTTGCCTGGCGCTTCCTTCACCGGAACCCTGACCCTCGGCACAGTCAGCAGCGGACTTCCGGCCTACGCGCTCAACATCACCGATAGTTCCCTTTTTGTATTCACAAATATCAATATCGATACCGGCGAAGCAGGTTCAGCCAGTTCAGCCAATGTATTTGCTGCAGGCATCGCAATCAATTCTGCGCCCGATGACCTTTCCTCAAAGGCCTTCGCGCCAACTCAATTCATCCTCGGCCTTGTCCGCCAGGCTCAGGTCGGCCCGGACAACAAATTCGTCTTCGTCCCTGAATCGGAAAGCGTCCTCATCGGCGGCAAGCGCTACATGCTCAGCATCATTGAACTCGACACCCCCACCGACGACCCTACCCAACGCCCTTACCCTCCAAACTTCTGGCCCGATTCACGCTATTGGCAGTTCGCCAACCGGCACAATCCCTACCTCGATATCCGTTATGAGGGTCAAACCGAGAACGACCGCATCGCCCAGGCTCAGGCCGATACACAAGCCATCGCCTCGCAGATGCAAGGAGCGCAGGAACCGCTCCAGATGTACCTCGATACCCAGGGAATGGTCGTCTGGCCCATTCTCGGCTTCCCCTTCGACGCGCTCAGCCAATCCATCGACCGCAATCGCTTGGGCGATCTCGCCAGTTCTATCATTTCGGTGCTGGCCACCCAAATCCCTGCCGCGCCCGCTGCAGGTCAGGGTGTCTCGGCAAGTCAGCAGGTGGTGCTGCCCGGTGCAGCAAGCCAGCTCAACCCCTATACCTTTGGCGTAGATTTCACATCATTGGACTCGGCCGCCGCGGCAGCATCAAGCTCCACAGGCGTCTCCGCCGCCTCTGGCACGGCCATTAGCGAGATTAACGGCACCGTCGTACAGAATTTCTCTTCTGCTATCAGCAGCATCCCATCAAGCCTGGACCAGTCCCAAAGACTCGCCAGCCTGCAGACTCAGCAGGCGGCAGCCAACCTGGCCGAAATCAAACTGTCTGGCCCCCAGATCGCAATTATGCAGCAAGACTCTGCCACCACAGGCAAGGCCTCTCTAACCAATCCCGTACTTGAAGCGAGGCGACCTCAGGCTGTCTATGGATTCTCCGTCTACCACGCCACCACCGGCGAGTGCTACCTGGTTGAGCTGGTCCCGGCTGATTTGGCCATTCCTGACCAGTTGCCGAATCCAACTCAGAACGTGACCTACGATCCCTATTACGTCCGCGTTGTGTTCTTGCAGAGGCTCAAGGCCTACAACATGTCAATCATCGTGCCGTCGATTGCTTATGACCAGTACGGCCACCTGGCGGCTCCCCAGCAGCAGAGCCCCTACACAAATCTGGTCGCCAAAACCGATGATTTCGCCATCGGCTACATGGGTTCGCTCTACGACATAAACAATCGCTTCGACACTCTGAATTTCGAGTTTGTCGCTCAAGATGACAAAGACTCGATCGGCGAATCCCGCACCTATGTCTGCACAAACATCCCGTACTATTCCATCGCCTCGTCGTTGCGCTTCTCCATCGCGCTCTTCCGACCCATCACCTTCGCTTGCCGTCGCCAGAACTGGAACGCCACCTGCACCCTCATGGTCGCCACCATACCCGAGAACACTCATGCCTATCTGGCATTCGGCGGCGGCGATCTTGTCCCCATGCGGCTCGACCGGGAATTCACCGTCGATTCAAGCCTCCCCTCGCACATGTACAACCTGACGAACACTTTTACCAGCCGTCAGTATGAGGCGGCGCAGACGATCAGCGTTGGCAACGTGCCCTTCGTCATCGGCGCAGGCGTCCAAAACCCCAGCGGCCAAAACCCCTCCCCGGTTTACGCGAGCTTCGCCATCGACGCCAGCTCAGCCACCATGCAACTGTCCATGAGCAGCGACCAGACGCTCGCCTTCCCGGCAGAGATTTACGTCGTCGGCCAGGCCAGCACGACACTGGCCAACGTCGCTTCGATCAGCCCCACCCTCACCGACACCAACGGCTTCTACACGCCAGTTGGTGCCGATGGAACCCTACCCACCCCACAATTCAAGGTCATCCCCTACAACAATCTTGTCTATATGGTGCGTGCGGTGTCGAACTGCGCGGCCCTGGCGGGAGTGGGCGGTTTGGGCTGCTTCTCCGGCCTGCTGATCGACACCTATGTCCCGGCGTCATCCGGCAATCTCGTGCTCGCGCAGGGCGCGCGTTACAAACGCAGCGGCCTCCAATTCTTCGGTGACAGCTATACCCCCAGTACCATGGTCGATTCTCTCGACTCCCTCGATTTCACAAACATCGGGGGCCAAACCTTTATTGCGCCCACCATCTTTGTGCCCATTCCCGAGCTCGACGCGACCAAAGGATTCGTCGCCGACATCGCCAATTTCCTCAGCGAACAATTCTGGACATTCATCTATCCCGAAGTCATCGCCCAACCTGGCCAAATCGCAAACGGCGTCTACTATCCAAATGGTCTCAACCTCGACGTGGAGGGCAAGCCGATCCTCTCGTTACAGAAACTGCACTTCGTCTACGACCCGCTCGCAGTCCTTTTTACGCCCAACGACCTGACCCATAAATATGCGCTGCAACCCAAGCAGCAGGTGCTGGCGCTGACCAACGGCCAAATCGAAGAAGGCATCTGCTGGCGTACCGACCATCTTCAGGACGATCGCACTCCCCCGAAAAACATCGGCGCTCAGCAGGAAATACCTGACGGATGGTATATGGACCGGCCCAACATCATCTATTCGTCGCACAACCGCCCGATCCAGGCGGCCAGCGCACCACAAAGCAAGGGTCTCTCCGTCAATAGCTTCATCTCCTTGTCGGGCGCGGTCTACAACATTGAGGAATCGGGGCTCTCCACCTCCCTGTCCAACGACCAGACCGGCGGTGAACTGATTTCGACTGTCTCATCCGTCGCAAACATGCTCGTCGCCGTGCTCTTTGACTATGACAACAACGATCTGGGTAACCTTGAGAGCCCCGATCCCCTTCTCACCAACAAAGGCGCGGTGTTCATCAACGGCTATCTCGGCGCAACCGGTTACAGCTTCTCCAGCCCCGACCATTTCGATGTCAACGATATCCTCCCCAGCCAGGTCCCGCTTTTGGATCAGGTAGCCGATCTCTATGGATACGAAGTCGCCTTCTACAACACCGACCTCAGTCTCCCTCGGCAATATTGGAGCTTGACCTATGACGGATTGACCGCACCCGGCCTGCCCAATTACATCCCCAACGTCCCGCCCTCTGTCGCTGATCCCACTTTCAGCAATCGTACCCGCTCTCTGTTGTTGAATTTCGAAAACCAGGTGCGCCCGCAGGCCATCGGCGTCATGGATACCTATAGTTCGGTGGTGTCGGTTAACCTGCATCTCCAGAATGGAGTGACTGGCTCGGTCTTCGTCAATAAGAAGGCGGATCGCGATGTCGCCTCGCTGGGCAGCAATCCAACAGGCGCGGATACTGCGACCCTGAATGGACTACCGCTCAAGTATGACTTCTTCCTCTTCTCGCGCGATCACTACTACACGTTGAACAACGCCTATTTCGAGTTGATCGACCAG
>Ga0182012_10002097_pt1 | contig 21711 bp, 16 predicted proteins | sample 612S2SmetaG_FD_120486 | JGI IMG/M metagenome (GOLD analysis project Ga0182012, IMG submission 120486) | Permafrost microbial communities from Stordalen Mire, Sweden - 612S2S metaG | ecosystem: Environmental > Terrestrial > Soil > Wetlands > Permafrost | place: Sweden: Stordalen | collected... | reverse complement strand
GAAAAGGCATGGCCTGGATCGGCCTCTACCGACCCGACGCTGAGGAAATCAGGTCCGTGGCTCAAGAGTTTGGACTACACGGCCTGGCCGTAGAGGACGCGATCGCCGCCCACCAGCGGCCGAAGATCGAGCGTTACGGCACGACGCTCTTCGTGGTGGTCCGACCAGCGCGGTACCTCGACGCCACCGAAGAAGTCGAGTTTGGCGAACTACACATCTTCACCGGGCCGGACTTCGTGGTGACCATCCGCCACGCCGAGACCCCCGATCTCGGACTGGTTCGTCAGCGCCTCGAACAGACCCCGGAACTGCTCAAACTCGGTCCGGAGGCCGTCCTCTACGCCATCTTGGACCAGGTCGTCGACGAGTACGCCCCCGTCATCGCAGGTCTAGAGAACGACATCGACGAGATCGAGGATCAGCTGTTCCAGAGCGACGCCACCGTGTCGCGTCGCATTTACGATCTCTCGCGAGAGGTCATCGAGTTCCAACGAGCGACCCACCCCCTCTGTGAAATTCTCACCGCCCTTGAAGTCGGATTCGACAAGTACGAGGTGGACGTCGAACTTCAGCGAAACTTGCGCGACGTCGCCGATCACGCCCTCCGGATTACCGAGCGCGCCGACGCATTTCGAGTCCTGCTGCAGAGCGCGCTCACCGTGAATTCGACACTGGTGAGCCAGCGCCAGAACGACGAGATGAGAAGCCTGACCGAGGCCAGTTTGTCGCAGAACGAAGAGGTCAAGAAGATCTCCGCCTGGGCGGCGATCTTGTTCGCTCCGACGTTGGTCGGCACCGTCTACGGGATGAACTTCAAGCACATGCCAGAACTGCACTGGTTCTACGGGTATCCCTACGCCATTGGCCTCATGATCGCCACGTCGACCACCCTGTACGTCGTCTTCAAACGTCGCCGTTGGCTCTAATACCGTTTGCCCCGCCCGGCGGACATCCGCCGGAACGCCCTGACCTCTGACAACGGAGCCTCTGCGACCGTAAGGTTGGGACATGGAACTACGAAGCCTCGGCCGCACCAGTATCAAAGTCAGTCCCCTCTGCCTCGGCGCCATGATGTTCGGCGCCTGGGGCAATACCGATCACGACGATTCGATTCGAATCATCCATAAGGCCCTCGACTCGGGCATCAACTTCATCGACACCGCCGACGTCTACTCCCAGGGCGAATCGGAGATCATCGTCGGCAAGGCGCTCTCCTCCATCGACCGCTCGCGCGTCGTCCTCGCCACCAAGGTGCACGGCAAGATGGGCGACGACCCCAACGCCGAGGGCAACTCGCGTCGGTGGATCATCGCGGAGTGCGAGAACAGCCTGCGCCGACTCGGCACCGACTACATCGATCTGTATCAGATACATCGACCCGACGAGAGCGTCGACGTCGATGAGACCCTCGGGGCGCTGAGTGACCTCGTGCACCAAGGGAAGGTCCGCAACATCGGCAGCTCCACGTTCCCAGCCGAGCAGATCGTCGAGGCGCAGTGGGTCGCGGAGCGCCGCGGACACGTGCGCTTCATGACCGAACAGCCGCCCTATTCGATCCTCGTACGCGGCATCGAGCGCGACGTCTTGCCCGTCGCCGAAACCTACGGCATGGGCGTGATCCCGTGGAGTCCCCTCGCGGGGGGCTGGCTGGCTGGCAAGTTCGGAGAGGGCAAGGACAACAAGAGTCGACGCGCGGCGATGCTGCCTTCTCGCTACGACCTCACCATCCCCGCCAACCAGCGCAAGCTCGACGCCGTGAACGAACTCACGAAAGTCGCCGACGAGGCGGGTCTCTCACTCATTGAACTGGCGGTGGCCTTCGTACTCGAGCACCCGACCATCTCCTCGGCGATCATCGGACCCCGGACCATGGAACAGCTCGACTCGCAGATCTCCATTCCCGACATCCAGTTGGACGACGCGGTGTTGGACCGGATCGACGAGATCGTCCCACCGGGCACGAACGTCAACGTCGACGACGCCGGCTGGGCCCCGTCAGTACTGACAGACGCTCCTCGGCGTCGACGCGCGTCGCGCAAAGCACTGCGTACGACGTTCTAAACCGCTCGATCGAGCGACGCAAAGTGGTAGTTGTCGCTCGGTAGCGACATCGGCACCTGTCCGGAGTTGTTGGCGATCACCTGTTCCATAAAGACTTCGACGGCCGCTCGCGCGTCGCCGAGCGCGTCGTGGCCCCCTTGGGTTACGCCGTAGTGATCGCACAGATAGCCCAGACCGCGCCGCGAACGAACCGCCCGGCTCGGTTCTATCGCGAGGTCGTGCTCCACGACGTCAATGATGCGCAACAGCGAGAGGTCGAAGTACTGGTCATCCAGCCCGCGACCGAGCACGGAGATGGCGCTACGTCGCAGCATCTCCAAATCGAAGCGGCCGATGTTCGATCCGACGACGTACGCACCGAGCTCGTGGAACTCCCGCAAGATGCGCACCGCGTTGGTGATTCCGCCCTCGACGTTGTAGACCGACGCACTGTCGCGCTTCGCCTCGAGGTCCTCCAGACTCAGTCCGTGTATTCGATACGCCCCCGCCGTGATCGGCCGGTCGGGAATCACGTAGAAGTGCTCGGACCACACCGGCACGCCGAAACGGTACGCGCAGAAGCCGTAGGAGATGGCCCGTTCGCTCTGGACGCTCAACCCCGTGGTCTCGGTGTCGAAGCCCAAGATGAGCTCCGGCACCTGGAGGTATCGTTTCGCCACTCCCCCACTCTTCCAGGCTCATGTCACAGAAGCCAACAGGGCAGTTGCTAGTTGCCCTCCGCCAAGATCTCGCGCACTCGCGGGATGACTTCACGGCCGTAGAGTTCGATGCTGCGCATCAACTTGTCGTGCGAGAGGCGCCCGACGCTGTACTTGAGGTCGAAGCGCGAGATCCCCAAGGCGCTGACCGTCGAGGCGATCTTGCGGGCCACCGTCTCTGGGGAACCGACGTAGAAGGAGCCGCGCTCCCCCGCCTCGGCATCGAAACTGGCGCGCGTCATTGGACCCCACCCCCGCTCGGCGCCAATCTGGTCGCGCTGCGCCTTCACCGCGGAGAAGGACTCCTCACGAGCGAGCTCGTCCGTCGCGGCGACGTAACCCGGAGAGTGCACCGCCACTGGCAACACCTTGGCGCCGAACGACTCCAGAGATTGGTGGTAGAGGTCGACGAGCGGCTTAAACCTGCGCGGGCTGCCCCCGATGATCGCGAGCACCAGCGGGAAGTGGTAGCGAGCGGCGCGCACGATGGAGTCGGGACTCCCGCCCACGCCCACCCAGGTCGTGAGGTGGCCGGAGTCGGTGCGGGGATAGACCGCCTGATTGGTGAGACTCGCCCGCGTGTTGCCCTGCCAGGTGACGTCCTTTTCATCGAGTAACGCCGCGAAGAGGGCGATCTTCTCTTCGAAGAGCTCGTTGTACTGCGCGAGGTCGTAGCCAAAGAGGGGGAACGACTCGGTGAAGGATCCGCGCCCGAGGATCACCTCAGCGCGACCATTGGAGATCGCGTCGAGCTCAGAGAACCGCTGAAAGACGCGGACCGGGTCGTCCGAACTCAAGACCGTCACCGCCGAACCCAGTCGAAGTCGCGTGGTCTTGGCCGCGATGGCCGCCAATACCACCTCGGGCGCCGACACCGCGAAGTCGGCACGATGGTGCTCGCCCAGTCCGAAGAAGTCGACACCGAGCTGGTCGGCCAGGACTGCTTCGTCGATGACGTCGCGGATCACCTGGCCCGCGCTCTTGAGGGCACCCGTCGCGTCCTCGGTCACGTCGCCGAAGGTATCGAGACCCAATTCCACTGTGCTGTCCATCTCCACCACCTCCTCAGAGAGAACAGTCAAGTTTAGGAGGACGCTTCGTAACTTCAGTCGCTCGAGGACTCAGGCCTCCTCGGGGCCGGAACTCGTCACCTCCGGTGGGGCGACGCTCGTCGCGACGACGTCGTCGCTGACCTTGGCCGCCTTGCGCTTGGCGAAGAAGTGCCGCATCCAAAACGTCCCGCCGCCAAAGATGGCGAAGAGCACCAGCGCCGTGACGATGGGCGCGCCGCCCGGATGAGTCGGACCGGCCGCGGGCCGCAGTTCGACTTCGACCAGTAAGAAGACCGCGACGAAGAAGACGATCGCCCAGACGTCCTTACGCCACTTCGCGAGAGTGCCACCGGGCATGAACTCGAGCGGTAATAAGCCGATCACCGTGCCGACCAGTCCGCCGATGAAGACCGAGGCCAGCACGTCGTCAATGATGGCGAGGAGAATGTTGCCACCGTGTTCGAGCGCGAAGTGATTCGTGGGCACCCACAGGAACCATGCGATCAGCGCCACGGCCAACGTTGACAACGACGAGATGGCCGTCAAGTGCGCGTTGTGACGTTCCTCCAGCGTCTCGACGAAGGCGATGGAGACGATGACGCCGTAGAGATACCCGGGCTCGAAGTTCGTCAACCGTGACACCACCACGCAGAGCGCGGCCACGCCGAGGCCGAGGGGCAGGGCGTGCAGGTAGGTGTGGATTGGGTAGTGGTGGTGCTGACGGAACCACTTCGAGATGAACCACCCGATCAGGGTGCCCAGCGCGAAGGCCACGAGCGTCGCACCGATGTCGGCCACGGAACGCGAGTTGAACCCGAACTTCGGGTTCAAGAGTCCCCCCAAGATCGCGCCCATCACCAAGACGCTGTAGAACCACGGTCGACTGGCGTGACCGGGCATCTCGGCGTGTGCTGAGGTCGGCGCCTCCTCGGGCGCGCTCGGCGCCGGGGGGTCGGTCGCCGCCTCTTCGGTCTTCAGACCGAAGGCTTTTCGCATCCGGCGACGGAAGTTCGCCAGGATGAGCAGGATCTCCTCGTAGTTCGAGGTGAAGGTCTGGTTGAAGATGACCGACGGGAACGTGATGAAGAGGATCGCCGCGACGGTGATCACGGCGTTGACGAGGTTGTGGCCCATGGAATGAAAGACCTGATTCGGCGTGCCGATGGCGGCCGCGATAGGTGCCACGTCGGTGTGCTCGTTAATCGGCGTGCTGGCGCCTGATGGCGTGGGTCTGGTGACCTTGACGGCGGAGGCGACGTAGCACATCCAGCTGTACGCGTCGTTGGCGTCGTTCGTCTTCGCGACGACGCTCTTGGCTTGGGTGCCGTACTGCCACTGGCAGACTTTCTCGATCGACAGCGTCCCGCTACTGGCGGCGCACTTCCAGTTGTCGTAGGCGTAGTTCGTACCGTCCACGCCACCCTTCACCAGTTGGGCGGCGCTGTTGGTGACGCTCTCGCAGTAGTCCGAGATGTTGAGCCCCCCGAGCAACGTGCCCGCAGCGGCACCCGACGAAGACGACGTGCCGGAGTACTGACCCGTCAAGAAGTTCACGGTGGCGCTGAGCGAGCCGGAGTCGTTGGAGTAGGTCCCGGGGGCACCCTGGAAGGAGTAGGCGTCGACGAAACCGAGGTAGAGGTCGGTGGCGCCGCTGGGCACCTGGAAGTACTGCACGGTCCCCGTCCCGGTACCGGTGAGTCCGTCACCGATGAAGAACAACTGATCCAGCTCGGGCGAGAGCGACGTGAAGGATTGGTCGTTGGAGAAGTTCAACGACGGCGGTGGCGTCGCGTTAGCGCCGGTTTGGGGTTTGTCGTAGAAGACACCAGTCAAGAAGTACGCCCCCGTCGAGTCGACGATCCCCGAGATCGCGCCAACCGACGAGACGCTCGTGGCTTGGGAGAGGCCGTCGGGACCGTTCGGGTCACCCGGTATCGAGTTGACCGCACCCGTCACGTCAGAGAACGACATCCAGGTGGTGCCCGAGGGAATCGGCACGTCGAGCGGCGGTGTGCCGGCGCCGTCGCCCGCGGGTGCGGGAGGTGTCGTGAGACCCGCGCCAAACACATTGTCCGTGGCTTCGATGGTGGCCGACGTCGACGAGGCGGAAGTCAGCGTCGAGGCGGGTGCGGCGTACTGACCCGTGAAGTAGTTGACCACTGCGCTGAGTGAACCCGAGTTGTCCGAGTACGTACCCGGCGGACCATCGAAGGACGAGCCGTCGACGAAGCCGAGATAGAGGTCCGTCGCGTCAGTGGGCACCTGGAAGTACTGCACGTCGCCGGAGCCCGTGCCGGTGAGTCCGTCACCCACGTAAAAGACTTGATCGAGTTCGGGCGAGAGCGACGTGAAGGAGTGATTGTCGGAGAAGTTCAGTGTCGTCGGCGGCGTGCTCGCGGGGCTCGGTTGAGGTCCGTCGAGGAAGACCCCCGTCAGGTAGAACAACGAGGTCGAGTCGGTGAGACCAGAGATGGAGCCGGTCGCGGTGATACTTGACGTGCCCGCTCGTCCGTCGGGTCCGTTGGTCACCCCCACGGCGTTGCCGACCGTCCCGTTGACGTCGGAGACGCTGATCCACGTCGTGCCCGACGGTATCGGCACGTCGACGGGAACCTTCCCTCCCCCGTTACCGCCCGGGTCGGGCGCCTGGCTGAGCCCCGCCCCGTAGATGTTGTCGACCGCATCGATGGTGAGCGTCGACGATGAGCCGCTCGGTGACAGCGACGCCGTTCCCGCTTCCGCAGCCGACGGCAGCGCCAGGGCACCCACCACGAGGACGCCGAGGACGCCGAGGACGCCGACTGCCTGAACACCCGTCGCAGCCCAACGGCGCATGATTCCCCTCTTCAAACGGCGTGCTGGGATAATACCGTTGGTCAGACGGCAGGACAAGATGACGCGTCGTCGGGGCTGCGCTTAGCCTTCCCGGGCTCTATTCGGCATCGCTCAGGGCCCGACCGCAGCACCGCGGATCGCGCTAGGGCAGATCGCCGCTGAGGCCGTTCTTCCTTCGTAGCCACCCACTCGTGATGTGGTCGTGCATCGCGATGAAGGCACCGTCCTCGTCGTGAGAGGAGATCTTGTCGAAGATGTTGAGGTGGCCTTCGTGAGAGAGCGCGATCTCGGCCAGTCGCATGTGCGGGTTGTAGCGCGCGCTGGCGCGAGCGTAGGGGTGGACCGTTCTGATGATCGAGCGCCCGAGTCGGTTACCCGAACTCCGCAGTATCACGTCGTGAAACTCGATGTCGGCGAGCAGGTACTCATCCGGTCGATCGAGCAATGATTCGAGCACGCCCAGCGCCTCACGAAGCTCCGCTAACTGCGACTCGTCGATCCGCTGGGCGGTACGGCGAGCCATCAGACTCTCTAAGCCCACTCGCACGTCCACTAAGTCGTCGATGATCTCGAGTTTCTCGTCGTAGCGAACCGCCGCTTCTAAGACGAGGGGGTCGAGTAGGTTCCACTGACTGGTCTCGGCGACGGTGGTGCCCTGTCCTTGGCGCACCCGAATGAGACCCTTTTCTTCCAGCAGCTTCAAGGATTCACGAACAACTGTTCGACTGACGCCGAAGGCGACGCAGAGTTCGGGATTCGTCGGCAACGTGGTGCCCGGCGCGATTTCGCCGCTGACGATGTTGTCGATCAGGGTCTGCAGCACGGCTACACCCAGGGTCGTGGGTCTCGGCGGGGCGGGATTCGCCACTAGGGACGTCAGACTCGAGGCCATTTTTGTCCGCACCTCACCGATGTTCGTCACGTCACCTCCGGGCCCAGAAATGAAGCAAAACTCATTTCTCCTCACACATCTTACGTTCGCGCTATTTCATCGCTGTGAAGTGTTCCGTCAAGTTGACTTGAATACATATGTTATCATACGAATGTTGTGATATGAATTAGGAGTTGGTCGCGCCGCTGGGAGACGTCAAGTCGGCGTCGGCACTGAGGTCACAGTACGTATGGGGGGATAGTGAAGATAACGAACGTCGAGAGTTTCACTGTCCCGTCGCCCGGGGCGAATCCCCCATTCGCGTGGCGCAACGGACTGCCGGGGAGCCCCGGTGACGGCGTCGTTTCAGTATTGCGTATCGCAACCGACGACGGCGTCGAGGGCGTAGCGATCGCCCCTCGACCCGGCAGCGCGGTCATCGTCACCGAACTCATCGAGCGAGTGTTACGCGAGGAACTCCTCGGTGCCGATCCCCTCCAGCGAGAGTGGCTGTGGCACCGCATGTGGGAACTCGACCGCGTGATGGAGTTTCCGATCAACATCCTCGGACTGGTCGACACCGCGCTATGGGACCTGGCGGGACGACTGTATAACGCACCCACCTGGGAGGTCCTCGGCGGGTACCGGCGCGAGATCGAGGCGTACGCGTCGACCTCGACCTTTCCCACCCTCGAGGAGTTCCGCGACGTGGTGAGTCAGTGCATCGAACTGGGCTACCCCGCGATCAAGCTCCACGCGTGGGGTGACGCACGGCGCGACGCGCAGCTCTGTCTCGCCATTCGTGAACTGGTCGGTCCCGACGTCGCCCTCATGTACGACGGTTCGGCTGGCTTTGACTTAGCCGACGCCGTCTACGTCGGCCAGGCGCTCTCGGAGGCGAACTTCCTCTGGTACGAAGAGCCCATTCGCGAGTTCAGCGTCACCGCGTACAAGTGGCTGGCCGAACGAGTCAGTGTGCCGCTCAACGTCGCCGAGACCTCCGACGGGGTGCACATGAACACCGCGGACTTCATCCAGAGCGGCGCGGCGACCTTCGTGCGCACCAGCACGGAAATTCGCGGCGGCTTCACCGGCGCCATGCGCATCGCGCACCTGGCCGACGCCTACCGGCTTCGAGCGGAGCCCCACGGCAACACCATCTACGCGCGCCATCTCTGCATGGCGATACCCAACTGCACGTACTACGAGTCCTTGGTGACCTCGAATCCGGTACGGCGCGAAGTCGGCATCAACGCACGAGGCATCGTTGCGGCGCCACCAGGTCCAGGAGTCGGTCTCCCGATGGGTCCCCACTATCCGGCCGAACTGGAACAGTACGTCGTCGACCTCGCGTCGACGGTCGTGCCGTAGTGAAGCAGGGGGAAGTGCCGCGAATCATTTCGATCAACCAACAGCAGTCACTAGCAAGTAGATAGAAAGGGAACATAACGAATGAGTTCACCGATACGAAGTAAGGAAGGGCGCAGACGGCTTCGTCCGAAGTTGCGCACTTCAGTTGTCGCGCTCCTGGCGACCAGCATGGCGCTGGCGACCTTCGGCTTCGTCGAGGCCGCCTCGGCGGCCAAAGCGAAGAAACCGACGATCACGATCTGGGTCGACTCGACTCGAGTCCCCCAGGTGAAGGCGTACGAGAAGGCGCACCCCACCGTGAAGATTGCCATGAACATCTACAACGGCAACGCCAACGGTTCCGGGACGCTCCAGTCGAAGATCGCCCTCGACAATCGGGTGGGCAACGGCTGGCCCGACATCGTCTTCAGCGAGGAGAACAACGACGCCGCGTCGTTGGCGAGCCCGCAGTTCAACTACCCCGCGGTCTTGAACAAGGGCCTGGTGTCGAAGAAGATCCTTGGCGGCTACGCCGCGGGGACGCTCGCTGGTTGCACGGTGAATGGCAAGGTCTACTGCCTGCGCAACGACCTGGCCATGAACGTGCTCTTCTACAACTCTGCGCTGATGACCCAGTTCGGCTACACCGTGCCGACGACCTGGCAGGGCTGGCAGACGTTGGGTGAGCAAGTAGCCACCCAGCACCCCGGCTACATCGTGGGCAGCGTGGGCGACAACTGGGACGACGACATCTACCTCTGGCCGAGTGAGTGCCACGTGGACGACGTAGTGAAGACCGACACGATCGACATCAACGCCGCCGACCCGAACTGCACGCGCGCGACGCAGTTGATCGATCCGCTGATCAAGGACGGCGCGGTCACGACCGACAGCGTCTTCTCCTCGACCTTCGGGACGACCTACAACAACAAGATCCTCATGATGGTGGGTCCGGCTTGGTACGGTCAGTACCTCTTCCCGGGCCTCGTCACCAAGGGTGACCTCGCGGTCGCGGACCCGCTCAGCTGGGGTTCCGGTCCGACGGTGACCGGTGAAGTGGGCGGCGGACTGTGGTTCATGTCCTCTCACGTCACGGGCGCCACGAAGACGTTGACGGCGTCGATCCTGACGTGGCTCTCGACCTCCTACGGGAGCCAGGGCATCTCCCCGGGATACCCCGCCTACGTCGCGGACGAGACACCGTGGATCGCCGGTCAGCAGGCCTCGGGTCTCTACTCGAACCAGATCGCTCCCGTGTTCGCGAAGGCGGCGACGGAGGTGTGGTCCGGCTGGTCACCCGTGCCCTGGAGCACCGACTCGGTCTTTGGCTCAACGGTGGTGACCGGACTCAACTCGGGTTCGACGATGACCTCACAACTTGCGGGATTCGCGTCGCAGTTAGCGGATTTTGCCCAGAGCGATGGCTACACCGTCGTAACGACGCCGTAGTAGGAAGAGTCAGTGAAATCGGCCGTGTCTCGCGAAGCCTCAACCCCTCTGGACACGACCGATTCATTGACACCCACACTGCGTCGAAAAAGGAAGAAGGGAGTAGCCGGATACGCATTCGTATCCGGCTACTTCGTTCTGCTGATCCTCTTTGGTGTCTTGCCAGCGGCCTACGCCATCGTCTTGGCGTTCACCGCCAGCGGCGGTCACTTCACGGGGCTGACGAACTTCATCAAGACGGGCGAAGACTTCCGGTTCCTGCCCGCCTTCGAAAACGTCGGTAAGTACCTGCTCATCTGGTTGGGTTCCCTCGTCGTGATCGTGCTGGGTCTCGCCCTCATGCTGCACAGCATCGCGCGAAGAGTGAGCGCGGCCTTTCGCTTCATCTTCTACCTGCCCGGTGCGTTGGCCGGGGCCGCGAGCGTGCTGGTGTGGCTGTTCATGTTGGACCCGACCGTCAGCCCGTGGCGGCTCTTCCTCGGCGTCTTCGGTTTCAAGAACCTCGGTCAGACGATCCTGCCGGGCCACTTGCCACTCATCTTCGCGATCATCGCATTCTGGGCCGGCGCGGGAGGGTGGATCGTCGTCACCTACGGGGCGCTCAACAACATCCCCAATGAACTCATCGAGGCGGCACAACTCGACGGCGCGGGGGCGATACAGACCGCATTACGCATTAAGTTGCCGCTGATCAAGAAGTGGATCGTCTTCATGCTGATCCTGGCCTTCGCGGCGGGAACGCAACTCTTCGTCGAACCCCAACTCGTCGGCGAAGCGAGTCTCGGGCTCATCAGTCCGACCTGGTCGCCGAATGAGTTGGCGTACTACTTCGCGTTCCAGGACAACAACTTCAACTACGCCGCCGCGATATCGGTGGACCTACTCGTCATCGGGCTGCTCTGTGCCGCGGTGCTCGTCTTTCGAACGAAACTCTTCGAGGTCGAGTGATGCGACTCTTCAATCGGATCTGGTCGCGCACGTTCTCCTACATCATCCTCCTCGCCTTCACGGCCTTCTTCGTGGTCCCGGTCATCTGGCTCCTGTTCGCCCCCTTCAAAACGGATCACAACCTGGTCTTCGAGAATCCCTTCGCGCTGGGTACGTTGGGCAACCTCTTTCACGCGGCGCACGTCATGTTCACCTTCGAGGACTACGCGCTGCTCAACTGGCTGAAGAACTCGGCCATCTACTCCTTCGGCGGCATCGCGATCGCCCTCATCTGTTCGATCCCCGCCGGCTACGGCCTCGCCCACACCCAGTTCATCGGGCGCCGGACGCTCCTCGGCGTGACGCTCTTCGTCATGATCATGCCCGCCACCGCGCTGGTCCTGCCACTCTTTCTCGAGGCGAACGCCGTCCACGCGGTGGGCACGCCCCTGGCGGTCATTCTGCCCTTCTCCTTCTTTCCCTTTGGCGTGTATCTGGCCTACATCTTCTATTCGTCCTCGGTACCCAAAGACCTACTGGCGGCCGCGCGCATCGATGGATGTAACGAGTGGGACGTCTTTCGCCGGATCGCCCTCCCGCTGGCGCGACCGATCATCGCCCTGGTGACCTTCTTCGCCTTCGTCGCGAACTGGAACAACTTCTTCCTGCCCTTCGTGATGCTGCCCAACAGCTCGAACTACCCCCTGCCCATTGGCCTACAGGATCTGCTCTCGGCGACGCCCGCGTTCAACCCCGGCCAGGGCGGCCAGGTGCCCATCTACCGTCCGGAGCTCGCGATCGCGACCATCGTGGCGATGGCGCCGGTGATGATCGTGTTCCTCTTCGCACAACGGTCCTTGGTGTCGGGACTCCTCGCCGGCGCCACCAAGGAGTAGGTGGATCGACGTGCGACCCCACCAGCCACCACGTTCGTCGTTCGACGATCACTCCCCGCTTCCCACGATCTCGACCGATCGCTCGAAAGGACTTGCCGATGGCGCCCGTTTCACTTGAGAAACTGACGAAGGTATACCCCAATGGATTCGAGGCCGTCCACGAGTTCGACCTCGAGGTGGCCGACGGCGAGTTCATGATCCTCGTGGGCCCCTCGGGTTGCGGCAAGACGACCGCGATGAGGATGGTCGCGGGGCTCGAGGAGATCACGAGTGGGACGCTACGCATCAATGGCGAGATCATGAACGACGTCTCACCCCGCGACCGCGACATCGCGATGGTCTTTCAGAATTACGCGCTCTATCCCCACATGACGGTCGGCGAGAACATCGGCTTCGCCCTGAAGATGAAGCACACGCCCAAGTCAGAGATCGAGAAGAAGGTGCGAGAGACGACCGAGATCCTCGGACTCACCGAATGGATCGACCTTAAGCCGGGTCAACTCTCTGGGGGACAGCGCCAGCGCGTGGCCATGGGTCGAGCGATCGTCAGAGAGCCCAAGGTCTTCTTGATGGACGAGCCGCTCTCGAACCTGGACGCGAAACTGCGCGTGCAGATGCGCGCCGAAGTCGCTCGCATCCAGCGCCGATTGGGGGTCGCGACGATCTACGTCACCCACGACCAGGTCGAAGCCATGACGATGGGCGACCGGGTCGCCGTGATGCGCGCGGGCCTGGTCCTCCAGTGCGACAAGCCCCAGACGATCTACGACCACCCGCTCAACCTCTTCGTCGCGGGTTTCATGGGATCGCCGTCGATGAACCTCTTCGAGGCGCGTCTCGGCGAAGGCGCGACGACACTGTTTCTTGGCACCCAGAAGGTCGAACTCCCCCCGACGGTGCTCAGCGCCAAGCCGGCACTCGGACGTTTCGCCAACGCGGAGGTCGTGGTCGGGATACGACCCGAGAGTCTCGCGGTCGCCGGCACCGCGACCGGGGAACGAACCGAGGATCTGGTCTTCTTCGAGGGCGACGTCGATCTGGTCGAGGCGTTGGGATCAGAGATCCTCGTGCACTTTTCCACCGACGCCCACCGCGTCGAAGCCGAGGGCATGTACAGCGACGACGCCGAAGGCCTGGACGCCGGTTCGATCACCCAGCGCGGCGAAGGAGTGGCGCGCGTGTCGCCCGAGACGCAACTGGTCATTGGCGAACACGTGCGACTCCAGGTGAACCCGAAGCGGCTCTTCTTCTTCGACCCCGTGACGGGCCTCGCGCTCAACGGGTGAACGCGACGGACATGGTAGGTGTGTTTCTAGCGGAATCGTCATCAAGGAGTGAAGGGAGCGGCAATGTCAGGTCGTGACGCCAACGAGGTAAAGCCCGGCGACCTCAAGGAGTTCGTGGGTCTGCGCGCCCTCGTCACCGGCGGCGCGTCGGGCATCGGTCTCGCCGCCGCCGAACGGCTCGCCGCGTCGGGTTGTCGCGTCGCCGTGTTGGACCTCGAAGTCACCGACGTCGACTCGCACTTCCTCGCGGAGCTCTGTGACGTCGCGAACGCCGAGAGCGTCTCGAGGGCCGTCGGTCGCGTCGTCGCGGAGTTCGGGGGGCTCGACATCGTGATTAACAACGCGGGTATCGGGGCGCAGGGCACGGTCGAGGAGAACACCGATGACGAGTGGCGTCGCGTCTTCGAAGTCAACGTCTACGGCGTGGTGCGCGTCACGCGAAGCGCGCTGGCGCACCTTCGTCGTTCGGAGCACGCAGCGATCGTCAACACCTGCTCCGTCGCGGCCGAGGTCGGACTGCCGCGACGGGCGCTCTACAGCGCGACCAAGGGGGCGGTGCTGGCGTTGACCCGAGCCATGGCGGCGGACCATCTCGCCGAGGGCATCCGGGTGAACTGCGTCAATCCCGGCACGGCGGACACTCCCTGGGTCCAGCGGCTACTGGGTCAAGCGGCGGATCCCGACGCGGAGTTGAAGGCACTCTCCGCGCGCCAGCCCCACCGGCGACTCGTCACCGCGCAGGAGATCGCGGGGGCCATTGTCTACCTCGCGAGTCCCCTCTCCGGCTCGACGACCGGCATCGCGCTCAACGTCGACGGCGGTCTCGTGGGGCTTCGCGTGCCGCAGAACCCGGCGTGACCTTCCCGAGAGCGTGGACCACGGGATTACCGGGGTGTCGAACGTGGCGCTGACGAGTTTGGGCATCGGGACGAGGGAGCCAATCAGCCGCTTCGTTCTCGGCTGTGGCCCGTTCGGCAACCTCTTCGCGCCGGTCAGTGACGACGACGTGACAGCAGCGCTCGAGACGGCGTGGGACGCGGGGGTTCGGGTATTCGACACGGCCCCGCACTACGGCGTGGGGCTCGCCGAGGAGCGTCTCGGCGCGTTCCTGCGTGGACGGGAGCGCTACGAGTTCGTGGTCTCGACCAAGGTCGGTCGACTACTCGTCGACGCCGACGAGGACGTCTCGGGCGTCGAGGGGTTCGTTGACACTCCCCGACGCCGAAGGGTGCGTGACTACAGTGCGCGAGGCGTCCGTCGTTCCATCGAGGAGAGTTGTCAGCGGTTGGGAATCGACAGCGTGGACATCGCTCTCATCCACGACCCCGACGACTTCGAGGACGTGGCCATGAACGAGGCCTATCCCGCATTGGCTGAACTACGCGGCGAAGGCGTGGTGAAGGCCATTGGCGTGGGGATGAATCACGCCGCGATGCTGGAGCGCTTCGTGGAACAGACCGATATCGACTGCGTGCTCGTGGCGGGTCGCTACTCGCTGTTGAACGACGACGCCGAAGCGCTGTTTCGACGCTGCGACGAACGTGACGTCGCGGTGCTGGTGGGCGGCGTGTTCAACAGCGGCGTCCTCGCGGACCCCTCCCCCACGTCGACCTTCGACTACCGGCCCGTCGACGCGGCAGTACTTGCGCGTGTCGAAGCCATCAATGACGTGTGCGCACGTCACGGCGTGAGCCTGCCCGCGGCCGCCGTGCAGTACGTGCTACGTCGCCCGTCGGTGGCCGCGGTGGTGATCGGTGCTCGAAACGCCGAAGAGGTGTCGAACGATCTGTCGTATCTCGACGTGTCGGTGCCCGACGCACTCTTTGAGGAGCTTCGCAGCCGAGGCCTCATCGAGCGACGCGCGCCGGACGTAACGTCATGATCGATTCGCACTTTCACGTGTGGGACGCCGGCGCGCGCGATCACTCCTGGCTCTCGGCGGCACCGACGCTCGAGCTTCGATACCCGATCGAGCGCTACGAATCTGAGGCGACTCGCCTCGCCATCGACGGCGCTGTCTTGGTCCAGGTGCTCAACGATGCTGCAGAGACGCTCGAGTTCTTAGACGTAGCGGGCGCGTCACCCCTCGTCGAGGGTGTCGTCGGATGGGTCGATCTGACCGCTCCTGACGTGGAGGAACAACTCGCGGCGCTGCAGGAATCTCCTCACGGTCGCTTTCTCGTCGGCGTCCGCCATCTGCTGGAGGGAGAGGCCGACGTCGACTTCCTCGAGCAACCCGCGGTCTTTCGCGGTCTGTGCGCGGTCGCGAAGTGCGGTCTCACCTTTGACTTCATGGGTCGAACGGACCAGTTGGCGTCAGCACGACGCGTGCTCGAACGCTGCAACGAACTTCGAATCGTCCTCGACCGTGCGGGGAAACCACTACTGAGCGATCTGGGAGCCTTCAACTGGCGCGAACACCTCGTGGCCATGGCGAGGACCGGCCGGGTCGCCGCGAAGTTCGCGGGCCTCGCGAACGAAGCCGGTCCGGGGTGGAGCGCCGACGTCATTCAACCCGTCGTTGATGTTTTGCTCGACACCCTGGGCCCTACGTCGCTGATGTTCGGCTCGGACTGGCCCGTCTGTCTCATGGTCGCGAGTTTTGACGAAGTCGTCGACCTCACGCGCGACTGCTTTCGCGGTCTCGACGCGTCAGAACTGGCGGGCGTGCTCGGAGAGAACGCCCGGCGCGTCTACGGCTTAGCGCCAGCGTCGCTGGTGGCGTAAGGCGTGCGTCGTGTTCGTCGTGTCGAAATGAAGGAGAAGAGATGAAGCTAATGCGCGTGGGTGAGTTCGGCCGCGAGACCCCGGCCGTCATGACGCCCGAGGGTCGAGTGCTGGATTGTTCGAGCCTGTACCCCGACTTCGACCCGGCGTTCTTCCGTGACCACGGCGTCAAGGAACTCCAACGACAGCTGGCATCAGCGGAGTTGCCCGAACTCGACATGACCTCGCGACGCGTCGGCGCTCCGGTGGCCAGCCCTCAAAAGATCGTGTGCGTGGGGCTCAACTACGTGACCCACGCCCAAGAGAGTGGCCAGACGCCGCCCGACGAGCCGGTCTTGTTCATGAAGTCACCGGGCACGCTCGTTGGCCCGAACGACACCGTCTTGATTCCCAAGCGCTCAACGAAGACCGACTGGGAGGTGGAACTCGCGGTCGTCGTGGGCACGCGCGCGAGTTACCTGGACTCGCCGAGTGACGCGCCGTCATACGTTGCGGGCTACGCGATCTCCAATGACGTCTCCGAGCGAGAGTTCCAACTCGAGCGGGGCGGCCAGTGGGACAAGGGCAAGAGCTGCGACACCTTCAACCCCCTAGGACCGTGGCTCGTCACGGCCGATGAACTGCTCGATCCCCAAGACTTGGAGATGACGCTCTCGGTCAATGGGGTGTCGCGCCAACACGACACGACCAAGAGCATGATCTTCTCGATCAACTACGTGCTGTGGTACATCAGTCAGTTCATGGTCCTCGAACCGGGCGACGTCATCAACACCGGCACGCCCGCGGGGGTCTCACTCGGTCACGACGACGTCGCCTACCTGAGACCGGGCGACGTCATGGAACTCGACGTCGCGGGTCTCGGGCGGCAACGCCAGAACGTCGCCAGTGCCTGAAGCGACGCGCGGGGCGACGGCGCTAGCGTCGCGGGTCGACCTGAATCTTCGGACCCGGTCCGGCACCCGCCGGTCGCTCACCGGCCAGGACGCTCCCGACCTCGTCAAAGCCCACGGTCGCACCAATCAACCCGCGGGGGTCGACGCGTCCCGAGGCGTAGATCGAGATCGTCTCGTCGAGGGCGGGCGAGGCGCTGAGAATCCCCAACGCCGTCACGTCCTTCAGCGTGAGCTGTCGGCTGTCGATCACGCTCTCGGTGGAGCCGATGCCGATGAACACCACACGACCACCGGGTTCGACGAGTTCGACGGCCTTGGCCGGCGAGGTCGCGTCACTGGTGGCGTCGATGACGGCGTCCCACTCGAGCGTTGGCAGGTCCTCGAAGTGCCAGACGCCGGTAAAGCCGAGGGTGCGGGCGAAGTCGATGCTCGCGTCCGTGATCCCCGCGAGGTGCACCTCGACCCCTTGGGACGCCGCGAACAGCCCCGCCAGCAAGCCAATGGTGCCTGGTCCAATGATCAGGAGCCGTTCATCCGTCGTGAGCGCCGCGCCGAGCACCGAACGCAACGCGTTCCCACCGGGCTCCACCAGTGCTCCGAGTGCGTCATCCACGCTGTCGGGGAGTTCGTGCAAGGAACGTGCGGGCACGCTCAACTGTTCGCCCAGTGCACCAGGGAAGTCCCCCCGCACACCGACCTCGGAGCGACGCTCGCAGACGTGTTGGTGACCCGCGCGACAGCGCCGACAGACACCACACCCGAGCATGGTGTCACCCATGACCCTTCGTCCCAACCAACGTTCGTCGACACCCTCGCCGAGCGTGGTGACCGTGCCCATCCACTCGTGTCCGAGTCGCAGAGGAAAGTGAGCGTGACCATCGTGGAGATAGGGCATTTCGCCGCGAAAGAACTCAACGTCGGTGCCACAGAGTCCCACCCGTTGCACGTCGACGACCACGAACCCACTCGGCGCCGTCGGAGCCGCGACCTCCACCACCTCGCAGGTGTAGGGCTTCGTCAACTCAACGGCGCGCATCAGTGTCGCCGCGCACCCGTCGCGATCGCGCACAGCGAAGCAGGCCGGGCGCTCATGATGTTCCTTATAGTAGTCAGTGATCTCGAGAAGCGGAACTGAGAGTCGTGGTCCCACACCGAAGTGCACAGTGGTACGCGGGCACCGACCGCAACGCCTACATCCATCGCGCGTGGATGCGCCGAGGCCTCGCCGAGAACGCCTTCGACGGCCGCCCCCACGTCGCCATTGCCAACACCGCGTCGGACTTGACGCCCTGTAACGCGCACCTCGACGAGGTGATGCGCAGCGTCAAAGAGGGCGTCTACCAAGCCGGCGGGGTGCCACTGAATCTTCCGGTCGTCTCACTTGGGGAGACCAACGTACGTCCGACCGCGATGCTCTGGCGAAACATGGCGGCGATGGCGACCGAGGAGATGATCCGGGCCAACCCCGTTGATGGTGTGGTGCTCTTAGGCGGTTGCGACAAGACGATCCCGTCGCTGTTGATGGCGGCCGCGTCAGTCGACCTACCGGCGATCGTCGTGCCGGGCGGTCCGATGAAGACCGGCACCTTTCAGGGCCAGCCGCTCGGCTGCGGCACGGACGTGTGGCGGCTCAGCGAGGAGACCCGTGGCGGGACGTTGAGCGAAGAACAGTTCTTGCGCTCCGAGTCGTCGATGATCTCCAGCCGGGGGCACTGCAATACCATGGGCACCGCCTCCACCATGGCGCTCGTCACCGAGGCCCTCGGCATGACGATTCCCGGCATCGCGGGCACGCCCGCGGTCGACAGCCGGTTGCTCGAGCACGCGCACGAAACCGGGCGCTACATCGTCGAACTCATCGACGCGGGGCGTCGTCCGAGTTCGATCATCACCAAGGGGTCGTTCCAGAACGCGATCGTGACGCTGGCGGCCATCGGCGGATCGACCAACGCCGTCGTGCACCTGTTGGCGATCGCCGGACGACTGAACATCGAATTGACACTCGACGACTTCGACCGAATTGGATCGCGCGTGCCGCTGCTGGTGAACCTCCAGCCAGCGGGTCGTTTCCTCATGGACGACTTCCAGCGGGCCGGTGGCCTGCTCTCGGTGCTGCGTGAGGTGAAGGACCTGCTCGACCCTGACGCCCTGACGGTCACCGGTCGTCCCCTCGTGTCGTACCTGGAGGACGCACGAATCTGGGATGACGAGGTGATCGCCCGTCGTAACTCGCCGATCGCTCCCGAAGCGGGTGTCGCGGTGCTGAGAGGCAACCTGGCTCCCACGGGCGCCGTCATCAAGCCCGCGGCAGCGTCCACGCACTTGCTACAACATCGTGGTCGGGCGCTCGTCTTTGACTCCATCGAAGACATGCACGCGCGCATTGACGATCCAACGCTCGACGTCGACGCCGATTCGATCCTGGTGTTGCGCGGCTGCGGGCCCCGGGGCTATCCCGGGATGCCCGAGGTTGCGAACATGCCACTCCCGAAGAAGCTCCTGGAACAGGGTGTTCGCGACATGGTCCGCATCTGTGACGGGCGCATGAGCGGCACGGCGTACGGCACGGTCGTGCTCCACGTCTCGCCCGAAGCGGCTGCGGGCGGACCGTTGGGACTGGTGCGAACGGGCGACGAGATCACGCTGGACGTTCCCGGTCGCACATTGACGCTCGAGGTGAGCGACGAGGAACTCGCCGCGCGTAGCCCGAGCGTCCCGATGGCGGCGGCGTTCGCCAAGCCGGAGCGGGGGTGGGAACTCCTCTACGTGGAGCACGTGCTCCAAGCGGACTCCGGGGCGGATTTGGACTTCCTTCGAGGTTCGAGTGGCGACCGCGTTACCCGCGAGTCGCATTAGGACCTAGGGGATGCTCAAGGAGACGGGCGCACTGATGTAGGGGCCCGTCAACGGATCCGGTCCGGTCCGGGCGGCTCGTAGCTTTGCGAAGGTGATATCCGCGGTGGTGGCCGAGTTCCATCCCAGCACCACCGCGTTGACGACGCTTTTTTTCCAACTCGAGGGGAACTTCTCCGTTGTTTCATAGACCTCGGAGTTTGACTTGGTCACGCCGGTGGAGATCACGACGATCTGTTCATTCAGCAGAGTCGTCCACGACGCGTTGAAGTACTGGACGACGAAGAAGTTCAACCGGTCGTTGGCCGTGGCCGGTTGACCGGCCGTCCACGACAGCGAGACAGTGTCCTTGGAGACAGAGACGTCGGGCGAGAAAATCGTCGGGGCCACGTTTTGACTGGACAAGATCGTCCCGCCGATCGTCGCCGACGCCTTCTCGTCGATGTTGGCGGGGACCTCCGCGTTCTCCGTGGCGATGCCCGTGGCCGGCACCCACGGCGTGGCCTTACCCGCGGCGAAGAGGGCGGTCACGGCACCCGAGAGGGTGCGGTCGTCGTTCGACGTCATGGCGCGCGCCAGCAGTTTTACGAACGCCACGCTCCCGTAGACGCCCGAGAAGTCCGGCGAGCTGTCGGTCGCCCACAGCACGCGCGCGACGGACGCCTCGTTGTCCTCGCCCAGGCTCGGCCACTTCGGCGTGTTGCCGGGCAGGTCCAACTGTAACGAGACCTTCCCGGTCGGTGTGTAGTCGATGTAGATGGGCGGGGTCGCACCGACGTCGGTCAGACCAAGCGAACTCGTGCCCATGACGTCCTGCACCATCTGGGAGAAGAAGTCCGCGAATCCCTCGTCCCACGCGATCGCCAGTCCCTGCGACTTGTTGGCCTCGTGGTTGGTCATGTTCCAACTGAGGAGGTGGTCGGCGCTCGCCACGTGGGTGGTGTTGAGAATGCCGAGGAGGGACGCGACGTAGTGGCCGTACTCGTGGAGTAGGACACCCCAGTCGAAGGCGTCGTCTTCGTTGATCTCCCCCAGGTCTTTGGCGGGATTGAAGTTCGAGACGCCACTGCTGGCCGGGAAGGGGTAGAGGATGTTCAAGAACTTGGGCGTCGTGCCGTAGTCGCTGAGCCAGTCCGTGCCGGTGACCACGGCGTTGTCGATGTCCAACGCCTGGTCGAGCGTGTCCGTGACGCCACTGGGTGCCCATGAGAAGTGCGTGGTGCCCGAGACCATGCGCACGGGACCGAGTGCCGTGCTGGCGTCGGCGCTGCTCGTGAGTTTCGCCCCACCCGCGGCGGACGCCTCCGCGGCGCTCGAGTAGGGGATGATCTCCGAGTTCGCCGTCGCCGCGACGACTTTCACGCACACGTACTGCTGGCTCGATGAGAGCGTGGTCGTGTACTCGCCGGTCTGACTGGTGTACACGGTACTGAGTACCGTCGTCGAGCACTTCGACGCCGTCGCGTCGAGGATCTGCACCATGGTCCCGCGAGAGGGCGTGACCTGGGACGGACCCGGGGTGCCATGGGCGAAGCCGTCACCCGAGGCGTAGTCGTAGTCGATGGTGCCATCGATGGTGCCCGAGGGCATCGTGGTGGTCGGGATCGGGTAGCTGATCTGCGCGGTGACGGTCACCACGAGGCTCGGGAAGCGGCCGCCCTGATGCGGGTCGGGTGGACCACACGGTGCCGGACCTCCCCCACCGGTGAAGGCAACGAAGAGCTTCTTGCCGATCTTTTGAGCGGAGTTACTTGAGGTCGAGTAGCTCAGCGCACCGTTGGTCCAGGTGAGCCCGTAGCCGGTCACGACACCG
>Ga0182012_10002096_pt1 | contig 21718 bp, 13 predicted proteins | sample 612S2SmetaG_FD_120486 | JGI IMG/M metagenome (GOLD analysis project Ga0182012, IMG submission 120486) | Permafrost microbial communities from Stordalen Mire, Sweden - 612S2S metaG | ecosystem: Environmental > Terrestrial > Soil > Wetlands > Permafrost | place: Sweden: Stordalen | collected... | reverse complement strand
GCGAGTCGGATCTGGAGGCGGCGCTGGACAAGGTGGAGCGGCTGTCGCGCAAGAACTTCAGCGGCGGCGGGGTGTTCCTCGAGCGCTATGTCGAGCAGGCACGCCACATCGAGGTGCAGATCTTCGGCGACGGTCGAGGCGGCATCGTCACGCTCGGCGAACGTGACTGTTCCGTTCAGCGCCGCCACCAAAAGGTGATCGAGGAGACTCCGGCTGCGGGGATCTCCCCGGAACTGCGCGCTGGTCTGCTGGCGGCCGCCGCAGGCCTCGGGCGGGCGGTCCGCTACCGCTCCGCGGGAACGGTCGAGTTCGTGTACGACGCGCAGCACCAGGAGTTTTACTTTCTCGAGGTCAACACGCGTTTGCAGGTCGAGCATTGCGTCACCGAACAGGTGGCCGGCGTGGACCTGGTGGAATGGATGATCCGCGTCGCGGCGGGTGAGGGATTCGAGCTGACGACGCCCGTGCTCGAGGGAGCCTCGATCGAGGCCCGGATCTACGCGGAGGATCCGGGCCGAAATTTCAGGCCCTCCACCGGCCTATTGACGCAGGTGCGCTTTGGCGACGGAGCGCGGATCGAGACCTGGGTGGAGGACGGCACGACGGTCACCCCTCACTACGATCCGCTGCTCGCCAAAATAATCGTCTGCGCGCCCGACCGCCCGGCCGCCGTGGCGGCGCTGCGCCGGGTGCTCGACGACACGCGTCTCGATGGGATCGAGAGCAATCTCGAGTATCTCAAGGCCTTTGCCGCCACCGGGTCGTTCGCCGCCGGAGGCTCGACCACCCGCGTGCTCGAGGAGTTCACCTACGCGCCGCGAACCGTCGAGGTGCTGAGCGCGGGTACTCAAACCACCATCCAGGATCACCCCGGTCGCCTCGGATATTGGGGCGTGGGTGTTCCGCCGTCGGGTCCGATGGATTCCTGGTCGTTCCGTCTCGCGAATCGTGCGGTGGGCAATCCGGCCGATGCCGCGGCGCTCGAAATCACGATGTCCGGGCCGACGCTCAAGTTCAACGCGCCGGCGATCATTTGCCTGACCGGCGCGGAAAGCGCGGCCGATATCGATGGCGTTGCGGTGACCTACTGGTCGCCGCTGACCGTGCAGGCGGGCGCGACCCTGCGGGTCGGTGCACCACGCGGCGGAGGCTGCCGCTCGTACATCGCGATCCGCGGTGGATTCGACGTTCCCCGATACCTGGGAAGCCGCGCCACGTTCACCCTGGGCAAGTTCGGCGGCCACGGCGGGCGGGCATTGCTCGCGGGCGATGTACTGCACCTGGGCGCCGTCGCAGGCGCTCGAGACGGCTCGACGGAACCGCAACCCATTCCGCGCGCACTCGTCCCTCGCATCGGTGCGGAATGGGAGTTGGGCGTTCTCGAGGGCCCGCACGGCGCACCGGATTTTTTCACCGCCGGCGACATCGAGACCTTCTACTCGTGCGCCTGGACCGTTCACTACAATTCGAGCCGCACCGGCGTGCGGCTGATCGGACCCAAACCGGCCTGGGCGCGCACCGACGGAGGGGAGGCGGGCCTTCATCCCTCGAACATCCACGATACTGCATACGCCATAGGGGCCGTCGACTTCACGGGCGACATGCCGGTGATCCTCGGTCCCGACGGACCTTCGCTCGGGGGTTTCGTGTGCCCGGTCACCGTGGTCAGCGCCGAATTGTGGAAGCTCGGCCAGCTTCGCCCGGACGATCGGGTGCGGTTTCGGCGATTCACGCCGCAGGAGGCGGCCGAACGCCGGGCCGCACAGGATCTCGCCGTCGACACGTTGCAGCCCCCCCGCGCCGCCCACGATTCCCGCCCCGCGTCCACGGCGCGCCCGCCGGGCGCCGTCAACTCTCCGATACTGGGGTCCTGGCCGCAACAGCCGGACAGGCCGCAAATCGTGTACCGGCGCTCCGGCGATTCCTGTGTGCTGATCGAGTTCGGGCCCATGGTTTTGGATTTCGAGCTGCGGCTGCATGCGCACGCCTTGATGTCGTGGCTCGAGCGTCGGAACATCGAGGGCATCATCGATTTGACTCCGGGAATCCGCTCCCTGCAGGTGCATTACGACCACCGTCTGCTGCCGGAGGAGAAGCTGCTGGCCCTGCTGACGGCCGGTCAAGCATCGCTCCCCGCGAGCGATGACATCGAGATCCCCTCGCGTATCGTCAAGCTGCCGTTGTCCTGGGACGATGAGGCGACCCGGCTGGCTATCGCGAAATACATGCAATCGGTGCGCGCGGATGCGCCCTGGTGCCCCAGCAACATCGAATTCATCCGGCGGATCAACGGACTCGACAGCATCGACGACGTGAAACGTATCGTATTCGCGGCCAGCTATCTCGTCCTGGGTCTGGGCGATGTCTACCTGGGAGCGCCGGTTGCGACGCCTCTCGATCCGCGTCATCGACTGGTGACCACCAAATACAATCCGGCGCGCACGTGGACGCCCGAAAATGCCGTCGGCATCGGTGGCGCCTATCTCTGCGTCTATGGCATGGAGGGCCCCGGCGGCTACCAATTCGTCGGTCGAACGTGCCAGATGTGGAACACCTTCAAGGTCACGGCGGATTTTCGCAGCGGGCAGCCCTGGTTGTTGCGCTTCTTCGATCAAATCCGCTTCTACCCGGTCGAGGCACGGGAATTGCTCGAATTCCGCGACGACTTCGTGAATGGCCGGGCGCATTTGGAATTCGAGGACAGCATCTTCCGGTTGCGCGACTACCGCGGCTTCCTGGCGGCGAATCACGACAGCATCGCCTCGCACAAGGCGCGCCAGCAACGCGCCTTCGAGGCGGAGCGCGATCGCTGGCGGGCGAGCGGTCAGATCGGCTATTCCGCCGAGGTCCGTGATGTGCCGGCCGAAGCCGCCTTCGAGGATCTTCCCACGGGCTGCGTCGCGGTCACGAGCCCGGTGAGCGGCAGCGTCTGGCGGATGTCGTGCACGCCGGGGCAAAGCGTCAAGGCGGGCGACACGCTGGTGCTGGTCGAGTCCATGAAGATGGAAATTCCGGTGACGGCCCCGGCCGACGGCGTCGTGGCCGAGCTGCGCTCGGCGGAGGGGAGGGCGGTGATGTTCGGCCAAACGCTCGCGGTGCTCTCGGTGGAGCGGCCGCAGGGGAGAAGAATCAATGCTGCAGTGTCGTAAATTCCGGCTGAAAGGCTTACTCCTGATCGGCGCTCTCGCGCTGACCGGCCTCGCCCCGCGGCTCAACGCCGCCGACCGAACAACGTTCAACGTTGCATGGAGCATCTATGTGGGGTGGATGCCGTGGGACTACGCCGACAGCAGCGGCATCTTGAAGAAATGGGCCGACAAGTACGGCATCAAGATCAAGCTCACCCAGATCAACGACTACGTCGAATCGATCAACCAATACACCGCCGGCCAGTTCGACGCCTGCGTCATGACCAACATGGACATGCTCACGATTCCAGCGGCGGGCGGAGTCGATTCGACGGCCTTGATCGTCGGGGACTTCTCCAATGGCAACGACGGCGTGGTGCTCAAGGGCAGGGGCAAACAGCTCGCAGACCTCAAGGGCCAGAGGATCAATCTGGTCGAGCTGTCGGTGTCGCACTATCTCTTGGTGCGCGCGCTCGGCACAGTGGGATTGCGCGAGCGCGACATCAAGGTCGTCAACACCTCGGACGCCGACATCGTCGGCGCGTTCGGCGCTCCCACGACTACCTCGGTGGTCGCCTGGAAGCCGCAGTTGAGCGCCATACTGGCCTCCCCCCAGGCGCAGCTCGTGTTCGACTCCAGCAAGATCCCCGGCGAAATCCTGGACCTGATGGTGGTCAACACCGCGACCCTCGCCGCGAACCCGAAACTGGGCAAGGTACTCGTCGGCGCTTGGTACGAGACATTGGCGCTGATGCTGCGCGATGACGCGGCCTCGAAGTCCGCCCGGGCAGCCATGGCCAAGGCATCCGGCACCGATGCAGCGGGATTCGATTCGCAGCTCGCCACCACGCACCTGTTCGGCACGGCTGCGGAAGCCTACGCTTTCGCCTCGGGGGATGCGCTCGTCAAGACCATGGATCTGGTGCGGCGCTTTTCGTTCGATCACGGCCTGCTCGGGCAGGGAGCGGGCAGCCCCGATGTGGTCGGCATCCAATTCCCCGGGGGGAAGGCGCTCGGCGACCCGGGCAATTTCAAGATGCGCTTCGACTCGAAATTCATCCAGATGGCCCAGAACGGGCAGTTGTAGGGGGGCATCCGGTGCGGCGTCTCGTCAATCAGCGACCCACCCGGGGCGGCATGCTCGTGCTGAGCATGATGCCGTTCGTGCTGTTGATCGTGGCCTATCTCGCCGCCTCGAGCGCCCGCCTTGCCGCGAACCCCGGCGACAAGCTGCTGCCGTCGCCCGCCACATTCGCCGCGACGATACATCGATACGCGCTCGAGGAGGATGAGCGCACCGGCGAGATCCTGCTGTGGAGCGATACGGCGGCGAGCCTCGAGCGCCTGCTGATCGCCCTGGGGCTCAGCGCCCTCCTGGGCGTGACGTTCGGCGTCGCCATCGGTGTCATACCGTATCTTCGCGCGACGTTCGCGCCGTTCGTCGCGGCGCTCTCGCTGATTCCGCCGCTCGCCATCCTGCCGATTCTGTTCATCGTAGCGGGGCTCGGCGAGCTCGCCAAAGTGCTGTTGATCGTGATCGGAGTCGCGCCGGTGATCGTGCGGGATCTCGCCTTCCGCATCCAGGAGCTGCCGTCCGAGCAGATGATCAAGGCGCAGACGCTCGGGGCTTCGACGTGGCAATTGATACTTCGGGTGGTGCTGCCGCAAACCTGGCCGCGCCTGATCGACGCGCTTCGCCTCTCGCTCGGGGCCGCATGGCTCTTTCTGATCGCATCGGAGGCGATTGCCTCGACCGACGGTCTCGGTTATCGGATCTTCCTGGTGCGGCGGTATCTCGCCATGGACGTGATTCTGCCGTACGTTGCGTGGATCACGCTCCTTGCCTTCAGCATGGACGCGCTGCTGCGGCTGTTGCGCTCCAAAGTGTTTCCCTGGGCATGAGCGGTCATCCTCCATGACGCAGATCACCGTCAAGCGGCTCTGGAAGGAGTACGACACCCAGGTCGTGCTCGAGAACGTCAGTCTGCACGTCGGCGATCACGAGTTCGTCACCATCATCGGCGCATCGGGCTGCGGCAAGACGACCTTCTTGCGCATGCTCCTCGGCGTCGAAACGCCGAGCCGCGGCGAGTTCCTGATCGATGGCCGGCCGCTGTCCGGCGAGCCCGGGCCGGATCGCGGCATCGTGTTTCAGCGCTACTCGCTGATCCCCCACATGACGGTCCTGCAAAATCTCCTGCTCGGGCTCGAGCTGCAGGGGGCGCCGGCCCTGGCGCGTTTGTTCGGCGCACGGCGCCGGGCCGCCATCGACCGCGCGGAGGAGCTTCTCGAGGCGGTCGGCCTCGGCGCCTCGCGCGGCAAGTATCCCGCGCAGCTTTCCGGCGGCATGCAGCAGCGCCTGTCGATCGCGCAATCCGTGATCTGCCAGCCGAAGATCCTGCTGCTGGACGAGCCCTTTGGCGCGTTGGATCCCGGCGTGACGGCCGACATGCACGAGCTCATCCTCAAGCTCTGGAACCTCAACAAGATGACCATCGTCATGGTCACTCACGACGTCCGGGAAAGCTTTCATCTCGGCACGCGTCTCCTGGTCTTCGACAAGGTGCGCATCGATCCGCAGGCGCCCGATCGGTACGGAGCGACGATCACCTACGACATTCCTCTCAAGGGACATCGACAACAGGCATCGCCCTCCCTCATCACCGGCTGACTGCAGCGGCGCACCCGCACCGGGTTCGTGGACGAATTGCCGCTCGGCGTTTGGCCCGGCGGCTTTCTATTTGCTTTTCATCTCCGTTGTTTGCATTCTGCGCTCTCGCAGAATTCCCGCGCGCTGGCTCACCGGCGCCCGTGACGCGCGCACCAACATCGTGACTCGTGCCGCTCGACGATCACGCATTCGCAAGAGTTTATCTTCGTACTGCACGCATTTGTCGCGCGCCTTCGCACCACACCCGTTCAGCGGCATCGTGATCTGCATTACAAGCATGCGTACGATGCTCGTCGGGCGCGCTGCTGCGAGGTGCCGACGCAATCGAGGTGGTATCGTAAATATCCTATAAATAAAGCACTTCAATAGCGCATATAACTCCTCGTTCCCCGCCCGATGCACCATCGCCGTGCAATTCGCGCGCGCTCGAAATTTATTTTTTCTTTCAAAATCTTTTGTGTCATAAGAGATTCATCGATGTGCTCGTGCTTGAACGAATCCCCGATGCCGGGCGATGCGTTTATTTCGCCAGAGGTCGAAGAGAAGCGACCCGGCGACATGTCGAATTCGAACAATCAAATGAGGAGGGATGATCGATGCCACCTGTTGCGCGCGCACAAAGACGTTTCTACGGCATGGATCGGCGGCTGCGCCGCCCGATCGGAACGGTCAGCACGCTGACCGCCGCCGTGATGACCGCCTTGTACGGTGCCCGTGCATTCGGCATGGAGGCGCCCGCGGCCACCGATGAGAGCGCGCTGCAGGAGGTGGTGGTCACCGCGAGCCGGCGCGCCGTGTCCGCGCAGGATCTTCCGATCAGCATCACGGCGGTGACGGGCGCCGCGCTGGATCAAGCCGGCATTCAAGACATCGCGGGGCTCGCGCATTCCATGGCAGGCGTCAACTTCACCGACAAGGGACCTTTCGGCGGCGTCAACGGCAGCACGTTGATCATCCGCGGTCTGAACAGCGAAGCCACCGCGGGCCAGCTTGCGCTCGCCTCGCCGGTGGTTCCGCCGGTGGCAACCTATGTCGACGAGACGCCGCTGTTCGTCAACCTGCGGCTGCAGGATCTCGATCACGTCGAGATCCTTCGCGGCCCGCAAGGCACGCTGTATGGCTCGGGATCGCTCGGCGGCACCATCCGATTCGTGCAGAACGCGCCTGACCCCGGCGGCTTCGACGCAAAGGTGGAGACCGGACTCAGCAAGACGGCGCATACGCATTCGGTGAATGACGACGTGAGCGGGATGCTCAACTTGCCGGTGACCGACACCTTTGCAGTGCGCCTCAATGCCAGCTATACGGACGACGCGGGGTTCATCAACCAGCCCAATCTTTACGTGTTGAACTCCGCCGGCATACCGGTGGCGGCGAATCCGGCGAGCCCGTTGACCAGCCCCCCCTCGAAATATTCGGAGGACGGCGTCAATTCCTACCAGTATCGCACGGCGCGCGTGGCGGCCCTGTGGAAGCCGAACGAGGATTTCCGCGCACAGCTGTCCTATTACTACCAGGTGGCGAGCGCCGGCGGCTTTCCGTATGTCGCGACCAGCTCACTCGCGTACACCCAGCCGATCCGGGCGGCCAACCAGCCCGCCGGCACAACGCCCCCGGTGCTGCCGCAGCTCTACAACTCGGTTGTGCCACCCGGCGTGGATTCGCTGTCGTCGGCGACCAACAGCCTCGAGACCACCCGCGACAAGGTCGACCTCGTGGCGCTGACGCTCGAATATGATCTGGGCTTCGCGACCATGACCTCGGCGAGTTCCTTCGCCCATCACAACAATCAGACCGACGATGATCTGACCGCGCTCTACACGAATTTCTTCTTCTACCAAAACTTCTACGGTCAAAACCCGCGCTCGTTCATCCAGGGCAAGGATCAGCTCGATGACAAGAACTGGTCGCAGGAGCTGCGTCTCACCTCCAAGACCGGGGGCATGTTCGACTGGGTGGCGGGCGCGTTCTTCAAGCGCCAGCAGACCTACATTCAGGAGCATGAATTCTACCCCGGCTACAACGATTTCTACAACGCGTGCACGGCCGCCGGTGGGACGCAGCCCGACAATTCGGGCGTCAATCCATCCCAGTGCGGCTTCGGAGAATATGGTCCGGAGACCGGAACGACGCAGATCGACGGCGTTCCGCTGGTGAAGGACCAGACCTACATCGGCGATTTCGAAACCACCTTCAAGGATCTGGCGATCTTCGGCGAGCTGACCTGGCACATGACGGACGCCTGGAGCCTCACGGGGGGCACGCGCCTGTTCAAGCAGACACTCACGCAGGCGCAGCAGACCGGCCTTCTGTTCGACGGACCCGCGTTCGTGGCCAACGAATCGCTCAGCGACGAGTGGCGACGCGCTCTTTGGAAGATCAATACGTCATACCAACTCGACAGGAACAACCTCGTGTACGCGACCTGGTCCCAGGGATTTCGGCGCGGAGGCGTCAATGCCCTGCCGCCGAGCGAGGCCGTGGTGGACCCGACGACCGGCAAGAACTACGTGACGCCCCCGGCGCTCACCCGGCTGCAGCCCGATACGGCGGATAACTACGAGATCGGCGTGAAGGGCACGCTCGCGAACCGCGTGCGCTATTCCGCGGCGATCTACGATATCCAGTGGCACAACATCCAGGAGGGCGTGCAGTTGACCCCGTTGGTGCTGCCCGCCTCACTCAACATCGGCGAGGCCTTCAGCCGCGGCATCGAGACGGAGATTTTCGCCAGCGTGACGGACCACCTCTCGGCACAAATCGATTACACCTACGATCAGACCAAGCTGACCTCGCTGAACCCGCTGTTCGTGAGCCCGAACGTCTCGGTCCCACCGCCCGCGCTGGGGACACCGCTCCCGGGAACTCCAAAGTCCAGCCTGGCGGTGAGTCTGGATTACGGCCATATGCCCTTTGCCGGGGGACAATTTCTCTACGCCATCGCGGCGCACTATCAAAGCGACGTGATTCCGGCCTTGTCGGCCACGGTGCCGACCGTTGCGGGATACACCATGCTCGATACGCGGTTGACCTACACCCACACCCATTGGATGGGTTCGGTATATGTCAACAACGTGACCAACAACCTCGGGATCTCCGCGTACTCCGACCCGGCCATCTTCGGCAATCGATATCAAGCCGTCGTATCGCAACCTCGCACGGTGGGCTTTACGGTGGGGTATTCGTTCAAGGAACGCTGAGGAGCGGGCTTTATTCGTCCTCGTCATCCGATGCCGGTACTTTGGAGTTGATCTCCTCGGCGATTTTGGGGGCGTTTGCCCCCGCGACCGGATAGGACCCGGTCCAGATGACGGAGCCGTCCTTGACCTTCGCCACGGTCACCGACAGGACCGGCGCGGGCGCCTGGGGCAGGACCGCGCCGTAGACCACGTAGGTCGACTGGTCGGCGCGCGCGCGGGCGAGAGCGTCGCTCGCATCGTTGGAGGAGAGTGCGTCCTTATCCAGGCCGACCTGCCCGCGGTGTGCCTTGGCGAGCCTGCCAAAGGTCTGAGCGAACGCGGCGTCGGCCAGCTTCGCCGCCGAGGGATCGTCCGCCGGAGCGCCGAAGGGTATCGCGAACACGGCGTCGTGGCCCGCCAAGTCCTTATCGCCGTCGGCAAATTGCTTGGCGATTTGCGTGCCGAGCTTCGCAATGTCCCCGGGATGGGTATTGCCGCGGTAGGCCTGGACGATGGCCGCGAGCTTCTTTTCGTCCACATCCGAGTAATCCGATCGGTGGGGCAATCCCATACTGCAGCCTCGTGACAGCACCACGCTGGCAATCCAGAGATATACGAGAATCCGCACCCAGCGGGGGAATCGCTGCAGTGATGCCCACGCACAGTGGCCCAGCCAGCCGAGCACATGTGCCCAGAAGCGCACCCGTTGACCGGGCTCCTCGCGCGGAAACGGGGGGTAGGGCGGAGGGAGCGCGCGCGGCCGCGCGCCGTCTGACTCGCGCGCGGCGCCTGGTTCGGGAGGGGCGCCTGATTCGGGAGGGGCGCCTGATTCGGGAGGGGCGCCTTTTTTCTTTTCAGCCGGGGCCTCCTGCGGCGGCCCCGATAAAATCCGTCGGCACAGCGCGTCGAGCGCCGGTGTCGGTTGGCCCTGCGGCAGCCGCAGCCACTGCACCGCGAGGAACTTCTCGGGAACCCGCGCATGCGCCTGGTTCGTGTCGTCGATGACGACCGGCAGCAAAAACAGGTGATCGTCCGCCATGTCGAGCGTGCGCTCGACCGCCAGACGCCATTCGCGCCGAAAATAACCCTCGTGGCGGGCTTCGGTGCGCGCCGACACGATGGGCATGAAGAAATCGCACTCGCGAATCTGTTTGCGGATCTTCTGATCCCACGCATCGCCCCCGCCCAGCTCGCTTTCGTCCAGCCAGACGTCGATCCCGAGCTTGGTGAGCGCATCGCCGATCGAGCGAGCAGGCTTGCGGTCTTCGGATGCGTAGCTGAGGAATATCGATGCCGGCAATTGCGGGCTCCCAAGGCGTGAAGGATGGTCGGCGCGGGAAGTGTACTAGCTATAAATGCGACCTGGAAACCGCGGTGGCGCTCGAGCCGCCTGCCGGGCTGTTATGATGAGGCGCATGCTGCAACCCGGGGCGGGAGATTTCGCCAAGCTCAGTGAGCTGATTCGAGACATCCGAATCGCGCTGCTCACCAGCGTGGACGCCGAGGGAAGGTTTCACACCCGCCCCGTTGAGACTCTCGAGTTCGAGGGGAACGCGGTGCTTTGGTTCTTCACTGACCGCGAGAGCCCGAAAGCCAACGAGCTGCGCCACGATATCAGGGTGAGCCTCGGGTATGCCGATCCGTCGAAGCACGCCTATGTTGCCGTGAGCGGCACCGCGGCCCTCATTCGGGATGCCGACAAAGCGCGCAAGCTCTGGACCGTCGAGCAGCGTGCCTACTACCCCGACGGCCCGCAGGACCCGCGGCTGGCGCTGTTACGCGTTCGAATCGAGCGGGCCGAATATTGGATCGCACCTGGGCGCCTCTCGTATCTGCTCGCTGCCGGGCGCGCTGCGCTGACCGGTGTGCCCGTCTCCGTGGTCGGAGAGAACAAAAAGCTGGAGTAGCGGCCGAACGCCCGTTGCCCGGGACCCGTGCGGCGAGCGCACGAGCCGCCACGCGGATCTCTATAATAATTCTAGATATAATATGCAACTAATTGTAATATAAGATATTGTAAATGCTTTTGTCGCACGGGGAGTTCGCCGACGAAACGAATGGAAACGCCCGCAACCTCGGTGCGGGATAATTCCGACGGACGGCCACGGGCCCGGGCGATAACGCCAGGCGATCGATTCCGCTACGTTCATTCTCCCATGGTGACCGTTGCGCTGACCGTCCTCGGCACGTTGATCGTGGTGGTCATCGCGTTGAATTTCCGCCGGCCGGAGAAGGATCCGGACCACAAAGTAGACCACCAGTACGGCATTTTAAGTCCGCAGTTCAAACGCGAGATGGGCGCGCTTCTCGGACCCGCCATCGTCCCGGGAAATCGGGTGGAACCATTGCAGAATGGCGCCGAGATATTTCCGGCCATGCTCGAGGCCATCGGCGCCGCCCGGCGCACCATCACCTTCGAGACGTACATTTATTGGTCGGGAAGAATCGGCGAGCAATTTGCGGCTTCGCTGATCGACAGGTGCCGCGCGGGAGTCCGAGTGCACGTCATGCTCGACTGGGTGGGATGCGAGAAGATGTCCCGCAACCTGGTGGCCCTGATGCAGGGCGCAGGCATCGAAGTGGTCCGTTACCATCGACCGACATGGTATGGGCTCTCGAGGCTCAACAATCGCACTCATCGCAAGGTGCTGATCATCGACGGAGCAACCGGTTTCACGGGAGGCGTCGGAATCGCCGATCAGTGGCTCGGTCACGCGCAGGACCCGGATCACTGGCGGGACATGCACTTCAGGGCCGAGGGACCCGTGGTCGCGCAGATGCAGGCCGCGTTTCTCGACAACTGGATCAAGACCACGGGTCGCGTGTTGCACGGCGAGGGGTACTTCCCGCCATTGGCCGCCCGGGGCCCGCAGGAGATGCAGCTGTTCATCAGTTCGCCGGAGGGCGGCAGCGACAGCATGCGGCTCATGTATTTGACCGCGATAACCGCCGCCGAACGTTCGATCGACATCGAGGCCGCCTACTTCATTCCGGACACCCTGATGATCCGGGAACTGCTCGGCGCGCGCGACAGAGGCGTTCGAATCAGGGTGCTGTTGCCGGGAAAATATCTGGATTCGGAAACCGTCCGGATAGCGTCCAAGCGGGGATGGGGCCCGCTGCTCGAGCGCGGAGTGGAGATCTACGAATACCAGCCGACCATGCTCCACTGCAAGATGCTGATCTTCGATGAATACATGGTGTCGATCGGCTCCACCAACTTCGACATGCGCTCGTTCGAACTGAACGACGAAGCAAGCTTGAACGTGTACGATGCCAAGTTCGCGCGGCAAATGACCCGGGTGTTCGAATGCGACCTCGAGCTCTCCACGCGGCGCTCCTTGCAGAGCTGGCGCACGCGCCCGCTCGGGGAGAAGCTCGCGGAGCTGGCGCTGCTGCCGATTCGTTCTCAGCTTTGAAGGAGCCTTGTCGATGACGAGTTTGTTCGACCCGATCACGTTCGGTGCGATCCACGCACCCAATCGCATCATGATGGCGCCGCTGACCCGCGGGCGGGCTTCCCGCAGCCACGTGCCCACGCCGCTGATGAGCGATTACTATCGTCAACGCGCATCGGCGGGATTGATCATCACGGAAGCGACCGGCATCAGCCCGCAAGGCCTGGGATGGCCTTACGCGCCGGGACTGTGGTCGGAGGAACAGGTGGCGGCTTGGAAGCCCATAGTACAGGCCGTGCACGAGGCGGGCGGGCGCATCGTCGCTCAGCTCTGGCACATGGGCCGGCTCGTGCATCCGGACTTCCTCGGCGGGGCACAGCCGGTCTCCGCATCCGCGACCACGGCTCCCGGGCAGGCTCGCACCTACGAGGGTCCCAAGCCCTATGTCGAATCGCGGGCGCTCGAATTGCAGGAAATCGAACAGATCATCGGCGACTACCGGCGTGCCGCTGAAAACGCGCTCGCTGCCGGCTTCGACGGCGTGCAGCTGCATGCGGCGAATGGCTATCTCATCGACCAATTCCTGCGCGACGGCACCAACTTGCGCACCGACCGCTACGGCGGCGACGTGGAAAACCGCATACGACTGCTGGTGCAGGTCACGCAGACGCTCATCGGTGTCGCGGGCGCCGATCGGACCGGGGTGCGGCTCTCTCCCAACGATGATCCGCAAGGATGCGGCGACAGCGACTCAGCAGGCTTGTTCACCCGCGCGGCGGGGGCGTTGAGCAATCTCAAGATCGCGTTCCTGGAGATGCGCGCCTCCCGGCCCGAGAGCACGTTCCGTCCGGGGATTCGTCAGCTCGTGCCGGCCATACGGCAAGCGTTCACGGGAACGCTGGTGTTGAATTCGGACTATCTCCTCGACGATGCGGAGAGGACGCTGCGGGCAGGCGAGGCTGACGCCATCGCCTTCGGGCGGCCGTTTCTGGCGAACCCCGACCTGCCGGCTCGCCTCGCCCGGCGTGCCGCGCTGAATGCGCCGAACGCCAACACGTTCTATACGCCCGGGCCCACGGGGTACACGGATTATCCCGCAATGACCTAGGGAACGCCGGTGAGCCGGGCACGGAATGGCGCCCGTCCCGTCGGTTTCCTTCAGGCAAAGGTGTCGAGCAGCGTGCCCAGCATCTGATTCGAGGCGCGAATGACCGCCGCGCCGGCTTCGGCGAGCACTTTCGATTGACTGAGATCGGTCAATGGACCCACCAGATTGCCATTTGCGGGGTCTGCGATCTGGGCGGCGTCCGCGCTCAGCTGCTGATTGCCCGCCGCTATCGCGGCCAGCCCGCTGCCTGTGGCGCCCGGCAATGCGGCCGACGGAACAATGCCGGTCATGGAACTCATGGTCGGGGTATCGGCGGGCGGCGGTCAGACTTTAGCGCCTGCTTGTGTGGGCCATATAATCAAATACTTATGACGCTCTCTTAGAGTCTTTTGTACTGGTGTGTCTGACTACGTCCGATGATTTCAATTGAAACAATGACGGGGGGTAATGAAATCGGCGCTCGACCAGGCCGCCTCAAACTTCGCATTCTCATGCATCCCCAGACCTCACGACCCGTGCGGGTGATTTCTTGTTAGCGATAGTTCGCATCGCGCTAGCGCGGCCTTATACATTCATCGTCGCGGCCATTCTGATACTCCTGATCGGCAGTCTCGCGGCGCTTCGCATGCCGGTGGATATCTTTCCCGGAATTAACATTCCGATCATCGGGGTGGCCTGGCAGTACCAGGGCATGCCGCCCGATCAGATGGCCGGCCGCATCCTGACCCCCTACCAACGCGCGCTAACCACGACGGTCAACGATATCGAGCACATCGAGGCGAGTTCGTATACCACCTTCGGTATCGTCAAGATCTTCTTTCACCCCACGGTGAACATCGCAACCGCCAACGCACAGGTCACCGCGATCTCGCAGACCTTGCTCAAACAGCTGCCTCCCGGCGCCACCCCACCGCTGATTCTCAATTACAGCGCCTCGACGGTGCCCATCATCCAGCTGGCGCTCTCGGGAACCGGACTGACCGAGCAGAATCTAGCCGATCTGGGCCTGAACTTCGTCAGGCCGCGTCTGGTGACCGTGCAAGGCGCGGGCATTCCGTACCCGTTCGGCGGTAAGACGCCGCAGGTCATGTTCGACCTCGACACCGCCGCGCTGCAATCGCGCGGCCTGACCGGGCTCGACGTCGCCAACGCGCTCGCGGCCCAGAACCTATTGACGCCAGCCGGCACCGAGAAGATCGGCGATTACGAATACACCGTGAACCTCAACAGCGCGCCATCGAAAATTCGCGACCTCGGTGACTTGCCGATCAAGAGCGTGAACGGCGCCATGGTCTACATGCGCGACGTGGCCCAGGTGCACAATGGCAACGCGGTGCAGACCAACGTCGTGCATGTGGACGGCAATCGCTCGGTCCTTCTGAGCGTATTCAAGAACGGCACGACCTCGACGCTCGACATCGTGAGCGGCATCAAGCGCATGCTCGAGATCATCAAGCCTACTCTGCCGGACGCCCTCGAGGTCAAGCCGATCGGCGATCAGTCCATATTCGTGCGCGCATCCATTCAGGGCGTGATCCGCGAGGGCGTGATTGCGGCGGCCTTGACCAGCCTGATGATCCTGTTGTTCCTCGGCAGCTGGCGCTCGACGCTGATCGTGACCACGTCGATTCCGCTGTCCATTCTCGGCGCCATCGCGGCGCTTTCAGCGATCGGGGAGACGCTCAACATCATGACCCTGGGGGGGCTGGCGCTCGCCGTGGGCATACTCGTCGATGAGGCGACGGTGACGATCGAGAGCATCAACTACCACCTTGAGCAGGGAAAACCCGTGGAGGCTGCGATCATGGATGGCGCCTCGCAGATCGTCGTGCCGGCCTTCGTGTCCCTGTTGTGCATCTGCATCGTGTTCATCCCGATGTTTTTCCTGAGCGGCGTGGCACGCTTTTTGTTCGTGCCCTTGGCGGAGAGCGTGATGTTTGCCATGGTCTGCTCCTTCCTTCTGTCTCGCACTTTGGTGCCGACCATGGCGAAATATTTGCTGCACATGCACGTGCCCCGCACCGGCGAGCACGGCGACGCCGCCCAATCGCCGCCCTCGAGGAACCCGCTGGTGCGCTTTCAGCACGGCTTCGAGGATCGCTTCATGCGTCTGCGCAACGGCTATCATGAGCTCCTGGCGCTCGCCATCGAGCACCGGGCACTGTTCGTCGCGGGATTCGTCGGCTTCATCGTGGTCTCGTTCGCGCTCGCGCCGTTTCTAGGCCGCAATTTCTTCCCGCAGGTCGATGGCGGTCAGATGCTGATTCACGTGCGCGCGCCGGTCGGCATGCGCATCGAGGAGACCGCGGCGCGTTTCACGGCGGTGGAGAAGGCGATCCGCGAGGTGGTCCCGCCGGCCGAGGTGGCGGCGGTGGTGGACAATATCGGCACCTATCTTTCGTCGATCAATACCATCTACAACAACACCGGTACGATCGGCGAATCGGACGGGGACATCCAGATCTCGCTCAAAGAGGGGCATGCGCCGACGGCCGGCTATGTCAGCCGCCTGCGCGATGAGCTGCCCCGGCGCTTTCCCGGCATGACATTTTCATTTCTGCCCGCGGACATCGTCAGCCAGATCCTGAATTTCGGCGCGCCCGCGCCCATCGATCTGCAGGTGCGTGGCAACAACCTCGGCGCGGATTTCGCCTACGCCAACAGGCTTCTGGCGCAGGTGCGCCACGTCAACGGGGTGGCCGATGCGCGCATCCACCAATCGCCTGCGCTGCCGACGCTCGAGGTCAACATCGACCGTACGCGCGCCCAATACACCGGCGTGACCGCGGCCGATGTGACCAACAGCCTGGTCGTGAACCTGGCCGGCTCCTCGCAGGTTGCGCCCACCTACTGGCTCAACGAAAAGAACGGCGTTACCTATCCGATCGCGCTGCAAACGCCTCAGTACCGGATCGACACGCTCCCGGCACTGCAGAATCTGCCCATCAACGCCACCGGAGCGCCGACCACCGTGCTCGGCGGAATCGCCGACATCGAGCGCACCCACAGCAACGCGGTGGTTTCGCAGTACGACATCGCCCCCATGGTGCAGATCTACGCGACCACCGAGGGACGCGATCTCGGCGCCGTCTCGGGCGACATCCGTGACATCGTCGCCAGGAACGACAGGGACAAACCGAAAGGAACGACCGTTGCCCTCGTCGGCCAGACGGCCACGATGAACAGCGCGTACACGGGCCTTCTTCTCGGCCTGCTTGGCGCCATCGTACTGGTGTACTTCGTGATCGTGATCAATTTTCAGTCCTGGAGCGATCCGTTCATCGTAATCACCGCACTGCCGGCCGCGCTCGCCGGCATCGTCTGGATGTTGTTCGCAACCCACACCACGCTGTCCGTTCCGGCGCTCACCGGCGCGATCATGTGCATGGGCGTGGCGACGGCCAACAGCGTGCTGGTGATCAGCTTTGCGCGCGAGAAGCTCGCCGAGTTCGGCAACGCGACCCAGGCTGCGCTCGAGGCCGGATTCGTGCGAATCCGGCCCGTGTTGATGACCGCCCTCGCCATGGTGATCGGCATGCTGCCGATGGCGTTGGGGCTCGGCGAAGGCGGGGAGCAGAACGCGCCTCTCGGCCGCGCCGTGATCGGGGGCCTCATCTTTGCAACCGTCTCCACGTTGTTCTTCGTGCCCGTGGTGTTCAGTATCATGCACCGGCACGACAGCCCCATGCCGGTGCCGCTCGCCAACCTTGGAGAAGCCGATGTCACAGCCTGATCCGCGTCCCGGTCCCCCGATGCCGCGGCACCTGCGCCCGGCCGCCATCATCTTTCTGGTCGTCGCCATCGCCGTCGTCGCGTTTGGCCTGGTCTCCCGCGCCGCGCAAAACTCGCGGCTGCGTGAGTTGACCGAGGCCCGGGCCGTGCCCACCGTCGCCATCGTGACGCCCACCCGCGTGGAAAATCAGCAGGGTTTGGATCTGCCCGGCCGGCTGGAGGCCTATATCCGCGCGCCCATCTATGCCCGGGTTCCGGGATATCTCAAGGGCTGGAATTACGACATCGGCAGCCGGGTGAAGGCCGGGGACGTGCTCGCCGTGATCGATACCCCCGATCTCGATCAGCAACTCATGCAGGCACGCGCGGCCTTGAGCGTCGCGCAGGCGAACGCGAAGCTCGCGCAGATCACCGCGGAGCGGTGGCAGTCCCTCGCCGGCACCGACGCGGTCGCCAAGCAGGACGTTGACCAGCGCACCTTCACTTGGAACGCCAACGTCGCGCAGGTGAAGGCGGCGCAGGCAAACGTCGACCAGCTCGTCGCGGAAGAGAATTTCAAGCGCCTCACCGCTCCGTTCGACGGCATCGTCACCGCGCGCGAAACCGACATCGGTGCGCTCATCAACGTGGGCGCATCCGGCGGCGCGGAGCTGTTCGTGATCTCCGAAACGAGCAAGCTGCGTGTCTACGTCAGCGTGCCGCAGAATTATGTGCCGAGCGTTCCCTCGGGCACGAAGGCCGTGATCCGGGTGCCGGATCACCCGGGTAAGATCTACGATGGAACGGTCGAGGCGTCCGCCCAGGCCGTCACGCCGACCACGGGTACGACTTTGATGCAAATCATCGTCGACAACGCCGCGGGCGAGTTGCTGCCCGGCGGCTATGCGAGCATTCATCTGCAGATTGCCGGGGTGCCCAACGTGCTCAGTGTCCCCTCGAGCGCGCTGATCTTCGACGCCAAAGGCCTTTCCATCGCCACCGTGGGCGCCGACGATCGCGTACTGCTCAAGCCGGTGTCGCTGCAGCGCGACCTCGGCGCCGTGGTCGAATTGGCCTCCGGGTTGGCGCCCGGCGATCAAGTGATCCAAAACCCGCCCGATGGCATCGGCACCGGCGATCAGGTGCGCATCGCCCGCGCCCCGGCCGGCGTAGCGGCGGACGCCAAGCCGGGAGCTCGACGTGCACCGGGCTGACTTCACCCGCTGCTACGGCGCCGCGCTGACGCTGGCGCTCGGCGCCTGTTCGTTCGCGCCGCCGCTCAAGACTCCGCAGATCCCGACGGGCGATTCGTACAAGGAGCTCGGACCCTGGACTCAGGCGCAACCGGCGGACCGGCTGCCGCGCGACAGCTGGTGGCGGCTCTACGAGAACACCGAGCTCGACGGTCTCGAGAAGCGGCTGATTGACGGGAACCCGACACTCGCCGCCGCTCTGGCCAACTATGCGCAGGCAAAGGCGGTGAGCGATCAGGCGCGCGCGGGACTGTTTCCCACCGTGGCACTCAACGGCAGCGTCCAGCGCGCGCGAGAATCGGTCAACGCGCCGCTCACCACCCGGCTGACGCCGCGCTACTATGATGACAACATCCTGAGCGGCAGCGTCAGCTACGAACTCGACCTTTGGGGCCAGATACGCAACGAAGTCGCCGAGGGCGAGGCGAATGCAGCGGCGTCCGCCGCGGATCTCGAGAACGCACGGCTGTCGCTCATTGCACAACTGGTCGACGATTACATCCAGCTGCGCAACCTCGACCACCAAAGCGACATTCTCGATCAGACGGTTCAGGCGTACTCGCGTGCGCTTGGTCTGACCCAGCAGTTGCACAACGCGGGTATCGCTCCGGGACTCGATGTCTCGCAGGCGCAAACCCAGCTCGATGCGGCCCAGTCCCAGGCGGCGCAGACGCTCGCTCAGCGCGCGCTGATGGAACACGCGATTGCGGCTCTTCTGGGCGTGTCGGCCTCCACGTTCGCCATCAAGCCGCAGCTCGTCGACATCGCGCTGCCTCAGATTCCGAGCGGTGTTCCGGCCACCCTGTTGCAGCGCCGCCCGGATATTGCCGCCGCGCAACGGCGAATGATCGCGGCCAATGCCAACATCGGGGTCGCGCGGGCCGCGTATTTTCCGACGCTCACGCTCGGCGGCCAGGGCGGCTATCAAAGCACGTCTTTCTCGAACTGGCTGACCGCGCCCAGCTCGTTCTGGGCCATCGGGCCGAATGCCCTGCTCAGCGTCTTCGATGGCGGTCTGCGCCGGGCTCAGGTCGCGCAGGCTCGGGCCGAGTTCGACTCGTCGGCCGCGATTTACCGCAGCACCGTGATCAGCGCATTTCAGCAGGTCGAGGATGACCTCGCCACCCTCAATCACTATCACGACGCCGCTGCGCAAGAGAATGCCGCAGTCGACGCCGCCCGGCGAACCCTTAATTTTTCGATGGTGCTCTACAAGCAGGGGGCGACGGACTATCTGACCGTCGTGAGCTCCCAGACCGCGCTTCTGCAGAATCAACTACAGGCGCTCAACCTCGATACCCAGCAGTTGCTCGCGAGCGTCGACCTGGTCCGGGCGCTCGGGGGCGGTTGGGAGGATTCCAGAGGTCCGCAACGTGGCGCGCCGATGGAGGCGCGGCGAGGCGGCTAGTGTCGACCCGCCGCCGGTCGTTCAGTACACGATCTGGACCGGAGCGCTGAAAATGTAGCCTGCTCCGCGCTCCGTGACGATGAACTGGGGCTGCGAGGGGTCCGGCTCGATTTTTCGCCGCAATCGCAATACCTGGATATCGATCGCGCGGTCGTAAACCTCATTGTCGTGGACGCGGCTCGCCTCCAGGAGTTGATCACGGGTCAGGATGCGCTCCGGCGCCGCAAGCAGCGCGGCGAGCAGATTGAATTCGCCATTCGTCAACGCGATCTGGTTGCCGCCGCTGCTCTTGAGCCGACGCGTGCGCATGTTGAGCTCGAACTGCGCGAAGCGGTAGGCGCGGATTTCGCGCTCGCGCCCTGGTTCGGCCGCAGCGCCCTTGGTCCGGCGCAAGACGGTTCGTATCCGTGCCAACAGCTCACGCGGACTGAAGGGCTTGGTCAGATAATCGTCCGCCCCGAGCTCCAGCCCCATGACGCGATCCGCCTCGTCACGAATGCCGGTCAGCATGACGATGGGGACGGCTGATCGCTCGCGCAACGACCGGGCGAGGGCCATTCCGTCTTCACCCGCGAGCCGTAAATCGAGGACCACGAGATCGATGGCCTCGTCGTTCAACAGTCTCGACATCTCCCCGCCGTTCGATGCGAGGCTCACCTGCAGCCCGTTCTCCGCCAGATATTCGCCCAAAAGAGCGCGGATCTGCGGGTCGTCGTCCAGGACCAAGATGTGCGACTGCATGCTCTCCGACACGCCGATCACCTTAAGGGCCCGGCGCCCGGATATCAAGCACGCGCGCCAGCGCATCGGCGAGATCCGCGCGGCGCAGCGGCTTGCGCAGCACCTCGCTTACCCCGATGCGCGCGGCTTCGCTCATCAGCTCCGCGCTGCCGTAGCCGGTCATCAGAATGACCGGCATCGCGGGTCTGATTTCCCGGACCCGGCGCGCAAGCTCGATGCCGGTGAGCTCCGGCATCGCCTCGTCCGTGATCACGGCGTCGAAGCGGTGCGGAGCGGCGCGAAACGCATCGAGGGCGGCGCGGCTCGCATTGAAACCCACCGGCTCGTAGCCCACCTGAGCCACGATCTCTTCGGCAAGCTCGACCAATGGGCGCTCGTCGTCCACGATCATGATGATTTCGCCATTTCCGCGCCGCAGCGCACGGTCTGCCTCCGCCGCGGGGGCCGGGATTTCGCCCGCGACGGGCAGCCAGATCTCGAATGTCGTCCCCTTGCCGGGGGCGGTCTCGACTCGAATCGCCCCTCCCAGGTCGGTCACGATGCCATGCACGACGGACAATCCCAGACCGGTTCCTTCGCCGGTCTGTTTGGTCGTGAAGAACGGGTCGAAGATGCGATCGATCACGGCGGCTTCGATGCCGGCGCCCGTGTCCCCGACCGTCAGCCGCACATAGTGCCCGGGAACGAGCGAGCCACGGGACAGCGTCCGACCCTCGTACAGTTGCGCGAGCTGCAGGCCGACACTGAGCACCCCGCCGCGATGCTCCATCGCGTGGATCGCATTGGTGCACAGGTTCATGGCCACTTGATGTAGATAGGTCGCATCGCCCATGACCGCCGCATTCCCGGCGTCGATGTGCCTTTCCAAACGTATTTCGGCGGGCAGAGATGCTTCGAGCAAATCGAGCGTCTCCACTATGACCCCTTGGACGTTCACCGGCTCGCGATCGCCGAGGCCGCTGCGGCTGAATCCGAGTATCCGCTCCACCAACATTTTTGCCCGCTCGGTCGCGTGCATGACATTGTCCAGATAGCGCCGCAGGGCGCTCTGATGCGCGGATTCCTGCAGCGCGAGCTCGCCATAGCCGAGAATCGCTCCGAGGATGTTGTTGAAGTCGTGG